>Ga0209344_10003259_pt1 | contig 16290 bp, 12 predicted proteins | sample Cruoilmetagenom6_FD_187293 | JGI IMG/M metagenome (GOLD analysis project Ga0209344, IMG submission 187293) | Oil polluted marine microbial communities from Coal Oil Point, Santa Barbara, California, USA - Santa Barbara Oil Seep Sample 6 (SPAdes)... | ecosystem: Environmental > Aquatic > Marine...
AGAGAAGTAACAATAAAGAAGAAGAAAATAGCGATACCGAAAAAGATGATAACGGTACTATTTAAATAGGTCTGACGACCGTAAATTAACACTCAAAATTGAATTAAAATTACACTCATGAAACAAGTAAAACAAATTCTGGCAGCCTTATTGTTGTTCATAGCAACGACAAGTTTTGTAAATGCCCAAAGTAAAGTAGCTCATATTGATGTTACTCAATTATTATCTGCAATGCCAGAAATGAAAGCTGCAGAAGCTGAGCTTAAAAAATTACAAGAAACTTACAATGCAGATATTGAAGGTTCAATGACAGAATTGCGTAATAAATACACACAATACCAAAATGAAGCTGCATCGAAATCTAAAGAAGAAAACGAAAAAAGAGCGGTAGAGTTACAAGGATACGAAAAAAATATTGGTGAAGCTCAACAAAGAGCTCAACAAGAATTTCAAAAGAAACAAGCGGAGTTGTTTGCCCCTATTTCTGAAAAGGCAAAAGCAGCTATTGAAAAAGTAGCGGCTGCTCAGGGGTTTGACTATGTTATCGATGCGCAAGCAGGTGGTGGTCTAATCGTAGCAAAAGGTAAAGACCTCTTAACTGATGTTAAAAAACAACTAGGTTTTTAAAATAGAACCTAATACAACAAAAAAGCCATCTAAATAGATGGCTTTTTTTTATGCCCTAATTTTCTTTTGATATTTGTCCAGCGAAAGTTTCTTATGAATTTTCCCTCTTCTTCATTTACGAGATACGGGGTTTTGTTCTGTGCTGCATTTAGATAACCCAATAAGTTGTTCAAAAAAGATTTCACAGACTTATTTTCTATTGCCATTTTTAATGATGCGATACAGGTGATTACATAGCCATAACGCATGGTGTACATTGCTTTTCCCTGTAACCTTTTTGCTTTTATATTATATGCTTTTCCGGTAGGCCTAAGGTGTTTTACTTTGAGCGATGTGTCGGTTTGTATTGTGAAGCCGTGGAACCTAGCTAAGAGCTCGTCTACAGTATCCCATCCCATGGCAGTTTTTAATCCTCCTATAGTATTAAAGCAAGATTTTGAATAGGCCTTTATAGCCCCTCTAACATGGTCGTTGTCCATGGGGTGGTTTAAGACCCATGCTCCAAAGTTGTTTTCCTCATAAATGAAGCCACCACAAATACCCATATTAGGTTGTTTTTTAAATCGGGAACCGATTATCTCAAAATAATTATGAGGTAATATTAAGTCTGAATCTAGTTTTACAATAAAGTCATACTCATCATCCAATAGTTCTAGACCTTTATTGAATGCATCGATTACCTTACTTCCCGGCATGTGTTGGGTAGATGAAATCAAATTCATCTTTTTGAACAGTGTGTGTTGATTTGTGTATAGGTCTATGATTTTCTCAGTGCCATCTGTTGAATTATCATTGACAAGTATTACTTTTTTTGGTGCTAACGTTTGTTGTAAAATAGATTCTAAAGTACTTTTTAAAAAAGCCTCTTCATTGTGTATGGGAATAACCAAATAGTAGTCCATGATCAATTGGTCCGTTATTTCCTGATAGCGTAAACAATATAATACCTAGGGGTAAATAAACGTAAAAATGGTCTAAAACCCAATTTCCCTACAGGGTTGGTCCATTTCATGGAATCTTGAATTTTCCAACCAGCTTTTTCTAGAAGCCAATCGAATTGCCAATCTTCAAATTCGTGGTAATGTCTGTCCCATTTATCGGTTTTACTTCTATATGCAGGCGAAAACCATAATTTTAATGGAATACTGGCAACCAATTTTTTAGATTTAGTATTGGATAAAAGGTGTAACGGAGCTAAAAGGTGCTCAAATATTTCAAAACCCGTTAGTACTTCTGCATCGGTATTCGTAACTGCACTAAAGTCAAAATCTAAATCTTCGCCAGTTGTATTGCTTACCTGATAACCATCTTGTCTCATCATTTCCGTAAAAGGATTCTCTACCCCTAAGTCCAGAATAGATTCAGTAGTATTGATATGTTTACGCAAAAACTGAAGTGTATGTTTATAGCGTTTATTCGGAAAGCTGTTTTCGTACATATTTAAATTCTGTATACCATTGCATTGACGTTCATTCCGGCGCCAACACTAGCAAAGATAACAACATCTCCCTTTTTAATTTCCTGATTTTCTAATTTACCGTCTTTTACCATATCAAATAATGTAGGTATTGTGGCTACTGAACTATTGCCTAACTTTGAAATACTCATGGGCATAATACCTTCTGGCATTTCCTTATCATATATTTTATAGAAGCGTTTTACTATAGCTTTATCCATTTTTTCGTTAGCTTGGTGAATAAAAATCTTTTTTACTTCATCTATCTTAATACCGCTACTATCTAAACATGATGCCATTGCGGAGGGCACATTGGTAACCGCAAATTCATAAATTTTTCTACCGAACATTTTAATATAGTATGCCTTCTTTTTATCATCTTTATTGTAGGTGTTACCAAAAAATAGAAAGTCAGCTTCATCATTTGCAAAAGTGGCAGATTCATGTGCAATGATTTCACCACCATCGTTTGATCTTTCTACTATTGCAGCACCGGCACCATCAGCATATATCATAGAATCACGATCATAATCGTCTACAATTCTTGATAAAGTCTCTGCGCCAATGACCAAACATTTATTTGCGATACCGCTTTTTATGAAAGCGTTTGCCTGTATCATACCTTCTAACCAGCCTGGACAGCCAAAAATTAAATCATAAGCTACACATTTTGGGTTTTTAATCTGTAATTTGTGTTTCACCCTAGTCGCTAAACTTGGTAAGGTATCACCTTGAATATAGCCCTCTTTAAGGTTGCCGAAATTATGGGCAACAATAATATAATCTAAAGTTTCTTTGTCTAACCGTGCATTTCCAATAGCTTTTTCGGCAGCAAAAAATGCAAGGTCAGATGCATTATATTCTTTAGGGGCATATCTTCTTTCTTCAATACCGGTTATAGCTTTGAATTTCTGTATAATGATCTCATTGCTCTGTTTAAACGTTGAGCCGTCTAAGTTTAAAAAATGATGGTTGTTAAAATCTTTATTGAAAATTTTAAGTTCTGGTATATAGCTTCCTGTTCCCGTAATTGATATGCTCATTTTCAAAAATTAAATTGTAATTGTAAAGTAGTCATATTGTAAAAAATTAATATGCATGCATAATATATTTTACGACGGTCAGCGAAGTTTTCACAAAATTCTACAAAATCAAAAGGTCTATTCGACATTTCGGAAAGGCTTTGTAGTATGGACTTAACGTAATTATTCAGTTTCCATGTATTCTTCAATTGGAGCGCATGTACAAATTAAATTACGGTCTCCATATGCATCATCAACTCTACGTACAGACGGCCAGAATTTATTTTCGGCAATGTACGGTAATGGAAAGGATGCCTTCTGTCTTGAGTATGGAAATTTCCAGTCGTCTGTTGTGGTCATTTCTAAAGTGTGCGGTGCGTTTTTAAGCACGTTATTCGAATTATCTGCACAAGACTCGTCTATTTCTGCTCGTATAGAGGACATAGCTTCACAGAACCTGTCCAATTCCGCTAGGTTTTCGCTTTCGGTAGGTTCGATCATTACTGTTCCGGTAACCGGAAAAGATACCGTTGGTGCGTGAAAACCATAATCCATTAGTCGCTTTGCTATATCTGTTACCTCAATACCATTTTTCTTAAAAGGTCTACAATCCAAAATCATTTCATGGGCAGCTCTTCCTTTTTCGCCAGTATATAGCACATCGAACTTGCCTTCTAGTTTATGCTTAATATAATTGGCATTTAGAATGGCGATCTTTGTAGATTGAGTTAGCCCTTTTTCTCCCAGCATTTTAATATATCCGTAAGATATAAGACAAACCAATGAGCTTCCCCATGGTGCTGAAGAAATAGCTGTAATGGCATCTTTTCCACCAGTTGTCATAACTGGGTTACTGGGTAAAAAAGGAACTAGTTGTTGAGCAACACATATTGGTCCAACACCTGGACCGCCACCTCCATGAGGTATGGCAAAGGTTTTATGTAAGTTCAAGTGACATACGTCTGCGCCAATGGTAGCTGGGTTGGTCAAACCAACTTGTGCATTCATATTGGCACCGTCCATATAAACTTGCCCGCCATGATTATGAATCAGTTTTGTAATCTGTTTAATAGATGATTCGAATACACCGTGCGTAGATGGGTACGTTACCATTAACGCAGCTAACTTATCTGAATGCAGTTTTGCTTTCTCTTCAAGATCGGCAACATCGATATTTCCTTTTTCATCTGTCTTGGTAACAACAACTTTCATACCTGCCATAACAGCAGAAGCGGGATTTGTACCATGTGCAGATGAAGGTATTAAGCAAATATTTCTTTCTGATTCTCCTCTAGATTCATGGTAGGCTCTAATTACCATCAACCCGGCGTATTCTCCTTGAGCACCAGAATTTGGTTGTAATGATGTATCGGCGAAACCTGTTATTACAGAAAGATCTTTTGCAAGTTCTCTTAATATCGTTTGGTATCCCTCTGCTTGATCAACCGGTACAAAAGGGTGAATGTTGCCCCAATTAGAGTAGCTTAACGGTAACATTTCGCTAGCCGCATTTAATTTCATGGTACAGCTTCCTAAAGAAATCATACTATGGTTTAAAGCCAAATCTTTACGTTCCAGTTTCTTGATGTAACGCATTAACTCTGTCTCTGAGTGATAAGAATTAAATACTTTATTCTCCATGAATGGGCTTGTTCGCTGAATATTACCTGATATTGACGTAGTATTCAATAGCTCAGTTATTTCTGATGAACTTTTGCCTAATGCTTCTGAAAAAATCGAATTAATCTGATTTAAATCTTTTATGGAGGTAGCTTCATTGACCGCTATTGAAATAGTATCATTGTCTACATAGTAAAAATTGACCTCGTTTGCTTCTGCAATAGGCCGTACTTTCTTTGCATCGGCTTTTACCGTAATTGTATCAAAATAAGCAGTATTGATTTGACAAACGCCTAAATTTTTAAGAGTATCTGCCAATGTTACCGCAGTAGCGTGAATTTTTGAGGCAATATATTTTAATCCTTTTGGACCGTGGTACACGCCGTACATCCCTGCCATTACAGCCAATAATACTTGGGCGGTACAAATATTGGATGTTGCCTTGTCTCTTTTAATATGTTGTTCCCTTGTCTGCAATGCCATTCTTAAAGCAGACTTACCATCGGTATCTTTTGTTACGCCGATTATTCTGCCAGGTATGTTTCTTTTGAACTCTTCTTTGGTAGCAAAAAAGGCTGCGTGCGGACCACCATAGCCTAACGGAATACCGAAGCGCTGTGTGGTTCCAACAACAACATCTACACCAATTTCTCCTGGTGGGACCAATAAGACCAAACTCATAATATCTGCGGCTACGGCCACTCTAATATCATTCTCTTTGGCTTTAGATACGAAACCTGCATAATCATATACTTGTCCATATTTACCTGGATATTGCAACAATGCACCATAAAAATCTGAGTTGAAGTCGAATTTTTTATGGTTGCCAATGACTAACTCGATACCCAAGGGAATGGAGCGTGTTTTTAAAAGTGCTAATGTTTGTGGCAGTATTTCTTCGGATACAAAGAATTTTACGATTTCGTGCTTTTTCTGGTTACGACTTCTTACATCAAAAAGCATGGTCATTGCCTCCGCAGCAGCCGTACTTTCATCTAATAAAGATGCATTTGCCAATTTCATTCCAGTTAAATCGGAAACTATAGTTTGAAAATTCAATAGCGCTTCTAATCTTCCCTGTGCTATTTCAGCTTGATAGGGAGTATATGCTGTATACCAACCCGGATTTTCAAGAATGTTTCTCTTGATTACCGATGGTATTAAACTTTCGTGATACCCTAATCCGATATAAGTTCTAAAAACTTTGTTTTTTTTTGACAGTGCTTCTATGTGTGCTAGAAACTTATGCTCACTCATTGCCGGATTAAGCTTCAGAGGCTCTTTTAGGTGAATATGATCTGGTATGGTTTCAAATATAAGCTGTTCTAGATTTTCAACACCTACCGTGTTGAACATAGTATTCAAATCTTCTTCCCTAATGCCGATATGGCGTAGAGCAAACACGTCAGTCTTCATAGATAGTATTGTTATATAAGTGCAAAATTACAACTTTTATGTGTCTAATTTATAGTCGTACAACAGTCTAATGTTGAAAGTTTTTAACCAAAACAAAGGGGTATAAACACTTTGACTATTTTTGTTTAATGACCATAGCCCACAAGATTTTTTATTTTTATTTAGATGCCAGTATTCATGTGGCGTTGGGTATATTTAGTTTGGTACACGTAACAGCATTAACATTAAACATTAATGTGCCGCAGGAACTCTATTTACTTATTTTTTTTAGCTCAATAGCGTGTTATAATTTTGTAAAATTCGGAGTTGAGGCCGAAAAATATATTCTTGTCGCCAATAGCTATCAAAAATATATTCAATTTTTTAGTTTTGGATGTTTGCTCGTTGCCCTATATCAGCTGTTCTTTATTTCGGAAAATATCTTGGTAGGACTTTTTATTTTAGCAGGAATCACTGGACTTTATGCCTTGCCCGTATTACCAAAACATAAGAATTTTAGAAGTTTAAGCGGATTAAAAATTTTGCTCGTTGCTACAGTATGGGCAGGTACAACAGTGGTCTTACCTGCTATTTCTCAATTGGAGACTATTTCTTGGAATGTAAAGATTGAAACCTTGCAGCGCTTTCTTTTTGTATTAATACTTTTAGTGCCTTTTGAGATAAGAGATTTAAAATATGATAGTGCGACTCTTAGAACTTTGCCACAAAGGATGGGGGTAAAAGGAGCTAAAATTATTGGGTATATCTGGATTATTTTATTTTATGCAGTTACATTCTTGAAAACAGATTTAGATGTAGTCGATATAACCGTAAAAACTATACTGTTTTTAGTATTGATGATAGTAATCTATAAAACCGAAATAGACCAAAAGAAATACTTTTCTTCATTTTTGGTAGAAGCTATTCCGTTATTTTGGTGGTTGTTATTTGTAATAAGTAAGAAGTATGTTATTTAACTTTGTTAAAATTTTCTTTCATCTTTTTCTTTTCTTCATCAGATAAAACAGCTAGTCTTGCTTGATTACAAAGCGATGTTAATTTTGTATTGTTCTTACTATATTCTGCACATGTTGTACAAACTATGAAATGAAATTTCAACTTTACTTTTTCCCATAAAGAAGCTTCTTTGTATTGGGCTTTATTGCAAATATCTGCAGCCTTTTCACATGAAATCATCATAATTAAAACCAATTTTGATTTAAACAACCCATTAAGCTCGTTCTGGCTCTATGTATCATTACCCAAAGATTAGACGCATTAATTTCTAAAGCATTACAGATATCTTCAGTTTCCATTCCTTGAATAGTTTTCATGGTAAAAACTTGAGCCTGTTTTTTAGGTAATTTAGAAATGCAGTTTTGGATAGCAAGGCCTAACTCTTCGTTTTCTAATATATTATTTTCAAAATTACTATTTGGGTCAGCTATGCGCTCTTCCATCCAATTGCCCTCAGCATCGAGCTGTGAGTTATAGCTCATGCGTACCTCGGCTTTTCCTTTTTTTGAATTTGACTTGCGGTAATGATCAATGATTTTACGCTTTAAAATAGCGATCAACCATGTGCGTTCAGCAGATTCACCTTTAAAATTTTTGGCAGATTTTAATCCGGCAATAAAAGTATCCTGAACAAGGTCTTTTGCTATTTCTGTATCACTTACCCTGGTAACAGCATAATTAAAAAGGTAATCTGCATAAAGATCTACCCACTTATTTGGATTGAGATTTTTTATTTTCATTTTTTCTGCATTTCAAAAGTAATTTAATTTTAGCTATAATGTTTATTTTTGATTGAAATCGCTTTAACCATGAAAAATACATTGTTATCCATATTGCTAATAAGTACTCAATTTGCAATTGGTCAACTAGAATCGAAGCCTATTAAAGAATTTACAGGTTTTGATGCTTCAAAGGAAATATTGTTGGATGTAAGAACACCCGAAGAATTTGAGAAGGGTAGTATAGATGGAGCAGTGAACATTAATTGGTTTTCTAATGAGTTTAACCAACAGATAGCTATGTTGGATAAAAATAAGAAAATCTATGTTTATTGTAAAAAAGGAGGCAGAAGTTTAAAATCTCAGGCTAGATTGATTAAGATTGGTTTTACAAATGTGGTTGATTTGCGAGGCGGGTACGACGCTTACTCCCTAAAAGAATAGTGCCTAATGGCAATAATTTGATGCAATACTTCAGTTTGTATGATTCTCTAAATCGGTTAGAATTTTTTTTAACTGATTTTCCTTTATCGGTTTAATGATATAATCAGATACTTCGCTAATTTTTTTAGTCTTTTCAAAATCTACCAAATCTACTGAAGAAGACAGTATGTAAATGGTTATTTTTTTTGCAAGATCAGGAATTATTTTAATGTATGCTTCCATAAACCCATAGCCATCCATAACTGGCATGTTTATATCAAGAAAGATTACATCTGGTAATTCTTTAAAATTATCAGCATTTGCTTTAATGAAAGTCATTGCCTCTGCACCATCTGTAAAAGGAATAATATCTTTTACAGATTTATGTACTTGTAAAGTATGTAATATGGTGTATTGAAAAACTTCATCATCATCTATTACACATATACTTATGCTATTATCCATCTTTTTTAATTTAAAGTAATATAAAATGTTGTGCCTATATTGACTTCACTTTCTACCGAAATTGACCCACCCATAGCTACTATTTGTGCTTTTGTTAAAAATAGCCCTAAACCTCTTGCTTCTGGATGTTTATGAAATACTTTGTTTAGTCCGAATATTTTATGACCATGACTTTTCATATCTATTCCAAGTCCGTTGTCTTTAAATTCTATAAGTATTCTTCCGTTTATGGTTTCTGATGAGATAAAAATTTCAGGTACCCTATCTGGAGATTTATATTTTAAAGAATTGCTAACTAAATTAAGAAAAATACTTTCTAAATAAATGGCATTGTATTTTACATTTTCTGCTTTGTTGAAATCAAATTTAATTACCGCACCAGTTTCCATTAATTCGGCGGTTAATATTTCTTTAGTTTTGAGTAAAGTTTGTTCTAACGAGAGTTTATGTCTTACTTCACCAGCATTGTGCTTTACAGTTATGGTTTCTATTAAAGCATTCAATGTTTCGGTTAAACGTTCAATTACTATTTCAAACTTTTCGAATATTTCATTTTTTTTATTTTCGCTAGTAGCTTTTTTGTGTAAATTAAGTAGTGCGTTCAGGTTACTAACAGGTGATCGTAGGTTGTGAGAGGTGATATGGTTAAATTCAGCTAATTGTTTATTTTTAGAGGTGAGTATTATGGTTGATTCTTCTAAGTTCTTGTTGGTTTTCAAAAGCTTTTGCTGTGATAAAATTTCTTCTGTAATATCTCTGCTCGATCCTATTATTTCTGTCACTTTACCATGTTCATCGGTAATTACTTTGCCTACAATTTCACTAAATCTTTGTTGCCCATTATTATGTACTATACGTTGAGTGAATTTCTCAAACTCTTTGGTTAATATGGCTTTTTCTTTATTTTTTATTAAAAGATCTCGGTCGTCTGGGTGCATGCGTGAAAGAAATAAATCAAAATTCATAGGTGTACCAAGTTCAAAACCAAAAATTCTAAACATATTATCAGACCAAATAAACGTGCCATTAGATACATTCAATTGCCAATACCCGATCATTGCCAATTCTTCGGCAAAAGTTAGCATATGATTTTTCTCTTGTATATCTTTTTCTATTTGTAAACGTTCAGTAATATCTTGAGCTGTGCCAACTATTTCTATAACCTTTCCATGTTTATCTTTTGTAATTTCGAATCTAGGCTCCATTGAACGAATACTACCATCATCTAAGATTATACGAAAATATAATGATTTAATGTTCTCGTTACCTTCCACTAATTTTAAAATACGAGTTTTTACATTTTCAAGATCATCTGGATGTACTCTCGAGTAAAATATGTTTATATCAATCGGGGAGTTTGTTGTTAACCCATAAATTTTATAAAGATTATCTGACCACTTTAAAACACCGGATTTTAAATGCCAGTGCCATGATCCCATCATAGACATTTCTTCGGCAAAAGAGAGAAGTTGATTTTTTTCTTTTATTTTTTCCTTAGTTTTTATTTTCTCCGTTACGTCTTGCATAGTGCCAACCAGTTCTAAAATATTTCCTTTTTCATCTTCAATTACTTCAGATAATAACTCTAAAGAGCGAATATCACCGTTATCCTTGATAATACGATATGATAAGGTTTTATCGCTTATACGAGTCTCAAGCATATTTTTAATTTCATGATTTACCTTTTCAATGTCATTTGGGTGTACTTTAGACATGAACAGTTCAAAACTTATTGAACGATACAACTCTAGACCATATATCTGGTAAAGGTTGTCTGACCATTTCGAAATTCCTGTAGTTGGATTCCATTTCCAAGAACCCATCATTGCCATTTTTTCAGAAACAGAGAGTAAATGGTTTTTTTCTTTTATTTCTTGTTCTGTCTTGATTCGATTAGTAATGTCTTGTGACGTTCCTTTTAGTCCAATTACTTTCCCTAATTCATCTGTAATTACTTCTGCGATAACCTCTAAAGTTTTTATGTCGCCATTATCTAGAATTATACGATATTGAACCTTTTTAAATATCTTATCGATTAAGGTTTGTTTTTCTAATTTCTTTAAGTAATCTATGTTCTCTGGGTGTATGTACAAATAAATAGTTTCAAGATTTAATGGAGTACCAATTTCTATTCCATATAGTCGGTAATGATTATCAGACCAATTAATTTCACCAGTTATTATATTCCATTGCCAAGAGCCAATTTCTGCTATTTTTTCGGCAAAATTTAATTGCTGATTTTTATCTATTAGTTCTTGCTCCTTCTTTATTGTTTCTGTAATATCTTGACATGTGCCTATCATTTCTAAAACTTCACCCTTTTTATTTCTAATAACTTTACCTAATGATTTAATGGTTTTGGTCGAACCATCATTAAAATAAATTTTATATATGGAGTCGTGGAAAATACCGCTCTTCATAGCATTTTTGAAATTTGCTAGCACCTTACCTTTGTCATTTTTATGAATATAATCGATATAGGTTTCAAAAGTTAAGGGGTCTTTTTGGTCATGACCATATATAGTATGTAGGTTATCTGACCAAAAAACTTCGTTAGTCAATGTATTCCATTGCCAATAGCCGATCTTGGCTATTTTCTCGGCAAGATTTAGTTGTTGGTTCTTTAGTGATAATTCCTCTTCTAGGTTTATGCTTTCTGTTATATCTATTGAAATACCTAAAAACTCTATTTGGTTAGTATCGTTCTTAGTAATCTTTCCTAGTATTTTTATACTCCTTATACTGCCATCCGACCATAAAACTCTATGATTGAAATTATGAAATCTTTTGTTCTTTATGGATATTGCTATTTTCTCCATAATGAAATTCTGGTCTTCTGGGTGAACTTTTGAAAAATAAGAATCAAAATTCAACTTCATGCTCTTAGGCTGTTCGAAGATTTGATATAAACTATCTGACCAAGTAACTTTGTCGGTTACAGTATTCCATTTAAAAAAACCCATTGTGTTTAATTCCTGAGCAAAATCAAGTAGTTGTTTTTTTTCTATTAACTCCTGCTTCACATGTACATTATTGGTAATGTCGCGCGCAGTACCTATTAATTCTCTTTCTGTATTAATTTCATTTGAGACAACATCTGCAGTTATTTCTAAGGTTTTAATACTACCATCATTTAAAACTATTCGACTTACAAAGGTTTGTTTAGTATTTGTATCTTGTACTAATTGCATGGCGTTATCTACAATATGTTTGTCTTCTGGATGGATGCGTTTATACAAGACTTCAAAATTCATTGGAATACCATACTCAAAATCCATGATTTCATAAAGGTTGTTAGACCATTTGAACATACCGGTAATAGAATTCCATTGCCATGTACCAGCGGCTGACATTTGCTCTGTCAATAAAAGTTGTTGATGCGTATTGGATAGTTCTATTTCTCTATCGCTCTTTTTGGTGATGTCTTTGATTGTACCTATTAGCTCCAGAACATTACCAATAGTATCTGTTACGGGATCTGAAGTAACTTGAAGCTTTTTTACTTTACCATTTTTTAGAATGATTCGGTGTACAAATTCATGTGCTTTTTTGTCTTCCAAAATTTCATTGAATTTTTCTTTTACATATTCAATGTCATCCGGATGAATAAATTCATAAAGATTATTAAAACTCATTTTTGAACCAACTTTCAATTCAAAAATTTTATATAGGCTATCGGTCCATTTAAATTCATCTTTTAATAAACTCAACTGCCATGAACCTGCCTCATTTATATTTTCAGCTAATTCTAACTGATCTTTATTTTCTAAAAGTTCTTTTTCCCTTGCTACATTCTCTGTAATGTCTTGACATGTACCTACCATTTTAATAACCTCTCCGGTTTTTTTGCTTATGACTTCACCAATAGATTTCAGAACTTTAATTGTGCCGTCTTTTAATCGCAATCGATAGGTAGATTCAGGAAATTGTTTGGTTTTTAGGGCATGTTCAAATTTGGCAGCTATTTTTTCTTTATCGTCTTCATGAATATAGCTTAAATAAACCTCATACGATATTGGATCATCCTTATCATGTTGAAATATGTTATAAAAATTATCTGACCATTTTAATTCACTGGTAATAACATTCCAGTTCCATGAGCCTGATTTCGCTAATTTTTCGGCTTCATTTAATTGCTGTAGATCATGTAGTATATCGGTTTGTAAATCTTTAGTGCAAGTAATTTCTATAGTTACACCGTGAATACTAATACAATGACCGTTTTTTTGAATAGGCAGAACACATGTGCGTAAAAGACGAGTGTTTCCTTTTTTCGTTACTATTTCATATTCTAATTCAAAGGGGACACCCTCGTTTATAGCCTTTAAATGAGCTTTTGTAAGTTGATCTTTCTGGTGTGTATTCACACAATTTCCATATAGGTCTTCTTTTTTTGGAGAAAAGTTTGTAGGTACCTCGTGGATTTCTTTTAAATTATCGTTCCAATAAATAACATTAGAATTAATGTCTAATTGGAATACGCCTATTGTAGTAACATTCTTGATTGTTTCCAATAGTTGACCAGATTGCAAAAGAGTGTTCTCTTTACCCATTTCTAAAAACGTATAATAATTTATTATGTAAAATACTAATTATAAACAACTTACAGTAGAATATAATATTTAAATATTTGAATTAAAGTACTTTTTTGGAATTTGTAGCTCTCAGTTTTAACCTATTTATCTTAATGTTATTTCAATTTCAATGTGGACTTACTATATTTAACCGGACTTAAAGTTAAGGGTGGCTTAGCCGTTTAAATCAACTTTAAGGAATGTCAAGAGAAAAAAATGAAAGCCCATAGAGTTTAAGGAAAAAGCCGTAGAACTTAGCTACGCCCGCGAGAATGTTTTGGAAATATACAGGGAATAGAACTTACTTATATCCGTCTTAGACCACTGGAACAGAGAATCGGATGCTTTTGGCAAGAACAGTTTTCCTGGCAAGGGAAATCCGAAAATGACGGACGGGCAACGTGAGATTACCGAGTTGAAGAAAAGATTAAGGGATGCCGAACCGGAATGCGACATCCCAAAAAAGGCGATGGCCATCTTCTTCTGGTGCAACGGGAAAAACTTAGGTTCATAAAGCACAACGTCCTTATAAAACAAAATATGAGTAGAAAAGGGAATTGTTGGGATAAGGCCGTGGTAGATTCATTTCTTTAGAGCTTAAAAGTAGAATGGGGCTACAAACATAGTTATAGTCTTAGGCTCGAAGCCGAACTATCTATCTTTCAATGGATCGAGACCTGGTATAACGGAAGAAGAAAGCACTCCACTTTAGGGTATAAAACGATAGAGGAACTTGAAATAGAAATGTATGACCAAAATCGGCGGCATGACTCTTATCTAATTGTCCACTTTTTGTTGCAAGTCAATGAAAATGAAAAATCGTGTTTTAGTCGAACACTAATAGGTAATAATATAGTTCAATTTTATTCAACAACAAATAAAGTTCGCTCATTTTGTTTATGAAGAAAGTCTAGACAATATGCTCCATTAGTACAATTGTTAACGATTTTTTCCTCTCCATAACCGGTCGCTTCAATTATATTATGCGCATTCAATCCATTGTTCAACAAATACTGTTTAATAGTATCAGCTCTTTCTTGTGACAATCTTTTATTAGATGAATTACTACCTCTACTATCTGTATGCGATTGAATTCTTAATTTTAATTGCGGAAAAAGCTTGACCGCATCAACCACTTTCTTCAATTCAGCCTCCACTTGAGAGTTTATTATAGATTTCCCTTTATTAAAATAAAACTTATTTAACTTAAGTACAGTTTTCTCTTCTTTTTCAGTTACTAAATCTTCCATTTTAGCCAAACCTATATTATAAGCCTTATTTTGAATTTCTTTCATACCCTCTTCAGAATATGCTGTTGAGAAAATAGAATATCCATCGCTCATGGCTTGTATAGTTACTTGAGACATCCAAGGAACTTCAATTCTAAAACTACCATCAACATCTGAAATTACCTCTTTTAAAAGATCTCCTTGTTGATTCAGCAATCTAACCTGTGCTCTTTCTAAACCTGCTTTATTTCTAAGATCAACCACCTTGCCACCTAAAGCAAATGTTTTTAAACCTGGTGTATTTTTAAGCTCAAAACCATAGAGATCATCTCCACCTTTTCCGCCATTTCGATTTGAGGCAAAAAACCCGAACAAACCGCTATTTTCTTCATTTTGAATAATGAATCCGAAATCGTCTGAAGTAGAATTGATCCCCTCACCTAAGTTCACCGGAATAGTATAGACATCATCAGCTAAGATGTTTGATTTATATATATCCATACCACCCAATCCGTAAAAAATATCCGAAGAAAAATAAAGGTTACCATCAAAGATATACGGTGCTATTTCGTTACCTGGAGAATTGATTCTAGGTCCTAAATTGACAGGAGCAGACATAATTTGTCCGTTATTTGTATATACATAATACAAATCTGTACCACCATAACTATCATCAAAATTAGCTGCAAAATATAGCCGCTCTGTATTATCATCAAAAAAAGGATAGTAGAAAGAAGTACTTAGATCTTTTAAAATATATCTAAATCTTCCTGATTCAGAAAGGGTACCTATTGCCAATGCATTTTTGCCGTTCTCATCGTATCGTAATTCATCATCTTCAGTATTAGAAAGAATGTAAAAAAACGTAGTTAGCTTTTCAGAATAATAAGGTGTTGACTTATGAAAATCTGTAGCCGGTATTTCCTTAAAGGTTTCAACATCGACCAAAGTATTATTAGAACTTATGCGTGCGAAATAAATATCTAAATAAGATTCCCCAGTAGGTTCATATACATTTTTAGTATTACGACCTCTACTGCTACTAAATAGAACTCCGTTTTTATAAAAAGCAGGTGAAAAATCACCCTGTGGACTATTTATACCTAAATCACGAATGACGCTATTATCCGCATTAGCAGGAATTTCAAGTAAACTATAATTAAACTCCGCATTCTCTAATAATTCGGGAGACAGCCTATCCGCTTTTGACCTTAAAAAGGTTTTTACCCTATCACGTTCAGAATTCTTTGAGAGACTCTGCAGCATCTTATTAAACCTATTGACAGACATTATAGTATCATTCTTATTTACATCTAGATAAAGCTCAGATGCACTATCATAACTACCAGTACTAAAGTAAGAATCGGCAAGGTTCAATAGCTGATGGTTCGTTAATGGATTCTTCTCCATTTCACTTTTATAGGCTGCTATGGCTTTTTCATATTGATACCCATAAAAGAGATTGTCTGCTTTAGACCTTTTATCTTGAGCCGTACCTAAAAAGGGTACAAATGCCAGAAATGTTATGATTAATTTCAATTTCATTATAGTTCTCTTTAAAAGAATCGAGGTGAATCAATTTGCTTAGGTTTCCCTTTTGCATTTTTATCTCCACTACCTTTAGATTTTGACGGTCCTTTTCTACCCAAATAGAATTTAAGAATAATCTCATGAGACCCATTATTGAATTCACCAAGCAAGTTGGTATTATAGTCATAAGAATACCCTGCAAAAAATGAATTG
>Ga0209344_10003260_pt1 | contig 16290 bp, 13 predicted proteins | sample Cruoilmetagenom6_FD_187293 | JGI IMG/M metagenome (GOLD analysis project Ga0209344, IMG submission 187293) | Oil polluted marine microbial communities from Coal Oil Point, Santa Barbara, California, USA - Santa Barbara Oil Seep Sample 6 (SPAdes)... | ecosystem: Environmental > Aquatic > Marine...
CACCCGACCCGGCTTTGCCGGGCCACCCTCCCCATCAAGGGGAGGGAAAAGGGGCATGCCGCAGGCTCAGATGCGCCCCTTGGGGCAGATACACGCCGCTTCTGGATTGCCACGCCTGTGGCGCACGCAATGACGGAGTAGCGATGCCGGGAAGGACGGGAATTCTCTAGAGTTCGTCACCGAAATATTTGGTGCGCAGCCGCTCCAGTGTGCCGTCCTCGCGCGCGCCCAGAAGGTTAAGGGTGATGGTGCGGCTGAGGGGGCTGCCGAGCGGGGTGGCAAAGCCATATTTGTCCGGCGAGAAAATCGGGCCGACCACATCGAGCCCGGCACCCTCATCGCTTTGGACATAGTAATCGAGCACGGGCGCATCGGCGACAACTGCGTCTATACGCCTTGTGCGCAGGGCCTCGGCGGCGGCATCGATATTGGAATAGGTGCGGGTGCGCAGGTCTTCGGCGCGCAAATAATCCTCGGCCGTGCTGCCGGTGAACACGCCGATTTCGCGGCCCGGCAGATCCTCGGCCTCATTGATCTGGTTGGTGATGGCGGCGGCGGTCATGACGCTGGTCACCGAGGAGGTGAGATAGGCCAGAACGGCAACGCCGCAGACCAGCCAGATGGCGGAAAAGATGCGGCCAAAGCTGCCGAACATCTTCTTGCGTGCGGTCTTGCCCGAGGTGGCAATCGACATGACGTGGTAAAAACTTTCAGCGATGCCCGCGAGCCAGCCGCGCGGGAATTCCTTGTCAAAGCGCCGGTCGAACAGGGTGAGCAGGATGGTGGCGGCAATGACGATCAGGATCAGCCAGACATAGGAGCGCAGATAGCCCGATTCCCGAAGGCCGTTGACGAGGTCATCAAGGCCGTTGCCGCCGGTTTCGTTGACCATGATGCGCAGGCCTGAATCATACCAGGGCTGGGTGAAATCAATGCGCTGGGCGCGTTGCTTGGTGATGGAGAGATTGGTGACAGCAATGTCGATATCGCCATTGGCGGTGGCATCGATCAGGGCGCGCGGCGTGTCGTATTCAACAAATTTGCTGACGAGATCGCTGCGCACGGCCATGGCCCGCCAAAGCTCGGCGGCCATGCCGGTGTAAAGATCACCATCGCGGACGACGAAAGGGGGGCTGACATAAACGCCAACAGTGACCACCTGACCGTCTGATGCTGCCGGTTCGGACTGGGCAAGGGCTGCAAGGCCGGGCACCAGCAAAAGCGCGAGGACGGCCAATAGTTTCAGCAGGATCAAGTGTGCGCGCATGGTGTCCCCGAATCTTTGTCTTCGGGGGAAAAATTACACAGGCGGGGGCGAATGTCACACCCCCGCCCGGGACAGGAAAGCGGATTATACCGCTTCGAAATAATCCTGCAGCGGGCGCACGGTCATATTGCCGGAGCGATAGGCGATAATGCCTTCAACCGCCGCGATGGCACCCGGAATGGTGGTGTAATAGGGGATCTTGCCCAAAAGCGCGGAGCGGCGGATGTCGCGGCTGTCGCTTAGGGCCTTGGTGCCCTCGGTGGTGTTGATCACCAACTGGACCTTGCCGTTCTTCATGGCGTCGACAATGTGCGGACGGCCTTCGAGCACCTTGTTGATCTTGTTGGCCGGAATACCCTCACTGACGAGAAAACGCTGGGTGCCGCCGGTGGCGATGATGGTGAAGCCCGCATCGGCCAGCAGCTTGATGGCCGGGGCGATGGTTTCCTTGTCGCTATCGCGCACGGAGACAAACACGGTGCCTTCCTTGGGCACCTTGGCACCGGCACCGAGCTGGGATTTGGCGAAGGCCAGCGCATAATCGTAATCGAGGCCGATGACTTCGCCGGTCGATTTCATTTCCGGCCCGAGCACAGTGTCGACGCCGGGGAAACGGGCGAAGGGGAAGACCGCTTCCTTGATGCCGATATGCTTCAATTTCTTCTCGATCAGATTGAAGCTTGCAAGGCTTTCACCGGCCATGATGCGTGCGGCGATCTTGGCGATGGGTTCGCCGATGACCTTGGCAACGAAAGGCACGGTGCGCGAGGCGCGCGGATTGACCTCGATGATGAAGATGGTGCCATCCTTGATGGCGTATTGCACGTTCATCAGGCCGCCGACATTGAGGGCCAGCGCGAGTTCGCGGGTCTGGCGCTTCAGTTCGGCAATGATCTCGTCGGAGAGATTATGCGCGGGCAGGGAACAGGCGCTGTCACCGGAATGGATGCCCGCTTCCTCGATATGTTCCATGATGCCGCAGACGAACACGTCGGTGCCATCGCAGAGGCAATCGACATCGATTTCTGTTGCGCCCGCCAGATAGCCGTCGAACAGGAGCGGGTTGTCGGCGAGGACCGAATTGATCTGCCCGGTCTTGTCATTGGGATATTTGGCGCGGATTTCGGGCGGGACCAGCTCGTTGAGCGTCGACTGGATATAGGTCTCGAACCGTTCCGGGGTGTGGACGATGGCCATGGCGCGGCCGCCGAGCACGTAAGAGGGGCGAATGACCAGGGGGTAGCCGAGCTTGTCGGCGACAATGCGGGCCTGTTCGAGCGAATAGGCAATGCCGTTCTTGGGCTGCGAGAGGCCGAGCTTGGCGATCAGCTTCATGAAGCGGTCGCGGTCTTCGGCCAGATCGATCATGTCGGGCTGGGTGCCGAGAATGGGCACGCCGGCCTTTTGCACCGCTTCAGCGAGGTTGAGCGGGGTCTGGCCGCCAAACTGGACGATGACGCCATGCAGGGTGCCGTTCTGCTTTTCGGTTTCGAGAATTTCGATGACGTCTTCCTCGGTCAACGGCTCGAAATAGAGCCGGTCGGAGGTGTCGTAATCGGTGGAGACGGTTTCCGGGTTGCAGTTGACCATGATGGTTTCATAGCCCGCATCCGAGAGGGCGAAGGCGGCATGGCAGCAGCAATAATCGAACTCGATGCCCTGGCCGATCCGGTTGGGACCGCCGCCGAGAATGACTACTTTCTTGCGATCAGAGGGTTGCGCTTCATCGGCCACAGCACCGGCAAAGGGCATTTCATAGGTTGAATACATATAGGCGGTCGGCGAGGCGAACTCGGCCGCGCAGGTATCGATGCGCTTGTAGACCGGGCGGACGCCAAGAGCGACGCGCTTGGCGCGGACATCGGCGGCATTGGTATCGCTGAGGGCGGCCAGACGCATGTCGGAAAAGCCCATGGATTTGAGCATGCGCATCTGGGATTCGGTTTCGGGCAGGCCGAAATCGCGGACCTTCTGCTCGGTATCGACAATGCCGCGGATCTGCTCGAGGAACCACATGTCGATGCGGCAGGCCTGATGGATGGCGTCATTGTCGAGGCCGAGGCGCATGGCTTCGGCCACATGCAGCAGGCGTTCCGGCGTTGGGGTGCCAAGAGCGGCGCGGATGGCGTTCTTGTCATCGCCTTCGCCCAAGCCCGGAATGCCGATTTCATTGAGACCGGTCAGGCCGGTTTCGAGCGAGCGCAGGGCCTTTTGCAGCGATTCCTGGAAGGTACGGCCAATGGCCATGGCTTCGCCGACAGACTTCATGGCCGTGCCGAGCCGGTTATCGGCACCGGGGAATTTCTCGAAGGCAAAGCGCGGGATCTTGGTGACGACATAATCGATGGTCGGCTCGAAGCTGGCCGGGGTGGCGCCGCCGGTAATGTCGTTTTCCAACTCGTCGAGCGTATAGCCGACGGCGAGGCGGGCGGCGACCTTGGCGATGGGAAAGCCCGTCGCCTTGGAGGCGAGCGCCGAGGAGCGCGAAACGCGCGGGTTCATTTCGATGACGATCAGGCGGCCATCGTCGGGATTGACGGCGAACTGGACATTGGAGCCGCCGGTCTCGACGCCGATCTCGCGCAGCACAGCAATGCTGGCGTCGCGCATGATCTGGTATTCCTTGTCGGTCAGGGTCAGCGCCGGGGCAACCGTGATCGAATCGCCGGTATGCACGCCCATCGGATCGATGTTCTCGATGGAACAGATGATGATGCAATTGTCCTTCTTATCGCGGACAACCTCCATCTCGTATTCTTTCCAGCCGGCGATGGATTCTTCCACCAGAACCTCGTCGGTGGGGGACGCGTCGATGCCGCTCTCGATAATGTCGAGATATTCCTCGCGGTTGTAAGCAATGCCGCCGCCGGTGCCGCCGAGGGTGAATGAGGGACGGATGATGGCGGGGAGGCCGATATCTTCCAAAGCCTGCAGCGCTTCGGGCAGATTGTGGGCGAGGCGGGATTTGGGCGTCTCAAGGCCAATCTTGGCCATGGCTTCGCGGAAGAGTTCGCGGTCTTCGGCCTTGTCGATGGAATCGGCGGTGGCCCCGATCATTTCAACGCCGAATTTTTCGAGCACGCCCATCTTGCGCAGGGACAGGGCGCAATTGAGGGCTGTTTGACCGCCCATTGTGGGCAGGAGCGCATCGGGGCGCTCTTTCTCGATGATCTTGGCAACCACTTCGGGGGTGATCGGCTCCATATAGGTCGCGTGGGCCAGATCGGGGTCGGTCATGATTGTTGCGGGATTGGAGTTGACCAGAATGACGCGGTAACCCTCGTCCTTCAAAGCCTTGCAGGCCTGGGTGCCGGAATAGTCGAATTCGCAGGCCTGACCGATAACAATGGGACCGGCGCCGATGATCATGATGGATTTGATGTCGGTGCGTTTTGGCATGATTCGTCGTCCGTTCAGGCGTGCCCATAGAGCCACCGGGCATGGTTGCCGGCGCTCAGGGCGTTAAACATAGAGGCTAAGAGGGCCTTATAGGCAGTCATTGTGCGGAACGAAAGGCCCAAATCGCGCAATTTTGACATTTGCGGGGGCGAATTTGCCGGGGGCCGGGAATCCGGGGAAGTGCGGTTAAGTCTACTTTAATGCGGTCAATTCAAAATAGACGAATAATCTTATGGATTTTGATGATGCGTTTCTTTGAAAGACTGATCTCGTTATTTGCGGTGCCCGCAGACCAAATGGGCCTGAATCGCGCTCTGCTTACGGCCTCCGCGCGGCAGATACCGATCATGTATGGCATCGTTATTGTCGGCACGATTGCGCTTGCCTATACGCATTTGAACATTGCGCCATGGGCGCTCAGCATTGGTTTTCCGCTGATTCTGATCGGGGTGTCGGTTTCGCGCATGCTGGTGATGTTGCGCACCCGGCATGAAACGATGAGCGACAACCAAGTATTGGCGCGTTTGCGCTCGACGGTTATTCTCGCGTTCTTTCTGGGGCTGACCTTTATCATCTGGTCGCTCAGCCTTTACCCCTATGGCGATGCCTATGCCAAAGCGCATATTGCGGTTTATTCCGGGGTGACGACGTTTGGCTGTGTCGCCTGTCTGATGCATTTGCGGCCGGCGGCTTTGGCCTTGACCCTTGCGGTTGTGGTGCCGTTTTCCGCGTTTTTCCTGATGAGCGGGGAGCCGGTATTCGTCGCGATTGCGGTGAACATGATGCTGGTGGCGGCGGCGATGGTGTTTGTCATGGTCGGCTATGCGCGTGATTTTGCCAATCTGATCGGGCACCAGAACGCCCTGATTGAAAAGCAGGCGGAAACCCAGCGCCTCAGCGATGCCAATTCGCGATTGGCCAATCTTGACAGTTTGACCGACCTGCCCAACCGGCGCAGTTTTTTTGCCGAATTGCGCAAACGATTACAGGCAAAAAATGTCAAACGGATCGGGCTGGCGATCGGGGTGCTCGATCTCGACGGGTTCAAGCCGGTCAATGATGTCTATGGGCACCCGACCGGCGACAGGCTGCTGATCAATGTGGGGAACCGTCTGCTGGACAGGCTCGACAGCCATGTCTTTGTCGCCCGGTTGGGCGGCGACGAATTCGGCCTGATCATTGAAGGCGATTTCAGCGATGAGGCGCTGGTGGCCGAGGGCGAAAAGGTTTGCAAAGCCTTGCGGGAGCCGTTTGCCGTGGATGGTTTTGTCGCGCACATGTCCGGCTCGGTCGGCCTGGCGAAATATGTCGATGTGACGGATACGCGCGAATTGCTGTTTGAGCGCGCCGATTATGCGCTTTATCACGCCAAGGCATTCGTGACCGGTGGGGCGGTGCTGTTTTCGGCAGCGCATGAGGCGCAGATCCGCGAGGTCAGCGGCATTGAGCGGGGTTTGCGCGATGCGGATCTGGACGCGGAAATGTCGGTTGTCTACCAGCCGATCGTTGATGTGCGGAGCGGGCAGGCGGCAGGCTTTGAGGTGCTGGCACGCTGGAACAGCCCGGTATTGGGATCGGTTGCGCCCGATGCCTTTATCCGTTCGGCGGAGCGGGCGGGGTTGATCAACCAGTTGACCGAGGTGTTGTTTCGCAAGGCATTGGCGGGGGCAAGGGACTGGCCGGAGGAGATGTTTCTCTCCTTCAACCTCTCGTCGCATGACATTGGCAGCGTTGAAAGCGTCACGCGATTGATTGCGCTGGTCAAGGAATATGGCTTTCCGTCGCAGCGGCTGACCTTTGAGGTGACGGAAACCGCCGTCATGCAGGATTTTGAGCGGGCAAAGCAGGCGCTGCAATTGCTCAAGGATATGGGGGCGAGTATTGCGCTCGATGATTTCGGCACCGGCTATTCCTCGCTCAGCTATGTGCGCACGCTGCCTTTGGACCGGCTGAAGGTGGACCGCAGTTTTGTGACCGAGCTCGAAAGCGATCCGGTTTCGCGCGCGGTGATGCGCACGGTGGTCGATCTTTGCCGCAATCTTGATCTTGAATGCATTGTGGAAGGCGTTGAGACCGAGGGGCAATTGGCGATTGTCGAGGAAATGGGCTGCCGCAAGGTGCAGGGCTATGTGTTCTCCAAACCGATGCCGGAAACAGCGGTGGCCGATTATCTGGTCGCGCAAAGCAAATTGCGGCTGGCGGTTTAGGCGCTTTGATTACAGCATCAGTTTGAAGCCCTCATGGCTCTGGTCGAAGCCGAGGGTGCGATAGAAGCGGTGCGCATCTGTCCGCTGCTTGTTTGAGGTCAGTTGCACCATGCCGCAGCCGCGCGCCCGGCATTTTTCCACTGCCCAGAGGATCATTTGCGAGCCGAGACCTTGGCCGCGCTGATCGGCCGAAATATGGACATTTTCGAGGATGCCCCGCCACATGCCGCGCCGGGTGAGGCCGGGCAGATAGCTGATTTGCAGGCAGCCGACGGGTTTGCCTGCCAGCTCGGCAATGATCATTTCGTGATTGGGATCGCTGGTGATGGCGTTGAAGGCATCAAGATAGCAGGGGTCGCCCGCATTGGCGGGATCATCGGCCGGACCGATGGCACCCCCGGCGCAGAGCATCAGGATGGTGGGGAGGTCGGATTGAGTGGCAGGACGAAAGGCGAGGGCGGTCATGGCGGGTTCCCTGAAACGCTTGGGGGCAAGCCCGGTTCTGGTAGCAAAAACCAATGACGGCGTCACGCGGGATGCAACAAAAAAGGCCGGGAGATAATCCCGGCCTTTTTTGTGTTTGATATGCCGGCTTAAAGCACGCTGAGCTTGACCTCGATATTGCCGCGGGTGGCATTGGAATAGGGGCAGATCTGGTGGGCCTTGTCGACCAGAGCCACGGCCTGATCGTGATCCATCCCGGGGATGGTGACTTCCAGTTCAACACCAATGCCGAAGCCGGGGCCGTCGGCGTTTTCGCCAAAATGGACGGTGGCATTGATGCCGGCATCGTCGGGGATGGAGACTTTTTCGCCACGGGCGACGGCTTTCAAGGCACCGAGGAAGCAGGCGGAATAGCCAACGGCAAACAATTGCTCGGGATTGGTGCCCTGACCGCCATTGCCGCCCATTTCCTTGGGCGTGTCGAGGGTGACCGAGAGGCGGCCATCATCGGTTTTGGAGGTGCCGGTGCGGCCACCGGTTGTGGTGGCGTGGGCGGAGTAGACAGCTGACTTGATCATTTTCGTCTCGCTTTCGTGAATTTGTGTGCCGGCGATCCCGGCGGACATGTCGTACATAGTGCAAAATTAAATTGTGCGCAATACAATATTGTGTGATGTTGCGTGAGATTATATTGCGCGCTATTTAATTAGGGGCCGGATCCCTTGCGGATCCCGCATGAATGGCTGGAGAGATGATAGATGGCCCATGATGATCTGCTGAAACTCGACCGGCAGCTCTGCTTTGCGGTTTACGCCGCCGGGCATGCCTTTACGCGCTTTTACAAGCCACGGCTGGAGGCCATTGGCCTGACCTATCCGCAATATCTGGTGATGCTGGTGCTGTGGGAAGAAGACGGGCTGACGGTTTCGGGGCTGGGGGAAAAACTGTTTCTCGATTCAGGCACGCTGACCCCGCTGTTGAAGCGGCTGGAGGCGGCGGGGCTATTGACCCGGCGGCGCGATGCGGTCGACGAGCGGCAGGTGCGCATTGCGCTGACGGAAAAGGGGCGGGCGCTGCGGGAAAAGGCGCATTCCATACCGTTGCAGACGGCCAAGGCTGTGGGCATGAACGGCGCGGAAATGGATGATGTGAAGGCTGATCTGGTGCGGTTGCGCGATCAACTCAATGCAACGATTGAGGCGAACTAGGCCTCCAGTTCGGGCTGCCTTGCATTGGCGATGATTGAATCAAGGATGCCAGGAAACCGGGAATCGAGTTCGGCGCGGCGCAGGCAGATCAGCCGCTTGGTGCCCGAAGGGGTGACGGTGACAAGCCCGGCCTCGCGCAATTTGGCGATGTGATAGGTCAGGCTGGTCTTGGCCCCGAGATTGAGAAACTGGCCGCAGGTCATGGGGCTTTCTTCATCGTCGGCCAATTGCCCGATAATCGCCAGCCGGGTGCCATCGGCGAGCGCGCCCAATATCATGGGTAAATCAATCTGGTCGATATCGGGTTGCGGCAATGGTTTCATGCTCATCTAGATAGCGAATGGCGAAGATATTTTCAATGTTCAACAATCGTTGAACTTCGCTGTTGACATTTTCAGCGGTTAAATCCCATTGTTCAATTGTTGTTGAACTAAGGAACTTTCCGATGAATTATCGTTTGATCTGGCTGGCGCTAGGGGCCTTTGTTGTCGGTACCGGGGCCTTTGTGATTGCCAGTCTCTTGCCGGGGATTGCCGGCGAGATGCAGGTTTCCATGCCGCAGGCGGGCGTTTTGGTGCTGGTTTACGCCATTGCCTATGCGATCGCGGCCCCCTTGCTCTCGACCCTGACGGGGGCGTGGGACCGGCGGCCGATTCTGGTTATCGCCATGGTGGTTTTCGGTCTGGCCAATATTGGCGGCGGGCTGGCCCCGACATTTGAGGGCATTGTTATCGCCCGTATCGTGATGGCGGCGGCCTCGGGGCTGTTTGCCGCCGTGGCGCAGGGGACGGCGGTTTATCTCTCCACGCCGGAAACAAGGACGCGGGCGATTGCCATTATTGTGGGCGGCACCACGATATCGGTGGCGTTCGGTGCGCCGATTGGTTCGCTGATTGCCAATTTGATGAGCTGGCGGGCAGCATTTTTCGTCATGGGCGGGGTGGCATTGCTGGTGGCGCTGGTGCTGCAGGTGTTGTTGCCGGCCAAACTGCCCGGGTCGCGCCTATCGATGCGGGAGCGGGTGATGGTGGCATTCCAGCCGGGAATCGGCAGTGCGCTGGTGGTGACAATTGCGACCATTGCGGCGGCCTTTACCGTCTTCACCTATATCGCGACGCTGGCCCATGAAACCGGCCTGCCGATTGAAATGCTGCCGCTGGTGCTGCTGAGCTTCGGCATTGGTTCGGTGATTGGCAATTATACCTCGGGCCAGCTGGCTGACCGGATTGGTCCGGCGACAACGGTGCGCTGGGTGATCGCGGCGGCCATGCTAATGCTTGCCGGGATTTCCATCGTTGCGCATCTGTTTGCCGCGCCCGTGGCGGGCTGGGTGCTGATGGGGATCATGCTGCCATGGGGCATGATCGGCTGGGGGTTTCCGCCCGCACAGAGCAGCCATATTGTCTCGCTGGCACCCGAGGCGGCATCGATCTCGCTGTCGCTGAATGTGTCGGCGATTTATGTGGGCGTGGCGCTGGGTTCGGTGATTGGCGGGGCCAATATTGCGCTCGGCTCGGCGCTTGATCTCGGCTGGGCCGGTGCGGGACTGGCGCTGATCGCCTTTGGTGTCCACCATTACGCCAACAGGCGCGGGCGCAGCATTCGCGTGGTTTGACTAAAGGGGTGGCCCGCCGGGTGCGGGCCGCCCTTTTGCCTGCGGTTCAGCGGGCCGTCTTGTAGCCCGGCGGTACGCCGTGGGTTGAGAGCACGAATTGCCAGACCTGGATCGAGCGGCAGCGGAAGGCACCGGCGCAGCACAATAAATAATATTCCCACATGCGCTTGAAACGCTTCTCTCCGGGAGTTTGCGGGGCGGGCCAGTTCTTCTGGAAATTCTCGTTCCAGGCCATCAGCGTATAATCATAATGCGGGCCGATATTGTGCAGATCGATCATGACGAACTGGTGCTCAATGGCCTTGCCGATCTGGGCGATGGAGGGCAGGACGCCGCCGGGAAAGACGTATTTCTCGATCCAGGGATCGATCGTGGTCTTGGTGTCGGGCGAGCCGATGGTGTGGAGCAGGAACAGGCCGTCATCCTTGAGGGCACGGCGGGCGGTTTTGAAGTAAGTGGCAAAATTCTTGTAGCCGACATGTTCGAACATCCCCATTGAGACGATCTTGTCGACCTTCTGGTCGAATTGACGGTAATCCTTGACCTGAAACTCGACATCCAGATCCTTATAGCGTTCGCGCCCATAGGCGGCCTGATCCGGCGAGACGGTGACCCCGACGCAGGACGCGCCGTATTTTTCGGCGGCAAAGCCCATGAAAGCACCCCAGCCGCAGCCGATATCCCAGACGCGCTCGCCCTGTTGCAGATCAACCTTGCGGCAGATCATGTCGAGCTTGGCTTCCTGCGCCTGATCGACATTGGTCACCCCCTCGGGCCAATAGCCACACGAACCGGTCATGCGGCTATCGAGCGAGGCCTTGTAGGCGTCGGTCTCGCTATAGTGCATTTCGGCGACACGGCGGGCACGGCCAATGGTCTGCATGTTGAGAAAGCGCGCCTGAACCAGTTGCCAGATCAGGTTGGGGGTGATGCGCAGCTTGTTCTGGATATCGGCACCGATGACGCGGCTGAAGAATTCGGCGAGATCGGCGCAGTCCCACCAGCCCTCCATATAGGCCTCGCCAAGGCCCAGCGTGCCCTCGGCGAGCAGGCGGATCCAAAGCCGCTCATCGCTGATCCGGGGGTCCCATGGATTGGGTCCGTTGACGATGATCCCCGCCTGTTCCAGCAGGGAGGTGACGAAGGCTTTCTGGCTCATGGGACAAATTCTCCGGCGCGGCTATTTGAAGAATCTAGAAGAGGATTGCGGGAAAGAAAAGTGGGACTTTCGCAGTGGGGGCTGGCGAGGATGGGCGGGGAATATGTCCGGAATGTGGGGCTTTGTGGGAGAAGTAAGAAAAAATTATGAGGTTCGCGCCCAAGAATAGCGCGAGAAAATTTGGACGTTATAGATCTGTAGTTCGTATGATGCTTCGGTGAGTTAGCGGGTTTTGAATAGCTGAGTTCCGCGTTCCTTGTTCCTGCCGCCGTGGCGCAGACGGGCTCTCAAAAAGAGAATTCGTGGTTTTATGCGATTTTTGATCGGTGGCTTGATTGTGATTGGCTCCGTCATCGGGGGCTATGGCGCGAGCGGGGGGCATCTCGATGTGCTGTTTCAGCCCTTCGAGGTGATCATCATTCTGGGTGCGGCGGCGGGTGCGTTTGTCATCGGCAATACCGGTGCCGTACTGAAACAGTCCATGGGCGTGTTCGGTACGATATTTCGCGGGCCGCGCTACAGCAAGGCCGATCATGTGGAATTGCTGGGGGTGCAGTTCACCCTGTTCAAGCTGGTGCAGGCCAAGGGCGTGCTGGCGCTGGAACCGCATATCGAAAACCCCTCCCAGTCTGAAATTTTTGCCCAGTTTCCAAAATTTGCCGCCAGCCACCATGCGGTGGAGTTCATGTGCGATTACCTGCGCATGATTACGCTGGGGACCAATAATGTGCACCAGATGGAAGCGCTGATGGATGAGGAGCTGGAGACGCACCATCAGGAGCGCGAACGGCTGGTCAACGCGATCCAGGCGCTGGCCGATGGTACCCCGGCGCTGGGGATTGTCGCGGCGGTGCTGGGCGTGATCCATACGATGGGCTCGATCAACGAGCCGCCTGAAGTGCTGGGCCATCTGATTGGCGCGGCGCTGGTGGGCACGTTTCTCGGCGTGTTTGTCGCTTACGGATTTTTCGGGCCGATGGCGCAGTCCCTGCGCAATATCTATGAGGTGGAAGCCAAGTATTTTCTCTCCATGCGGACGGGGCTTCTGGCCCATATGGCCGGCTATGTGCCGGTGGTGGCGATTGAATTTGCCCGCAAGGCCCTGATGTCGGAGGTCCGGCCCAGTTTCGCGGAAATTGATGCGGCGACGGCAATTTTGCAATCGGCCCGATAAGGCTTTGGGGCCGGGGACAGGATAGAGATGGCCGATACAGACGCCTCCATCATCATCAAGAAGGTCAAAAAGGGCGGTCATGGCCATCATGGCGGGGCCTGGAAAATTGCTTACGCCGATTTTGTGACGGCGATGATGGCGTTTTTTCTGCTGCTCTGGCTGATTTCGGCGGCCTCGCCTGAACAGAAAGAGGGCATTGCCGATTATTTCTCACCCCCCAATGTTACCGCGACCACCAGTGGTTCCGGCGGGGTGATGGGCGGCCGCACACCGGCGGAACATGGGGCCAATGCCGCCGAAGGGGCGACCCCGGCCAAGGGGGAGGAGTCCCAGGCGAGCCTGCAGGCGCCCGATACGGAAGCGGCCACGGGCCAGGACTCGCAGATGGATGTGAAATCGGCCGAGAACCGGGCCTTCCATAGTGCGGCGGTCAGCATCAAGCAGGCCTGGGCGGAAATGCCCGATATTACCACCGAGTCCGACAATCTGTTGATCGAGGAAACCGAAGACGGGCTCGATATCATGATCGTCAATCAGGACGGGCGGCCGATGTTTGCCGAGGGCTCGAAATATCCGCTCGAACATACGCGCGCGGCGCTGGCGGCGATGGCCCCGATCCTTGAGCGCCTGCCCAACCAGATTTCCATTTCCGGCCATACGGCAGCGGGGCAGCTGTATGGTAATCCGCGCTATGGCACCTGGGAATTGTCCAGCGACCGCGCCAATACCACACGGGCGATTTTGAGCGAGTTCGGCCTATCGGCGGACCGGTTTCATTCGGTGATCGGGCGGTCAACGGAAGATCCGTATTTCCCCAATGATCCAACGCTGGCGGCCAATGAGCGGGTCAAGATAACCGTGCTGCATACCGCCCCGCCGGTACCGCTGGGGATGAAGCCCTAAGGCTGGGCTGAAGGGTTTGGCCGCTGCGCTTGAGGCATGATGATGCCTTTGGCTGGCGTTTCTCGCTCTGGCTGCCTCAGGTTCCCGATTCCCACGACCATGAGCCAGCGTGGCGTTTCATACCTCATTTGCAACCCAAACGGGTAGTTGTGCGTTGATAAGCGAAGGTGCGCTGTTCGGCGCGCCAGGAAAGACATGAGGGATGCCATGCTTAACCTGCTTATATTGCTGATTGTTGTGGCCCTGGTTGCTGGTGGCCTCGGGTTTACCGGGATTGCAGCCGGCGCCAGCTTTATTGCCAAGATTGTTTTCGGGATCATGGTGATCGGCATCGTGGTGATGCTGCTGATGGTCCTGCTGGGCGGGGCGATTTTGTTTTAGCCACTCGCGTTTTAGCGACAGAAAAGGGGCAAGCGCCGAGCTTGCCCCTTTTTTTATTTCAGTCGTCCAGCCTTTGGGGCCGGGCGATCAGAGGGTGATGCGGTAGATGCCGAAACCGGCCTCGCTGGTATCACCGGTCGGCTCGATCTTGACGGCGGTGACGTCGGCCACATGTTCGGCAGCCTTCGGGCCGGTCTCGAACAGCACGCTGGTATTGGCGATGGGGGCCAGCGACCAATTGCTGTCGGCGGAGGGGTTGATCGTGCCTTCCTCGTGGATGAAGCGCACGATGATGTCGCGATTGGTATCGGGGCCGATAAAGATGATGGTCGAACCATCAGCACCGGGGAAATTACCGCCGCCACCGGCGCGGTAATTATTGGTCGCGACGACGAATTTCTGAGCCGGATCAACCGGTTTGCCGTCATACATCAGATCAACGATGCGGTTGGCGTCGGGGTTGAGCGGTTCGCCCTTGGGGCCGAATTTCGAGGGCTGGGTGACGTCGATCTTGTAGGTGACGCCATCGATCACATCGAAATTATACGAGGGGAAATCCGGGCTGATCAGGGGCTGATCGGTGCCACCGGCCTCGACCTGGTTGAAAATGCCTGCTGAGCGCTCGAGCCAGTCCTTGACCTCGGCACCGGTGATGGCGACGGCGCGGATGGTGTTGGGATAAAGATAGAGATCGGCGACATTCTTGATGGCGACCGGGCCGACGGGGACGTCGGTATAGTAATCCGGTCCACCGCGGCCACCGGCCTTGAACGGGGCGGCGGCGGAGAGGATGGGCAGGGCTTCCCATTCTGTGCCCTTCATCATCTGGGTGATGTACCAGGTCTGGGCCTGGGAGACGATCTGGACGGACGGATCATCGGCCACCAGGGCGAAATAGGAATGCAGCGGGGCGGCGGTTTCACCGACCGGGCGGCGGATATAATCGAGCGTGCCTTCATGATCGGCTTTGACGGCGGCTTCAACGGTTGCGACGCTTTCGACACTGGGGACGTTCTTGCTCTCGACCCGTTCAAAGATCGGCCGGGCTTCGGAGGTGTGGGCGGCGATGGTCCAGCCGTTTTCGCCCTTTTCGAGCAGCAGATCGATCAGGCCCATATGCGAGCCCCAGAAGCCGCCCATGACGGCGGGCTTGCCTTGCAAGGTGCCTTTGTCGTTATCGACGCCGGCTATATCGGCGTAATTGCCGGGGAAGACGAGATGCTGGTGGCCGGTAAAGACCACATCAATGCCCTCGACACCGGCGAGGTAAAGCGAGGCGTTTTCCATGGCATCGGTCTGGCCGGTGCCATCAATGCCGGAATGGGAGAGGGCGACGATAATGTCCGCGCCCTGTTCCTTCATGACCGGTACATAGGCCTCGGCGGTTTTGACGATATCGCGGGTGATGACCTTGCCTTCGAGATTGGCGCTGTCCCAGACCATGATCTGCGGCGGCACGAAGCCGATAAAGCCGATCTTGATGGTCTGCTTTTCGCCGGCGCCGTCGGTGATTTCCTTCTCGGTGATGATGAAAGGCGGGATCAGCGTCTTGTCGGCGGTGGGATCGGAGCCCAGCATGTCGCCCATAACGATATTGGCGCAGACAAACGGGAAATTGGCACCGGCCACGGCCTTGGTCAGGAAATCGAGGCCATAGTTGAATTCGTGATTGCCGAAGGTTGCCACTTCATAGCCGAGGGTGTTCATGGCGGCCATCATCGGGTGCAGGTCACCCTCCTTGAAGCCACGCTCATAGGCAATGTAATCGCCCATCGGATTGCCCTGGATGAGATCGCCATTGTCGATGAGGATGGAATTGGTGGCCTCGGCGCGGACGCCTTCGATCAGCTTGGCGGTGCGGGCCAGGCCCATCGTATCATTGGGGGCATCGGCGTAATAATCATAGGGCAGGATGGCGACGTGGATATCCGTGGTTTCCATGATGCGCAGATGGGCCTGGCTGGGCGCGGCCATGGCAGCAAACGGGTGCATGACGACAAGGGCACCGGCACCGGCCGTGCCGGCGAGAAAGGCGCGGCGGGAAATATTGTTGCGGAATTCCATTCGATCTCTCCTGTTGCAATTCAGGCACCGGAGTGCCGCGATATCGTGCGGCGTCTGGCTCAATCGGGCCGCGTCGCTACGGGTTTGATGCCGGAACTCTGTTACGGGTCGATGACGGGCAAGAGGGGCGGCAATTTTTTTTGACCAATTGGTCCAAATCTGATCCTGTGCCTGTTCGCTGTCAATCGGCAAGATCGCTGCCCGGACCATATTTTGGCCGGGGTGAACGGGGTTGTGGCTTGGCGTGCTGGCCGTGGCGTGGCAAAAGACAAGGTGAAGAGAGCAGGAGTGCGGCATGAAGTGGCGCGGGCGGCAACGCAGCAGTAATATTGAAGACCGGCGCGGGGCAGGCGGCGGCATGGGCGGGCTTGGCCGCGGCTCTGGGCTGCGCATGCCCGGCGGGCGTGGCGGCGGCGGTATTGGCGGCATTGGCCTGATCGTGGCGCTGTTCATTATCGCGGCGGCGCTG
>Ga0209344_10003261_pt1 | contig 16288 bp, 13 predicted proteins | sample Cruoilmetagenom6_FD_187293 | JGI IMG/M metagenome (GOLD analysis project Ga0209344, IMG submission 187293) | Oil polluted marine microbial communities from Coal Oil Point, Santa Barbara, California, USA - Santa Barbara Oil Seep Sample 6 (SPAdes)... | ecosystem: Environmental > Aquatic > Marine...
GCTACGACTTGACACATCTGATGGTGGGGTCTGAAGGGACACTTGGCATCATCACGGAAGTAACCCTGCGCCTGCAAGGTCAACCCGAAGCGATAGCTGCAGCTGTCTGTGATTTCGATGATATTGAAGCCGCTGTGGACACCGTGATTACTGCCGTTCAAATGGGTGTTCCTATGGCGCGTATGGAACTTTTGGATACGCTTTCGATGCAAGCCTTGAACCGGTATAGCCAATTGGGTTTACCGGAAAAACCGCATTTGTTTATGGAGTTCCATGGTTCAGAAGCAAGTGTCGCCGAACAATCAGAGATTATGAAAGAGCTCGCCGCCGATATGGGAGGTGGCGATTTTCAATGGTCAACAAAAACCGAAGATCGCAACAAGCTATGGCATGCCCGCCACACGGCATTCTTTGCAACGAAGGCGTTGAAACCGGGCTTTGACGGTATGTCGACCGATGTGTGCGTCCCGATCTCAAAGCTGGCAGAAGCGATTACAGAAACTGCAAAAGACGCCGCCGACAATGGTATGTTTGCACCCATTTTAGGCCATGTGGGCGACGGGAATTATCACACCTTGTTTCTAACCGACCCTAATAAACCCGATGAACTGGCGATGGCGCAAAAGCTGGCGCACCGCATGAATACCCGCGCCATTGAAATGGGTGGAACAGTTACAGGAGAGCACGGGATTGGCATGGGGAAAATGAAATATATGGCCGAAGAGCATAGCGCCGCATGGTCAGTTATGGCCGATATTAAACGCACGCTTGATCCGCAAAATATCATGAACCCTGGTAAGGTTGTGCAGATTAATTAGCAGTGAAATCAGCGGCTATGCGCAATTCGCGCAACGGTCGCACTATGGCGATGGATTGTTGATAAACCGGATGTGCCTTATATGCGGCAAGCTGATTTTCATCCGTAAACTCCGCATAAACGATCACGTCAACCATGCCACCCGTTAATTCATCGGTTTGCAGATTGCGGCTGATCTCAATGATGTCAGCATGTGGATTGGTTTTCAAAACCGACAGGCCGGTAAAAACCGCGTCGACATCATTTTTGTCTTTCGCACTGAAGAATACTACATGGCGGATCATCTATAATCTTTCTTTTCTAACCCAACAATGCCCGTGCTGCTGCACGCGCCTGATCTGTAACACTGTCGCCTGCCAGCATGCGGGCAATTTCGTCGGTGCGTTCCAAGTCATCAAGCTTTATAACCGAACTAAGGGTTTCTTGCCCGTCAGTTGCTTTTGACACCACCCAATGATGATCCCCCAATGCAGCCACTTGTGGCGAGTGGGTTACAACCAGAACCTGCCCGCCTTTTGCAAGTGATGACAATCTGCGACCCACCGCATCTGCAGTGGCCCCGCCAACGCCGCGATCTATTTCATCAAAGATCAACGTCAGCCCATCGGATCGGGATGTAAGACAAACTTTAAGCGCCAACAAAAACCGCGACAATTCCCCGCCAGAGGCAATTTTGTTAATCGGGCCTGCTGGCGCACCCGGGTTAGTCGACACAGTAAATAAAACCGCATCCGCGCCGTCAGGGCCAGCATCCGCTTGTTTAATATCTGTATTAAAAACAGCCGCTTCCATCTTTAACGGGGCCAGTTCCTGCTGCATTCTGGCATCAAGTTCTGCCCCTGCCTTGCGGCGGCTCTTTAACAATTGTGCGGCAAGTGTTTCGTAAACCGCTTTGGCTTGGGCCAATTCATATTCCAGATCCGCTATATGCATGGCACCTGTATCAATGGCCTTTAACCGCACCGCCAAATCGCCGGACAATGCAGGCAGTTCATCAGGCTGCACCTTGTGCTTGCGTGCCATTGCGCGGATTGCAAACAATCGCTCTTCAACCTGTTCCAGTTCCAGCGGATCATATTCAAGCTGCGATAGACAATCCTCTACGCCGCGCTGCGCATCTGCCAGATCGTTCATTGCGCGAGACAAATTTTCAAGTGGTGCGTCCAGCTTGCCTTCAGCTTGATCCGCGGCCTCTTGCAACCAACGGTTGGCATCCAGCATCATACCCTCTGCGCCTTCAGTCCCCATTGCCACCGCTGCCTTGGCAATATCTTCACGTATGCGTTCGCCTGCTTGCATGAACCTGCGGCGTGCATCCAGCTGCCCGTCCTCACCGACCTCTGGTGCCAGTTCTTCCAACTCGTGCACAGAATGGCGCAGATAATCAGCATCGCGTTCAGCCTCTTCTAAAGCCGCGCGGTTCTGTTGAATTTCTTTACCCAGCTTCGACATAAGCCGCCATGCAGCTCTGATAGGGCCCAAATCATGACCGGCAAATGCATCCAGCAATGCACGATGACCCGCGGAATTCAATAATCCGCGATCATCATGCTGCCCGTGAAGCTCGACAAGACAGTCAGAAAGCCTACGCAAAACCTCACCCGTACAGCGTCGGTCATTTACATAAGCGGTTTTACGTCCATCAGGCGTATTGGTACGACGCAGCAGTAGCTCATCGTCGAAAGGAAGGTCTATTTCTTGTAATATCAAACGCGCGGGATGGTCCTTGGCCAGATCAAAACTTGCAGAAACTTCAGCAATATCAGCACCTTGGCGTACCATGTCTGCGCGCCCACGCCACCCCAGAACAAACCCCAAACTGTCTAATAATATGGATTTTCCAGCACCGGTTTCACCTGTCAAAACGTTTAGCCCAGGCTGAAAATCCAAATCCAGCCTGTCAATCAGCAACATATTACGGATGTTCAGGCCGCGCAGCATGTCGCCTCCTTGACGCGTGAGATCAGAGCCATTCGCCTTTGACCGCTTGACGCCAAGTACGGCTTAACCATCTTTCGCTACGCCTACTTGGCTCGTTTGTTGCAATGCCTTTACCGGTCAACAGCACATGCGTATCATGATACCACTCGGTGCCTTGGAAATTATACCCAAGAATTGCACCTGCGGTTTGTGCATCTGCATCCAATCCCAATGAAAGATAGGCTTCAACCAATCTATGCAAGGCTTCCGGCGTATGGGTTGTGGTCTGGAAATCTTCAACGACAATTCGGAAACGGTTGATAGCAGCCGTATAATGACCGCGTTTCAAATAGTACCTGCCTATTTCCATTTCTTTGCCTGCCAAATGGTCAAGTGCCAAATCAAACTTCAGCAATGCAGATGATGAGTATTCGCTGTCCGGATACCGCTCTACAGTTGTGCGTAATGCTTGTAATGCCTGAAATGTGACACCTTGGTCACGGCTTACATCATCAATCTGGTCATAAAAGCTAAGTGCAATCAAATATTGCGCATATGGGGCATCATCATCGGCTGGGTAAAAATCCAGATAACGTTGCGCAGCAGAGCGGCTTTCATCATAAAGATCAGCCTCATGGTATGCGAATGCAGACATGATAACCGAACGTTTGGCCCATTCGGAATACGGGTACAGGCGTTCTACTTCTGAAAAGCGTACGGCGGCTTTATCGGCTTTTCGTTTGCTAAGAAGTGCCTCTGCAGATTGGAAAATTGCTTCGGGCGATTTTCCTTCAAGCGAAACTTCACCACGTTCGCTGCCTCTGCCTGAACAACCTGCTATGGCTAAAGCCATTGCAACGGTCAAGATCAACGACGTTTTTTTTACAAAGCAGCTCATTCAATTTCACCCAATGATATTGGAGCGAACATATAACACAGTTTGCAAGCCTGCCAGTACATTCTCGAATTTATTTCTAAGATTTAAAATATGTACTGCCGTCAGTAATTGCGTAACGCAAAGCGTGATGCCGGTGGTACTTTGTGAAGGTCTATTAGGCAGATAGGGCAATATCTTCAGCTTGAATATGTGCCCCGGGTAACATCTCGGTCTGTGCTGAATTGCATACGACCATTTCCCATGCATTGGGTGTAGAAAACAGTTCATGCAACAACATATTTGTTGCACGATGTCCCGCTCTGACACCGATATATTTGCCCAGTATCGGCGCCCCTGCCAAAGCCAGATCGCCTAAAGCATCCAGCATTTTATGGCGAACACATTCATCGATACGGCGAAAACCGTCCGGGTTCAAAACAGTGCCATTGTCAACAACGATAGCGTTGTCCAATCCGCCACCCAGTGCCAAACCAACTGCTTTTAAAGCCTCAACGTCACTGTGCATGCAAAATGTTCTGCAATCGCTAAGCTCACGCACGAATGCACCGTTGGCCATTTCCAGTTGCTTTTGCTGACGGCCAATTGCCTTATCCGCAAAATCAATGGAAAAATCGATTTTTAAAGTGTCGGATGGTTTCAGGATAGCAGTCGTATCATCAAACTGGACCGATACTTCTTTCAAGATACGGATCGCACGTACCGGTGCATCCTGCTCTTGTACACCCGCGTCCAGAATAGCCCGTACAAACAGATCAGAACTACCGTCCATTATCGGCACTTCGGGGCCATCAATTTCAATAAGTGCGTTTTGCACCCCTGTACCAGCCAATGCAGCCATAACATGCTCTACCGTAGACACTTCAACGCCCTCGGCATTTGCAAGTCTTGTACACATGCGGGTGTCGCTAACTGAATCGTACAGTGCGGGTATTAAGTTATTTTTGTCGGTTATATCCACACGCCTGAACCAAATACCGTATTCGGCAGATGCGGGGCATATAGACAAACGGGCAGGCTTGCCAGAATGGAGGCCGTTACCTGATAAAACCACTTTTTTCGCAACTGTTTTTTGCACGGTTGACCCATATTTTTGTTTCGCTGCGTATTAATAGCAAACTTAGGGCCATTTCCCAACTCACAGATTATGTCCGATTACTTCAATATTTTCGAAGTATGAAACAAAAAAAACGCAGGCTTTAACCTGCGTTTTATTGTTTAATTAGAGAGCCTTAGTTAGCTTGCCGACGCAAGAACGCTGGAATTTCGATCCGCTCTTGTTCTTCATTCATTACAGGTTCGTCTTGAACTGTAGTAAAGCTTGGCTGATTTGTGTGATCACGTGCCGTAACGTCACGTTCTTCACTATGGCCTGTCATCTTAGAGATCAGACTATTCAACCCAAATCCACGTGCCTTTTCCACACGATCACTTGTCGCTGTCGGTTCCGGTGCATCACGGTTTGCTGCTTTTGTAGCCGCCGCATGTAGACGTGCCATTGTTTCAGCACTTGGCTGGCCCGTCGGTTGCGGGCGTGGAGCGACATAGGCTGAACGATCATCATCTTCCATATGGAAAAAATCATCCGCTGGATCTTCGTGACTTGCTTGCGGTTGATATGCCGGTGGAGGCAAATCATCTTTTGTATCGTCCGCAAACAATGAACCACCTATTTCCGACTCTACGTCGAAGATATCCGGTTCAGCCGCATGCAATTCGGCATCCGTGACACTTTCAAATTCAACTTCTGCTGTCTCGACGGGCGCTTCATGCGCTTCTTCTTCAGACTGCTCAAATGAGACTGTCTGCGCCAAAGGCGCTTTCATAGAGCGGCGCGGAACAGGGATATCCATGACATTAAATGCAGCATCAATACCGGTTGCAACTACAGATACGCGCATCACACCTTCTATTCCTGTATCAAGCGTAGAGCCGACGATGATGTTTGCATCTTCATCCACTTCTTCACGGATACGGTTGGCAGCTTCGTCCATTTCAAACAAGGTCAGGTCGTGGCCACCTGTGATGTTGATCAAAACACCATGTGCCCCTTTCAGGGAAATTTCGTCCAGCAGCGGGTTTGCAATGGCTTTTTCAGCAGCCTGAATTGCGCGATCTTCACCGGAAGCCTCGCCTGTACCCATCATTGCTTTACCCATTTCGTCCATAATGGCGCGAATGTCGGCAAAATCCAGATTGATAATACCGGGGCGTACCATCAAATCGGTAACACCTTTAACACCTTGGTACAAAACGTCATCAGCCATTTGAAACGCTTCCGTAAAGGTGGTTTTCTCATTGGCAATGCGGAACAGGTTTTGGTTTGGAATAACAATCAGCGTATCAACAACCTTTTGCAAGGCATCTACGCCTTCTTCGGCCTGACGCATCCGCTTGGAGCCTTCGAACTGAAATGGCTTTGTCACAACACCGACAGTCAACACACCCAATTCGCGTGCTGCTTGTGCAATAATCGGCGCTGCACCTGTACCGGTACCGCCACCCATACCTGCTGTAATAAAGCACATATGGCTGCCGACCAGTTGATCGACGATTGTTTCGATGCTTTCTTCTGCGGAAGATGCCCCAACGGATGGTCGCGCTCCGGCGCCCAAACCTTCGGTTACTTTTTCACCGATTTGAATTTTGTTGGTTGCTTTTGATGATTGCAATGCCTGCGCGTCTGTATTCGCCACGACGAAATCGACACCCTCCAGGCTTTTTTCAATCATGTTGTTCACAGCATTGCCGCCAGCACCACCAACGCCAAAAACTGTAATGTGTGGTTTTAGATCCGCCATTTCTGGCATACGTAAATTCAAGGTCATGATAAATGTCCGCCTGTGTTGTCTGCTTTGCCGAATTTTTCGGTCATTTTACTGATTCGTATCGTAACGTAGCGATTCCATCACGTCACGAAAAATCGTGCGTTAGCACACAAAATATAGCAATTTTCATATCTTTCGGATCAATTTATAGCATTCTGGCGGTGCTATTGTAACAAACCGCGCCATCACATGTATATTTTACCAATGATAGATAAAAAATGTACTAGACATGGTTGGTGCAAATGTTTCAATGCCGTTCAATATACAACAACCGGTTGATCACCAGTTGTCTTTGAACCACCGCATCGCCTTTTTCAAAGGGCGCCCGCCCATCCGTTCGATCGGTAAATCAAAATCCCAACATTCATCTTGTGGGTGTGCTGCATGCATCGCAAGACCTATTGTTGACGCGAATGCAGGGCCGGTTGCTGCTTGCGGCAAACCCTGTATCCGTATCGGGCGACCAAGACGCACATTCTGACCCAGAATTTTGCTGGCAAGGCTTTCCAAGCCCGGTACTTGACTGGCACCACCGGTTAAAACAATCCGCTGGCTTGGCAAGTGGTCAAAGCCGGATGCATCAAGGCACTTGCGGGCATTTTCCAAAATTTCTTCCAGCCTTGGGCGCATTACCCCGATCAACTCGGCGCGACTAATACGGCGGCGGTCGTGATCGTAATCACCCGTGTCGCCGCCAACTTCGATCATTTCACGGTCATCAATAGATGTCGCGATCACGCCACCATGCAATGTCTTGATCCGCTCGGCTGTTTGATACGTCACCTGCAGACCTTTTGAGATATCCGATGTGACAGATGCGCCGCCCATCCGGACGTTATCACCATAAATCATATGTTTTTTCAAAAACACCGAAACACTTGTTGTCCCGCCACCAAGATCAATACAAGCAGCACCAAGTTCCTGTTCATCTTCGACCAGGGCCGACATACCACTTGTGTAAGCGGCCGAAGCCACACCGGCCAGTTCCATATCGCAACGTTTCACACATTTCAGCAGGTTTTCGATTGCTTGTGTATCGATTGTCAAAAGATGCATATCTACGGATAAGCGATTTCCAATCTGACCACGCGGATCAGTCAAGCCGCTGCGGTGATCCAATGTAAAATTAACCGGCATCGCATGAACCGTTTCTCGACCCGTACCATAGTCGGGAATATCGCAACCTGCCAATACCCTGCCAATATCCTGATCTGAAACATTCCCGTTCTCCAACGCGACTGCACCGGCAACGCCGTAGGATCTGGGCTCTGCGCCCGCCAAGCAGGCAATAACATGATCCACACGCACATTGGCCATTTTCTGCGCGCCTTGTACAACAGTACGAATGGCCCGCTCTGTTTCAACCATCGCGGTTACTTCACCAAAACGTACACCGCGTGACCGTGTTGTCGCGACACCGATAACCCGAAACGAGCCGTGACTGGCCAACCCGCCAGCACCAAGACGTGGCGCGTTACCGGTCTGAGCGTCAAATTGCAAAACCATGCAGGCCATTTTTGTCGTACCAACGTCCAAAATAGCCACCAAACCACGTTGCAAAGCAGCTTGCCGCTTTTGGCGCATAGCACGTTGTGTCTCGTACAAATATGACATATTCTAATTTCCCTCTTCACTTGCGACAACACGCAACTTTTTCAATCCATCCAGTGCCGGTTCTGACAGCCTTAATATCGGCTTTCGACCGTCTCTTACGTCCACAACGGTAATGTCGCGGTTCAAAATATCTTGCGCCCTGTGCAATGCCAGAATGCGGCCAAGTGCAGCCATCGGCTGGTCTTCGGGCAATTTCAAAACCTGATTACGATCCAAAACCACATCCCAACGCCGCTCACCCACACGCATCAATCCGCGAACGCGGCCTGATATCGGCGATAGTTTTTTGAATATTTCCAACGCCTGTTTGGAATGATCCTGCACACCGGCCCCTGTTATCAACGGTAAATCCGTGCGCTGCAAACGGGACACAAGCTGTCCCGATTTTTGTCCATTTGCATCCAGCAAAATCAAGCCTTCATCACTGCGCCAAACCAATACAGGCACACGCATGATAACTCCGACTTCCAATATACCCTTTGATCCGATCAAAAGATTAGCCGTTTCAACCGCATCGATATTATCAACTCTGGCTTTCATCGCTTCTAAATCAAGATGAAATGAACTGATCGGCAGATTTACATTCAAAGTATCGCGTACCAGTTTATCAAAAGATTCAGGCACTCCCTGTATATGCATTTGCTGAATCATAAATTCAGGGCGTTGCTCGATTGTCGTACGAGCGTTATTGAACGACATCACAAGTTTTTGCTGCACTGCGGGATCCCGCAGATACGCAAACGCACCGATCAAGATAAATGCAATAGGCAATCCTGTTCGGATCAAAGCGCGGTAAAACGGCGTTAGCCAAAGCCGATGCAGTTTATATTTTACCCGACTTGGGGCCGGATCGTGCCGCATTGGTACATTCACCTGTTGCATGATGCGTCCTCTACCATCCAACGCACAAGCTTGCCGAATGTCACGCCACAAACAGCCGCCTGTTCCGGTGCCAGCGAAGTCGGTGTCATGCCGGGTTGAGTATTGGTTTCCAACAGGATCAACCCATCCAGGCCCTTTGCTTCATCCCAGCGAAAATCTGTGCGTGATACACCGCTACAAGATAAAACCTGATGTGCGCGCAATGCATAGTCCAAGCAAGCGTCGAAAATTTCAGCGGGAATATCCGCAGGGATCACGTGGCGCGATCCGCCTGTTTCGTATTTTGCGGAATAATCGTACCAGCCGTCGGTTTGAATATCAGTGACGGATATTGCCTTATCGCCCATAACCGTTGTTGTCAGCTCGCGTCCGGGGATGAACTTCTCAACCATCACCGTGTCCGGCATTTCTGCGTTCAACCGCGCAGGCCCTTCACCTGCATTGACAATATAAACACCGATTGATGATCCCTCATTATAGGGTTTCACCACATATGGCGCTTCCATCGGATGGCCTGCTTGCACGTCTTCTTTTGTAGCCAGAAGACTTTCGGCTATCGGCAATCCAACGGATTTATACAGCCGCTTTGTCTGTTCTTTATCCATCGCCATTGCCGACGCCATAACGCCCGAATGGGTATAGGGAATTTGCAGCCATTCCAGCAGACCTTGCACACAACCATCTTCACCCCAACGGCCGTGCAGAGCATTGAACACAACATCCGGCTTGGCTGCGACCAGATCAGCCGCCAAGCTTGGCCCGGCATCCAATTCAATAACTTGAAATCCCTCATCACGTAATGCGGCCGCAACTTCGCGGCCTGATACCAGCGAAACTTCCCGTTCCACCGATGGGCCGCCCATAAGGACACACACACGCGATATTGTCCTGCTCGACATAACCGCCTCTTTCACCCGCGGCCATTTTTATGGCTCTTCGGGTTGATAATTACTTTAGGATCGTTCTCCGACCCGCATTATTTCCCACTCTAACTGAATGCCGGAGTTTTCGAAAACCTTTTTTCGCACTTTTTCGCCTAAATTTTCCAAATCTGCGGCAGTTGCGCCACCTTTGTTGATCATAAAGTTGGAATGCATGGGCGACATCTGCGCCCCACCCAATGTAGCCCCCCGCATTCCGGCATCTTCTATCACTTTCCAAGCCTTTAAATCATGTACATCATCTGCACGTCCCGTTGAACTGAACCCGGCAGGATTGCGAAACGTAGAGCCACAAGAGCGTTCGGTCACAGGTTGCGTTGCCGCGCGCTTTTCCAATGCATCCGTCATCTTGGCCTCGATCGCATCCGGATCTCCTGCCGTGCCTCGCAAGGTAACGGATGTGATTATCATACCGTCGGGTAATTTGGTTGAGCGATATTGAAACCCCATATCATCCTTGGTCAACGTCACAGGTTCACCCGAGCGTGTCACAGCCTGTGCTTCGACAAAAACATCTGCCGTATATATTCCATAACATCCCGCATTCATCTTGGCAGCACCACCAATCGCCCCCGGAATGGTACGCAAAAACGCAAGATCAATCCCCGCTGCAGCCGCCTTACGCGCCACATGCGCATCGAGTGCCGCTGCCCCTGCCCGCACGCAGTTATCTGCCAACACCTCAATCCCGTTAAACCCGCGCCCCATGCGGATCACCACACCTTTGATACCGCCATCGCGGATAATCAGATTTGAACAGACGCCAATGGGAAACACAGGAACACTTGTCGGTAGTTCGTCCAGGAAAACCTGAAGATCAGCCAAATCGGTAGGCTGAAACAACAACTCTGCCGCACCACCCACCCGCAACCACGACAAATCCGCCAATGATCTCTCAAACGTATAAGTACCCGCGACTTCAGGTAGGTTATTTGGAAGTGTGTTTTTCATACCCATATCAATGCCGCAAAAAATGCCGCCCCAGACAATATAAGACCCGCCCAAGGAACAGCTATATGCACACGGTAAGGTGCATCAGGTTCGCGACGCTTAATGACGATAAGCGCCAGGTTCATCGACGCGAAAATCGCCAGTAACAGCACGGATGTTATTTCCGCAAGTGAGACCAGTGGCAGGTAAAGTGCCGCCAATATCACCGCGATACCGCTTAGAACCGTTGCCAGAACCGGTGTGCCAAAGCGTGGGTGCGCATGGGTGAATACCGACAACCAAGGTGCATTTTCACCCAGCCCGAACAAAACCCTAGCGGCCAGAATAATCTGCGCCAATACCCCGTTTGTGGCTGCCGCTACCGCAATTACCGCCAAAAATGCAGCGCTTTTCCCGGTTGCCACCTCAAATACAAGTGCAAGTGGTTGTCGGCTAACGCCAAGCTGATCAATCCCCACGGTTCTGACAGCTGCAATGCTCACCAGAATATATAAAACCGTTGTGATCCCAAGTGACCAGTAAATCGCACGCGGCAACGTGCGTTCCGGTTCCCGGGTTTCTTCGGCCATATTGACCAAATCTTCAAATCCTATGAAGGCAAAAAACGCTAGAATCCCCGCAAAGGCCAATCCCTGCAAGCCGCCTTGTGCATCCATTGCAGGCACAGCCACCCATTCAACCGAAGTCGGCCCTGTTAAACCGACATAAGACACAATCAACAACCCGGCCACTTCTACAATGGTAAAGACCGCAGCAAGTGCGAGCGACTCCACAACGCCCGCAATCGCAACCAGCGTTAAAAAACCGCCCATTAAAACAATCAATAGCTCTGTGTCCCAGTGGATCAGCTTTTGCATATACCCCACACCGCCCTGCAACACTACGGCGGCGGCAATCGTTCCTGTCACAACTGTGGTCAGACCCGCCGCCTGTGCGATAACAGGTTTGTTAAAAGCGCGCATCAGATATGCCGCTTCACCGGCACTTTTGGGAATGCGCGCAGACAGTTCCGCATAACTTGCAGCCGTAGGTAACGCTATTAGGCCGGCAAGCAAAAAAGCCAACGGTGCGTAAATGCCTGCGGCCCCCGCAGCGGCACCGACAAGAACATAGATACCGGCACCGACCATGATGCCGACCCCGTAAAACACCAATAAAGGGACACCTAATTTACGTTTAAGTTGATCTGCCATAACGCACACCTTTCCCCTTAAACATAGGGTGCAAAGGGTTAATCTTCAACAAGCCCGTGTGCCCATGCGCTGATCGTACCGGCACCGAGACAAATCAACAAATCACCGGGCTTAGTTTCAGATGCGACAAACTCCCGGAATGAGGCCTCATCCGAAATTGCATGAGCATGCTTATGTCCGTGTGACACCAATCCGGCGACAAGCGTATCACGATCAGCGCCTTCAATCGGATCTTCGCCTGCTGCATAAACATCAGAGATACCCACGATATCCGCATCGTTGAAACAGCCGCAAAACTCTTCGAACAAATCGTGTAGCCGTGAATAACGGTGCGGTTGATGCACCGCGATGACGCGGCCGTCCGTTGCCTGTTTGGCTGCACTCAATACGGCTTTTATCTCGACGGGATGGTGTGCATAATCATCGATCACGGTCACGCCGTTCACTTCACCCAAACGGGTGAAGCGGCGGTTTACACCTTTGAAGTTTTTCAGAGCATCAAGAATTTCATCACGTTTCAGTCCCAGATAGCGCGACACTGCAACAGCGGCCAAAGCGTTTGAGACATTGTGGTCACCCGGCATCGGCAGTATCACCCCGTCGATGCGTTGATCTTCGGCCTGCAACTCGATATCGAAATACGCGACGCCCTTTTTATAGGTCAGATTTTCCGCCCGTACATCGGCCTGTTTGTTGAAGCCGTAAGTGATGATCCGTCGGTCATTCAGGCGGCCCACAAGCGCCTGCACTTCCGGATGATCCGTGTTGCAGATCGCAACACCGTAAAACGGGATGTTTGAAACGAACGTGTAAAACGCATCGCGTAGATTATCGAAGCTGCCGTAATGCTCCATATGTTCGGGGTCTATGTTGGTAACAACTGCCACAGTCGCGGGCAGTCGGTTGAATGTACCGTCGCTTTCGTCCGCTTCCACAACCATCCACTCGCCCGCACCCATCCGTGCATTTGAACCATAGGCGTGAATAATCCCGCCGTTGATCACTGTGGGATCAAGACCGCCTGCATCCAGCAGGGTTGCGACCATGGTTGTGGTTGTGGTTTTCCCGTGTGTTCCCGCAATGGCCACATTGGATTTCAGCCGCATCAATTCGGCCAGCATTTCGGCGCGGCGCACAATCGGCAGGCCGCGTGCACGGGCACTGTCCAGTTCCGGGTTGCCGGATTTGATCGCAGATGAGATCACAACCACTTCGGCATCTTCCAGATTTTCAGCCATTTGCGGGAATGAGATGCGCGCACCCATTTGTGCCAATCGGTCGGTTATTTTGCTGGGTCGCAGATCCGATCCCTGCACCGTATAGCCGTGGTTGATCAGCACTTCGGCAATACCCGACATCCCAATGCCGCCAATACCTACGAAATGTATCGCCCCCAGTTTTGTCGGTAGTTTCGTTGCTGCACTCATCTAACCACGCCCCTTATCCGCTAATTTTTCCACCATATTTGCCAGCTGCTCTGTTGCATTGGGACAGCTTTGCGTCAATGCGGCTTTCGCCATTTTTGCAGCTCCATCCGCATTTTCCAGAACAGTTGCAATACATTTGGCCAAGCTTTCAGCCGTTAAATCTTTCTCCGGGATCACAATTGCCCCGCCTGCCCCTGCAAGCCCGCGTGCATTGGCGTTTTGATGATCATCCATCGCAATTGCCAAAGGCACCAGAATGGATGGCCGCCCGATAGTTGCTATATCCGCCACAGAGGATGCACCTGCACGCGACACCACCAATTGAGCCTCGGACATCAAGCGTGGAATATCACGAAAGAAAGGTGAAATCTCTGCCCGCACATCGGCCTGCGCGAAAGCTGCCTCACAGTCGGGTATATCCTCTTCGCGGGCTTGTTGAATAACACGCAGGTGCTGTTTTAATCCAACTGGCAACAAAGCCACCGCTTGAGGCATGATTTGTGACAAAATCCGCGCCCCTTGCGAACCGCCAATGGCCAGAATGCTCATTGGCCAATCGCCAGGTGTAATGTAGTTGGAGCCATGTTTTTCCAAAACGGCACGTCGCACAGGATTACCTACATGTATGCCCTTAACGCCTTCAGGCATATCTGTCGGCCAAGTGCCGCAAGCCACCACATCGACCTTTGAAGCAAATTTTTTGTTTACGCGGCCAAGCACGCCATTTTGTTCATGGATCATGCGAGGCAATTTCAATGTGCCTGCAGCCAACATTGCAGGAATAGCAGGATATCCGCCAAAGCCTGCCACAACGGCAGGGCGGTCACGCTTCATCGAACGGCGCGCCGAAATCGCACCCATCAAAATCCGAAACGGCACGCGCAGCTTCGCCATTAAACCGCCGCGCGCAAACGTACCGGAATTCACCACTTCAACCTGAACAGTATGTGGAAAGCCGCCCGTGTAACGCGCACCGCGCGGATCGGTTGACAGTTTCACCCGCCAGCCACGGCGCAGCATTTCTTCGGCCAAGGCTTGCGCTGGAAACATATGTCCGCCGGTACCACCTGCGGCAATCACCAAAAGAGGGCCGTTAGTCATTTCGGATAATCCTCGGGCTATGACTGCCACGCCCCAATAGATCGCTCATGTCACCTTGTGCGCGAGTACGGGTAAAGGCCAGTAACAGACCCAACCCGATGCCGGCGGCCACAAGCGACGAGCCACCATAGCTGACAAATGGAAGTGTCATGCCTTTGGCCGGTAGCAAACGTGCCGCCACCCCCATATTGATCATTGCCTGCATACCGAAGAGAACGGCAATACCAGTTCCCGCGAGGCGAATAAACGGATCGCGTTCGCGGATAAGCCGAAACAATGACCGGACTGTAACCACTAAAAACAAAATAATAATCACCAGAACCAGTATCAGGCCATATTCTTCTGCGGCGACCGCAATAATAAAATCCGTATGTGCATCAGGTAGTGACCATTTAACCTGTCCCTCGCCGACACCGACACCAAAGAAACCACCTTCCTGAATAGCATTTGTAGCATAACCGATCTGGGTTCGCGGATCTAAATCAGGGCTTAAAAACCCATCGATGCGCCGCGCAAAGTGTTCAGAATTATTGTAAGAGAACATCCCGGCTGCCAACACACCACCGGCCATGGTAACGAGCAATATCATCGGCGCACCGGCGATGAAGTACATCACACCCCAAGACGCGATAATCAACATGGCCTGGCCAAAATCAGGCTGCATTGCCAACAAAAAAGCGACACTTACCGTTACAAAGAAAGATATTCGACGGCCGGGCGGCCCGCCGACCTTAAAGGCCGAAGCCATCATCCATGCCGAAAATACGATAAAGAAAGGTTTCAAAAATTCGGATGGTTGAACCGATGCAAATCCAAGTGAAAACCAGCGTGTTGCACCTTTTCCATAATCAGTCCCGAAGAAGGGAAGCAAGAGCAATGCTATAAAACATATGCCAAAGCCGAAAATTCCAAGCCGGCGCAACATTAACGGTGACATCATCGAGACCACCATCATCACAACCAATGCAACCGAGCCAAAGAAAAGCTGTTTGTAAACATAATAAAACTGCGGCAATCCGTTGCGTTCTGCCAATGGAACCGAAGCGGCCAATCCCAACAATATACCAATTAGAAACAACCCCAATATACACGACAATGAAAGCCGGTCGATTGTACGCCACCATCTGGGTAAAATTGGATCATTGGGTTGCTGGACAACCCTGCCAAAGGCCATTTCTGTCATCGTCGCCTGCTCGCCGTTTACTGCCGTTCACATGCGGCCTCATTTAACGGGCCGTCATTGCTTATATGGATGCCATATATTTTGTCATTTGGCTAGTACTTTGCACATGATATGGCGAAATTCAGCCACCGATTTCATTCTTAACCGCCGCTACAAAAGCGTCACCACGCTCTTCAAAGCTGCTGAATTGATCAAAACTTGCACAAGCCGGTGCCAACAATACAACATCGCCTGATTTTGCATTTTTCGCGGCAGTTTTAACGGCAGCTTCAACTGTGCCGGACCTTTCATATGCGACATCGACCAATTGATCCGCAAATATATCTGCGGCATCACCCACAAGATAGGCTTTAATCACGCGATCAAATAAAGGTGCAAGTGGTGCAATACCGCCCTCTTTCGCCTGACCACCAACGATCCAGTGAATATTTTTGAACGCCGATAGGGCTTTCTCTGCCGCATCCACATTAGTGGCTTTACTATCATTGACAAAAATAACGCCGTCATGCTGCGCAATAATCTGGCATCTATGCGCA
>Ga0209344_10003262_pt1 | contig 16287 bp, 14 predicted proteins | sample Cruoilmetagenom6_FD_187293 | JGI IMG/M metagenome (GOLD analysis project Ga0209344, IMG submission 187293) | Oil polluted marine microbial communities from Coal Oil Point, Santa Barbara, California, USA - Santa Barbara Oil Seep Sample 6 (SPAdes)... | ecosystem: Environmental > Aquatic > Marine...
ATAGCGAGTTGCATGCTTTTCCAGAGGAATGTATGTACGGTTTCGATGAAGCGGTAACGTTTCAACCTGCCGAGCACTAAGTTGTATCACCGCAACCGAGCTTAACCAATTGCTCGCCCAATGCACATCACTTGTAGCGCGGCGTAAGCGTTAGCGCACCCGCGAAAGCACCGCCCAGTGGTGCCATGGGAAGCCAGCTCTCCAAAACTGCCTGGGCGGCAGCGAACAACAGCCGCCCAAGAGGCGGTTTCTTTTGCGCTTTCTGAGCTGCCTGCACGGCAGCGAACGGTGGTACCGCCGCTATCGCCCGGATGGTTGTATTCTGAGCTGCCTGCACGGCAGCGAACAGATCAAGCCAGACGATTGCACGGTATGCATGTTTCTGAGCTACCTGCACGGCAGCGAACAACGACTACGGCATCAGCGAAGCGACCGCCGATTTCTGAGCTGCCTGCACGGCAGCGAACGTGCAATAAGCGGGTAGATCCCGCTGAGCGCTTTTCTGAGCTGCCTGCACGGCAGCGAACGCTAATTGACCCGAGACTCGCTCTTCCCGTGTTTTCTGAGCTGCCTGCACGGCAGCGAACATGCGGGAGCACTGGCTGCAGGCCATAGAGCATTTCTGAGCTGCCTGCACGGCAGCGAACCTTCTCGATGTCACCAAAGCCGCCGGTATTCTTTTCTGAGCTGCCTACACGGCAGCGAACGTGGCGCCCGGTAAGGCGCCGCCAGCTCTGCCTTTCTGAGCTGCCTGCACGGCAGCGAACATAACGGCCCGGGCATCTACATGAGTCCGACCTTTCTGAGCTGCCTGCACGGCAGCGAACGCGGTAGCCGAGGGGGCCGTCCCGGTCGATCATTTCTGAGCTGCCTGCACGGCAGCGAACAAACGCACGAGGGCGACCTACTCAACCGTTTTTTTCTGAGCTGCCTGGGCGGCAGCGCACGCTTCGCACTGAAACAAGAGCGTTAGCCTCTGGTTTCTGAGCTGCCTGGGCGGCAGCGCACTTGTGCAGAGGTCGTCTGGATGCCTTCGCACATTTCTGAGCTGCCTGGGCGGCAGCGCACCACCTAGTAGTGATTTCTCCTCGGTGGTCTCATTTCTGAGCTGCCTGGGCGGCAGCGCACACCGCCGCTACCGCCTGGTGGGGCTAGAGCAATTTCTGAGCTGCCTGGGCGGCAGCGCACCGTGTGTGCGCGCACAAAAAAGCCGCCCAGGTTTTCTGAGCTGCCTGGGCGGCAGCGCACGTGTTCGCGCACGGAAGGGACTTTTTTATAGCTTTCTGAGCTGCCTGGGCGGCAGCGCACCAGGAAAGCGGGGCGGCGTCCGACGCCAGAGTTTTCTGAGCTGCCTGGGCGGCAGCGCACCAAGCCGAAGTCCCCCCTCGCCGTATTACCTTTTCTGAGCTGCCTGGGCGGCAGCGCACACATGGGCCGCGAGCTGCCGACGACCCGCGAGTTTCTGAGCTGCCTGGGCGGCAGCGCACGCCATCACCAATGCTGTCGCGCCTGGCGAAGCTTTCTGAGCTGCCTGGGCGGCAGCGCACTTGAGCAGGTGATAGAAGTCGCCATTGCCGATTTTCTGAGCTGCCTGGGCGGCAGCGCACCGCACAATCCTACGTAAGTGGATCGAGCAAATTTTCTGAGCTGCCTGGGCGGCAGCGCACCATTAGTGATTTACCGGTGCCCTCTTCGGCCGTTTCTGAGCTGCCTGGGCGGCAGCGCACGGCGCGCTGCACAGCGGCGGGGGTGCCTTTGTTTTCTGAGCTGCCTGGGCGGCAGCGCACGCTGATTAGCTCGACCCGCTGCACGCCGGGCTTTTCTGAGCTGCCTGGGCGGCAGCGCACCAAGCCGAAGTCCCCCCCTCGCCGTATTACCTTTTCTGAGCTGCCTGGGCGGCAGCGCACCGTGTGTGCGCGCACAAAAAAGCCGCCCAGGTTTTCTGAGCTGCCTGGGCGGCAGCGCACCAAGCCGAAGTCCCCCCCTCGCCGTATTACCTTTTCTGAGCTGCCTGGGCGGCAGCGCACACATGGGCCGCGAGCTGCCGACGACCCGCGAGTTTCTGAGCTGCCTGGGCGGCAGCGCACCCCGAGAGTTCGTTCCCGATCTCCCAAGGCTCTTTCTGAGCTGCCTGGGCGGCAGCGCACGGGCCGCCGATGAGGCAGGCGCGGCAGTGGACTTTCTGAGCTGCCTGGGCGGCAGCGCACATGATTAGATCAGAAGCGGTTTCCAGAGTAGTTTTCTGAGCTGCCTGGGCGGCAGCGCACAGAATCAATACGAGACGGCCTGGAATCCTGGCTTTCTGAGCTGCCTGGGCGGCAGCGCACGCGTACTCCACGTCGTTAACCCACAGCGTCGCTTTCTGAGCTGCCTGGGCGGCAGCGCACTTCGCGCTACGTCAATTTGTTGCGGGCGAACTTTTCTGAGCTGCCTGGGCGGCAGCGCACTCCGTGTGGTGCTGGATCTCTATTCGATCCGCTTTCTGAGCTGCCTGGGCGGCAGCGCACTCGCGGCGGACGCAGACTACCCGCCCCTGGAATTTCTGAGCTGCCTGGGCGGCAGCGCACGCGCCTTCAATCACTTTATCTAGGTGTTCTTTTTTCTGAGCTGCCTGGGCGGCAGCGCACAATACTTTCGAGTTCAACGAAGGCTTGGTAATTTTCTGAGCTGCCTGGGCGGCAGCGCACTTTCTGTAGCCGCACCACCGCCGCCAGTTCCTTTTCTGAGCTGCCTGGGCGGCAGCGCACGTGAGGTCACTGTGGCCGTGCTAGGCCGTGAGTTTCTGAGCTGCCTGGGCGGCAGCGCACACGCCGCTATGCAAACACTAGATGCGGCATCATTTCTGAGCTGCCTGGGCGGCAGCGCACCTCTAGGTGCAGCAACCTCTACCGGCTACGGATTTCTGAGCTGCCTGGGCGGCAGCGCACAGGGCAACGATGCAAAAACGTACCGTGTTGACTTTCTGAGCTGCCTGGGCGGCAGCGCACGGGCTGCATTACGACTACCTAGAAGCACGCAATTTCTGAGCTGCCTGGGCGGCAGCGCACCAGCACGTAGCCCGCCGCGCTACCCTTCGAGGTTTCTGAGCTGCCTGGGCGGCAGCGCACCCCGAGAGTTCGTTCCCGATCTCCCAAGGCTCTTTCTGAGCTGCCTGGGCGGCAGCGCACTGCATAAGGGAAGCTTTCAGAAAGCGGTTCTATTTCTGAGCTGCCTGGGCGGCAGCGCACGCGTACTGCTCAGCGCTCCATTGCACCGCCTTTTTCTGAGCTGCCTGGGCGGCAGCGCACCGTTAGCCCCCTTTTTTACGCCCTGACGTTGATTTCTGAGCTGCCTGGGCGGCAGCGCACATCTTGCTCTATGGTTTGCGTCGTCTGCGCAACTTTCTGAGCTGCCTGGGCGGCAGCGCACGTGGGCGGCGATGCAGACAGCCCCGCTTCTATTTTCTGAGCTGCCTGGGCGGCAGCGCACCGTCACGGGATACGTTACCAGCTTGACTCTTCTTTCTGAGCTGCCTGGGCGGCAGCGCACACGGTTGACACACTGACTAGCACCAACGTTTTTTTCTGAGCTGCCTGGGCGGCAGCGCACGCATCGTCCCACATGCGGCGTTCTTTTGCGGGTTTCTGAGCTGCCTGGGCGGCAGCGCACGGATGCTCCGCCAGGAGCTCGTGCAGCTCGGATTTCTGAGCTGCCTGGGCGGCAGCGCACGCATCAAAACGCCAAGCAATCGCCGCGGCATGTTTCTGAGCTGCCTGGGCGGCAGCGCACCCTCTTATGGTGGTGTGTCGGTAGTCGTGGAATTTCTGAGCTGCCTGGGCGGCAGCGCACAAGTGCGTACAGCTGCTCTTGAACCATCTGCATTTCTGAGCTGCCTGGGCGGCAGCGCACAGCACTCGACGGGCTCCTCGCCCACTTAGGCTTTTCTGAGCTGCCTGGGCGGCAGCGCACGTGGCTACTGCCGCCGAGTAAACGCGATTGCTTTTCTGAGCTGCCTGGGCGGCAGCGCACTGATGGTTCACTGAAACTTTAGGAGTCCCAATTTTCTGAGCTGCCTGGGCGGCAGCGCACCTCAACACGCGCCGCGCCCGCTTCGTGCAGGTTTTCTGAGCTGCCTGGGCGGCAGCGCACGATGCTAAAGGCGTGCGCACCGGCGTCGGTGATTTCTGAGCTGCCTGGGCGGCAGCGCACTCGCCAAGCAGGCAAGACATTATTACTAAAGTTTTCTGAGCTGCCTGGGCGGCAGCGCACGCCGTCGTCTAGGTCGCTGGTATCCATTAGCATTTCTGAGCTGCCTGGGCGGCAGCGCACGCCTGAATGTTCCCATGCATCGGCGATTGCTATTTCTGAGCTGCCTGGGCGGCAGCGCACGCTTAACTGTCGATATCGACTTTTATTTCGCCTTTCTGAGCTGCCTGGGCGGCAGCGCACAAATCTGCTAAAGCGCTGTGCAAGGGGGGCAATTTCTGAGCTGCCTGGGCGGCAGCGCACTTCAGGGATGTGGAGGCGGAAGCGGCGGTTCATTTCTGAGCTGCCTGGGCGGCAGCGCACCAAGGCCGGGACGGTTCGCCATTACATCGAACTTTCTGAGCTGCCTGGGCGGCAGCGCACCATTACCAGACTAGCTTTGCTCTCGCTAAGCATTTCTGAGCTGCCTGGGCGGCAGCGCACGTGCCTCCTAGTCGAAAGGGTCGCCGTCGAAATTTCTGAGCTGCCTGGGCGGCAGCGCACACGCTGTTTAGCGAAGGGAAAGCGCGCGAACTTTTCTGAGCTGCCTGGGCGGCAGCGCACCGGTCATTGTGTGGCTTCCTTCGCCCGTTGCTTTTCTGAGCTGCCTGGGCGGCAGCGCACTTTTACCCATTATCTGTTTCCTGTTCTTTTTCTTTCTGAGCTGCCTGGGCGGCAGCGCACTTGATCGACTCGCAGAACGGCGCTTCATCCCATTTCTGAGCTGCCTGGGCGGCAGCGCACAACGACCAAAGGCCACACCATTAGCCGCAAAATTTCTGAGCTGCCTGGGCGGCAGCGCACTAGCCATTACAGTTTTAACTCCGTATCTTTACTTTCTGAGCTGCCTGGGCGGCAGCGCACAATCCTATTAACGAAAAAAGCGCAGGATAACTTTTCTGAGCTGCCTGGGCGGCAGCGCACCCGCCAGGCGCGCCCTACACCTTCCGCGCCGTTTCTGAGCTGCCTGGGCGGCAGCGCACCGGGGATCACCGCCTTTAGCGAGACGCTTGGTTTTCTGAGCTGCCTGGGCGGCAGCGCACGAAAACGCTGGGGTGATCGCTGCTGAGGATGTTTTCTGAGCTGCCTGGGCGGCAGCGCACCGGGCACGTCTTCGAACTCATCGGCGATAGTTTTTCTGAGCTGCCTGGGCGGCAGCGCACCTGGCCAAGCCCGCGCAGGAAGGCGGGGATTTTTTCTGAGCTGCCTGGGCGGCAGCGCACTAGAGCATATCAAAATTAATGTGCTGATTGTTAAAGAGCTTTAGCCAAAAAAAGCGGTATCACCCTTTTTTGAGCGATACCGCTAAGTGGTTGATTATTGGTTACCAATTTTCATGTTGAAAAAAAGGGTCAAAACCACGGTACGGTCGCGTTACTGCTTAAACCGTAGTGGTTAAACGCTCCCGCCACCGAGCTCTCCTGGGGCTTGCTGTGTTCAATAAACAGGCTGAAACGCTGCTGGGTAGAACGACTATTGATCTGCACAAAGGGCAGCTCAATACGCCGTTCCGCCAGCTTGGCATAAATCTTCCGCGCTTCGTCTTGCGAGATATCATGCCGTTTGGCGTAACGTTTGGCCCGGCTTTCACTGCCCGTATTAAACTGCTTACGCGCCACGTTGATATGCTGAACATCAGCAGGCACCGCAAGCACTTCGCTCACCTGGGTGTGGTCACGCATGCCGGTTAACCAGCCTGCACTCATTAGCTGCTGCAAACGTGCTTGCGTGCCATGCAAGCGAAGGTGATCGCCCAGTGTGCGAGCGCGAACACCGTGCTTATGGCCAGGGAAGCTGACGCCTACATCTTCGGCCTGTAAATCAAACAGCGCTCGGTGCAACTTGTTATAAAGCGCGCCCATTAACATTGCCGGGGCAAAGTCAGGGTCGGGCCTTAAACGAATGTCGATATAGTGATCCATGGTTTACCCCGCTTCGCCGAATACACCGCCGCGAATCAGGGTCGCCATAACAAAGTGCTGGTCTTCCTTCGTAGGCACTTGATCCTTGATCATCCAGTTATCCAGGAGTGAATAGAAATCCGCTTTCTGCTTGGGCTGGCGGTACGCTTTACCTTGGGTGGTCACTGAGCCATACGGCTCAACGGCGATAGGCCCGAGGTCTTCATCGTTCTCATTGGGGTACCAGGTGTCGATGGTACGAATAGCGTTACCCAGCTTCTGCGAGTGAATACCGGCAATCTTGCTAACGTGATAAAGCGTTTTGCTCTTATCACCCCGGCCCCGGTCAAGAATCAACTCTTGGGACGGGAACACTTCTTGGCCATTGCCCACGCGCACATAGGCTACTACCTCTAGCAGCAAGTGCTGCTCACCCGCCAACGCGGAGGCGATAACGCCGGCGAGTTCTTTAAGCTCGGCAGTGTCTTCGAAGGCTCGCAACGAAAGCGACAGCGCATCAAACGTCCACTCTTTGATGGTTTTACCCTGCGCCAATTGGCGAACGCTTACTTCAACTTGCTCTGCGCCCATGCGGTTACGCCATAGAAAGCGGCCATTAGCGAGGTTATTGGCATAGCGATGCGCCAGCTCGCCAAAGCCTTGCGCTTTTGTATACTCGGCAACTGCCTGTTCCAGCTTGGCTTGGTACTCCGCGTTATTACAGGCTGACGGCGTTCCGGCACCCGCCAATACGCGCAGCGTAAACCGAGCAACCAAGGTGTCTGCATCATGGGGCAGCGTGGCGACATCAACAGTTTGCAGGTTGGGGTTTTCAATCGCCGCGTCTAGCTTAGCGGGGTCTTGGTCTTTGGCTTTCAGGCGGTTGGAAATGGTGCCGCGCACCGACTTTTCGCGCACTTCTACCGGCTGCCACTGCGGTTCATCTTCCCGCTTATCCCAGCTGCTGGCGTAAAGCAGGGCATCAGAAGGATCAAGCTTGCGCTCAAAGGCGAGGACGGAAGCGGTTTTAAGGGTAACGTTTTTAGCCATGATAAAGCTCCTGGTTTACTGGGCAGTGGCGCGAAGTTGGTAATCGTTATTCAGTCGGTAAAGTCCCGCTTCTTCGTCGTTATCAACGTACCAAAGCAGGTCTTCCGGTTGCTTCATGCGATGTGGGCTGACCCATTCGCCAATAGAATAGAGGCTTTCGACAAAGCGAAACTGCGTCTTGGTATCCCGGGCGTTAGCCACTTCTCCGGGATTAAAAAGATCGGAAATGGCGCCATAACCTACTGGGATAGGTACCAGCCAGCCACGATAGGGGCGCTGCACCTGCCAAACAGGCTTCTCGTTGGATTCACCTTCATTTTCAACGGCGCAATAGTGGTTGAGCCGTGAAAGGTCTAGCCACGCATCCAGCAAACTGGCTTCCGGGTTTTGCTGTTTCAGCGTTTGGTGGTGCTCGGCGAGGTAGTCATCGCGCAGCGTGAGCGCAAAGCCCGGTAGCCAGCGGCGCTTTAGGCGGGCGAACTGCTTTTGCCGTTCTTCTTCATCGTCATCAAGCGTGACCCATTGTGGGCGTTGCTTGTGGCTTGGCAGCGCGCGGTTAGGAATGACGCTGCCACCGGCAATACGCATACCCGCAACGATCTCGCCGATTTGTTGGGCAATATCATCATGCTCACTTTCTGTCGCCGCTGTATCAATCTTGAAGATCAGCGTGATATCCAGGTGGACGCGCCCTTCCTCTACAATCGCTGCCGTGCCGCCGGTTTTATCCACTGGGTTACGGGTGAGATGAAAACCACGGATATAACCGCCTTCAGTGGCCTGGGCTTCAAAGTCGTGGCAAATAACACCGACGTTACCAAGCGAAACGTTGATACCTGCCGAAAAGAGCTTGCGCTCCAAGGCGTGCATCAAACCCACAAAAGCGCTCATGGCAGGAAAGCCCCAGGTCATTGGGCTGGAAATCGCATTAGCGTTTTGTACCCGCAGGCGCGGCAGGACTAGGAGGTTTTTCACTTCACTCATCGTCATCACCTCCTGGCAGGTTGGTTAAGTCTTCCATTAGGCTTTCCATCCAGCGGCGGTCACGATCCAATAAGCGTTGATGGGTTGCATCTTTTGCCAGTGCTTTCTTCCAGTGGCGGAACTCCACATCACCAAAGGGTAGCTTCCCGCCTAATGCGACATTGAGCCAGTTAGCGAATCGGTGGCGAATATCGTCTACCCACTCCACGCTGTTACGCGCCTCAAGAAAAGCAGCATCTTCCTCGGCACGCCCCGGGTCTAACCAGAAGACTTCTTCGGCAACCAATTCGCATTTTTCATCCGCACTCCACCCGGCGGGTAGGCTGTGCATTTGCATGGCAAACAGCGCCAGCTCATCCATCAGCATGGCGGTGTAGTCATCGCGCAGGTCGCGGGTGTGCATATCCGTGGAAGGGTTGGTCTCCAGAAAGCGCTTGAGGTCTTTAACCAGGGAGCGCACTTCTGAGCGGCTGCCAAATACTCCTGGATCAGAGAAAACCGATGCCACTTTCAGCGGCGGGCGAAGATCACGGACATTCCAACTGGGTGGCAACGATGCCAGCAAATAGTTATTCCCGCCTCGCTCGCTATTCAGCTGCGAGATATTTTGTGGCTTGGTGCCTCCCATTTTCTGTACGGCTAAGTCGGGATAGCTGTGCACGGTTTGCTCGGCGTATTTGCCCTCCCGCTTGGCCTTGCGTGCTTCTTTGGCGTCTTCGCTAAAGCGGTCATGGTTAATAGTTTGAAATACGCGGTGGGCCAGCGAGGTGGCATAGAGTGGAGCTAGTAAATGGAAGTTATCGGCGTCATTTTCTAGGTCTGCGGCATCATCACCCACCAGCCAGTAGAGCTGTTTGCCTCGAGTATGCGAGGCGTGCTCACCACGCGGCTCGGTAATCGCCGCAAAGGCGTTGATCCATGCCTGGGCTTGTTCGGGGTTATCGCTTAACGCTTTGGCAAACTCGCTATCATTTTCTAGTGCACGCTCAAGCAAGGATTTGCTCTCGAACTGCAGTTTTAAAAACTTATAAACATCCAAGGCGGCGGCGTTCCCCACGACATCGCCCGCAAAATCAGCGGGTAGCGTGTGGCTGCCGACAAGACAAGGGTTGTTTAGCGACTCAGGAGGGGCGTAAAGATTGGAGCCTTTGGCATCGGGGTGGATAGGCTTGAGAGAGTGGGTAACGACTTGCAGTTGTCCAACGCGCCTTGCCGCATCGTTGATCCAGGTATCGAATTGGAACTGCTCAACCAGTGCATGGTATTTCGGATCATCGGGCGCTAGCTTTTCCGCTTTTGTATCGAAGCGCTCTTTTAAAAAGACTTCGATCAATGCTCGGAGTTGCTGCCAACTTCCGCTAGGAATGGTAGGCATTATTTATCCTTACGAATTTGGGAATCACTGAAATTCGTGCCAAAATAAGCCCCGAGGCAATACGCCTCGGGGCATCTGGCAGGCCGATCTAAAAGTCGGCCTCAAAATATTATGTTTACATGATAGCCAATCATGCTCAGAACCCTCCTATCTGCTCTGACCCTGCAGATTTGGGTAACAACGACGCATAAATATGTTTCAAGCCAGCCAAGGTGGTGTGCTACCACCCCTTGGCTAATTTGATACTAGGTCATCATTTTAAAATTATCAACCAGTTTATTCATTATAGTAATTATAAGATAAAATGACTTTGACTGTCTGTATCGCTACCCTATCTACGTTGCCGCCCAGGCAGCTTAGAAAAGTTTCTTCATTAGAGTAACGTGCGCTGCCGCCCAGGCAGCGGGCCGGTGTCTATCACCGGCCTTCATTTGCTCCGCCAAAACCCCAACACCGGGTGATACTCCCAACGCTGGTTTCTAGCCGAGGCTGTCACCGTGCCGAAGGTGCGGGCGGCGCGTTCAAGGGAGATATCCAAGTCTTCGGCCAAGTCAGCCAGGGCGGTTAAGTAGTCGCTGGCGCCCCAGGCTTGAATCCGTTCGCCCTGCTCTTTTGCCAGGTCTACCCGCACCAGCAAGCTCTCCTCCACCGGCACATAGAGCTTTTCACCCCGCCTTGCGCCGTCGTCTACGCGGTGTAGCGTCCAGGTTTCGCCGCCCTCATCGGGCAGCAGCGCGAGGGTTATTTCAGGTTCGAGCTGCTTGCGAAATGGGTCACGCTGAATCAATACACCGGTTAAATGCAGTTGCGGCATCACATGCCAGCTATAGGCTCCCAAGGGCGGCGGCTTGGGGGTTTTACCAATTCTTATCTCTTTTTTAGTTAACGGCTCGGCGGGCTGTTCAATCATTAACTGGTGCAGCCGCTCATGCTCCAGATCGACGAGACTTTCTTTAGCGTGCAACGTTTCCCGCGCCAGCACGCGGGGGCGGGCATCGATCACCTGGTACTCATCCGGCGTTAACAAGGTGTTAAGTGAGTGGTTTTTGAGACGCCAAGTAGCGTTTGTTTCGAAGCCTGGCTTATAAAAAGCAGGTTCGCCCGGCCGTTCAAGGTCTTTTAGATTGGTCTCTAAGAGCAAAATATTGGCCACTTCGCAGGCTTGTTCGCGGTGGCGGCGCACTCTGCCCGCTAGCTGGATAATCGAGCGAATGGAAGAAGGCTCTACTATTGCCCAGTCGTAATCGTGGTCGCGGCCAACTTCGGTGACCGGCGAGCCCAGCACGATGAACAGGTGATCGTTTTCTTCGCTGCTATCCAGCAGACGGCGGATATCCGGCTGCTGAAACACGCGCTCGGGTTCGGCCCGTTGCAGCGTTTTGTCTAACCGGCGCTCAATTTCAGAGCGCATGACCAACGGGTGGCGGGAGTGGTAAACGCAGAGATGAATACGCACTCCGTCAGGGGCGCCCTGCTGAAACAGTGTCCTGGCCACATCCACTAAGGGGTCGATATTGGCCATACGAATAAGGCCAAAGCTGACGCGTTTGCTGGTGTGAGGATCAACGGAGTGGTGCTGCTGGTGAAGCGCCAGCGCATGCTCGCGTAGCAGCGCTGAAACCGCGGGCCTAATTTCTTCTGGCCTTTTACCCAGCGATGGCAACGACAAAATATCGCCACGGCGGCGCACCGGGCTAGTAGATAGGCGCTCTAACCGGCGCTTGGCAAAGGCGTGATGCGCGGCCTTGAAGGTCTCGCTACTGGCGCAGTTTTCATGTTGGCGGTCGTGCTCGTCGAACCAGGCGCAGCAAATATCGGTCGCTAACCCCGGCTCGCCGCGGTGACGCTGAAAGGCCTCACGACCGCTGCGATAGGCTTCATACAACCCCTCTACCAGCGCAGGCGGCAAGGTGGCCGATGAAAGCAGCACCCGTGAACCTAGCAGCCCAGCCCAATTGACGAGCCGGGTAAGCGCAGGCAGGTCGTTAATATCGAAATCGTCGATCTCATCCAGCACTAGGTCACTGCTCATTAGGCGCAGCATGGGCACGATTTGACGCCCGCCCCGGGTGCTCTCCGTGGCAGGCACAAGATGATCAACGGTACATACCAAAATGGGGGCGGCAATCAGCGCGCGGGTGCCCGGCTCATCGCTCAAACGGCGTAGTACCGGGTGGCTATCAAAATTGCCGTCAAACACCACGTGGGCATCTTCTTCAATCAATGCCTGTTTGGATGCCGAGCCGCTGCCTTCGGCTTCCTGCTCGTAGTGTTCAAATAGGGCTTTATTGGCACTGCCACCTACCCGCACGGCGAGCTCATCGTCGCCCAGATGCAGACGGTCACGTAATGCTTGACCAGTTTGCAGAGTGAGCGTGCTCAGCCCCAGTGCAATGCTAAAGCGCGCGCCATGCTGGGGGTCGGCCAAAGCGTACATAATGCGCCCATTCGCTAGGGTTTTACCGCAGCCCGTGGACGCCATATTAATGCCAAAAAAGCCTTGTCGCTGGCTACGTTCCCTAAGCGACTGTGCCAGATCAAAGGCTTTATCCTGCCAACGAAACCGTGGGTGGCTGCTGCGTTTACGGAAGCCTTTATGGCGCGCTAGACGGGGTAAGTGGCTGTCAACGCTGGGTAGCGCACGGGCGACCGCGGCAGCATGTTTTTCAACCCCTAGAATATGCTCATCCAACGGCTGATTGGGCTTGCCGGTTTTGCGCACGGTATTGGCAATCAGCGGATAGTTAGGCTCGCCGCGCACGCGATGCTTGAGCTCTTCCAGGCTGGAGTAGTGGTGGTCGGCCAGCATTAGGCTAAGCCGGGCTAGGTGCATTACGTAACGGCTTTCCAGCCAGTGACCACCATTATTCTGCAGCCGCGCCTGTAGCCGGGATGCAAGTTTGGTGGCACGTTCGCGCCAGCGCGGTGTACTGACAGGCAAGCCTTTACTGAACTGCCAGTACGGCGCTATCCGTTTAGGGTCTCGGGTCTCAGGAATTTCGTTCCACTCGGCATGAATGGAAGCAAACAATCCTCCCAGTTGTTCCGCCTGAAGTGGTGCGTTTCCTCTGCCCCAGCGCCTTTCATCTTCGCCAACTTTTTCCGGCGGTTTTAAAGGTAGCCGGTGGTGGCTAAGTACCAACCAACCGAGCGCAGCAGCCAGCGGCGGCAAACGACTAAACACCGTTGAAGCAGCACCATCCAGCCCATCTCGCTCTAACCCCTCCAACCAGTCCTGCTCTTGATAGCCGCCTTCGGCCAAGCGCGCCAGCCAGGTGGCGTCGTCATCGTTCCCCACGAATGCTTGAAACAGGCGCAGCGATATCCACTCATGACGGTATAAGTTGCGACCTTCAAGTTTGCCTTTTAGCCGCTGCTGAAAGGCGTCGCAGGCTTTTCCCAGGTCGTGCAGTAGCGCTGCCAGGGCGGCGAGCAGGAGGATATCTTCACCACTGTGCCAGTCGTTTTCATCGCCGCGGCGCAGGATATCCCGGGCGGTGGTGTTGGTCGGCACTGCGCCGTTGGTATTAAACCGCGAAGCATCCCCCACCACCCACATCAGTTCGCTATGGTCGTGGCCACGAATCCAGTGGCAGGCGACGGCGGTATTTTTGCGGGCTTTTTTACGCAGCAGTTTGCGCAGTGTATCCAGCCCGGCCTGGGTGATCGGCGTTTGCCAGGTGCGGTCGCCGCGGCGTTCGGCAAACTGGTCGAGGATGCGGCGCGTCTCTTTCAGGGCGTTTTTGTTGCACTGGGAAATCAGCAGCACGTTCATGTTTCGCCACCCCCCAATTCTTGCCCCAGCTCCTGGGCGACTTCCTTGAGGGTATCAATCATAAAATCGAGGGATTCGGTGCGGGTTAGGCGTTCGATGCAGGCTTGGCGAAACTCCTGCTCTTCATCACCGCGCATGGCGGAAATAAACGCCTGGGGCAGAATCACCGCGTCTTTCACTAAGTCCGCCACATCAAAGACTAGGCCGCCCCGGCGGGTTTTGCCGTGGAGTACCGCCAGGCCGTGGGGTATTCCCAATACCCAGGTGGCGGTCGCCGCGAGGCCATAGGCAAGGTAGTTGCCGTGATCGAGAAAGCGGTTGGCAGGGTCGGTGCCGGTACCGCGTTTGGCGCGGCTGAAATCGCCGTAATCGACAGCGTTCACCGCCAGCTTGAACAGCGTTTTGGTTAACCGCGCTTCCAGGGTCAGCAGGTCAACAGTGCTGGGGGCTTTGTTGATTGCTTCACGGTGGTGGCCCAGTGCGCTATGCAGGTGCTCGGTGGCAATACTAAAGCCTGCGTCTTTCATCACGCGGCTTGTCCACAGCGCTTCGATACGCGCCAAACGCGCCTGCTGAAACGCCCGGGCAGCATCCAGGCGTTTTACATCGTCAAACCAAAAGCGCACCCAGTATTGCAGGTACTCCGTGGGCCGGTACTCGCTTTGTGGCGTGAGCCAAGCGACATCCACATCCACCTCGTTGGCAGCAAATAGCGGCGTACCGCCGCCGCCACAAAACCCGACTAACACGCCCGCCTTGGCAAGCTCACGCATGGCCGCTTGGGTTATTGAGGTGCCGGTGCCCAGCAGTATCGAGGTAGTGTTGGCAATGGGGATATTCCAATAGCGGGATTTGCTTCCCTCATCGGTGACGTACTCGACGCGGCCACCGTTCACCAACACCCGGCAATGCTGCAGGTAATAGAGGTTAGCGCGCTTGGAGTGAAGGATGGTTTTTAGGTCACTGGGCGAAAAGTCATCCATGCGGCACTCCTGATTATCGTTTCCCCCCATCTAACCATTCTTCACCCCACCACGCCATTGACCTTAGTCATACTTCGCCACCCTGAATCCACCCACGTCTCATTTGATTTGCATGCTACGCTTAGCGCTACTGCTCCCCTTATATATAGGCACTTCATCATGCATGCTTTTCGTCTTTTTGCCGCGTTGGTTACCACCTTGGTGATCACCCTGCCTGTCTCTTTGCACGCTCAGGCACAAACCGGCGGGCAGTGGAGTGAGTACGATGATGTGTTTGAGGACGGTGCACGCCACGCCAATATTTGGCAGTGGGGTTGGACGGGCATTTACGCCACCAGCCTGGCGGTGAACGCTTACCAGTCGAGTGAGGCGAGCGACCCGGATGACCGCTTTGATGCGCGGGTGGGCGTGGTGAAATCCGCCCTGGCCGTAGGTGGCATGCTGACCGACCGCCAGCCGCACCCAGCAGCACTGGCCGAGTATCAGCGTTTGAAAGCCAGCGGTGATTTAAGCGGCGTGCAGGCACTGGGTTTACAGCTCGCCCAAGCGGAGCGTGAGCGGCGCGGCTGGGGTGCCCGGGTGAGTTCGCTCGTGGTGAATGGCGTGGCGGGTGCGGTCATTGCCGCCGATGGTCGTGAAAGCGATGGTGCTATCAACTTTGCCACCGGCATGCTGGTCAACGAGCTGCAAATTTGGACACAGCCTAATCAGGCGTCTTCGGCGATTAATCGCTTCCAGCCCGCTAATCTATCGCTTGGGCCAATAACGATCCCCGGCGAGTACGCGCTGCATGTGGCGCCTCAGCAAGTTGGCGCCACCTGGCGTTACTAGGCTTTTACGCAACGGCCTGCACCACTCCTCTTTTTTTAATACTCCTCTAAAGCGCTGGCGGCGGTTCTCCCCCAGCGCTTTATCGTTGCCAGCACGGCGTGAACGAGTAAAATAACCAGCAATTTTTTAGCTTTGCTAAACGTTATGTTATAACCTATTCGACATTATACGAGGCCGCTTGATGAGTGAGCATACGCACCGCCACAACAAGGAGGGCCCCTGCCACTTCTCCTTGATGTCGCTATCGGCTGTTAAACGGCTGCTGTTTGTTGCCGTGCCGCTATTGGCGCTGTGGGGTTTGGTGGTTTGGGCTGGCGGGTGGTTAGGATGAGCCAGCGCTCTTTATCACGTTTACAGCTGCACAATCTGCACTTGGCCCAGGCACGCCGCACGGTGCTGGAGCACCTTGAGGGTGACTTTAAGCCGGGGGCGATTACCGCGCTGATCGGCGCTAACGGCGCCGGTAAAAGCACACTGATTCAGGCCATTATGGGCGAACTTCGGCCTATTAGCGGCGAAGTGGTCTGCACCGTCGCGAAAGAGCGCCGGGCGTGGTTGCCCCAACAGTTGGCGCTGGATCTGACCTTCCCCATGAGCGTGGAAGAGTTAGTGATGACCGGCAGTTGGCCCAGCCACGGCGCGTTAACCGGCTACTGTGCGGGGCACTACCGCAAGGGCCGCGAAATCATGGCGCGGCTGGGCATTTCGCACTTGGCCCACCGCCCGTTGGGTGAGCTTTCCGGCGGCCAGCGCCAGCGCGCACTCATTGGCCGCACGCTGATGCAGGAAGCCGAGCTGCTTCTGCTGGATGAACCTTTTGCCAATGTGGATAGCGAAACCGTGGATATTTTGATCCGCATCCTGCGCCAGATGGCAGATGACGGTGCGACGATCATTGTCGTGCTCCACGATATGGATCACCTGCGCCGCCTGGCCGATGAAGTGCTGATGCTAAACGGCGGTCATGGCCGCTGGGTCGCGCCCAGTGCGCTGACCCATCAACACGCATCCGCTCAGGTAGTGCCATTTACCATGGGAGGACGCCATGCTGGATCTGCTTAATGTGTGGTTTGTCAGCCCGTTCGATTACGGCTTTATGCGCCGCGCGGTGGTGGGAGGTTTGGCGCTTTCGTTGGCCGCTCCGCCGTTGGGGGTGTTTTTGGT
>Ga0209344_10003264_pt1 | contig 16274 bp, 19 predicted proteins | sample Cruoilmetagenom6_FD_187293 | JGI IMG/M metagenome (GOLD analysis project Ga0209344, IMG submission 187293) | Oil polluted marine microbial communities from Coal Oil Point, Santa Barbara, California, USA - Santa Barbara Oil Seep Sample 6 (SPAdes)... | ecosystem: Environmental > Aquatic > Marine...
CCGCTGCCATTCAGCGGACTCCTTTAGCGATGTGAGGTCGGTACAATGACCAATGTAAGCGCAAAACTCTCCAGTCTGCTTCTGATTACACTCGCGGTACTTCTATTGCTGCCAGCAGGTAGCGCCGAATCACAAACCACTTTCGATCACTTCAGTACCGGCTTCATTCTCGATGGCGCGCATACCAATGTCACCTGCGAAGGTTGCCACGTCAGCGGTACCTTCGGTCCAACGAACTCGTCTTGTGCTAACTGTCACTCGGAAAGCAATCTTGTCCGCGCGTCGTCGAAACCGGCCAATCACGTAGCAACTACTGGTGAGTGTTCGGACTGCCATATCACTGCTAGCTGGGCGACCGTCGTCCACATGGACCATTCATCCCTGACTGGCAGTTGTAACAGTTGTCACAATGGCATCACCGCGACAGGCAAGACACTGACTCACATTTCGTCTGGCGACCAGTGCGACGACTGCCACACCGTTTCCGGTTGGCTGCCTGCTCTGTTCGACCATGTTGGCATTGTCGGCAACTGCGTTTCCTGTCACGACGGCGTAACGGCGACTGGACGAAGCCCGATCCACGTCGCGACAACGAACGTTTGCGAAGACTGCCACAGCACTATCAGTTTTGAGCCAGTCCTCACCGTTGACCACACTCAGGTACTTGGCACCTGCGGCTCTTGTCATGACGGTATTGCAGCAACTGGAAAGCACGCGACCCACATTACCAGCAGCAATCAGTGCGACGACTGTCATGCGACAACCGGCTGGCTGCCAGCGAACTTCGACCACATTGGGATTACCGGTAACTGCTCCAGCTGTCATAACGGTGTCGAAGCGACCGGTAAGAACGCCTCGCACATTCTGACAACAGAAGTTTGCGAGGATTGTCACAACCCCAACGTTTGGGCACCCACTTTTACTGTTGACCACATACAGGTCATTGGTGCATGCGGTTCCTGCCACGACGGCGCCACCGCGGTCGGCAAACATCCGACACATATTGCCAGTGGTGAAAATTGCGATGACTGCCACTCAACCGTCGGCTGGCTTCCTGCGAATTTCAATCACGCGGACATCACGAACAACTGCATAAACTGCCACAACGGCACGGATGCCACCGGTAAAACTCCTGCGCATTTTCAAACCAGCAACGTCTGCGAGGACTGCCACAATTCCAGCATCTGGGCACCGGCAGATACTGTCGATCACACTCAGGTTCTTGGCTCCTGCGGCTCCTGCCATAACGGCGTTACCGCAACCGGCAAGAATCCGACGCACATCGCGAGCGGTGATACCTGTGATGACTGCCACTCAAGCGTAGCGTGGTTGCCGGCCAACTTTGATCACCTGAACGTTACGGGCAATTGTATCGACTGCCACAACGGTGTTGACGCAACGGGTAAAAACCTCACGCACATCACGACCAGCGATGTCTGCGAGGACTGCCATAACACCAACGTCTTCGCACCCGTATTCACGGTTGACCATACTCAGGTCATCGGTACCTGCATCAGCTGCCATAACGGCAGTATCGCGACCGGCAAACACCCCACACACCTAGTGAGCAGCGATACCTGCGATGACTGTCACTCAAGCGTCGCCTGGCGCCCGGCTAATTTCGATCACCTGGGCATCGTTGATAACTGCGGCAGCTGCCACAACGGTGTCGATTCTGTAGGTAAGAACCCCGCACATATCCAGACTACGAACGTTTGCGAGGATTGCCATAACACCAACGTCTTCGCCCCGGCCGATACCGTCGATCACACTCAGGTCCTCGGCACTTGCGGTTCGTGCCACAACGGCACTACCGCGACAGGTAAGCATCCAACCCACATAAGCAGCAGCAACAACTGCGACGACTGCCATTCGACCGTCGGTTGGTTACCGGCCAATTTCGACCATGTCGGAATAACCGGCAATTGTTCCAGCTGTCACAACGGTGTTGAAGCGACAGGTAAGAACCCAACCCATATATTCTCGACGGAAGTTTGTGAAGATTGCCACAATCCGAACGTTTGGATACCGACCTTTACCGTTGACCATACTCAGGTCATTGGTACTTGCGGCTCGTGCCACGATGGCACCACCGCGACGGGAAAAAACCCGACGCATATAACGAGCGGCGAAAACTGCGAAGATTGCCACTCAACGACCGGGTGGTTGCCGGCCAACTTTGACCACGTGAACATCACGGGAAATTGCGCGAGCTGCCACAACGGTACAGATGCGACTGGCAAGAACCCGACACACATTCAAACCAGCAACGTGTGCGAAGACTGTCATACGCCGAATACGTGGATACCGACTTTCGACGTTGATCACACGCAGGTCATTGGCACTTGTGGTTCGTGCCATGACGGCACGATTGCTACAGGAAAACATCCGACGCATATCGCCAGCGGCAACAACTGCGATGATTGCCATACAACAGTGGCGTGGACGCCAGCGAATTTCGATCACGCGAACATAAGCGGCAACTGTAGCAATTGCCACAACGGGGCTGATGCAACCGGCAAAGGCCCGTTACACCCTTTGACGACCAATGTTTGCGAAGACTGCCACAGTACCAACGTGTGGACCCCTGTCATCGCCGTAGACCACAATCAGGTTCTGGGTTCCTGTTCGTCATGCCACAACGGCACTACCGCAACTGGTATGAACCCGGGGCACTTCAATACCGCACAGGACTGTGGCTTATGCCATATGCCGAGCGGCTGGACACCCGCTGACTACAGTCATATTGGACTGACCTACGAGCCTCTTGATCATCGCGGCAATTTCAACTGCACGGAATGTCATGAGTCCAATTCGGATACGATTAATTGGCGATCGCCTGGGTACCTGCCGACTTGTGCAGGTTGTCACGCGAATGACTATAAAGCAGACAAAGACGACCACAACGGCATCAGCAGAGACCAAAACTGCGCCAGCAGTGGGTGTCATCGCATCAGCGACAGAGAGTGGTAGTTCGGCGCGCCGGTCATGAATATTCCTGCCTGCCTTAAAGCCCGTCGTCTGCGAGCGTATCTGCTTATCGCTTGTCTCGGCGTGCTTGCTTCAGCACCCGCAATCGCCGGGCCGGGCTTTATTGCCAGCACGCGTGTGTCAATTGACGAAAACGGCGCGGACTCGATTGCCGAGATCGAAATTCGCTTTAACTGTAAAACACACTACCTGCGACACGATCCCGTCGCCGGCGGCGACCGGCTGCGAATCTACCTCGAACCTACCAGTATCTGTAATGGCGTTTCGCCCGTGGTCGCTGAATCTCGCAGTCGACTGCGCCCCTTTAACTCGGACAGCGCGAATCTCGTTGAGTTGGAGTACGACGGCGACGACTCAATCGGACCGGTCTTGATCCTCAGTTTCAGCAAGCCAGTTACCTTCGACGTCGACATGTCAGGTATTTCGTTCGATGTTAAGGTCCGCGTCGGAGAATCCACCACCAGAGCTTCACCGACCGCGGCTGACATCGCAACGCCCGCCACTCCACATCGGCAGGTACCGCGTGAAACGAAAGATGCATCCGAATATGTGATCAATCTGGTTTCCTACCAACGCGTTCCCACGATCGCTGACGTTATTGAATTGAATCAGACTTCCGATCAACGCCTGTTCTACTCTGAAGCGCTGGTCGACGGCGTGGTCTGGTATCGGCTTCGTCTGGGCAACTTCGATTCGCCAGGCAGTGCCAAAGAGGCACTTGTCGGACTCGTAGCGTCATATCCCGGCGCGTGGATCGACAAACTGGATCCGAAACCAAGCGACACTGATATCGCGGCCGCAGAATTTGAGAACCTTGGCGAACCAGCCTTGACGGCCGCCGACGGCACACAAGGTTCCAAAATCGACGCGCTAATGGAAGACGCACGCCGCACGATGATTGGCGGCGAGCTATCACGGGCGATCCAGATATACACGAAAGTGCTTCAGCTACCAGACTCTCCACGCCATGCTGAAGCGCAGGAGTATCTCGCGCTCGCCCGCGAGAAAAACGGTCAGATGGCCCACGCCAAAGCTGAGTACCAACGCTACCTATCCTTGTATCCGGAAAGTGAAGGTACGGTACGAGTCAACCAACGCCTGGCGGCTTTACTAGCCAACAATCGACCCGCCGGTCTGCCGGCCGGTAGTGAGACTCCGGCGACCGGACGCCGGGCATCAAGGCTGAATGACTGGCGCATTCAAACCTATTTCTCGCAGTACTACCGACGCGACGTCAATCAACCGAATGGACGGGACGAGATCGTCAGTCAGTCGGCGTTGTACTCCGACATCAATTTTGATGCTAGACGGCGTGGTACACGCTTTGATTTCAGCAGTCGTGTATCCGCCGGCTACCGCAACGATTTTCTTGATACTGACGGCAGCAGGAATTCCGGGAACTCGACTCGTGTGTCGTACGCCTACGCAGATCTGGCCGACGCAGAAACCGGCTTGCGAGGTCGTATCGGTCGCCAGTCTAGAAATTCTGGTGGCGTCCTCGGTCGCTTCGACGGTCTGAATCTGGGCTACGAGTTCAACGAGCAACTATTGTTCTCGACGGTAGTGGGTAAGCCAGCATATTCCACAACCAACGGCGTCGACTCAGCACGAACATTCATGGGCGCCAGCGTAAACTACGGTCCGTTACTGGACAGTTTGGATCTCGGGCTTTACTACATTCAGCAAGACATCGAAAACGTCCGTGACCGCCAGGCTATTGGCGGTGAAGTCCGATATTTCGGAGAGAACCAGAGTCTCTGGGGCATGCTTGAGTACGACTTACACTTTGGCGAACTGTCCAGTGCTTTCCTGCAGGGAAGTTGGCGTTTTGAGTCTCGTCTTTCGATCCACGCATCGGCAAACAAGCGCGGTAGTCCGTTCCTGAGCACGGGCAACGCGATTATCGGACAACCAGTCACGAGCTTCGCTGAATTGGCGAATATTTTCAGTGCTGAGGAATTGACGCAACTGGGTAAAGACCGGACAGCTGCATCGACCAACTACTCCGTCGGGATTTCTTATCCGATAACACCGAAACTACAAATAAGCGCTGACGCCGGGCAATCCACGATCGACAGCACTCCCGACTCGGGCGGCGTCCTGGGCACGCCCGGTTCCACCTACAACTACTATTCCGGTAGTTTGCTTGCGAGTAGTCTGGTCACCGAAGGAGACGTGTCAATTCTTGGTTTTCGTTACTCCGATTCGGACACTTCGAATGTGACTTCAATGACGATCGACAGCCGCTACCCCATTGGGCGGCGCTGGCGTATCAATGCTCGGCTTCGGGTCGATCGTCGAGAACTGGTTTCAGCCACGAGTGAACAATGGTTGTACACGCCAGGAATCCGAGTTCAGTATCGTCGCAGCCAAAAATTCCGCATTGAATTCGAAGCTGGCAAGCTGTTTTCGGTACAGGATTCCGAGAACACGGCCCAGGATCGAGAGTCCTACTTCGTCAACCTGGGATATCAGGTGTTCTTTTGATATGAAACGAATCATCATCATTTGCCTGCTAGCCAGCCTCGCCTCCTGCGCCGTCCATACGGCTCGCATCACCGAGGCACTTGACCCATTGACCGGCGTAACCGTCACGCGCAGTCAGGTTCCATTGATTTTTTATCGCGATAATTCGGGCGTTGCCGCACACGCCAGAAGCCTCGTGCACATGGGCCCTCTCGAAGTAAATGAGATGGGTGAGTATCACTATTACCTCTGGCTGGGAATCTGGAACACTCTGCAGGAAGCCGCCCCAGGCACGTCGCGTGACGGTTTTGACTCGATCGTCATTTATGCTGATGGCGAACCGCTGCCGCTGGACATCAAGGGTTGGTCAGCCGAGGCGATTGGCGCTAGCGGGCCGACCTACATCCGACCCGTCTCATCCTCAACTGATGCCTATTACGAAGTTACGGTTGACCACCTGCGCCTGATCGCTGCAGCGACCAGCATCAGAATTCACACAACGGGTAATAGAAGCCATTCTTACGAGCTTTGGAACGAGCAAAAGTCAGCCAAAGCGAGTTTGCTGGCGTTTTTGAAGCACTCCGTCTACTAGGGAAATACCCTACTACTCTTCGGGCCTAACCCGTCTATTCCGCGGCTACCGCTTGCGCTAAACTCTATCGTGTAATGTTGCGACGAAACCAACAAAGATTTGCGATTACCTGCATCCTCGCTGGAATCGTACTGCGGGCGTTCACACCGATGGGCTATATGCCGTCGTCGCTCGGTAGCGGTTTCTTATTCGAAATTTGCCCCGAGCAGCTCCCAGCTGGCTTCACTTTCAATAGCAGCGCATCCAGACTCGAGAGTCACCACAATCACGGTGCAGCGGCATCGGATTCACCAAGCACCGCCGATGCAGCTGACCAATGCCAGATCGGACACCTGCTGTTTGCGGCGCTTGCCGTCGACTCGTCACCCATAGACCTGCCTGCGGCCACGCTGCCGGACGACTTTCTCGTACCCACCAGTCGATTATTTAGTCGCGCACCGCTAGCCGCCTACCGCACCCGCGCCCCACCCGCCTGAGAGCTGGATTCACAAGTCTTTGACGTCGCTATTCCGGCGTCAACACTCTGTTTCTCAGGAGCAAGAAAATGAAACCCCCAATCGGAGCAGCACTACTGCTGCTCATTGCCTGCCCGTCTCTGGCACAGGAGTCGGACGAGGCCGCTATTGACGAGATCATCGTCGCAGGACATTCGATAACGTCCGATACTCTGGAGATCGCTGTTGATCAGGAAATACTGGTCGATGCAGCGATGTCACTCAAACATTTGCCTGGCGCCGATGTTAATCAAAACGGCTTGATAACCGGGCTCGCTCAATACCGCGGGATGTACGGTGATCGTGTCGCAATTTCGATTGACGATCACGCCATGGTCAGCGGTGGTCCCAATGCAATGGATGCTCCGCTGTCCTACGTTTCACCTATGATCACCGAATCCATCGTCATCGAACGTGGCATTGCCAGCGTCTCATCAGCGCCTGAATCGATCGGCGGGCACTTACGAGCCAAGCTCAGTCGCGGGCGCTTTGGCGGCGATGATTTCGATCTCTCCGGCTTTGTCGGAACTCGACACTCAAGCAATGGTTCATTGGCCACCACGGCCGGTCGATTGACCGCGTCGAATCAGTCACACCGACTCTCCTTGCTGACGGAGATCGACCGCGGCGACGACATTTCGACGCCGGCAGGCACTATCCTCCCCTCTGCGATCAATCGCGACAGATATGATCTGAGCTATGCGTTCACAGACGGCGAAAGCCACGTCGTACTGTTCGCTGGAAAACTGCAGACCGAAGACTCCGGCACGGCGGCGCTTCCGATGGACATTCGCTACATCGATACCGATATGGCGGGCGCGCACTTCATCTACGCCCTGTCTTCGCGGCTTAGCATCGATGGCCGAATCGCGGCGAATGATGTTGAGCATGAAATGGACAACTTCGCGCTGAGACGGGCTCCACCAACGCCGATGCAGCGAATGAATCACGCAACGGGCAAGGGCCTCTCATTCGCGACTGCCGCAAAACTGGATTTTGACAACTCGACACTGCGCTTCGGCCTGGACGGCGTCAATGCTGACCACGACTCGACGATCACCAATCCGACAAACGCTATGTTCCGCATCGCCAATTTCGCTGACGTTGAGCGAAACCTTCTCAGTGCGTTCATCCAATGGAATCGAGACTTCGACTCATCAGAGCTGGAACTGGGGCTGAGCGCAAAGCGGGTTGATGCGGCTGCCGGCGCGGTTTCAGCCAGCGGCATAATGAGCCCAGCGGCCGGGATACTGCAAAACGCCTTCAATGCGGCGCAGCGCGATCTCGACTTCAATGATATCGACGCCGTCATCAAGTTCCGGGTTAGCCAGAATGATCATCTTGAGTGGCGACTGCAAGCGGCCACCAAGTCCCGGGCGCCCTCATACCAAGAGCTATACCTATGGCTGCCCATGCAGGCAACAGGTGGCCTCGCTGACGGCCGGACCTATATCGGTGATCTCGGTCTTGAGTCCGAAACCTCGAATGAGCTGAACCTCGGTGCCTTTTTGACACTTGAACGCTTCAGTATCTCGCCACAGATTTTTTATAAACAGGTTGATGGATATATCCAGGGCGTGGTCTCTACGAATGCGCCCGCGAACATGATGTCCATGATGATGACCGGTAGACCTGCCTTGCAGTTTTCCAATACCGATGCCGAGATTTATGGTGTTGATGTTGCCTGGGACTATCGGCTGTCTGAGCGCTTCTCCCTTGACGGCATCGCAACCGTCGCACGCGGCCGGCGGACAGACGTCGCGGACGACCTGTACCGTCTGGCACCGCCCAACGCCAGCGTAGGTCTGACGTATGCAAGTCAGACCTGGTCTCTCGGCGGTCGTCTTACGGCATATGCGAAACAGGACAGAGTCGCCACCTTCAACGAAGAACTGGAAACACCGGCCTACGAAATCGTCAATATCAAATTTCTATGGAATCCGAGTGAGTCCTTGCGCTTCGAGGCACAGCTAAACAACGTGCTGAACACAAGCTACGAAGATCACCTAAGCGGTGTTAACCGCGCCGCCGGGTCTGACATCGCAGTCGGGGCGAGGCTCCCTGGGGCCGAGCGGACCCTAAGTGCTGGATTAGTATTCAGTTTTTGACATTCACAGCAGGAGACCCCGTGCTGGGGTCCTTTGTTTTGTGAAATTAACACTGTGAAATTCTTTCTGTGAAATTTCATATTCCTCTAACGTAGACTGGAGTCCAGATTAAGACCAAGGGGAATTACAAATGCCATTGCCGCAACCGCAGAAATCGCTGGACGCCGTTACGCTACTTGATGACCTGATACCGCTGAAGGACGCGAGTCATACTGATGTTGTGGAATACTCAGTTGAAGTGCCGTTTCGATATGCTGAGTGCTTCGCATTGCTCAGTGACGGTCGCAAGGTTGGTCTGACCAAACCCAGACGCTTCATCGGATGGTCCAGTTACAAGCCAAGCCGCACCCTGTTATTCCGGGTCAAAGGCGCGCACCTCGAACTGGATATCGAAGATCAATTGGCCGGCATGGCCCCAGGCAAGGTCCATAACATCACGCTCGAAGCGATGGCGCTACGTTGCGCAGAGTCCGTAAAGAAATTTATCGGTATTGACGGCAACCTGGTGTTACTCGCGACCTAGACGTTTCTGAGTTCGCGGCGCAGGATTTTTCCGACGGTAGACTTCGGCAGCTCGTCAATGAATGCGATGTGGGCGGGAACTTTGTAGCCAGTTAGAGTTTCCTTACAATGCGCCCGCACGTCTTCACGAGTAAGCGTTTCGTCCGATCTGACCACAAATACCTTCGCCGCTTCTCCCGTTTTTTCATTCGGCACACCGATACAAGCGCACTCCACGACACCCGGCATCGCCGCGACTTCAGCCTCAATCTCATTTGGGAAAACATTGAACCCGGAAACAATGATCATGTCTTTCTTTCGATCAACGATACGAAAGAAACCTGTCTCATCCATGACCGCAATGTCGCCGGTACAGAAATAGCCGTCATCAGTCATGACTTCAGCGGTTGCGGCTTCATTCCGCCAATATCCCTTCATGACCTGCGGGCCCTTTGCACAGAGTTCACCCCGCTCCCCCTCCGCTACAACGTTGCCGTCGTCATCTCGCAGTGAAATGTCTGTCGACGGCGCCGGAACGCCGATGGCACTCCTAAAATCCGTCATACCGAAAGGATTCAAGCTCAAGATAGGTGATGTTTCCGAAAGCCCGTAACCCTCTTTGATGTGCTTGCCCGTGACTTCCCTCCATTTGTCCGAAACCGCCTTCTGTACTGCCGCTCCGCCACCGATGCTGAATCGTAACGACGAAAAATCGATGTCAGAGAATCCGGGTGTATGCAGAAGTCCGTTGTATAGCGTGTTGACACCCGTGAAGACATTTACTTTCCATTTCGCCCATTCGGCGACGAACGCCGGCATGTCTCTCGGGTTGGTAATGAGTACGTTGGTCCCGCCGAATTTGAAGTACGAGAGCGTATTCACCATCAAGGCGAATATGTGATACATCGGGATAGCCGTCACGACGACATCATTGCCGAAGTCGATATAGTCGCCCGCACAGCTTTCGAACTGCATAATGTTCGCAACCAGATTACGGTGAGTCAGCATCGCGCCTTTCGACAGACCTGTCGTACCGCCCGTGTATTGCAGGTAGATCAAATCATCGCCAATAAGGTCGACCGGAATGAACTCCAGCTCACGACCACTCGCGATGGCATCAGTAAACGCAATCGGGTTATCAAGACCCGCATCAGCAGGAGGTGACGGCAGTCCAAGATCATTCAGATCATCCAGACCGGCGACAACGACGTTCTTGATATTCGTATGGCCAATGACCTCGGCCAATGTGGGGGTGGACCCGGAGAAAATGACAATCGTCTCTACATCAGCATCGTTGAGCTGATGCTCGAGCTCTCTGGCTGTGTACATTGGGTTGACGTTTACCTGCACTCCGCCGGCACGCAGAATGCCGAGCATGGCGACCGGGAATGCCATCATGTTCGGTGCCATCAGAGCGACGCGGTCGCCCTTTTTAACACCTAGATCGTTCTGCAGGTAAGCGGCGAAATCACGAGACAACGCCATCACTTCGGCGTAGGTCTTGGTCGCACCAAAGTTGCTGAATGCAACATTGTCTTTGAAGCGATCACCCGCCTCCAGCAACATATCAACGACGTTCGCATAAGCGTCCGCGTCAATCTCGTGCGGTACCCAAGGGTCGTACTGATCGAACCACGGCTTACTCATTCTCATGATGGTAGTTTCCCGCGGCTTCTTGCAATACTCGGCCGAGACTCAACGCGATCGAACCAGGCCTTGACGTTCGCATATTCGTCGAGTGAAAAGTCGATGTCCCGATGTTGTTCGATATAGGCAAACGCAAACAAGTCCGCTATCGACAGCGCATCATTGGCCAACCAATCCGATTCGGCTAGTAAGCCGTCGAGCATTCGGAGCTGAATGTTCGCAAACTTGGTAGCCTCGGCAACGGCCGCCTCGTCTGATTCGCCGAGAGTGAGTTTTGGGCGAATCACTGCGTCAAAAAACAATGTTGTGAACCAGCGGCCGAGATGGCAGGAAAAGAAATCCATCCATTGATCTACCTGCGCACGCTGCATTTTGTCCGCTGGATACAGAGGAGAATCGGCAACGTTGGCGACATAGCGACAGATCGCACCTGACTCAAACAAATGCTGACCGTCGTGCTCAAGCAACGGTACCTTTCCAATGGGGGTTCTGTTCGCGAACTCCGGCAACCTCTGTTCGCCCTCTGCCAAGTTAACGTAATGAAATTCGTAGTCTGCGCCAAACTCTTCCAGCACGTACAATGCTTTAAGAGTGTTCTGAGTGAAAAAACCGTATAAATGGAACATCTTGACCCCTGATTCACTTCATATAGTAAAGGTCAACCATTGTCCCACGAAAACGAATATCCTGAAAATAGGGTGCAAATGCTGGAACTCATGACAAATGCCTGCGCGTACTAACTCCCGGCGGATTTCTCAGTTGCTATGAGTGGATGCGAACCGATCGTGAATACTCGGACGACATGCATTACTGGTTCAAGGTCGAAGGCCTTACTTACGTCATGGAAAAACTCGAGGATTACGCCACTCGATTCTCGGCTGCCGGGTTCAGCAATGTCACCAGCACCGATGCTTCAGACTGGTATCGGATGGAGGCACGACGCGAATACGAACTTCTCAGGGGCGACCTAAATCTACGCCTCGTCGAGTTACTTGGCCAAGCGGGCGCCGATCATTTCGTAGAAGACTGGCGTGCGATGCTGGTCGTTATCGACGGCGGCGAAATGCGCCAGGGATATTGCCGCGGTCGAAAATAGCTTGCCGCGCTAGCGCATACGAAGAATAACTTTGCCGCGCGCGCGTCTCTCGGTAATAGCCGCGAATGCCTGCCTGAAACCATCCAGCAGATGGGACTCCGTCACTCGGGGCCTCAACACGCCGTCCTGAAGCAGCGCTGCCAGTTCCTGCATGTTTTGCCACTGCAGCTTCGGGTTCTTAGCCGACCATGTTCCCCACCAGACGCCGATTATGCTGGCCTCCTTTAGCAATGCGATATTGGCTGAGAATTTCGGAATATCGCCTGCGGCAAACCCGACCACCAGATATCGACCGTGCCAGGCCGTCGCTCGAAAGGCCTGATCGGCTAGATCTCCACCAACCGGGTCGTAGACAACATCAGCACCGTTGCCGTCAGTCATCTCTTTGACGGTCTCCTTCAGCGCCTGAGTTGAATAGTTGATGACCTCATCCGCTCCGGCCTCTTTTGCAAACGCGAGCTTCTCGTCGCTGCTGGCAGCTGCAATGACTCTTGCCCCCATCGCCTTCGCGATCTCGACTGCCGTAATGCCGACGCCACCTGCAGCTCCCAACACGAGCACAGTCTCCCCGGCCACAAGAGCAGCACTCTGCTTGAGTGCGTGGTAGCTGGTGCCGTAGGTCACTGTGAATCCAGCGGCTTGCTCGAAACTCAATCCTGCCGGCATCGGCATCGTTGTATTCTGGTCGGCTACACACTTCTCGGCGAAGGCGCCACCTTTGGAATTGAACACGACCTCGTCACCCACTCTGAAACGCGAGACCTCTTCACCTACAGCCGCGACCACGCCCGCCGCCTCATTGCCCGGCACAAATGGCGTGGGAGTCTTAATCTGGTACTTGCCCGCGATAGCCAATACGTCAGGAAAGTTGATTCCGGCTGCCGCGACATCAACGAGCACCTCGCCTCTGCCCGCAATCGGATCCGGCTGTTCCTCAATGCTGAGCGACTCGGGTGGACCGTATTCGTTACAGACAAGAGCGCGCATTAAACAATCTCCAATTGTTGCTTACGAGGCATCATTCTAACGCACTCAATGCTTGGCCGAATGCATCAACTTCAGACCAGTCGGTGAAATCGACTTTCGAATCGAGAGCTGTTGGACCTTTCGTTACCCACATAATAAACCGAATCATACTCCGATCCCAAAAACGGTATAGCGAATAGTCGATCTTGCCGCCAAAAATACCGATCAGCGTCGGTTCCCAGGAAACCGACTGGAAGAACTTTCTGACGTAGGGATTGGTATGCGCCTCTTTCTTATCGGCTTTTCGCGCCACGGCATTCACAGAAAAGAATGCGGCTTGTTTCGCACGCAGGATGTCGAGATTATCGTTTATCAGTCGTGCGACTTCGGGGCGATGCTTGCCGTAGCGAACGCTCGCTCCGATCACGATCCGATCAAAGGCATTCAAATCAGTATCGGTGTCCGCCGTCAGCATCACGATACTGGTCTCAAAGCCTGCCTCCTCAACCACCTGCACCAGACGCTTACAGATTTCGACGGTGTGCCCGTCAACTGTCGAAATTATGAACCCTATCTTCGCCATAACTCAATTCCGCTCTAATGCCTGCCCTGGACTTTGAAGGACGAACAGTACGCTAGATAGAGCCGTGAAACTAGGTGATATCCGGCATGCCAAACGACCTCAATTAGTCGTAAATTCGTACTTAGGAGCCACATTTTCGGAGGGATATCACATGACCAATCAGCCGCCATCCGACCCGCGCCTGGGAGTCAAACTCCTCCACGACCCGGTACGAAACAAGGGCACCGCATTCACCGATGCCGAGCGAGATGCGCTCAAGTTACGGGGTCTTCTGCCGGCCCGCGTTCACAGCATGGCCGAGCAGGAATTGCGGGTGTTGGGCAATGTCCGTGAAAAGGCGACTGACCTCGAACGCTACCTCTATCTGATCGCACTACAGGATCGCAACGAAAATCTCTTCTACCGCGTTGTTATGAATAACATTAAGGAGATGATGCCGATCCTGTACACGCCCACCGTCGGCCAGGCCTGTCAGGAGTTTCAACACATTTACCGCACACCTCGCGGCCTCTATATTTCGCTCAATGATCGCGGCAACGTCCGCGAGGTTCTGAAGAACTGGCCACACCCGGACGCGCGCATCATTGTCGTCACTGATGGTGAGCGAATTCTTGGCCTCGGTGATCTTGGTTCAGACGGTATGGGGATACCTATCGGCAAGCTGTCGCTGTATACAGCCTGCGCCGGCATTCATCCGACGCAGTGCATGCCCGTGATGCTCGATGTCGGTACCGACAATGAACGCCTATTGAACGACCCCCTCTATAACGGACTCGAAAGGCAGCGTGAACGAGGCGCGCTCTACGACGAACTTGTAGAGGAGTTCATCGTGGCCGCGAGCGAGGTCTTTGACGGTGTACTGATTCAGCTTGAGGACTTCGGCAACTCAAACGCATTTCGTTTTCTGAAGACTTACCGCGACCGCGCCTGTCTGTTCGACGATGATATTCAGGGTACCGGTGCTGTTGCCGTTTCAGGGCTCATCGCCTCGCTCCGAATTACCGGCGGCAAACTATCAGACCACAAGTTGCTGTTCCTTGGTGCCGGCGAAGCGGGTATCGGAATCGCCGACGTCTTTGTTGCCGCTCTGCTTGAAGAAGGCCTGTCTATCGAGCAGGCACGTAAGCACTGCTGGTTCGTCGACAGCAAGGGTCTCGTGGAAAACGGACGCGATAATCTTGCGGAACACAAACTTCCATACGCGCATGATCACGAACCCTGCTCGAGTTTTCTGGATGCGATTCACTCTGTGCGACCAACAGCGATTCTCGGATTGTCTGGGCAGCCGCAGACGTTCACGCAGGACATCGTGGAGACGATGACCTCAATGAACGACCGCCCAGTCATTTTCGCTCTGTCGAACCCAACCTTGAAGGCGGAGTGCACAGCCGAGCAGGCGTATACGTGGAGCAATGGCAGAGCGATTTTTGCTAGCGGCAGCCCATTCGACCCGGTGACCGTCAACGGTCAGATACTGATTCCGGGCCAGGGCAATAACGCCTACATCTTCCCCGGCGTCGGCCTCGGCGTGATTGTGAGTCAGTCTCGAACGGTAATCGACGAGATGTTTCTCGCGGCGGCGCATTCGCTGGCAAATCAGGTAAGCGATGCTGATATCGAACGCGGACGGGTCTACCCGTCACTGTCGCGAATTCGAGAGGTCTCGGCTCTGATTGCCCACGATGTTGCCGAAATCGCCTACGAACAAGGGCTCACAGACAGGCAAAGGCCAGAAGACGTGTTAGCCGATATACACGCGCACATGTATCAGCCGGTATACCCGCACTACGCGTGAGACCAGTTTTCCGGGTCGCTGGCATCGCCCGGTGACAGCCCGACGATATCGCCCGAGGTGTTAATCCCGAGGCCCAGCACAGTGCGATCGGCATAAGCAATATACGATGCAACCGGATTGATCTCGAGTATTTGGCCGTCTTCCAACCCTGCATCGTGTGCGGGCGGAGGCTGTGTGCGAGCATAGTGTTATCGATGTTGTTGTCGGGACCTTTGACGCGATCGTAGAGTTGGCGCAGCTCGCCGTCGGAATCCTCGTACGCAACAGCGTTTATCCAGGTCATCGTTCTTCCTCTTGGGTAGCCTCATGAGTAGCATCATGCATAGAATTGAGACAGAATTTCGCACACCATGACGAAACAGTCATCTACTCTTAGAATACACGCCTGCGTTTTGGCCGCCGGACTGTCGTCACGCTTCGGTGCGACGAAACTGGTCCACAGTGTTCGTGGGCGTCCACTATTGCAGCACGCACTTGAAGCGGCCCAAGAGGTGTGTCCGGGGCAGGTAACGCTGGTTGTCGGACATGATGCAGAGGCCGTTCGAATGGCAGCAGGGGGACTCAACAATAGTATTGCCACCAACGAACGTTACGAAGACGGTATTGGTAGCAGTATCGCAGCGGGTATTCGTGCCAGTCGAAATAGCGCCGACGCTGTTCTCGTCCTGCTCGCCGATCAGCCGCTGGTAACGGGTGAACATTTGGCAAGCCTCATTGCAACATGGTCCGGGAGCGAAAACGATATTGTCGCGACCTCATTCGACGACGTCATCTGCCCACCGATTCTGTTTCCGAAAGGCGTGTTTTCCGCTCTGTGCGCTCTCAATGGCGATCTCGGTGCCCGAGAGATCTTGACGAGCAATGAGTTTGACCTTAAGACAGTTGAGTTCTCAGCAGCACAGCATGACGTTGACACGCCCGAGGATTTACACAAAATAGATCAGGACTCCTGATCTCAGGAAAAATGCGCCTGCAGCTCTGCCGCGATCTCCAGCGCAATCGCGGCTGGACCTCGCCCACCGATCTGACGGCCAA
>Ga0209344_10003265_pt1 | contig 16271 bp, 14 predicted proteins | sample Cruoilmetagenom6_FD_187293 | JGI IMG/M metagenome (GOLD analysis project Ga0209344, IMG submission 187293) | Oil polluted marine microbial communities from Coal Oil Point, Santa Barbara, California, USA - Santa Barbara Oil Seep Sample 6 (SPAdes)... | ecosystem: Environmental > Aquatic > Marine...
CAAATACAGCTGAAAAATTTGAATTTCAAGCAGAAGTGAATCAAGTATTGGACTTGGTGATTCACTCGCTTTATTCCAACAAAGAAATCTTTTTACGTGAATTGATATCTAACGCCTCTGACGCTTGCGACAAACTGCGCTTTGAAGCCATTAAAAACACCAAGCTTTCGGCTGATGATTTACACATCAAAGTTGATTTTGATAGCGAGGCCAAAACCGTCACCATTACAGATAATGGTATTGGTATGACTCGTGATGAAGTGATTGCCAACATTGGTACCATTGCCAATTCTGGGACCAAAAAATACTTGGAATCAATTGCCAAGAAAGATCGTGATGACGCCAATTTAATTGGTCAATTTGGTGTGGGATTTTATGCTTCTTTTATTGTAGCTGATGAAGTAGAAATAAGAACTTTAAAAGCGGGAGAAAAAGCGGATCAAGCAGTTTCTTGGAAATCAGATGGTAAAAGTGCCTATACCTTAGATAGCATTGATAAAAAAAACCATGGCACCGAAATCATTTTGCACTTACGTGATGAAGAAGCAGAGTTTGCAGACAACTTCAGGTTACGCAACCTCATTAAAAAGTATTCGGAACATGTGGCTTTCCCCATTAAAATGCTGGAAGTTACTTACCCTGAAAAAGATGATGATGGCAATGAGATTCCTGCCAAAACTCCAGAGTATGAAGTGGTTAATGATGCCACTGCATTATGGAAGAAAGCCCCATCTGACATAAAGGATGAAGACTACCAAGCTTTTTACAAACAAATCTCTAATGACTTCAATGATGCTGCTTTTTGGACTCACAATCACATTGAAGGCACCCAAAGCTACAGCAATCTATTGTATGTGCCGAGCAAATCACCTTTCAACATGTTCCAAAACCCAGATGAAAGAGAAGGTTTAAAATTATTTATTAAGCGTGTTTTCATCATGGATGCAGCCAAAGAATTGATGCCCAATTACTTGCGTTTTGTTAAAGGTGTAGTCGATTCAAATGACTTACCTTTGAATGTGTCTCGTGAAATCTTACAAGACAATCCATTGTTACAAAAAATAAAATCTGGATTGGTTAAACGTATTTTGGGTTTATTGAAGAAAAAATCATTAGATACTGAAGTTTATGCCAATTTCTGGAAAGAGTTTGGTGACACTCTGAAAGAAGGTGTGGTTGAGGATTTTGCTAACCGAGAAGCAGTATTGAAATTGTTAAGGTTTTCATCCACTGAAAACAAAGACGCGACTGAAAATGTCTCATTGGATGATTACATCAGCCGTTTCAAAGACAAACAGGATAAAATCTATTACATCACAGGCGAATCTTACGAAGCTGTTAAAAACTCACCACACTTAGAGCTGTTCAAGAAAGAAGGTGTCGAAGTGTTGTTAATGCATAGCCGCATTGATGAATGGATGATGGGTCATGTTCAAGAGTATGATGGTAAAAAATTCCAATCTGTCGCTAAAGGCAAGTTGGATTTAGGTCAAGACAAGGAAAAAGAAGCTGAACCGTCAGAAGCAGACAAATCTTTCCTAGAAAAAATTCAAAATCAATTAAAAGATCAAGTCAGTGAAGTTACTGCTTCGACGCGGCTGGTTGATTCTGCCAGTTGTTTGGTAATGGACGAACATGCCATGGCCATCCACATGCAAAAATTAATGGAGCAAGCTGGACAAGCCATGCCTGGTCAGTTACCTGCTTTGGAAATTAACTTAGATCATCCCTTGGTACAACACATTGAACACATTGATAATGAAGAACACTTTAAGCAATGGTCAGAATTGTTGTACGAACAAGCATTACTGGCTGAAGGTGGACAATTGAAGAACCCAGCAGATTATGTTCAAAAAATGAACAAGTTGATGTTAGACATCTTGAAATAATCGTAGCTAGGCACTAACTTAAAAAGGTCTTAATCACCCGATTAAGACCTTTTTTTGTCATAACTACTGTCTATTTTCTTAATAACAACACCAAGCCCAATACGGCTGATACAGCACCACCGATCAAGTAGTACATGGTTTTATCACTGTAACGACCAGTGACAGCTTCAGACAGTTCTTCCATCGGTGCTTCAGTGGCATTCAAACCAAAAAACACCAACGCACCGCCCACAACCAACAACACAACAGCGATTACTTTGTTTGTACTCATCAATCATTCTCCTCTTAGAAATTAAAATCAGTGATCCAGCTCTTCATCCTTCTGGTCTTCGCAGACCACCTTTTTGGCCTCAAAGCCAATTCTCAATATTAAAAAATTTAATACAGCAATCAACAATGCTATTTCAAACCTTTGCCAAGCCACCGCCATGCCAATGGCTCCCGTATTCCAAATACTGGCCGCATTTGCTAAACCAGTGACCTTGGCATCATCTTTGGCTTTCAAAATGGCACCACCACCTATAAAACCAATGCCTGTTACTATGCCTGCCATGAATTTACCAATGGCTTCAGGATTGTCTATTACATCCAGCGCCAACAATGTATATGAACAAGTTGCAATGGCCACCAACGGATAGGTTCTGATACCTGCACTGTTAGAACGCATTTCACGGTTATATGCAATAGGTAGAGTGAATATCATGGCCACAAGAATCAGAGTGAAATGCTTCATCACCAGAGACCAATTGAATATGTCACCTGTGTTTATTCCGAATACATCCAATTTATTTCCTCATTGATTTAAATTAATTATTGTTTGGTTAACAATAGACACATGATTTACAGCTTTAACAGGTTTTAACCCTTATCATGTCAAAAGGTCATAACTCATAACTGCTGTATACCAACCCTATTTCAAGCTTCAATTCGTTCTTTAGCCCTTGCTGACAAATAAGCTTCACCCAATAATTCAGCCTTTTCTTCACTTAACAATTTTTGCACCATTGGAAAATAATCAACTTCCTCTTCAGACAAATGGTGTCTTACTTTATCTGCTAAATCTTTGGCATATTTAAGCCAAACCGGAGAACTTGGATCCGTGCGTTCAAGTTGCTCAAGCAACTCATCAATTTCATGATGTTCAGCCATACCATGTCTGGCCGCACCTTGTGTGCTCTCCAGTTTAATAAGTGGCACATAAAAGTGACGTTCTTCGGCATTGGCATGCCCAGCTAATTCAGCTTTCAATTCATCAAATAAATCCGATCTATTTTTTGTATCACCACTGGTTCTAAGCATTTGCTCAAGAAGTTTTCTTTGTATGTGATGATCTTGTTTAATCGATTGATAAATGTTCAAACTGGCCTCCATATATTCACAACAAAAATCAATAGCCTACATAGCCGCGCATCAAACTGGCGTGAAAACCAAAAGTTAATTATCAAACTTTAAGCAACCAATCACCAAAAAAACACAAGAATGGTAATTTTTAAAAAGTACAGTTTGCTTATAAACCATGAGTTCACTTAAAATAAAGTACTGCCAACATTTACGCCCTGAGCGCAAAGCATTTAAATAGCAAATACATGCCTGAAAAATACCGCACAACAATCAAGACTTTCAATGCTGTGGCTGATAAATATTTAGCCTACTTTAAGGATTTCACTGTCTATCAACCCACCTATGACTGCTTCCTGACGGCCTTAAATTCAAATCATCAGAATCTACTTGAATTGGCTTGTGGCCCAGGCCAAGTCAGTCACTATTTACTGAAACACAACCAATCACTAAAAATTCATGGTATAGACTTGGCACCTCGAATGATTCAATTGGCTCAGCAACTGAATCCCACTGCCAGTTACGCAGTGATGGATTGTCGTGATATCAAGAAATTAAAACAAAAGTATGATGCCATCATGTGCGCATTTTGTTTGCCGTATTTATCTGATGCTGACACCCAACAACTGTTGTGCGACATGGTAAGTTTATTGAATAAGGGAGGCATCTTGTATATCAGCATCAGCCAAGGTGATGCTGCAGATAATGGTTATCAATACTCTGACACATCTGCAGGCGCTGTATATGTCCACTACCATGACATTGACTGGATTCGAAAGCAGCTGAGTTACCTTGGCATGACCATCACAGCACACGACCGTATCGAACATATACACCATGGTGAAACCATTACTGATGTATTTTTATTAGCCAAAAAATGCTGAGTGAACTATAAAATTGGTGAAATCAGCCGTGCTAATTTCTCAAAAAAACTTTTAACCACCGATCGGTTTTTCCATGTTTCAGCACAAATTTGTTTGGCATCTTTAAGGTCATTTTCAAATGAATCAGAGAGCTGTTTGGCAAAAGCTGAATCATAAATCATTACATTGACTTCAAAATTTAACTCAAAACTGCGTTCATCAAAATTGGCAGTACCCATGACGCTCAGGAAACCGTCAACCACCATGGTTTTTGCATGAATGAAACCTTTGGTGTATTTGTAGAAAACAACCCCCACTTGCAAGAGTTCATCGTAGTATGATTGGGCAGCTGCATTGACAATTTTCAGATCAGACTCATCTGGCACCAAAACTTTAACCATGACCCCTCTTAACACCGCAATTTTTAGTGCCGTAATCAACGCAGGACTGGGAATGAAATATGGCGTAGTAATCAAGATTTCATCTTTAGCTGAATTAATCGCATGAAGCATACTGAATAAAATGCTTGGTTGAGGGGAATCTGGACCACTGGCAATGACTTGTATCATTTTATTTTCAGCTACCGGCCAACTTTCAAATTCTGCTGAAATTTCTTCTTTTAACTCCACATCTTGTCCAGTACAGAAATTCCAGTCATTTAAAAAGATGCTTTGTAAATATGCCACGCCTTGTCCTTGCACTCGTAAATGTGAATCACGCCAAAAAGGTCTTTTCACACCATCATCAACTTGATTGTCATATTCATTGCCAACATTAATTCCGCCAACATAGGCAACCGTACTGTCAATAACCACAATTTTACGGTGATTTCGGTAATTCAATCGGTCAGTAAAAGCAAACAACTTAATTTCTGCAAATGGCCAAGCTTCAATCCCATAAGAACGCATCCGCTTGAGAACGGCTTGGTTCAGTCCCAAACTACCATAATCATCATAAATAAACCGCACCGTTAATCCCTCTTTGGCTTTTTGAATCAGTCGTTTGATTAACTCGTTACCCACCTCATCAAATTTAAAAATATAATATTGTATGTGTATGGACTCTTTGGCATGTTCAATGTCCTTAAACAATTGCGGATATTTTGACTCCCCATTCTCCAATAAAGTTAATTTATTCTTCACAGTGAGACGACTGCATGCATCATGATATATCATCATGCTTAAGCCATGAAATTGTTTCAACTGCCTTTTGTGATGCCGCATGAATTGAATAGATTCAGCATTAAATTTTTGTTGATACTTTTCGAGCGCTCTTTGGTCAGCGGTCAACTTCTGTTGATACATTTTTCTTTTTCGCCGTTTTACACCAAATACAAAATACAAAAACAAACCAAATACGGGTAAAAAATAAATGGTGAACAACCAGGCAGAAGCCCTTGAACTGATGGTATATTGGTAAATAATTTGAATCGTTACCGCAATCAACATCAACCAATAAGCAACATAGAAAAAGGTCAACCAAGTAATATTCATAACAAAACAGTCATTTAATGTTTGGGTCAAGTTATTATAGGTCATTCATAGTCAGCAGATACATTAAATCGAGTTTCCCAGTGCTTCACATACAAGCTCACCCTGTCAAATTCACATAACACAGTGGCATAATAAGTTACAATGCCAGTATGAGCCAACCGAAACAACACCCGTTTGACCGCCTCTCACCTGACATGATTTTAGATGCCATCGAAGCACAAGGTTTCGATATTGATGGTCGTGTTTCAGCATTAAATAGCTATGAAAATCGAGTTTATCAAATTGGCATCACAGACAAAGAACCATTAATTGCTAAATTTTACCGTCCACACCGTTGGAGCTTGTTACAAATTCAAGAAGAACACGAATTCAGTTTCCAATTACAAGAACATGACATTCCGGTAGTCACTCCAATTAAAAATAAACAAGGGCAATCTGTTTTTAACCACTCAGATTTTAAATTTGCCTTATTTCCAAGAAAAGGTGGACATGCTCCCGAACTCGATTACCAAGATAATTTGGCCATCATGGGCCGTACTTTGGCCAGAGTGCATAATGTAGGTGCTGAACTCAGCTACAAACACCGCCCTCAATTAAACGCACAAAATTTTGGCTACCATGCCATCAGTTATATCGAGCAACATTTCATTCCATTTGAACATCGCACTGCCTATGTAAACACATGTGGTGAAATCATGGCCATCATTGAGCAAAAACTAAAGGGCGCCAACAACATCAGAGTCCATGGTGATTTACACATCGGCAACATACTCATGCGTAATGACATCCCTTATTTGGTTGATTTTGATGACTCTCGATCTGCACCAGCCATTCAAGACATTTGGATGTTATTATCTGGTGAACCACATGAACAAGAAATTCAATTACAAAAAATCATTGCAGCATACGCTGAATTCAGGGACTTCCCATACCAAGAGTTATCAATGATTGAATCATTGCGATCGTTGCGCTTAATTCACTACACTGCGTGGTTGGCCAAGCGTTGGGAAGATCCGGCTTTTCCACCCGCTTTTCCTTGGTTTAACAGTCACAATTTTTGGAGCCAACATCTGCTAGACCTTCAACACCAATTAGAAGCATTGAATGAAACCACTTCATCAGTCAAAGCCATGGCTGAATAAAGTTTCTTGCATCAGCACCGCATCATCCCATAAACCAAATGGTAAATCAGTTTGCCCAGAAGCACCCGATTGCAACATCAAACGCATCACCGCACTTACTGCATCTTCTGGTGCTTTTAAATACCTGTCCATATCAATCCAAACATCATCTGGAACACCGTACACAGAATCAACAAAATCACGTAAAATCATCTGCTCGCTATTGTCATACCACTCAATATAGTACAGCCCACGCTCACTGAGACTGATGGCTGGTGTTTTAAATGAGCCAGCAGTAAGGTACCAATAACCAGCTTGTACGGCTAGTGAATCTGATTGCATCCCAAACATACTGTTATTGTTAATGGTACCGATTACTCGCATACTGCCATTGCCTGAAATGGCTGCACCATCATCACTGACCCATTCAGCGGTTATAAAGTCATTGGTCCAACCATCAATGTCCGTATCAAATGCCCCGTTCAACAATAAATTTTGTGCCGAGAGTGTATCAGTCCACATAAATACAATGAGTACATATAAAACACATGATTTTTTCTTCATGACTATTCCACACATATTAGTTGGTCATTAATACGATGTTTTAGAATATTTCATGACATCATTACGCTAAAAACCTATAACAACTCTGTTGAATAATTCATGCATTTATTCGATACCACCCCGTTAAACTGAATCTTGATTTTTGGGCTGGCAAGACTTCATGTGGAAATTCCTCACTGAGAAAAACCACCAATTTATTAAAAGTGGGTAATACTTTCAAAAAAGGTAATTTTGCTTCATCATGATAAATCAGCAACTCACCGCCATCATCAAACTGCCAATCTGGATTAAGGTAAAGTACTGTACTGACTTTTCTTATGCCATCTATACGAAATGAATCCACATGTTTTTGATAAAAAGCCCCTTTGGGGTAATGAGCAAACATACACTCATATTCAAATAAACCCAAAAAAAACCGTTGATTTAGAGCCAAACGCATTTGTTCAATCCAAGTGAAATATTGCTGAGTTTCAAGCAATTCTTCATCTAACCAAAGTATGCGATCACTGCGGATTTCTTTATTGGTTTGAAAATCATTTTCACGGCCTATTCCCGCTAATCTAAAAGCATCGGGCTCAAGAGCCAGCAGCTGAGCCAATAAAGCCTCGGCCAATGCATGGGGGAATGCTTCGGTGATCACCGAATAGCCCTTTTCAGCAATGTCATCTCCAACTGCTGTAATCAATTGTTCTGCATCAACCCATGCCATAACATCACATCCAAAAAAAATAAGACCCTCTGTCACATGGCATATAAGCATGAAAACCAGCAGTCTTTGATACAAAAATAACATCAATTCAGACGGGCTTAATTGACAACAGTTTATAAGCGTATGATATGCTTAAATTCATGAATACACCATTAAATTGTGATGCCCAAGACATGTTAGAAGCGGCCATCCTACAACACCGCCGTTTGGATGTGATTTACCAGCCTGAAAATGGCGAAATAACGACATTTCAAAGGGTATTGCCAATTGAGATTAACAGCCAAGGCGGTACAGAACAACTGGCCATCTTAACCACAGACAACTTAGGTGGTATTCTCAAACTAAAACTCGATACAGCAGGCATTCATGCTTTTGAAGCCAAAGACTTTAAAGATCCCAAAATACAATACAACAAGAAAAATGAGCCTTCATGTGGTATCTAATCACCTAAAACTTCAGACTGATGGTCTCATCACTTCCATTTTAGTTAGTGAAAACCCTATTCAAAACCCAAGTCGTTAGTTAAAATCCATTGTTTTGATTGTGATTACCTACATGCGCTATTTGCTTTTGTTTTTCATCATTACTGGTACCAATTTCACAGCTTCGGCAACCACAAGCGTGGTTCAATACCAATTTAAACCCATTGATACCGCTCATCATTTGGCCCAAGTAACCATCACCTATCCAGATGTCAGCACCAAAACCTTAGAAATCAAGTTACCTGTTTGGCGCTCAGGACGTTATGAAATATTGGACCTGAGCAAAGCTGTCAACTATTTTTCAGCCCGTCATATCAACGGTCAAACCATCCAATTTAACAAAACCGACAAAAACACGTGGAAGTTATATCTCAATCACCCAGGTACCATCACCGTCAGCTACCAAGTGTATGCCAACAGCTTAAAACAACGTGTTATTCATTTAGATAACACACATGCTTTTTTAGATGCCAGCGGTGTGTTTATGTATTCCCCAACATACAGAAACCAAGCATTAGAGGTTCATCTAGACGTACCTGATTCTTGGCGGTCAAGGTCTGGAATGACTCAAATTTCCGCACACAGCTTTAAAGCGGCTAATTATGATCAGTTGGTAGATTCACCCATTGAATCTGGACTGCATGAATTTTTGGCGTTTGAACATGACGGAATCGACTATGAAATTGTTGTTTGGGGAGAAGGTAATCATGACATCAATGACCTCAAAGACCAAATACGTTTGATGCATGATGAAGTAAAAAAGGTTTGGCACACATTCCCCTATGAACGTTATGTTTTCATGTATCATTTAGGTGATCATTTGCGCGGAGCCACAGAACATGTTAATTCGACCATCATTCAACAATCGCGCTTTAACTTCAAACCACGTAAGTCCTATTTAAAAGTACTGGCCACCACTGCACACGAGTTGGTTCATACGTGGAATGTCAAAGCCTATCGACCTGCCGGTATTGCACCGTATGATTATTCAAAAGAAAATTATTCAGATTTATTTTGGATGGCAGAAGGCATCACCAGCTATTACGATGATTTGTTGTTGTTGCGCTCAGGCATCTACCAGCCCAAAGAATATTTCGACGTCCTCAGCCAATCCATTCAAGATCATTTGTCCAAACCAGGACGAGAAGTAGAATCATTGGCTCAAACCAGTTTCGATACTTGGTTAAAAGACGATGTTCAACAAACGCACAATGCATCAACCAGTATTTATCTAGAAGGTCAACTTTTGGCTTGGCGACTGGATCAGGAAATCAGACAATTAACAAACAACCAGTTTGGTTTGGATGAGTTACAACTGAGGCTGTACCAACAACACCGCAACATAGATCGCGGCTATCATAAAAATGACGTGCTGAATCATTTAAAAGACATCACGGGTTCCGATATGACACATTTTTGGAATCAATTTATCGAAAACACACAAGCCATAGACTTTGATCAATTACTGAGTTTCTATGGATTACAAAGAACCTATAAAGATACTGATGACGAAAATGAAGCGGGTCAAGCTTGGATTGGTGCCGCGTTGGATTTAAATGACAAGCTGATACAAATTAAAACTGTAGACTCAGGTAGTCCCGCTTGGTTAGCAGGGCTTAACGCAGGCGATCAATTGCTGGCCATTGATGGCATCCAAGTAACAAGCAAAAACATCGAAAAGCGCATCAAACAATTGGACATTAACAAACAGTATGACATTCACTTCTTCAATGCCGGACGATTAAGGGAAACCCAGCTAACTGCCATAGAAAACCCTCATCCTGAATTCAAAATAGAACCCATTGCCAAACCCAGTAAAAAGCAAAAAGCCAGGTTTAAGGCTTGGACAGGGTTGGATTTAATCCAAGACTGATTGGCTTAAAAAATGCCTCATTGTCATGACCAATGAACAACACATGATGTAAGTGTTGGTGTTATCCTGCGAACCCCAACCCTCTCAATTGTAAAAAAGTGGAAATGTAAAAAGTTTAAACAACACGCTTTATTTAATCCACCTCAGCTTAAATTACACATAAAATACAACCATGGGCGAACAAAGAATCATTGGCATAGCTGGTAACATAGGCGCAGGAAAAACTTCACTGGTTGAGTTTTTAACCAATACCTATCACATCACCCCCTTTTATGAACCCAATGATAACAATCCTTATTTGGTAGACTTTTATCGGGACATGAAAAAATGGGCATTTCATTCACAGTTGTATTTTCTCAGTTCAAAGTTCAAAATACATCAACAACTTGAACAAACACAAGGCGTGGTTATTCAAGACAGGACCTTGTTTGAAGATGTTGAAATTTTTGCTACCGCTTTACATCAAACCAGAAAGATTAACAAACGAGATTGGCAAACTTATTTGAGCTTTTATGAAAGTATTCGTAGTACCATTAAAGCACCTGACTTGATGATATATCTCAAATGTTCTATCCGAACAACACGCAAAAGAATCAAACTGCGTGGTCGAAAAATGGAACAGGACATGCCCTTAAGTTATTTAAAAAGATTAGAGTCTTTGTATCAAAACTGGATAGCCGGATATGATAAAAGTAAAGTTTTAGTGATAGAAACCGACCGCTTGGATTATGTAAACGATTTAATTGACCAGATCGAATTGATGCAAAGTATTGAAGCCTTGTTACCTAAAGACTTGGCAAGAACATAAAAGGAAATAAGCTGATGAAATACGTGATAATCTACCTCAAAGGTATGCTGATGGGCATTGCTGACTTGGTTCCTGGTGTTTCTGGTGGTACCATTGCATTGATTGCTGGTATATACCAACGTTTGATAAATGCCATTGCTGCAGTAAATATGAAGTGTTTAAAATTACTGCTCTCGGGTCAGATTAATAAAGTCTGGAAACAAATTGATGGCTGGTTTTTATTGGCTGTATTTGCCGGTATATTGACATCAATTTTTCTGTTCGCCAGCTTACTTAAAATGTTATTCATTGAGCACCCTGTATTAACTTGGGCATTTTTCTTTGGGCTGATCATTGCTTCTGCTGTGTTATTGATAAAGAAGAACTGGAATGCCAACCCATTTTTGTGGTTATTTTTGGTCATCGGCGTGATTCTCGGCTATGTACTCTCAACACAAAGTCTTGGCTATTTACCCAATGGAGCCATCGGTATTTTATTGGCCGGTATGATTGCCATCAGCGCCATGATTTTACCAGGTATTTCTGGCTCACTGATTTTAATTTTACTGGGCAAATACCAAACCCTGTTAGCAGCTGTTCACGACCGTGACTGGGGTACTTTGTTGTTGTTCGCTTGCGGTTGTGTCATTGGATTGATGGTATTTTCCAGACTGCTTAAATGGCTATTGGCTCGTTTTCACGATGCCACCCTGTACACTTTAGCAGGATTGATGCTGGGCACTTTGTTCAAAGTATGGCCATGGAAATCCAATGAAACCAATGTATGGCCAACTGATCACGTTGAACCACAATTAATTTTTACAGTTTTACTGATGCTCTTGGCTTCGCTGTTTGTTTGGTTGCTTTTTAAACTGGATAAAAAATCATGAATACATTTTATTGGTATGACTTGGAAACTTTCGGCATCAATCCTCGTTATGACCGCATCGCACAGTTTGCGGGAATTCGCACCGACGAACATTTGAATCCGGTGGGTGAGCCTGACATGTTTTATTGCAAGCCGATTGATGATTACTTGCCAGATCCCGGGGCATGTCTGGTTACGGGTATCACGCCTCAACTGTGCGAAGAAAAGGGGCTTCCGGAACATGAATTTGCCGCCAAAATACATGCCATTTTGAGTGAGGAAAAAACCTGTGGTGTGGGCTATAACAGCATTCGCTTTGATGATGAATGCGTGCGTTCTTTATTTTACCGCAACTTGTATGATCCTTATCAACGTGAATACCTCAATGGCAACTCTCGCTGGGACTTGATTGATGTGGTGCGTGCCACTTATGCCTTGCGTCCCGAAAACATCGAGTGGCCCATGCATGAACCGGGCAAACCCAGTTTTAAATTGGAAGATTTAGCCAAAGCCAATGGCTTGGTTCATGAAGCAGCGCATGATGCTTTATCTGATGTCGAAGCCACCATTCAAATGGCCAAATTAATTCAAAAAAATCAGCCCAAATTGTTTGATTTTGCACTCAAGTTACGCAGTAAGGATTCGGTGCGCAGTTTGTTAAATTGGCAACTACAACAACCCATTGTCCATGTTTCCAATAAGATTCCTGCAGAACGTGGCTGTTTAAGCCTGTTTGTGCCTTTGGCCATCCACCCAAGAAATAAAAACGGCGTCATTTGTTATGATTTACAATATGATCCATGCGACTTACTGACGCTGGATGCTGATGAGATTCAAGACCGAATTTATACCCCCAAAGCCGATTTACCTGAAGGTGTCGAGCGCATCCATTTAAAAACCATACACCTCAATAAATCACCTTTTGTTTCACCCATTTCTGTGTTGAAGGGTGTGGATTTAGAACGCATTGGGCTTAACTATGACACCTGTCAACAACACCTTGAACAAATCAAAGCGACTGCTGGCATTGAGAAAAAAGTCGCAATGGTATTTGATCAGGCATTTGATTCAAATGTAGATGATGTTGATGAAATGATTTATTCTGGTTTTTTCAATTACAATGAAAAGGCCAAACTTGAGGCCATTAGAAATGCAGCTCCTGAAGAAATAACTTGGCAAAATGAAGACTTCAAAGACAGTCGAGCCCCAGAATTAATTCGTAGATACAAAGCCAGAAACTTTCCTGAATTTCTGACCAAAGAACAGCAACAAACATGGCGTAAAGATGCATTTCATCGACTTGAACAACGTTTCGGGGAAAAATTCACAATTTGGTTTGAACACTTGAACAAGCTAAAACAACAAACAAACTCAACCACTGAGCAATCGATATTAAACCAAGTTGAACAATTTGTTCTGAATAAGAAATTTTAAAGCCAAACAAATATATGGCGTCAACTTTTTAAGCAAAAGACAGGAGAACTGCATAACAGTTCTCCTTGTCACTCATTTACAAAGTTTCTTTTAACCAGCGGAAAAATTCATGTTGCCAAACCAGACCATTTTGTGGATTCAGCACCCAATGGTTTTCTTCTGGAAAATACAACAAACGACTTTTAATGCCAAGTAATTGAGCCGCTTGGAAAGCTTGGATGCCTTGACCAATGGGTACCCGATAATCTTTACCACCATGAATCACCAACATTGGTGTGTCCCATTTATCAACAAAGTTACTCGGGTTGAATTGTTCATAGCCTTTTTGTGCCGCTGTGTTTTGCTTGTCCCAATAAGAGCCGCCCAAGTCATGGTTCACAAAAAACAACTCTTCGGTGGTGCCGTACATGCTGCGAAAATCAAACACACCATCATGTGCGATGAATGTTTTGAAGCGTTTTTCATGGTGGCCTGCCAAATAAAACATTGAATAACCACCAAAACTGGCTCCAATCGCCCCCAATCGGTCGTTATCAACATAAGATTCTTTGGCCAAATCATCAATGGCATCCAGATAATCTTGCATAGCCCCGCCACCCCAATCTTTGCTGATGGCTTCATTCCAAGCCACACCATGACCTGGCATGCCACGTCGGTTTGGCGCAACGATGATATAGCCTTGTGAGGCCATTAATTGGAAATTCCACCTATAAGAATAGAACTGAGACAGTGGAGACTGAGGCCCACCTTGGGCATACAGTATGGTGGGGTATTTCTTATTTTCATCAAAACCAGGTGGGTAAATCACCCAAACCAACATTTCATGACCATCCTCAGTGGTCACATAACGCTTTTTAACCGTTGGTCTATCCACTTCAGCATAGAGGTCTTGGTTGACCGTTGTCAGGGCTTTTAATTTTTTGCTTTCTTTTTCAAAGGCATAAATTTCTTTGGCCTCATTCATGCTGTTGCGCGTCACAATCAGCTTATCACCCACTTCAGCGACAATGCCATTAACGTCAAATTGACCTTCGGTCAGTTGGGTGATGGTTGAATCATCGCCAGACTTGTCAGACAACCTAACTTGAAACAATTGAATGGTGCCTTTGGTCGGCGCAGTGAAATAAATGGTTTTGGCATCTTCACCCCATAAGAAGCTTTGTACCGTACCGTCCCAATTGGCTGTTAAATTAACCGAGTGCTTTCCATCCATAATGACCAAATCATTTTTATCGGCTTCATATCCGGCAGTTTTCATCTGAAGCCAAGCCATTTGGCCGGTACTTGAGAAAGCAGGACTGGTATCATAACCAGGGTTTTCTGAGGTCAGATTCTTGGTTTTTTTGCTGGCTAAATTGTATTGGTATATGTCGGTGTTGGTACTGGTTACATATTCATTACCCTCTACTTTTTTACTGACATAATAAATGTTTTTACCTTCTGGTCCCCAAACATAATCCTCATCACCACCGAAAGGTGATTGTGGGGAATAAAAAGGTTCCTCTGGCATGATGTCAACTTTTTCTTCAGTGGTTAAATCTTGATAGAACACATGGTTGTACTTGCCGTCATTCCATGTATCCCAATGCCGATAATCTAAGGCATCAAACACATACGCATCAGCAGAAGTTAAATCTCCATAACGGTCTGTACCCAAAACTGATTTCAACTTAACGGCTTCATGAAAAAGTTTTTTGGTGCCATCTGGTGAAATGTTTTTGTCATTGATTAAACCTTGGTAGTTTTCAACCAATTGGCTGGCGCCACTGTCGATTGAAACTTGATAAACCTTGCTGTCAAAACCATTTTCTTTGATGTTGGGCGTGGTGACTTTATACAGTACATGAGTTTTAGTTTGGTTTAAGCCCAAAGGACTGACCCGTTTAACTTGCCATAACTTTTCAGGGGTCATGACATCGCTGGCATAAATTGGGCTGCTTAAAAGCAGCACCAAGACAGTCCATATACTTAATTTTGATTTCATCATATTGGTTCTATTACTGATTAAGAAAGCAGACAAGATTACAGAATTAAGCTGATAAATGAAAGTGGTTTACAGCTAAATTATTAAAAACTGACCCACTTTATTTATTTTTGTGATTCAACTGGGTTCGATGTATCTCAAACCACAGCTTTGAGGATTAACTGCTGTCTCTGGCAGAACTTTGTTATATTTCGTGTATAGATACATGGCCGCTTGTTCTAAATTTCTGCCTTCGTGACCACCTTGAGTCATGATTTGGACAAATTCAGTCTCAAATTCAATTCTGGCATCAGCTAATAAAGCATGATTTTTAAGCAAACAGGATTGATAGCTTTTAAATGTTTCATATTCTGCTTTGATTAATTCAAGCGACTCATTATTACCATAAACCATCTCCAGCTTTTCATCTAATCCGTAACCTATCATGGTCATAAGAGATGTGTCGCTGTTATGCTTCAAAGTTTCAGCAATGGGCTTGCACAGCTTAGGATCACTCTGAAATTCTTCACAAGCAACTAATAATGGTCTCAATGCTGGCATGTGCATGAACACACCGCTGATGTAATACATCTGTGCTGTGTTTTGTTTGATATAAAATTCAACTTCAGCTTCAGTTAATTCTAAGTCTACAGGAAGTCGTTCAATTATCTTTTCATCCATGACTGCAGTGATTGGATTTTCAAACATAAAGTCATCAACCATAGTGATTAACTCTGCAGGCAAAGGCAAAAGGCTTTGACTGTTTTTAGATAGACTCATTTGCTTGAGAATGATGGTCACTAGTTCTGCATCTGAATTGTTAACAGCTTGTTCTAAGTCAGGCAGGTAAACATTTATATTATCAGGCGCTTGTTGGAGTAATCTGT
>Ga0209344_10003266_pt1 | contig 16270 bp, 16 predicted proteins | sample Cruoilmetagenom6_FD_187293 | JGI IMG/M metagenome (GOLD analysis project Ga0209344, IMG submission 187293) | Oil polluted marine microbial communities from Coal Oil Point, Santa Barbara, California, USA - Santa Barbara Oil Seep Sample 6 (SPAdes)... | ecosystem: Environmental > Aquatic > Marine...
TTACAGAATTATCTAATTTCGGTTTTAGATAATTCTGTAAGCTCCTTTCCTCGATACTTGATGCTTCCGGAAGTTGCTTTTTCGAGTTGAAGTATCGTTTTTCCCAAAGTAGATTTTCCGCAGCCCGATTCTCCCACGAGTCCTAAAGTTTCACCTTCAAAAACGGAAAAACTTACTTTATCCACTGCTTTAACGACTTCTTTCTTTGAAAAAATGCCCACATTACTGAAATACTGTTTTTCCAAATTTAGAATCTCCAAAATAGGTTTTTTGGTATAAATCTGTTTGTGCATTTTAGCACGCTCGGTGGGTTTTATTTCCCTTGGCTTAAAACTTTTATCGGCAATTGATGCGATGGTCGGTAATTTTTCCAACCGCACATTCAATCCGGGCCTTGATGCTAATAGTGCTTTTGTATATTCAGCTTTTGGGTTTTTAAATATTTCTGCAGTGGCTGCGTTTTCTACTATATTGCCTTTATACATCACCACCACTCTGTCCGCAATTTCGGAAACCAAGCTTAAATCATGGGAGATAAAAACCATCGCCATCTTCGTTTCTTGCTGAATTGATTTTAAAAGTGATAGAATTTCCTTTTGAACTGTTACGTCCAAAGCCGTTGTTGGCTCATCGGCAATTAGTAATTTAGGTTTGCAAGCAATAGCCATGGCAATCATAACCCGTTGCATTTGGCCCCCGCTGATTTGGTGCGGATAGCTGTTGTAAATGTCATTGGGTCTTGGCAGCTTTACTTTTTCGAAAAGCGAAATCGTTTCCTTTTTTGCTTCGGAAGCGTTCATTTTTAAATGAAGCCGAAGTATCTCGGCAACCTGAAATCCACATTTTAAGGAAGGATTTAAGGCACTCATTGGCTCCTGAAAAATCATGGCTATCTCCTTGCCACGAATTTTTTGGAATACTTTTTCATCTGTTTTGAGCAGGTTATGCTGTTCAAATAAAATATTTCCTGAAAGATGTGTCTGCTTTTTTGGCAACAATCCCATCATTGAAAGTGAGGTAACCGATTTTCCAGAACCCGACTCTCCAACAATTCCCAGGATTTCATTTTTAAATACATCAAAGGAAATTGAGTGCAAAACCTCGATACTATTTTTTTTATTTCCAAAGGAAACTGTGAGGTCTTGAATGCTTAATAATGGTGCTGTATTCATAATATCAAAGATAGCATAAAGGAAGAAAATATAAATTTATGCAGTTCATCGAATAAAATTTCATTTTATCTATTTTTATTGTTCTTTTAAGTGTTTTTATACAAAACATCAAACCTTTTTATTCACTAAATCTTATTTATTATGAAAAAAATTAACAAGTTCGTTTTTCTATTCACACTTTTAATTTTGGGATTTTCCGCAGTAGTATCTGCCCAAAATAAAAATGATGAAGAGAGAAACGTTAAGCATCCACCCAGTCTGATGGTTTTTAACGAGTCACAATCGTACACCCTTCAAAGTTCCTCCCAAATTTTTAAAGAAGTTCTCAAAATATCCCCAGAGACATCTTTTACACAATTAAAACAAGAAACAGACCAAGTTGGCTTTACACACCAAAAGTTGCAGCAATATTACAAAGGCGTCAAAGTTGAATTTGGCTCAGTAATTTTGCACAGCAAAGATGGTGTAGTAAAATCTCTAAGTAGTGAGTTCTATAGAATTAATGAACTTACAGTAGTACCAACGCTCAGCAACACGCAAGCATTTAACAAGGCAGTGACCCATATTGGAGCGCAAAATTATATGTGGGAATATCCCGATGCTGCAAAGGAAATGGACAATTACAAAAAACCTGCGGGTGAACTAGTAATTTTACCTGATTTTTCAAGTGCCCAAACTAGCAAAGAAATAAACAATTACCGGTTGGCTTATAAGTTCGATATGTTTGCTACAAATCCTATAAGTCGCGGTTATTTATATATAGATGCCAAAACCGGACAAGCTTTATTTTATGATGCCATAATAAAGCATGCAACAAATATGGGATTTGTAGGTACTGTAAAGGCAACCGTAGAAACCGAAGCGGATTTTTGCGAGCGAATGGCAGTTGAAGAGCTACCAGCATTGGTAAGCGGTTCAGGGCAAACCAGATATAGCGGCACAAGAACGATTGAAACAGCTTTAAGCGGTGGAAATTATATTTTAAGCGATGCCGGAAGAAAAGTTTACACTAGAGACGCATTGAATCAGGCTCCTGGGAACAGCTATCCGTATGTAACAAATTATCAGCAATTTACAGATAATGACAACAACTGGACAACAGCAGAGCATAGTGCAAACAAAGACAATGCGGCGCTTGATGCACATTGGGGCGCAATGATGACCTTTGATTATTGGCAACAAAAACATAGCAGAAATAGTTATGATGGCAATGGTGCGCAAATAAGAAGCTATGTGCACGTGGACAATAACTATAATAACGCATTTTGGAATGGAGCCGTAATGTCTTATGGCGACGGTTCTTGCGTTTCTGAAGGCTGTAATGGTTTTGATGCTTTAACTTCTATTGATGTTGCTGCCCACGAAATAGGGCATGCGGTTACCACCTTTACTGCAAACCTTGCTTACCAAAGAGAATCGGGAGGTTTGAATGAAGGTTTTTCTGATATTTGGGCAGCTGCCGTTGAACACTTCGCAAAAGGAAACGGTAGTGACACAAATCCATCAGCAGCCGTTTGGTTGATTGGTGAGGAAATTGACCGTCGTAGTGGCTCTGCCGCTTTGCGCTCTATGAGCAATCCTACTTCTTTGGGACAGCCGGACACCTATGGAGGACAATATTGGCAGAACCCGAATTGCGGAACTCCAACCCAAAATAATGATTATTGTGGGGTCCATACTAATTCAGGTGTTTTAAACCATTGGTTTTACCGCACGGTTGTAGGTGGTTCCGGAACAAATGATATTGGAAATTCATTCAACATCTCTGGAATTGGAATGACAAAAGCCTCAAGCATTGCATACAGAACCTTGCGTTTTTATCTTTCAGCAAATTCAACCTATGCAAATGCAAGAACGGGTGCTATACAAGCAGCCATTGATTTGTACGGCGCTGGAGGTGCCGAAGAACAGGCAGTAACAAATGCTTGGTATGCAGTTGGTGTAGGAAGTGCCTATGATGGTGGAGGCGACCCACCGCCAGGAGATTGCGAAACTGGTGATATTTATCTATCAATTACATTTGATAATTACCCAGAAGAAACCGCTTGGAATCTTAAAAACTCCTCAGGAATAACAATTGATTCTGCAAGTTATTCTTCATCAAATCCTGATGGTTCAACCGTTACAAGAACCTTTTCAAATTTAGCTGTGGATGATTATACCTTCACGATTACCGATGCTTATGGCGATGGTATTTGTTGTTCTTATGGGAATGGTTCCTATACCCTATCCAGTGATGCAGGCGTTATTTTCAGCGGGGGAAATTTTGGAAGTTCCCAAACCACCGCTTTCTGTATTGAAGCAGGATCTGGTGGAGATACACAAGCTCCTTCAAATCCTACAGGTTTGGTCGCGTCAAATATAACCCAGACCACCGCAACACTTTCGTGGAATGCTTCCACAGATAATGTGGGCGTTACGGGTTATGATGTTTTCCAAGGAAGCACAAATATTGGATCTGTTACAGGAACGTCAGCAAACATTACTGGTTTGGCTGCTTCCACAGCATATTCCTTTAAAGTTCGTGCACACGATGCGGCAGGTAACAATTCAGGCTTTAGCAATACGGTGAATTTTACCACACAATCAAACTCCGTTACATATTGTACTTCAAAAGGAAACAATTCAAGTTATGAGTGGATTGACCTAGTAAAATTGAATAGTATAAACAAATCTTCAGGAAATGACGGCGGTTATAAAGACAATACCAATTTGAGCACAAACGTTGGTTATGGATCTAATACCATTCAATATAGTGCCGGTTTTTCAAGTGGTAGCTATCGCGAATACTGGAGAGTTTGGATAGATTTTAACCAAAATGGAACTTTTGATTTAAATGAATTGGTAGTAAATAGAAATTCAACGAGCAGCGGAACGTTGAGTTCCTCGTTCACAGTTCCCACCTCAGCACTATCGGGTTCAACAAGAATGCGGGTTTCTATGAAATATAATTCTTCTCAATCTGCTTGTGAAACTTTCAGCTATGGTGAAGTTGAGGATTATACAGTAAATATTGGCACCAATCCTATTCAAGGTATTGACGGAAGCGGTAGCTCTATAAGCAATGCAGCAATGACGTTGTATCCAAATCCAGCAAAAAGTACATTGAATATTTCATTGATTGATGCAACAGGTAAGGATTATGTGATTTACAACGTGGTTGGTCAAATTGTTGGCAAAGGTTCCTTTAATGAAAATATAGATGTGTCAAGTTTACAAAACGGCATCTATATGATAGAAGTAACTACCGAAAACAATAAATTCATCAAGCGTTTTATAAAAGAATAGTTAGTTAATAGTTGATATTGATCCCCAAAGCGGCCCGTTTCATAACTGAAACGGGCCGCTTATTTTATTGAAATATTTCTTTACTATAAAGGGTCGCCCACTTTAATATCGCACCTGTGGCCCGGTTGCCCGTGCGGTGGATTTACACCATTGCCAGAAATAGATGCTGGTACGGCATTTGTTTTATTGATTGCAGGTGTGGCGTTAGTACTTCCTGAAGCGGCATTCAAAGGTGCGCCCACAGGAATAGCACAATCATGACCTGGTTGTCCATGCGGTGGATTTACGGCTCCGCCATTTGCATTTGCAGAATTAGTTGTTGAGGTGGAATTAGGCGCAACATTCTCTAATGCTTGTTTTTTTTGCTCAAGCGTGGCTTCTTGTGTTGCGGCTGGTGCCTTCTCCTTTACCTTCTCATCTTTACAGGATATAAAAAAGGGAAATGCTGCCAGCACAGGTATTAAAAATGATTTTGGGATAAATTTTGAAAATGTCATAAAAGTATATTTTATTGTGGCCGGTAAAGCTACTAAAATTTTAATGAATACCTTAAAGACGAGTTCTGTATCGAAACAGCAATCTTAAACGGAAAGTATTTCATCCTCACTTAAAATTTCCTCATTACGAAGTTTTAAAAAAATCTGGGCAACGGCAACCGTGTCTTTTTCGCAATAGGTTATAATTCTATCTATGTCCTTTTCCTCATAAAAAACACCACGCACTTGGCTTCCGTCAATATCTCCTTTTGGCGAGGGAATTCCCAGCACGTGCGCCATAAGTTTTAGCGAAGTAAAGGTTTTATAATCGCCAAATTTCCACAGTTCCATAGTATCCAAATGCGAAACTTCCCACGGTTTTTTTCCGAAAAGATCCAGCTTAAACGGAATATCAATTCCATTAATAATCATACGTCGTGCTATGTAGGGAAAATCAAATTCCTTCCCGTTGTGCGCACAGAGCAAATGGTGCGGTTTATTGAAGTGAATTTCCAACAAGGCTTTAAATTCTTTAAGGATAGTGATCTCGCTCCCATGAAAACTAGTTACGCGAAAATTGCGCATATCGCCCTTCAATATAAAATACCCGACTGAAATACAGACAATTTTTCCAAACTCTGCCCAAATGCCGGCCTTTTCGTAAAAGTCTTCCGCAGAAATTTCATCCTTTCTTTGGTATTGGCTTTTCAGCTCCCAAAGCGTTTTGGAGGTATCGTCCAATTCATCAAAATTTTCGTGCTGTGGAACGGTTTCAATATCCAGAAACAAGATATGTTCCAAATTAATACGCTTAATCATATTTTGAAAATTTCAATCGGGGAGAAGTTTAAAGCTACGGAAAATTATTGGTTTTGATCGAGCATTTTATAAACCTCATCAATATATACATAAAAATCCGAGCTAAATGGCAATTCCGTTTTACTGCCCCTTTGATGCCCCAAACGAACAATAATCAAATCATCCTCGGGAATTACAATTACATATTGCCCCAAAATACCGCGCATTGCAAAAATTTTCTTTCCTAAAAAATCGCTGAGCCAAAAGCCATAACCGTATTCCGGGCTTTCCACAAAACGAGGTTTTATTGATTTCGCCACAAATACAGAATCTAAGATTTGTCTCCCGTTCCACTTACCATAATTTTTATACAATTTTCCAAAACGGGCAAAATCGCGTGCATTGCTTCCCAAGCAGCAATAGGCTTTTACTAATTCGTTATCATCATCATCTACTTGCCAAAGTGCTGTATTTTCAGCACCCATAGGTTGCCAAAAACTTTCGTAAAGATAATCTGCCAACTTCTTATTGGTCGCTTTTTGAAGCACCATCGCCAAAAGTTGGGTGTTTCCGCTTAAATATTTATAGCTTTTCCCAGGAGTATCAATCACTTTTAATTTCAAAATATCTTCCGCCAAATCAGCATCGTAATAAGCTCGCGCCGTCATTCCAAAGGGATTGGAATAAGACTCGTCCCAATTGAGCCCCGAAGCCATTGAGGATAAATCGCCAACAGTCATCCCAGTGCCGGAATCTTGCGGATAGAAATCACTCACCGGTTGATCCAGACTTTTTATAAATCCATCATCAATCGCTTTTCCGAGCAAAGCCGAAGTAATGCTTTTCGCCATGGAAAAAGAATTTATCTGCGAATTTTTTCCGAAACCATCAAAATATTTTTCAAACCAAATACTGTCATCCTTTATAACCAAAAAGGCAACCGTACCAAGCTTTTCATTTATTTCTGAAAGTTTTTCAGTTGCTTCAACCGATTTATAATTGTTATGTATTTGCCAGGGTTGTGGAATTGTACTGGCTGGTATTTCTTCTGTTTCGAAATATTTAAAATCGTCAATATACGCAGTAGTGTGCCCGTGCAGATAGACTACCCAAATGCCTCTCAAAATATAACTATTCCCGGATGCATAAAGGCCAATAATTAAAAAAACTATTATTAAAATGAACCACTTAAAGAATTTTTTAATCCCTTTCATCTAAAACAATGATTGCTGTGGCGAAGGATTTTCAAATTCCAACAACCATTTTTTTCGGTGAAGTCCGCCGGCATAACCGGTGAGTGAACCATCGCTGCCAATTACACGATGGCAAGGAATGACTATGGAAATAGGATTTTTACCATTGGCAGCGGCTGCAGCACGAATTACTTTGGGGTCGCCAAGGGTGTGTGCCATCTGTTGATAGGTTGCCGTTTTTCCGTAGGAAATGTTTAGCAATTCACTCCAAACCTTTTTTTGAAATACGGTTCCTTCGGGCGATAGTGGTATATCGAAAGTTTGTCGGGTGCCGTTGAAGTATTCGTCAAACTGCTTTTTCACTTGCTGAATTTCATCACTTCCCAAACCATTTGCTACGGGCAGGGTAGTCTCTTCACTGGAAAAAATAGCCGAAACCAGTTCAAACTTTTCATTGAATGAAAGCATTAAATTCCCAATGGGGGTATCAACGTAATCATTATACATTACATTACTCATCGTTGCGCTCCTTTTGCTCTCTTTGCTCTCTTTGCACCCTTTGTTCTCTCTCAATGCCTTTATCTATTTCTATGCCCATACGTTTTGCGCGGCGTTCCCAGTTTTTACGGGCCTGCAGTTGCATATCTTCAATGCTGTCGCTCTCGTCCATAATTTCAAGACCCAGGAGGGTTTCAATAATATCTTCCATTGTTACCACGCCAATGGTGTTTCCAAAATCATCAACTACAGATGCAATATGCACGCGTTGTTTTATAAATGTTTCAAAAAGTTCCGGAATAGGCTTTTCTGCAGAAATCATAAAAATCTCCCGTCTTAGATCGCTCAAAAGCTTGTTGCCACGGTCTTCCACAATTTCTTCCAGTACATCATCCCGAAGCACAAAACCTGTAATGTTGTGCGATTTATTTTTATATACAGGAATCCTGGAAAAACGCAGACTTTTATGGTTTTGATGAAATTCATCCAGGCTCTTGGTCTCATCTTCCAAAGTAACAACCGTAAAGGGAGTCATTACGTCTTTTGCGAGTACGCTTTTAAAAACCAGCAGATTTTTAATGACCGTGGTTTCATTTTCCTCAAAAACACCTTCTTCCTCGGCAGCGTCGGTAATGGCCATAAATTCCTCTCGGCTCATTGTGCTCACGTGTGCGGATTTGCCAACAAGTCGGGTAATAAGCATCAATACCCAAAGGATACCAGTGTACTTTAAGGGGAAAATAATAAAGTTCAAAAACATGGCTGTAAAGGGACCGAGTTTCTTCCAATAGGTAGCGCCAATGGTTTTTGGAATAATTTCTGAAACCACTAAAATAAGCATTGTCATAATTGCGGAAACGACACCCACAATATTCATTCCCCACAATTCAATTTTATAGGGTAGTTTTTCTGCTTCTACTCCTACCAAAATTGCACCTACCGTATGTGCAATAGTATTTAGCGTAAGTATGGCTATCAGCGGTTTATCAATGTCTTTTTTAAAATTGGTAAGGGTCGTTGCATAACTCTTTCCCGCTTTAGTCTTCATCCGTAGATAAGTGGGGGTAAAGCTGAGCAACGCAGCTTCCAATATAGAACACAAAAAGGAAAAGAATATGGAAAGCACCGCATAAACAATGAGTAGGGTCATAGTTGGTTTTCGAAATTTTCATCTAAAATAAAGATTTATAAACTCATATATCCGTAACACTTTGTTAATTGCGCAAAAAAACCGCCACAAAGGGCGGTTTTTTTAACTGCTTTTAAGAAGCCCGCATCAAAGGCTTCAAAACTCCTTCCCAACGTTTGGCGTCCTGTAGGCAAACAAAAGGATCTTTGGTAAAACCATCCTCATCGTTTTCCAAGTAAAAAGGAATTTCGAATCTGCCCGTTTTTTCTACAAGCTCGAGCCCAACCCATTCCAGCGTTTTATCGCTCAGTTTGGTGCTTTTGGCGCGGCACTCCTTAATATCGGCCATATCTATAATTTTAAAATCGCCGTGTGGATTTGTTTTCGATGTATAGACCAGTTTTTTTGAGGTTGCATCAACAGCGATCACGCAGTTACCAATTACCTCCACGTTTTTTACTTGTATGCCCTTAGTGTGCGACAATTGTGATACAATTTTTTTTGCCTTTTTGTCCTGGCCTGTTGTGTTTATGATTAAATAGCCTACGGGAACAAATATCAATAACAATATAATTACCCCAATAAGGGTGGTGTTTAATTCCATGATGAATAAATTTTAGGTGAATAAATTTGAATGAGAAAATCTTTGGAAATCAATCCAATGAAGTGAATAATCTCAAAAAAATCACCAAAAAAAGTGGAAGGGAAATAGATGCCGGAAGATGAGCTCCCGTTTGTCCTTTAACGAAAATGAAGAATTAATCGATAACGAAACGCGTGAAAATGGAAAATCTTGGTTGGAATAGAACGATCCAAAAAAACCAACACCCAAGTATTCATTTTGTGAAACGGTCTGCGAAGCCTCGCCAATAGAAATCTCATTAAAAACAAACGGCTTCTGTTCATCCTTTTGAAGTTCAGAAACAACAGTACTTTTGTTCTTTTCAGAAAAACTTTCCGCAGCAAAAGACATATTTCCGAATACCAACAATATGGCAATCGAAACCAGTAAGCTACTTCTATGTTTTATAAGAAATTTCACGCAGCAAATGTATGTGAAAATTGAATTGCTAAAACTAAATTTTTGCTAATTAATTAGTTTCACCACATCTTTTGCGAAATAGCTCGCAATCATTGAAGCGCCCGCTCTTTTTATAGCTGTAACCTGCTCCATCATAACTGCATCGTGATCCAGCCAACCTTTTTCGGCGGCGGCTTTTAGCATTGCATATTCACCACTTACTTGATACACGGCAATAGGAACGTTTACAGCTTCTTTTATTTCGCGTACAATGTCTAAATAACAAAGTCCAGGTTTTACCATTACGATATCTGCGCCCTCATCAATATCCATCAATGTTTCGCGGATAGCTTCTTCCCTATTCCCGTAATCCATTTGGTATGTTTTTTTGTCCTTCGGAATATTTTGGGCATCCACCGGTGCAGAATCCAAGGCATCGCGAAATGGACCGTAAAATGCGGAAGCATACTTTGCGCTATAGCTCATAATTGCGGTATCGCAAAAGCCTTCATCTTCGAGAAGTGTTCGTATTTCAAAGATTCTGCCGTCCATCATATCGCTTGGAGCTACAACATCGGCGCCGGCTTTGGCGTGGCTTAACGCCATTTCTGCCAAAATCGCATTTGTATCGTCATTTATAACTTTTCCTTCGGAAATAATTCCGTCATGACCATAAATGGAAAAAGGATCCAAAGCCACATCTGTCATCACGATCATTTCCGGAACGGCATTTTTTACGGTTGTTATTGCTTGTTGCATCAAACCATTGGGGTTTAAAGCTTCCTTTCCTGTGTTGTCTTTCAGTTTATCCTCAACTTTCACAAAAAGCAAGACCGATTTCAAACCAAGTTTCCAAAGTTCCTTCACTTCCTTTTGAAGTAAATCCAAACTCAGTCGGTAATAATTTGGCATCGAAGCAATTTCTTCTTTTACACCTTTTCCTTCCACCACAAAAAGCGGAACGATAAAGTCATTTGGTAAAATAATTGTTTCCCGAACCATGCTTCGCAATGTTTCGGAACTTCTTAATCTTCGGTTTCTTTGTAACATAGTTTAAAGTTAAAAGCTTAAAGCTAAAAGCATTTACAGCTGTTGTTTTATTTTTTGGATCAATGCGTAAAGCATCTTTTTTATTTCATCAATATTGGAAAGTAATTTTTTAGAATCTTCGGTGTCAATAAAATTAAGTTCAGTCGCTGCTTGAATTAAGTATTCCAATTCATGGGCAGAACCGGAAGAAATATATAAAAATCGAATAAGTTCCTTTTGTGTTTCGCGCCCACAACCTTCAACAATATTTGTAGGAATTGATAGCGCGGCTCTGTTAATTTGAGAAACAAAGTTAAACTGTTCACTTTTTGGAAATGATGCGGTAGCTTTATAAATATCAATCACCAGCCGATGTGACTTTTGCCAAACAATATAATTTCTATAATCAACCATGCTTTAAACTTTTAACTTTAAGCTTTTAACTGATCAGCCAATCTTTCGGCTTTCTCAAAACCTCAACCAACTTCCCTTCCTCACTTCCCGCTGCGGGATTATGGTCGTATTTCCATTGCACGACCGGCGGCAAACTCATCAAAATACTTTCAATACGTCCGTTGGTTTTTAGTCCGAAAAGTGTGCCTTTGTCGTGAACCAAATTGAATTCAACATAACGTCCACGCCGGATTTCCTGCCAAATTCTGTTTTCTTCGGAATAGGGAATATTCTTTCTTTTTTGTACAATGGGAAGGTAACTATCCAAAAAACTATTGCCAACTTCGGTTACGAAATTGTACCAGCTTTGCATCGTCATTTCATCTGTTTCCTTCAAATAATCGAAAAATAAACCTCCAATTCCTCGTGCTTCTTCGCGATGTGCGTTCCAAAAATATTCGTCGCAACGCTTTTTATAGGTTTCGTAAAATTGCGGATTATGTTTGTCACATGCCGTTTTGCAGATTTTATGAAAATGTTTGGCGTCTTCCTCAAATAAATAATAGGGCGTTAAATCCTGGCCCCCGCCAAACCAACTATCCACAATTTTTCCATCGGAATCGTACATTTCAAAATAGCGCCAATTGGCGTGAACCGTTGGCACGAAAGGATTCTTGGGATGCAGTACTAAACTAAGGCCGCAAGCAAAAAAATCTGCATCCTTTACTCCAAAATATTGTTGCATACTTTCAGGCAATTTCCCGTGTACTTCACTGATATTCACGCCCCCTTTTTCGAAAACAGTTCCGTTTTCGATCACCCGTGTTCTTCCGCCACCGCCTTCTGCTCGCGTCCAATTATCTTCTTTGAATTTTGCCGAACCATCAATTTCCTCCAACGCGGAAGTGATTTCGTTTTGTAAATTCTTAATGTATTTTACGAATTCTTCTTTCATATCATGCCCGCGAAGGCGGGTATCTTTTAATTCTTTCCTAAATTTCTATTAGGAAAAATTTCTTTTGAATTCTCCAAAACTTCCAAAGTCTCCGTACTCGCGGCAGTAACTGAAAGTGGCAAAACCAAAATAATTCCCACCACGGGAATCAATAAAACGAGCATAAAAACAATGCCGTTGCCGATTGCTAATCCTTTGTTTCTTTTTACGAACTGAATGCTTTCTGAATATTTAAAATGCCTTTCCAATGTATAATCCATATTTCCGAAACCAGCATAGTAGCTTTGCACCAAAAATAAAAGTACGGAAGAAATAATCCCAATTACGGGAATAAAACCAATCAAAATGATAGGAATGGTGAGCAAAAGTTCCATCAATAAATTCCGAACGTTTATCCGTATTCCACGCAAAAGTTGCTCTGTATTTGAGGTATTCCTGTGGGAATGATTGGTGCCGAAAAGATGCTTTTCAATCTTTTCCGAAACGGGGCTCATAAACGGCGCGCTCAATGCCATAACGATGTGGCGATACAGAACAATTCCCAAAGCAATAATAATAAGCGCTCCAAGAAAATTGCTGATTGCTCTAAAAGCTTCTGTGCCCCATTCCCAAAACCAAAATTTTGAAATGAAAGCACCCAGATTATCACTCAATCCCCAAGCCGAAAAACCAATCAAAACCGCCGTAAAAAAACTAATGGCCATGGGCACAGCAAAATATTTCCAAAGCCCAAGTTTACTGATGAGCCCGAAAGTTCCGCCGTATGCTTTTATTGCTTTGAAAATGTTTTTGAGCATTATTCTATATAAACCAATTTATCGCTAAAATTCTGAATTTCGTCAACCTTTGAAACTTTTACAGCTTCCTCCATTTTAGATTTTAAAAAAGAAACAATTTCTTCTTCCGAAGCATTTTCAAGTTGCTTAAAATAAATTCTTCCCAATTCATTATTGTAAAAATCCATTGCTTCTTCCAATGCTTCGTTTGGCATCAATTTTTCGTGAAGCGATGTTATTTCTTCTGCCCACAAAATCGCTTTTCCGCTATTTTCCGAAACTTGAAAAGCATTTTTACAAATCAAAATATTCCATAGTGCGTGCCTGAAAGCATTGCTTTTATTGTTTTTATGATGCGCTTTCCCAAAAAGTTTATCACAAATTTCCATCGTTCTTTTTGTCGCCTTAAACGTTGGCCAAACCATCAAAGGATTTTGAAAGCCAACCGCGGCAAGCCGCCATAATTGTGAAAAATTCAGTTCACTTATGCGCGACAGAATACCCATTTAATCCGCTTTGTATTCTTTCACAGCTTCAATAAAAGCGCCCGCATTTTCCAGCGGAATGTTTGGTAAAATTCCGTGGCCAAGATTTACGATATATCGGTCTTTCCCGAATTCATCAATCATCTGCTTCACCATTTTTTTAATTTCAGAAGGTGGACTGAAAAGTCGTGTTGGGTCGAAATTTCCCTGCAACGTGATTTTTCCACCAGTTAAATAACGTGCGTTTTTTGGCGAACAGGTCCAATCTACTCCCAAAGCCGAAGCGCCACTTTTTGCCATAGTGTCCAAAGCAAACCAGCAACCTTTGCCGAAAGCAATTACATGCGTTTCATCTTTTAACGCATCAATAATTTGCTGCATATATTGCCAGCTGAATTCTTGATAATCTGTTGGCGAAAGCATGCCGCCCCAACTATCAAAAACCTGAACTGCGTTCACTCCAGCTTTTACTTTTTCCTTTAAATATAGAATTGTGGTATCGGTTATTTTCTGAAGCAACTCGTGTGCTTCGGCGGGTTTTGTGAAACAAAATTCCTTCGCAATATCGAAATTTTTAGAACCTTGCCCCTGCACGCAATAACACAAAATAGTCCACGGACTGCCAGCAAAACCAATTAATGGAATTTCGTCGTTCAGTTTTTCCTTCGTCATTTTTATGGCTTCCATTACGTAACCGAGCGTTTCGTTTATGTCTGGCACAATAACGCGTTCCAAATCTTTCGCAGTACGAATTGGATCCGGCAACCAAGGACCAATGCCAGGTTTCATTTCCACGTGAATATTCATTGCCTGCGGAATTACCAATATATCACTGAACAAAATGGCGGCATCCATTCCATATCTTCGAATGGGTTGCACTGTGATTTCACTGGCAAGTTCCGGAGTTTGACAACGAGTGAAAAAATCGTATTTTGCTTTTATTTCCTGAAATTCGGGCAAATATCTTCCGGCTTGGCGCATCATCCAAACGGGCGGTCTTTCCACGGTTTCGCCGCGGAGGGCTTTTAAGAATAGGTCGTTTTTAATCATTTTTATTAGCTGTTAGCTTTTAGCCTTTGGCCGTTAGTGTCTATTGTTTGATTTTTGAAATCAAACTGTTTATCTTTTTTGTTTCTGTGTTCAATATCTGCAAAATATCCTTAAGATCATTTGTCCCTAAAAAGCCTAAACGTTCGCAGATGGTTAATTGTGTTTCAACTTCAAATAAGGAGCCCATTGCAATTTCCAAAAATCTTTTGAATTCAATTTCACTATTTCTACTGCAACCTTCAGCAATATTGGATGGTATTGAAACGGAAGCTCTGGTAATTTGACTTTTTAGACCGAATCTTTCATCAACAGGGAGTTTTGCTGAAATTTCATATATTTTTTCAACAATGATAATCCCGTTTTTCCAAATTTCCAGTTCCCTATAATTTCTCATATAATATTCAATTGCCAAAAGCAAATAGCTAAAAGCTAACAGCCATTGAATGTTTTCACCGCTTTCGCAATCACACTTTCCACGGTTGTGGAGTTCGCAATTACCACATTTTCTGTATATTTTCTAGCTTCGGAAGCGGTGGTTTTACCGATGCAGACCATTTGTGAAAAACCTGCAAGGTTTTGAATATCTTCCAGGTTCGCTTCGCAATAGCTTCTTACACCGCTTGGGCTAAAAAACAGAATGGCATCAAAATGTCTTCCAAATTTCTTCGGATTCAGTGTTGTTTTATAAACTTGAATTTCTTCAAAAGCAACACGGTTTTCTTTCAATTTTGAAGGAATTTCGTCACTTCGAATGTTTCCGCAGAAAAAGTGAAAGAAATCATTTTTATGGTTTTTCACTATATATTTCGCCAAATCCGAAGCGTATTCGGTCATTTTTATCACATTGAAACCATTTTTTTCCAAAAGTGATTTCGTCTTTTCACCCACACAAAAACAGTCTTGAATCTTGGTTTTTGAATCTTGAATGGCATGTACCGCATTTTGGCTGGTAAAAATTGCATTTTCAATAGTTGAAGGAACTTCAAAAGGAACAAAATTAATTTTTATAGCATCATATTCCACGAGAGAAATCCCAGCATTTAAAAGCAATGACCTTTGATTCTCTTTTAATTTTTTTGTGGAAAGGACGGACTTCATCCCATTTTATTTTTGATGGAGGCCATCAATTCGGAACCACCATTTTGAAGCACAATTTCGGCGCACTTTTTACCAAAATTTTTATAATTTTCAATGGAAACGGATTTCTCAATTTCGAGTTTCGTTTGCCCATCCAAAGAAAAAAGACATCCCTTAAAAAGAATTTTATCTTTAATAATTTCTGCAAAAGCACCAATAGGTGCGGTACAGCCCCCTTCCAAAGTTCTCAAAAATTCACGTTCAATATGGGTGCAAATTTCGGAATTGGTATGGTTCAATTTTGAAGTTGCTTCAATTGAAAAAGTATCTTTTTCCAAAGCCACAACAACCATTGCTCCCTGTGCCGGTGCGGGCAGCATCCAATTTAATTCAGTAAAGTTTTCGGACAATAAATTTATTCTTTCCAATCCAGCTTTCGCAAAAATGGCCCCTTGCCAATTATTGTCCTTCAATTTCTGAAGCCGTGTGTTAACGTTTCCGCGTAAATCTACCACTTTATGATGTGGATATCTGTGAAGCCATTGCGCTTGTCTGCGCAGACTTCCGCTTGCTATGGTGCAAGGTTTTTCAAAGTCTATTTCACTTTCATTTTTAGTAATCAAGATATCTTCTGAAGAAGCACGCTCCAAAACCGCAGTCTGCACAATTCCATTTGGCAATTGTGTGGGCACATCTTTCATGCTGTGCACGGCGATGTCCACCACGCCCTTTATCATAGCTACATCCAGCGTTTTTGTGAAAATACCTGTGATGCCCATTTCGTAAAGAGGTTTGTCCAAAACCAAATCGCCCTCAGATTTTACGGGGACCAATTGGGCGGGGTACCCTAAATTTTCAAGTTTGGATTTTACAGTGTTGGCTTGCCAAAGTGCAAGTTCACTGTCGCGGGTGCCAATTCGGATTGTTTTT
>Ga0209344_10003267_pt1 | contig 16262 bp, 12 predicted proteins | sample Cruoilmetagenom6_FD_187293 | JGI IMG/M metagenome (GOLD analysis project Ga0209344, IMG submission 187293) | Oil polluted marine microbial communities from Coal Oil Point, Santa Barbara, California, USA - Santa Barbara Oil Seep Sample 6 (SPAdes)... | ecosystem: Environmental > Aquatic > Marine...
GGGCTCATGTATGGCATGTCTGCATTCGGACTCGCCAAACAGCTCGGCATCGGTCGGGGCGAGGCACAGGAATACGTGAACCTGTATTTCGATCGCTACCCGGGCGTCAAGGCCTACATGGATGGCATCCGCGAAAAGGCGAGCGCCGACGGATTCGTTGAAACCGTATTTGGGCGACGGCTGTATCTGCCCGAGATCAATGATCGCAACGCGAATCGACGCCAGTACGCCGAACGCACCGCAATTAACGCGCCAATGCAGGGCACCGCGGCCGACATCATCAAACGAGCGATGATTGCAGTACACGAATGGCAGGTCGCCGAGCGGCCCGGTGCTCGAATGATCATGCAGGTTCACGATGAGCTGGTATTCGAAGTCGACGAAGACAAAGTCGACGCCGTTCGCGAGCGCGTGACGGCATTAATGAATGGCGCGGCGACCTTGTCGGTGCCACTGCTAGTAGATGTTGGCGTCGGAATCAACTGGGATGAAGCACACTAGTCGACGTCTTCTCAAGACAATAACCGCATATTTTTCAATGAATTATAATTCTTGGTGAACTCAGCTGCCGTAGCGGCCTCTAATCTATTGAGTGCATTAGTCACTCGCCTGTTTACCTCCCTAGACAGGCGTGCAATGCGGCAACCCCAAGCTGCTTGCTTCTTCTAACCCCGGGGTAACGGCTACAACCGTTGCTTCGGGGTTATTTTATAGAGCTAAGAATTCATCCAGCTTGGCGCGCGCTTCGTCCTCACCTTGACGTGTCAACGCAGAAAATTGCTGAACGGTCGCTACGTCTCCAACATAGCGACGAACCTGCAGCAGGGCTGTCGCAGCCTGGCCACGTTTCAACTTGTCTGTTTTGGTCAGCAGCACGTGCGTCGGCAGCTCAACCTGCTCTGCGAAAGCCAGCATCTGCTCATCAAAGGCCGTCATCTGACGCCGAATGTCGACAATCAAGAACAAGCCCCTGAGACTCTGCCGTGCCTCGAAGTAGTCCGCCATGAGCTCACGCCAATGGAAACGCATCTTGTCTGAAACCTTGGCGAAGCCGTAACCCGGCAAGTCCACCAAACGTTTCCCATCCCACAGCCCGAAGAAATTGACAAGCTGCGTTCGTCCCGGTGTCTTACTGGTCCTCGCGAACTGGCGTCGATTGACAATAATGTTGATCGCGCTGGATTTGCCCGCGTTCGAACGACCCGCCACCGCCACTTCCGCACCCGTATCCGGCAAGAACTGGCTCAGCGCATTGGCGCTCTTGATGAATTGTGCTTCCGGGTATTGCGACATGGGGGTACGCCCTGTGGGAAATGTGTATAATTTGGGGCTGCTGAGCACAGGACCAGTTGGCTAGTCTGACGGGTTCAGCCTCACGCAGCAAGGTTGTCCGACATGTCGGCAATCCTTCCAGCCCGGCGCCAGCGTTCGGTGTCACACCTACAACAGAGAAGTAACGGTTACACGATATGAAAACTAAGCTCTCAACGCTGTTCGTACTCGCCGGTTTCGCACTGGCATCTATTCAGGTTCAGGCGCAAAGCCTCGTCGAGGGTTCGGCAGAAGCCGGCAAATCGCGAGCGCTGACATGCTCGGCCTGTCACGGTGCCGAAGGCAATAGCTCCAGCCCATTGTGGCCAAATATTGCTGGTCAGAATGCGACCTATCTTCTCGCGCAAATGCAGGCCTTTAAAAACGGCGAGCGCAGTGACCCGGTAATGTCGAGTCAGGCAATGTTGCTTTCCGACGAGGACATGGCAAATTTGGCCGTGTACTTTGAGAGTCTGCCAGCAGCGGCGCAGTCAATTGCTGATGCAAGCCTGCTCGAGCGCGGCCAAGCGCTGTACCGCGGCGGAAACAAGAACGAAGAGGCATCAGCTTGTCTCGCCTGTCACGGTCCTAGCGGTCGTGGCAACCCGGCAGCGAATTACCCAGCGCTGCAAGGTCAACATGCGGCCTACACCTCGAAGCAGCTCAATGATTACGCTAGCGGCACGCGCACGACCGACGGCAAGACCCACATTATGCGAGACATCGTGGCGAACCTCGATAAAGACGATATTGCGGCACTTTCTTCCTACATTCAGGGTCTCAAATAAGCATGAACAAATTAATCTGGATCATCGCATTAAGTTTCCTCGCCACAGCATGCAGCAAGGAAGAAGTCGCAGAAGCACCAGCCGAAGCAGTCGTGGTTATCGAAGAGGCGGCAGAAACCATTGATGCCACACCTGATAGCTCCGTTGCAGATACTGAGTCGCTCGTTGTCGTTGAAGAGTCGGCGGCAGAAGCAGAGCCTCTAAACCAGGCCATCGTGCTGGCACAAGCCGACGATGTTGCCACGCCACGAAACTGGCAATTCAAGGAAGGGCAACACTACACGCGCATGGTTCCAACGCAGCCGACCGTCGGTGGCGCTGACCAAATCGAAGTTGCTGAAGTGTTCATGTACAGCTGCCCTCATTGCTACGATCTTGAGGCCTACATGAATCAGTGGGAAGAGAACAAAGACCCGAACATCCGTCTTGTTCGAATTCCTGCGGTATTCAATCAATTGGCTCAGCTACACGCGCAGCTGTACTTCACAGAAGACTATCTAACAAAGAGCGGCAAACTCCAGGATCAAAAGGGTTTCCGTAACATGGTCTTTGAAGAGTACCACCGCCGCGGCAATCGCCTGACATCAGAGACATCTATCATGCGCTTGTTCACACGTGCTGGCGTCAGCGAAGACGACTTCAAGCGCACCTGGAGTTCGTTCGAAGTTAATCAGGCTATGCGTGTTGCGCAGGATCTTGCCCGACGCTACGGCATCACCAGTGTTCCGATGATCGTCGTCAACGGTAAGTACCGCACCGACGCCACTTCCGCTGGCAGCTACCCAAAGCTTCTCGAAGTAATTGACGAGCTGACTGTCCGCGAAGGTCTGCGTTAAACCTAGCCACGACTTTCTGCAACAATCCTGAGGGCGCCAGTGTCATCACGGCGCCAGTACAGGCGTGTCATCATGACTCGCTCCTGACCGTCCTCGATCACGCTGAGCCGAAATCGACTGAGGTAAACGCCCTCTTCCTCCGGATAGGCGATCAACATCAGGTCGCTGACCGAAGCCGATGTCATCACCTTCCTGTCATCCGTCTGTGCTGACAAAGCCGACCACTCGTCTCTGTTCATTCCCCAACGACTAAAGTCATCATCATAGAGTGACAGGTAGGAATACAGATCATCCTCCTTCCTGCTGGCCGCCCACGCCGCGACGCTCACCTCAAGCTCCCCCCGCAATCGCTCCTGGTTCACCGGGTCGATCCACCTGACCTCGCGGGTTACCAGTACTGGCGTGACATTATCGACGAAGCTGGGAATCAGCCCGAGAAGGTCTTCGTTGGACAAGGCGATACAGCCGTCGGTATCAAGCGCTGGTCGCCGACCGCCATTTCGAAGCACGCCATGCACCCAAATTCCATCGCCGTCTCGATCAGCCCGACGATCCCACTCATTGGGATAGTCCAACGGGAAAGCTGTGACGCCATATTTCTCATGAAGCCTGGACGTATCGAGCTGTTCGGTGACAAAGTAGGCGCCTAGCGGCGTTCTCTTGTCACCGGAACGCTCCTTGCCAGCTCCCAGCTGCCCAATTGACATGTAGTAACTACCCGAACCTATTAGTTTCTCGCCGTTGCGTTCGAAGCGGTGAAACTTACCGGTCGTCGTTTCCGCCACGAATACCGTAGTCACTGATTCGGGAATACGAATTAGCATCGCCGGCAGCTCATCCGCGGCGAAAGAAACAGATACCTGCAGAAGGCTAAGAACAGCGGCGGTTGCGGTCAGGAATCGATGCATCTGCTGATACTACAGCTATGGCAAGTCCATGCTAAGGTCTGCTGCAGATCAAATCCGTTCGAGGTGTAGTAGTGAAACGAGTTCTTCTGGCCGTGGCTTTCCTTTTTACCGCTTCCGCGACATTCGCCGATTCAGCCACAGATGACACATTTGAGAATCTCGCAGACGAATACATTAGTGATCTCATTAACTTCTCCCCAGTCTTCGCGACTTATGTTGGCGACCACCGAGCCGACCATGAACTGGACCAGGTCGACGGCGCGGCAAGGGTAGAAGTGCGTGCGCTACTGCTCGAATACATCACGGCAATTGATGCGTTGAACTTTGATGATCTAACTCGAGCCAATCAGATCGATGCTGAGATCCTGATGAACCAGCTCAATTCGGACCTCTGGGCGATGGACGAATTGCAAGAATGGGCGTGGAACCCGCTCTACTATATCAATACATCAGGCAGCTCGATCTACTCTTTGGTCGCGAGAGACTTTGCACCGATTGAGAAAAGACTCAGGAACGCCACGCAGCGGCTGCTGAAGATTCCGCGCTTTCTCGAGCAATCGCGCGCGCAAATCGAGCCAGGCCGCGTACCAAAGATTCACGCTGAGACCGCCATAAAGCAAAACCCTGGATTGACCTCCATTATTGATTCAATGATCGTGCCGGCAATGGCGGTCTTGTCCGCGGAAGAGCAAGCCGAGTTAAATGCCGCGATCGAGCTTGCCAAGAACGCAGTCGCCGACCATCAAACCTGGCTTGAGGAAGAGCTGCTACCGAGAGCCGCCGGCGAATTTCGAATTGGCGCTAAGCTTTATGACACCAAACTCGCCTATGCATTGAGCTCCCCGTTAAGCCGTAAGGACATTACGGCTCGTGCCGAGCAGGAATACACGGCCGTACGTAATGAGATGTACGAAGTTGCCAAGACTGTATATGCCGATAAACACCCGTATACAACGTTCCCGGACGATCCCGATGAGGCGTATAAGCAGACCATTATCCGCGCCGCACTTGAACAGGCGTATGCCGTCTTGCCGCCGGCCGACGGTATTGTCGAAGTCGCCAAGGAACAGCTGCAACAAGCAATCGACTTTGTGGTGGAAAACAATATCGTCACGATGCCCGATGAGCCTGTTGAAATTATCATCATGCCCGAGTTCCAGCGTGGCGTTAGCATCGCCTATCTCGACCCGCCCGGTGCGCTCGATAAGGACCAGCCCGCCTTCTACGCTGTCGCCCCGCTACCTGTTGATTGGTCAGAGGAACAAGTGCAGTCGTTCCTTCGCGAGTACAACATGTACTCGATTCAGGACCTGACTATCCACGAAGGCGTGCCCGGTCACTATCTGCAAATTGCGCTGAGCAATCGCTACCCGTCGCTACTTCGCTCGGTTCTCTGGTCAGGTCCGTTCGTTGAAGGCTGGGGCGTTTACGCCGAGCAAATGATGATTTCAGAGGGCTATGTCAATCACGACCCCCTGATGAAACTCATTAACCTGAAGTGGTACCTGCGCGGCATTACCAACGCGATCATTGATTCGGCCATTCACGTCGATGGCATGACGCGCGATGCGGCGATGAAACTGATGGTCGAAGGTGGCTTTCAGGAGGAACGTGAAGCGGCCCTCAAATGGGTGCGGGCGCAGCTAAGCTCGGCACAATTGTCGACCTACTTCGTCGGCTACCAGGAGCACATCGAGATGCGTGCCGCCGTCGAAGAAGCCTGGGGTGATGAATTCACATTGCGGCGTTACCACGATCAGGCGCTTAGCTATGGATCGCCACCCGTTAAGTACGTGCGTGCGCTGATGTTAAACGAGGAAATTCCACGCCGCGGGGACTAAATTCACTCACAGATTTATTCCAAACTGGCATAACGAAAATCGGCGCTGTTGCATCTAATAGCGCATGAATCTCACGGAACTCAGCACACGGCAGTGGCCATCGGTCGCTGTCGCCGTCGCGCTAGTGGCGCTTTTCGGCTTGTCCTCTATTTCATCGCTGCCGATTCAGCTATTACCCAATATCGAGCAGCCGCAGATCTCCGTCGCCAACTTCTGGCGGGCCGCGGCACCCGAAGAGATGGAGGCCAATATTATCGAGCCTCAGGAGAGTGTCCTGAGGAACACGCCCGGCCTTACTAACATCGATTCCTTTATCGGTCGTGGTCAGGGCTTCGTGAACCTGACATTCGCAGTGGGCACGGACATGCAAACGGCGAAGCTCGATGTCATCAACAATCTGACACAGGCCCCACCTCGCCCCAGTGACGCGATTGAACCGCAAGTCAACGCAGGTGGCGGACCACAAACACCGGGTGCCGCCTCACTGCTGGTTCGGGTTCTTCCAGACAATCCGGACCGGGAGCTCGCCAACTATCAAAAGCTCATCGAAGATGAAGTACAGCCAAGGCTTGCTCGAATTCCCGGTGTGTCTCAGGTTTTTCTTGCGGGCGAACAACCACGCGAACTGCACATTACCTTCGATTCCTATCGTGCGGCTGCGCTCGGCATTCAGGTCAACGATATTATCGCCACGGTTTCGAGAGCGACGGACTCATCGGGCGGCTTCGCTGATGTTGGGCGACGCCAGTACACCGTGCGATTCGTCGGACAGTTCGAGCCCGGGCAGTTGAACGAGCTCATTGTCGGATGGAGTAATGATCGCCCGATCTATCTAAGCGAAGTGGCCGACGTCGAAATCCTGCCTCGCAAGCAAGACGGTTTCACGCTGCGCAACGGTTTTCCGTCTTACTACATTACGGTGCAGCGCGAGTTTGATGCCAACACCGTGACCATCCTCGACGAAATCAACAAAGTTGTCGTTGAGCTGAACGAGGGACCGCTCGCTGCCGCCGGACTCGCGATTGACTTGAGCTTTGATGCGTCCGTCCATATCCGCCGTGCTATTTCACTGGTACAGGCCAACCTGGGTATCGGCTTGCTGCTGGCTATCGGCATCCTGTATTTCCTCATGCGTAGCCGTCGGGCCACGTTCCTGGTGACAGCAACTGTGCCACTTTCAGTGCTGCTCGCTTTTGTAGCTCTGCGAATGTTCGATAAGTCGCTCAATGTCATCTCACTCGCCGGACTGGCGTTTTCAGTGGGCCTGGTGATGGACGCTGCAATCGTCACGCTGGAGAACATAGTTCGCTGTCGGCAGAACGGCGCTGGCCTAAAAGAATCAGTCGCCACCGGGACACGCCAGATAACAGGTGCGCTTTTCGCCTCGACCGTAACCAGCGTCGCCATATTCGTACCGGTGTTGTTTATGGAAGGCATGGAGGGACAGCTGTTTCAGGATCTTGCACTGACTATCGCAGTTGCCGTGTCTGCCTCGTTCATCATCGCGATAACGGTACTGCCAGTTGCCGCATCGTTCATTCTGAAAAAAGAGGAACGGGATCCCTGTGAGCACTGGTGGTCCGGCATCTCTTCGATCGTAATGAAGCTGACGTGCACACCGGCTCTTTGTGGCGCGTGGATCGTCGGCATTCTAGGCACTTCGCTGTTGGTGGTCGTGTTACTCGTTCCAAAGGCCAACCTGCTGCCGCAAGCGCCGTCGGATTCGCTGAACGCATTCTTCAGTATGCCGCCGGGTGGCACCGTGGAACTGATGGAGACAGAAATTGCTGCAACCATTGTCGAGCGATTGAAACCCTATATGGATCACGAAGAGGAGCCGTATATTCGCGGCTACAATCTTTCTGCGTTCGGCGCTTTCAATATGTTGTTTCTGTACCCGCAAGATCCGGGACGCATTGAGGAGATGATCGGGATTGTGCGTGACGAGGTATTAATAGACCTGCCTGACACCCGGGCCTTCGTGCAACGTTCCTCGCTGCTCAACTTTGGCTTTGATGGTGGACGCAGTATCAATGTTGACTTGCAAGGCCCGGACATCAACGTTCTTTCGGAAGTTGCCGTCTCGGGAATGGATATCATCAACGACGTAATTCCTGGCGCACAGGTCCGCCCGATTCCCGGTCTGGCGATAGCCGAGCCTGAGCTGCAGCTGGTGCCGAATGACCGCCGCATCACGGCAGCGGGGCTCGATCGGGCGACCGTTGCCAATATCGTACGCGCGATGACTAGCGGGACTTACGTCGGTGAGTACTTCGATGGCAACGATCGCTTAGACATGATCTTGCGAGGACCGCGCTGGAATTCACCGCAAGAGCTGGCTGCGATTCCAATCGCTACGCCACTCGCCGGCATTCAAAGCCTGGGGGAGTTAACCGACATCCATCGAACGGTAGGCCCGTCGCAACTGCGCCGCGTCGACGGACAACGCACTTTGACGCTGTCGGTCACACCACCAGCGGATATGACCGTTCAGGAAGCCCTGGAGCAACTCCGCGATGTTGCCGGCCCGCAGTTTGCCGATGCCATGCCGGACGAAGTCAGCATTGCCTACAGCGGCACGGCAGATCGACTTGAGTCAGCATTCAATACTATGCAAACCAACCTGGCCATTGCGGCAATCGTGCTGCTGTTGATTCTGGCCGCAATGTTCCGCTCCGTGTGGGACGCCGTTCTGGTCATGCTGTCCATGCCACTCGCGATCGCGGGTGGCGTCATCGCCCTCAGAATTCTAAATCTGTTTACAACACAGGCAATGGATTTACTAACGACAATCGGCTTCCTGATTCTACTTGGCCTTGTCGTTAACAACGCGATCTTGCTGGTCATGCAAACACGTGCGGGACAAAAGAACGGTCTTGCGCGCACCGAAGCTGTTGCAGAGGCTGTACGCATGCGTGCGCGACCGATCTACATGAGTACCTTGACCAGTATTTTCGGCATGCTGCCGCTGATGCTGGTACCGGGCGTCGGGTCGCAGATCTACCGAGGATTGGCAACCGTCATTATTGGCGGCATGTTTGTTAGCGCCGTTTTCACACTGATTCTGATGCCGAGCATCCTGCGCCTGCCGCCACTTTCGAAAATGCGGCGACTTGGCAAATCAACCACTGCAGCAGACCTATCCGGAGCGACAGTCGATGCCTAATATCAATAACAACACAACAGCACAATGCCTCGTCCTTCTCACGCTGCTAGGTGCCCCGCAGGCGTTTTCTCAACAGCCGCCCGCAAGCGTCGTGCAGATAGGCAACGTATCGAAAATCGAACTGGCTCCCACCGTGGCTGTGCCGGGCACGATATATAGTCGCAATGACATGCAAGTCACCGCAGGCGTTTCAGGCCAACTCCTGATGGTCGCGGAACCCGGCACCTACATCGCGAAGGGCGAGTCAGTCGCGCGCATCGATAATCGACCGCTGTTATTGCAGCGCGCCGAGCAGGAAGCGTTGCTGGAACGCGCCCAGATCAACGTACGGCAGCTGGAAAGTCAGCTGCGCAGACAGCGTGAGCTCGGCGGATCGAATCTCGTCTCTGAATTCGATATCGAACAGACAGAAGCTAACAGAGACCTGGCCATCAGCGATGCCAATATCACCAAAGTCCGCATTCGGCAGATCGACGACCAGATTCAACGCGCCGACATCCGTGCCCCTTTCGCCGGTGTTGTCATCGATCGTTCACATCGCGCGGGTGAGGATGTCGCTCGCGGCGAAGTCCTCGCTCGCATGACCGACATTCAGAGCATGGAAGTTCGTGCATTTGTGCCGTTGAAACATTTGCCTAGAACCGTCGTAGGGGATGCCATCAACATTCTCGCAACCGATGCACGTTATGAAGGCCGCATTCGATCACTCGTTCCGACTGGCGATGTGCGCTCACAAACTTTTGAAGCACGTATCGATCTGCCCGCCGGTGCTGTGCGAAGCTGGACAGTTGGCCAACTCGTGAGTGTCGCGATTCCCATCCGGGCCCGCAAAATCTCCTTGACGATTCCTCGTGATGCGTTGGTACTTCGAAAAAATGGCTCGTTCGTATTCCGCATTAATGACGGCAACGTCGCTGAGCAAATCGCCGTCGAGGTCGGTGACTCGTCCGGCGAACTCATCGCCGTCACCGGACAGCTAGAAGATGGGGATAGTGTCGCCATTCGCGGCGCGGAGAACCTGAGCGAAGGCGATAGCGTAAAGATCATGATGTCGATGTCGTCAACGAACGCCAGCAATTCCGACGGTTGAGCATGGTTGCAGCATTGCCGCTTAAAGTCCGGCAGAATACGAGCGATGAGCAAGATCAACAAAGCCTTACAAGCTGGCCACGCTGCCTTGCAGCGGGGAGCCTTCGCCGACGCTCGCCGCCACCTGCAACGTGTGAAGAGTCCGCAAGCGACTCATCTGCTAGGTCTGGTCGAGAAGGCCGACGGCAATCTGCAGAAGGCGCTGCAACTTCTTAAACGAGCGGCAGCAACCGACGCGCGGGATCCAGAGATAGCCAACAATCTTGGTGTGACTGCCAATGCTCTGGGCGAACAAGAGCTTGCCGAAACTCAGTTCCGACGGGCGCTGCGAATTCGGCCCGGTTTCCAGCAGGCTGCAATGGGTCTCGGCCAGCTGCTAATTGACCAAGAGCGATATGCCGACGCTGTGAAGATCTACTCGAAACTATCGAAGTCGGCACCAACCAACATCTACGTTCGTCACGGGCTCGGCACGGCACAATTGGGCGTTGGCCACGCCGAAGCAGCGGAGGCATTGTTTAATGGGCTGGTTGAGGAAGGCAACGACCAACCACAGATTCGATTCATGCGTGCTCGTGCGCGTCTCGAGCTCGGCCAGACCGAAGCAGGTATGGAAGACCTTAAAATCGCGCACGCAAGAAGCCCGGACACACTGACTTTAAGAGCACTTGCGAATTGCCACTGGATGGCGCGCCAGCCACAGGCGTTTGACAACTTGCTGCAACCGGCACTCAAGAACCCGGAGCTTGTTGTGACGGCATTGGAGCTCCTGCGACAAAGTGGCGAGCCCCGAAAAGTACTTGCGGCATTGGAAGATGCTCGAACTGAAATTACGCTGCCACCGGAAGTTGCGTCTATCGCAGCGTCGGCGTACATCGACCTGAACGACCCGGAGAAGGCGCAGGATACTGCGCTGGATGCCATCGTTAGCATTCCGCACGATGCACTTCTCAGACGCAATCTGATCGTCAGTTTTCTGATGCAGGGTAAGGCACTGGAGGCGATGACGTTCATTCAGGAGCTGCGAAAGGCCGAGCCCAATGATCAGCAGTGGATCGCCTACGAGGCATCCGCGCTACGCCAGTTGGATTCGGCACACTACGATAAGCTCGTCAATCTGGAGCGCTTTGTTCGATCGTTTGTGCTGCCGGTCCCGGATGGCTTCGCGACCCTCGAAGAATTCAACGACGCGTTTCTGCATTCGCTCGCGCGATGGCATAAAGCGGATACCCACCCGCTCAACCAGTCGTTACGCGATGGCAGCCAAACGCCACGCGACCTGACGGCGGTTGACGACCCGGTGATCAAGGCATTCTACCGCGCCCTGGACCAGCCCATTCGGCAGTACATGGCCGAGGTTGGCAACGATAAGAATCACCCGCTGACCGCACGCAACACCGGCGACTACAGATTTGCTGGCGGATGGTCCGTCAAGCTTCATGGCGGTGGAAGGCATGTTAATCATGTTCATCCTGAAGGCTGGATAAGTTCGTCGTATTACGTCGCAGTGCCAGATGAGACAAAGACTGACGAAGACCGCGCTGGCTGGATAAAATTTTCGGAGCCGCCGTTTGAGACGGCATCGCCTTCGCCGCCGGAAAAGTGGGTACGCCCGGAGGCCGGTATGCTCGTATTGTTTCCGTCCTTCCTGTGGCATGGAACTCAGCCTATCCACGACGGCTCTGTACGTGTCACTGCACCGTTCGATGCCGTACCCGTTTAGGGAAATAACTTATAACTGTAAATACTTCGTCGGTTTTTCCCTGAACCACTTCGTGACGACCCACTTCTCCCCAGCCTCAACAGTGTCGCCCGCGTGTAAGCTGCGCTTATCCACTTCGCCATTCTCGAAGCAGTTTCTGAACCACAGCGTAGCACCGGTTCTGGCGGGCGCTGTCAGGTCTAGTTCCGGAAAACTCGTACCACCACCGGCAGTCGGCGCTATCAGGTAAGTCACAGCGGACGCGGTTCTTTGCCCGCCGTCCTGCATGAAGTCCTTGGACACATCCAGTCGGGGGTTGAAAAAGTCGAAGTGCGGGCGATAGTACTCACCTGGCGCATAGCAGAGTATCGACATCGGCTCAGAGCACGCTAGCTCCTCGCCGACATCACCGATGATCTTCAGCTCTACGTAGCGGCAGATAATGTCTACTAATTCGAACGGGATATAAGTGGACAGATTGGTGCGTACCTTTGACAACTTGCCATCGCTGCCACCATCAGGATCGATTACGGCCGCGCGCTTCAGGTATGGGCGAGAATGAAACATCAGGTAAGCACAATCAACGGGGTCCAACACATTTTCAAAAACACGAATGGCTGGATCAGTGCTCAGTTCTTGCGGCGTGTCGGAGCTCGCCTGCGGAAAGAGGGGAAAATCATCGTCCAGCGCTAAGTCATCAGGCACTTTCAGCGCTTCGGATCCACTGCTTTCGTCGGGCGCCAACAAACTGGTCGCCAGCGGATAGTCTGCTTTCGCCGCTTGTTGCAACCAATAGGCGGCTTCGCGCTTGCCGTCCTCGCCACACCAGCCTTCCTTTAGACACCAGCCCAGATTAAAGCTCGATACCGGGTCCCCCTGAGACGCAGCGCGGCGCAGACAGGCTAGCGCAAGGTTGCGACTACTTTCAGTCTGCATGGCTAAGTAGCCGATGGTACGTAACGCGGGCACAAACCCGGTGCCGGCTACGTCAACGAGAAGCTGTTTGATGAGCGCAGCCTGATCGCCTCCCGATCTGGACTTGTAAAGCAGCTGCGCCTTATGAAAAGCGGAGATCTTGGAGCCCGCATTAATAGACCGCTCATAATGCTCGAGCGCAACAGCCATGTCAGGTGCAACACCCTGGCCTTTCTCGAAACATTGCCCTAAAGCACCGATTGCCTCAGCATGACCGCTTTCACTCGCTTTTCTGAGCCAGTGCAACATCGCGGTGATATCGCGGTTCTGCAAGCTAATCTGGCTCAGCAGGAATTGGGCGTCCGGCTTACCTGCCTTCGCATTTGCGACAATATGCTCAATGTTTGGTAAGGACATGAGTCGAACTTTACCGTGTTGCAGCGACGACCGCACACCTTCGGTGAGGATCGGTTGTTATAATGCGGGCCCACATCCGGATAAGACATTCTCGCATGAACGATAACCACAACAAGCCATCCACCAATGGCTGGGATACCTACTGGCAGGGCGCCAAGGACAACGATGCATTTGTAGCGGGCGGCTTTAGCCATCCGGCGTTCCCAGCACTGTGGGCAAGAGCTGCGGACGAGTTCTTTGCTGCGAACAACAAGATTGAGCCACTCATTCTGGACATTGCGACTGGCAGTGGTGCTGTGGTCGAGGCTCTGACTCAGGCGCCCGCAGCAAGAATGGAGAATGTTAGTTGTGTCGATATTTCTGCAGCTTCGATCGACGGAGTTACAGCCCGATTCCCCGACGTCACCGGTATCGTCGCCGACGCCACGGATGTTCCGCTGGACTCAGATCGATTCAACCTCATAACAAGCCAGTTCGGAGTAGAGTACGCCGGCGGCGCCGCGATCGATGAAGCGATTCGACTACTCGCGCCTGGCGGAAGCCTGTTGTTTCTAATGCACATTCGACCGGGTGTGTTGTACAGCGAATGTGGCGCCGCTATCGATGCTCTGCAGCGAGCACGTGATTCACGATTCGTCGACCTCTCGCGATCCTTCTTCGAAGCCGGATTCGCTGCCGTTCGCGGTGGTGACCGGGCACCCTACGAAGCCGCTGCAAAAGCAATGAATCCCGCGATCAAGACGCTCGAGGCCATTTTGACAGAACATGGTGAACACGTGGCAGGTGACAGTATTGTCGCACTGCACTCAACCGTTCAGGATATTCACAGCCGGATCCAACACTACAATCCGGACGACGTTATGCATTGGCTTGACGGCATGGAAATTGAATTACCAAAGCATGAGGCACGCATGAACTCGATGCACGAAGCGGCGCTCGATGCCGATGCCTTCCGCAGTATTTGCGATCGCCTCACCGATGCCGGCCTCACAATAGACAGGGCGCAAGCATCGAAGGTTGAGGGTGTCGAACTACCAATCGCTTGGATGCTGCAGGCGACGGCGCCTATTTGATTCGTGAAATTCGGATAGACTTGGATTCACCTTTCGGCGACATTTTATACCCGAAAAAATCTTTTTCGACAGTCACATCGAAGTTGCACTCCCTCCAGGGCACTCGCTTGTTGTCTTTCTGTAGCCATATTTGGCCATTGTCGAAGTAGAAGCGGTACTTTCCGCTGTTGTCTTCGCGACAACTATCAACGTGGCCGGCCACCAGCATCTTATCTTCCTTGTTGCGATCCTCGATTGTCTCTTTGCCAACACTGTCATCGAGTACCGCCGGCGCGCTTTCCACGGGCGTGCTCGTGGCCTCGACTATTACCGCGGGTATCACGGGTACAGATTGTGACTCAGGAGCTGCAAGCATCTCAGGGGATTGGGGCTGCGGTGACGGTGCAGAGTTCAGACTGTCATAGCAGGCGAGTCGTTCAGCATCACCCTCAATCGATCGACAATCGGCGGCGCTGGCAGTGGCAGTAAAGCCGCTGAACATCACGCAAACTGCCAGGTTAACGATATGGGTTCTTGTTGTCGTTTTCATAAATACTATCCTCATTTCTCGCTAGGCAACATCTACGCCGGCGCTTTCAAGATAATCCTTGAGTGATTGTAATTGCTTTTCGAAGCACTTCCATCGCTCGACTGATCGACCGTGGACCTTTTGCCGAATTTGCACGGTACTCGCCGTATTGCTGGCACTCACATTGCGCTCAAAGTTGAGGCAAGCAGTTTCGAACTCCAGCCCAAGCGCGGCGAGTATCCTGCGCGTTTCTCGTTCTTGATCGCCAACAACGTCTTCGTAGTTGACCTCAATCAACCGATTCCCGAGTAAGCCGCGCCAGTGATTACAGAGTCGATCATATGCCGCGTAATAGCGACCAACGTCATCGAGTAAATAGGCGTAACGAAAGTAGGACTGCTTATACAGCGCGAAGCAACTATCCATGGGGTTTCTGTTCAGATGAATGATCTTGGCGTTCGGAAATGCCTTGGCGATGAATCCCAGATAGAGAAAGTTCTCTGGGAACTTCTCGATGAACAGCGGCTTGTCTCCGAATCGGTAGCGGATCGCTTCAATGTAAGCCTTCGCGATTCGATTGATGTCCTTGCCAGCAGCTGATTCGAGCATCGCCGGTGTCATGTTGTCAGGACTGTCAATACGGCTGACCTGTTTGACGGCGATTTGCATGAAGTAAGACTCACCAACACTTTCTACAGCGGAATGGGAAGAGACAATTCTTTCCGTCAGCGTCGTCCCTGTGCGAGGTAGGCCAACGACAAACACGGGCACCTTTCCCTCTGAAGTCGAAGGCTCTGCCAGCGGATCCTTTAGCAGCCACTCCCGATTGCAAACCTCGATCATCTTGTCGATCAGGCCAACATCGTCTTCGACATCGTAATTTGAAATCGACGCCGCCGCATTGCCTGCCAGTCTGTAGTAATCGAAAGCTTCGTCCCAGCGCTCGAGGTCCTCGAGTTCCTTGCCGAGCGCATAGTATAGATAGATGTTCTTCTCGGCAGGAAGCTTTGTCGACTGAATAACCGACTTCATAGAATCAATATGCACACTATCTTCGGCCGTTTCGAGTCGAGAAAGTTCGTAGTGATTTCTCTGATGCGCCGGCGATTGCCTTAGCAGTTCTCGATATATGTCTTTGGCCTCGGTGATCTTTCCTACATAGACGCTGCACGCGGCGAAATTTGCCATTATCGACTGCACGCCCGGTTGCAACTCATTCGCCCGCTCGTAGAGTGGCCAGGCTATTTGCGGTTGTCCGGCATTCACACAAATGGTGCCGGCCATATCGAGATACTTCGGGCTGTTACCCATCAAACTGGCATGCTTCTGTACCAGGTCGACGGCCTGCCCATAGCGGTGGGTCTTCATATATTGAGCAGCAAGTTCAATGGCCGCGTCATAGCGGCCCTCATCGACGTTAATCGCCCGGATGAATGCCTTTTCAGCTGCCTCGCGCCGATGCCCCGCACTCTCAGCTATACCCAGCAGAAAATAGCCCTCGGCGCTATCGCGTGCACGGCTCAGAATTTCACGTGCGCAGGCTCGGACTTTTGGCCAGTCATTGGCCTGAGCAGCCTGGCGCCCGGCCATGCTCAGCTTTTTGATCTGAGTGTTCACGTCGCGTTCTTATCCATCCCGTCGACAACGATGCCGACTTTGTCGAAGTGCTCTTTCAACGGCTGTAGCTCATTCTCGTAGTTCTTCCAAC
>Ga0209344_10003268_pt1 | contig 16256 bp, 18 predicted proteins | sample Cruoilmetagenom6_FD_187293 | JGI IMG/M metagenome (GOLD analysis project Ga0209344, IMG submission 187293) | Oil polluted marine microbial communities from Coal Oil Point, Santa Barbara, California, USA - Santa Barbara Oil Seep Sample 6 (SPAdes)... | ecosystem: Environmental > Aquatic > Marine...
GGCTGAAAAAATTCATGAAACGAAACGCAAGACTGCGCGGCAACGCGTTCTTTGAAACAATGATGTGGGAATTGACCAAATTCGCCGGCGATAAAGACTTTCCTGACGACATTTCAGCCATTCTTCTGGAATACGATGGGCCGGCTAGGTAAACATCTCGGCGACGAAATTGCGATCACCTTCGTTACAAAGCACATTTACTGCGACATCAGGATCAGCCCAGACAGCAGTATGATCCGGCTCGGTCGGGTTGCCGTAACAACGTACGGGTTGCGCCAGAAATATATGGCACAGTTTTTCTGCCCAGCGATCATATTCCGGCATATAGGTAAACCGACGGAACGCCCCCAGCCGGCGCGGAGTGGTGATGCGCCAGCCGGTTTCTTCGTGAACCTCGCGATAAAGTGCCTGCATTGGCGATTCTCCGGGGTCTATCCCACCACCGGGCAGTTGAAATTCAGAAAACATGCCGCCCTGATAGGTCAGTAACAATTGCCCATCGCGCGGCAAGATTGCATAAGCACCGGGGCGCAGTTCATAGCGCCTGCCTGCCACCGCACTTTCACCATATCGTCGGATCATTGCTTTTTTGCCCTTTTAACCGCCGGTTGCCCGCCACATATAGACGCGGTATGCCAACCATCGGCGCGCAAGGAAACCCCATGTCACTCGGATCACACATTGCCTGGGACGATACCGTCCTCCCGTTTCAACTGGATCGCTCGGATATACGCGGGCGCGTTGCCCGTCTGGACGGGTTGCTGGACAATGTGTTGTCGCAGCATAATTACCCGCCTCTGATCGAAGCGCTGGTTGCAGAAGCCACACTGCTGACTGCTTTGATCGGGCAAACCATTGACCTGAGGTGGAAACTGTCGCTGCAAATCCGTGGTAGTGGTGCAGCCAGGTTGATTGCCACCGATTATTATGCCCCGGTTGAGGTGGGGGAACCGGCCCGTATTCGTGCCTATGCCAGCTATGACAAAGACAGGCTTGATGAAGCCCAACCGGGTTTTAACCAAATCGGGCAAGGTTATTTCGCGGTTCTGATTGATCAGGGGCAGGGCAATACACCTTATCAGGGGATTACCCCAATAGCCGGGGGCTCCCTTTCCGCCTGCGCTGAAACCTATTTTGCCCAGTCAGAACAATTACCATCGCGGTTTTCCCTGTCTTTCGGATTGTCGCAGCTGCCCGGCCAGAAATCATCATGGCGCGGAGGCGGCGTGATGCTGCAACATATGCCCAAAGCGTCCCCATTTGCGGCGAAGGATGGTACGTCAGGCCAAGGCAGATTGTTAGGCGCAGCCGATATTCTGGATGGGGAAAAAGAAGAAAACTGGAACCGGGTCAATACGCTGCTTGATACAGTTGAAGACATCGAACTGGTAGGCCCCAGCGTGCAACCAACCGAACTGCTGCTGCGTCTTTTTCACGAAGAAGCGCCGCGTGTCTATGACCCGCAACCAGTGGCATTTGGGTGTTCCTGTTCGCCTGACCGGGTCCGCAAAAGCCTGTCGATCTATTCGGCAAAGGACATTGCGCATATGACAACCGACGAAGGCATTGTGACCGCTGATTGTCAGTTTTGCAGTGCCCATTATGAATTTCAGCCTGACACGTTAGGGTTTGAAGCTAAGGACAATAGTGGTGACGACGCCTGACCCATACGCAAGATTGGCCGATGCGCTAAAGCAGGCCCCGGGCCCGTCGTCGGATTTTGATCTGAACACGAACGTGGAGTTGCCAAAGGGGCGAAAGCTGCGCCCCGCGGGCGTGCTGTTTGCGGTGCAGGAAACTGAAAACGGGCTGCAGGTGATTCTGACCAAACGTTCTTCTGCTTTGAAACACCACCCCGGGCAGATCGCGTTTCCTGGTGGCAAGGTTGATGCAACGGATACCGGACCGATTGATGCTGCGTTGCGAGAGGCGCACGAAGAAATCGGCCTCGCCCCGGAAAATGTGGATGTTCTGGGCACTTTGCCAGATCATGAAACCGTCACGGGGTTCCTGGTTACGCCGGTTCTGGGGCGGGTAAAATCCAGGTTTATAACGCGCCCCGAACCCGGTGAGGTTGACGAAGTTTTTACCACTCCGCTGGCCCACATCACGGATGTTTCTAACTTTCAGATCCAATCGCGCCTCTGGCGTGGCACACGGCGGTATTATTATGTTGTTCCTTATGGCCCCTACTATATCTGGGGCGCAACCGCGCGCATACTGCGCGGGTTTGCCGAAAGGCTGGTGCCTTGATGCAAATTCGCGGTGCATGGATTGATCGGGTTGAAACGCAGCAGGTGATGTCGGCGCTGGCTACAGCCGGGGCAAAGGCGCTTTTTGTGGGCGGCTGCGTGCGAAACGCATTGCTTGGCACGCCCGTCAACGATATCGATATTGCCACGGATGCTTTGCCTGAACAGGTTATGAAAATCGCTGAAGCGGCTGGGTTGAAAGTAATTCCAACCGGCATTGAGCATGGCACAGTCACAGTTGTATCAGGCAAGGTTCCGCATGAAATCACCACTTTCCGCAAGGATATCGAAACCGATGGACGGCGCGCCGTAGTTTCATTTTCCAGCGAAATCGCGGATGATGCGCGACGGCGCGATTTTACCATGAACGCACTTTATGCGGATGCCAACGGCAAGGTACTGGACCCGCTGGATGGTCTGAAAGATCTGCTGGCAGGGCGGGTTCGCTTCATCGAAGACGCATCGGCGCGGATCAAAGAAGACACCCTTCGCATTCTGCGCTTCTTTCGGTTTTTTGCCTGGTATGGGCATCCCGAACAAGGGTTGGATGCCCAGGGGCTTGCCGCAGTTTCATCAAATCTGGAAGGGTTAGATACCCTTTCGCGTGAACGTGTTGGTGCAGAATTCAGGAAATTGCTGACAGCGCCTAACCCCGCCCCGGCGGTTGGTGCAATGATGCAGGCTGGCGTGTTGACCCGTGTGTTGCCCGGCGCGGACAACCGTTCGCTGGCATCTCTGGTCGATTTCGATGCCAGATTTCCGGCCGATCCTATACGTCGCCTTGCGGTTATCGGCGGGCAGAATGCAGATGAGTGTTTACGCCTGAGCAAGGCGGAGACCAGGCAGCTTTCGTTGCTTCGGCTTAAAGCGGGCAACACTTTGTCAGCAAAGATCTTAGGTTACCGGCATGGTGCATCCGCGGCCATCGATATCGTGTTGATTCGTGCTGCCAGCCTTGGGGTTCATCCTCCGCAAAATTTTGCAACCAACGCTGCACTTGGTGCCAGTCTTGTGTTCCCCTTAAAGGCCGCAGATCTGATGCCGGAATATCAGGGCGTTGAACTTGGGGCAAAGTTGAAAGAACTGGAAGAAATCTGGATCAGCTCGGGTTTTTCCTTGTCCAAAGCACAGCTATTGCGATGATTTTCAGCGCCGGATAGACACGAATATGCCCATTGACCCGCTTTATTTGTTCGTTTTTGCCGGGCTGTTTTCCCCCGGACCCAACGTCATTTTGCTAACGACATCCGGCGCGCGTTTTGGGTTTTGCGCGACCATCCCCCATGTGTTTGGTGTGGCTTTGGGCGTGGGTATAATCGCCGGGTTGACCGGGCTGGGAATAGGCGCAGTTTTGCTGGCGTTTCCGCAGATTGCGTTCATCCTGAAAATCGGCGCAGCGATTTGGATATTGTATATGGCCTACCGACTGGTGCTTGCGTCTTCAAAACCCGTCAGCGAAGGCAAAGATCGCCCGTTTACCATCGTCGAGGCGGTTTTGTTTCAATGGGTAAACCCAAAAATATGGGCGGTCGCGCTGGTTGCCACATCGGGTTATTCTATCGGTCTTTCACCCCAACACGAAGCGTTTCGCCTTGCGTTGGCATTTACCGGAATCAACGTATTTGTGTGCCTGTTTTGGTCGTTTGCGGGATCATTACTTGCCTATCTTTTCAATTCTCCTGGTGCCTGGGCGATATTTCTGCGGGTCATGGCAGCGATGCTTGCCCTTTCTGCGCTTATGATATTTCTCTGAAGTTTCGATATTGCCTTTGCGAAAATTCCGCTTAGGATGCGCGCATGGTTAGTACAGCCCCGACATATTACAGAATTCACATCGTTCGCGGTGATGTGTGATGTACGTTCAGGGCGGAGTCTGTCTTGCGTTTATGTCGGGTGACGCGCGTAAACGCGTCAAGGCAATTTACCCCGGATAGTTCCCACACCAACCGCTTCTAACCCATTTCTACATTTATATATTAAAGGTGAACGGCATGTATAAGCTGTTTGAAAACCTCGTTGACCCGTTTGGGAAATACGAACATGGAACACCGCCCAGTACACTTTGGGCATTTTATAAAGAACAACTGCGCCCTTTCAGACGCTGGATTCCCCTGATGTTGCTGACAGGGTTGATGGTGTCGCTGTTTGAAGCGTGGATGATCTATTATGCCGGGCGACTGATCGACATTATGACAGCCGCTGGCCCGCTAGAATTTTGGGCAACCCATCGTGCCGAAATACTGATCGTGGCACTGTTGGTGATGTTCCTGCGACCCGGTCTGATCGTGTTAAACCACCTGTTTCTTGAACAAACCCTGGCGGGAAACATGCAGGAACGCGCACGCTGGCGATCACACCGTCATATGCTTGGGCAGTCGATGGGGTTTTTTCAAAACGATTTTGCCGGCCGGCTATCCAACCGGGTGATGCAAATGGGTCCGGCGGTGGAAGACAGTGTTTACATGATGTTTGAAGGCATCTGGTTTTCGCTGACTTACGTTGCCGGTGCGCTAATTATTCTGACCCAGATAGATCTGCGCATATCAATACCTCTGGTCGTATGGTTGGTTGCTTATCTGACTTATACCAAATGGGTTGCGACACGTGTTGCTGTCGCCTCGGAAAAATGGTCGGATGCGCGATCAATGGTGACGGGCCGTGTGGTTGATGCCTATGCCAATATGGAAACGGTTAAACTGTTTTCAGATGGTCCGCAGGAAGAATCCTATGTGCTGTCCTCAATGCGACGTTTGCGTTTGCGCATTCAGCGGTTCACGCGGCTGATGACGGAGCTTAGCCTTGGGCTGAACCTGATCAACGGAATTTTGTTTGTCGGGGTGATAGGATCATCAGTCTATTTCTGGATCAAAGGTGAGGTCAGCATAGGCGAGGTTGCTTCGGTGATCGCCTTGACCGTGCGCCTGAACGGGATGAGCGGCTGGATCATGTGGGTCACGATACGCCTGTTTGAACATGCGGGTGTTATTCGCGAAGGCCTGCGTTCTATTGCGGTACCCCATTCAGTGCTGGACAGTAGTGATACCAGCCTGATCGTTACCAAAGGCGAAATCAGGTTTGACCACCTGACACATCATTACGGCAAAAACCACGGTGGGCTGGATAACATTTCGCTTACCATCAAAACTGGTGAAAAGGTAGGATTGATCGGCCGTTCAGGTGCGGGCAAATCTTCACTGGTCAATCTGCTTTTGCGGTTTCGCGATGCCGAACAAGGCGCGATTTACATCGACGGTCAGGACATTGCCGGGGTCACGCAAACCAGCCTGCGCCGGGCAGTTGGTGTGGTGACGCAGGACAGTTCGCTGTTGCACCGATCACTTCGCGCTAACATTCTTTATGGAAACCCGCAGGCAAGCGAAGATCAAATGATCAATGCGGCCAAACGAGCCGAGGCGCATGATTTTATTCTGGACCTGCAGGATCCGCAGGGTCGGCGTGGCTATGATGCGCATGTGGGTGAACGTGGTGTAAAACTATCAGGGGGTCAGCGTCAGCGGGTGGCTATTGCCCGTATGATCTTGAAGGATGCGCCAATCCTGATATTGGATGAAGCAACGTCAGCGCTTGACAGCGAAGTAGAGGCAGCGATCCAGAACACGCTATACGGGATGATGGAAGGTAAAACTGTTATCGCCATTGCCCACAGACTATCGACCATTTCAAGGATGGACCGCATTCTTGTGATCGATCAGGGCCGCGTTGTCGAAGAAGGTAACCATGATCAACTGCTGCTGCAGGATGGTCTATATGCCCAGTTCTGGGGCAGGCAATCGGGCGGATTTATCCGTGCAGACAAGGCAAAGAAATGAAACTAGGTAATCTGATCGACCCATTCAAAAGCGCTGATGGTCCGCCACCGCAATCTTTGCTGGCGTTCTTTGGTTGGGCGTTGTCGGGATCGTTTGGGGTGCTGTCGGTTGCTGCGGTTGTTTCCAGCCTGGCTGGTTCGCTTGAAGTGATTACTTCAATCCTGCTGGGTATGATCATTGATGCGGCTCTGGTTGGGGAACCGGCTGCATTTTTTGACCACAACATGGGGTTGTTCCTTACTTTTGTTGGGTTCTTTTTGGTGTTGCGCCCGATTGTTTTTGGTATCAGTTCTACCGCAACCGGCGTCGTCGTTGGCCCAAATGTGCACCCGAAGGTCTTGTCGCGCCTGCACAGCTGGACACTGGGCCAGTCGGTTTCTTTCTTTGACAATGATTTCGCTGGCCGGATCGCGCAAAAACAAATGCAAACTGCCCGTGCGGTGACGGATGTAGCGGTTGAAGCGATCAATGTTGTTGCTTTTGCGCTGGCCACGCTTGTGGGCTCGGCGTTGCTGCTGGCCACTATCGATTGGTGGATCGCGTTGTTGCTGACAGTTTGGCTGGGCGTCTATTTTGGTGCTATTCGTTGGTTCATGCCGCGTATCCGTTCTCGCTCAGCGTCCCGCGCGGCGTCTAGCGCCACGGTGACAGGGCAGATTGTCGATACTGTGACCAACATAAAAACGGTAAAACTGTTCGCCCATGCCGATCACGAAGATCGCGCAGCGTTGCAGGCGATGTCTGTATTTCGCGATTCGGCGCTGAAATTTGGCACAATGGCCGCCACCTTTCGTATCACCCTGATGACAATTGGTGGCGCTTTGCCTGTGCTGCTGATTGGCGGCGCGCTAATCCTGTGGACGAACGGTTCGGCCACCGCAGGTGACATCGCGGCCTCAGGTGCAATTGCCATTCGGATTTCGCAGATGACTGGCTGGGTCAGTTTTGCGCTGATGGGAATATACTCCAGCATCGGCGAAGTTGAAGATGGCATAAAATCCCTGACGCCGCCGCACACTTTGGTTGATGCCGAAGATGCGGTTGAATTGCGCGGTGATGCCGGAATTCGATTTGACGGAGTAAAATTCGCATACGGTCGGGAAACTGGTGGAATAGACACTATTAATCTGAATATCGCAGCAGGTGAAAAACTTGGGATTGTGGGTGCGTCCGGTGCCGGTAAATCAACACTGGTTGCGTTGATGTTGCGACTTTATGATCCTGAAACTGGTTCTGTAGCCATTGGTGGCCAGGATCTGCGTGACGTGACCCAAGTAAGCCTGCGTCGCAAAATCGGCATGGTCACGCAGGAAACTGCTATGTTCAACCGGTCAGCGCTGGACAACATTCTTTATGGCCAACCCAATGCAACAAAGGCGCAGGTGATCAAGGCTGCCAAACGTGCCGAGGCACATGAATTCATTCTTGATCTTGAGGATCACATGGGTCGCAAAGGCTATGACGCGCATCTTGGTGAACGCGGGGTGAAACTGTCAGGTGGGCAACGCCAGCGTATTGCACTGGCGCGCGCTATCCTGAAAGACGCCCCAATTCTGGTACTGGACGAAGCCACCAGCGCGCTGGACAGCGAAGTTGAGGCTGAAATTCAAACTGCCCTGACCACGGTCATGCAAGGTAAAACTGTGCTGGCCATTGCACATCGCCTGTCCACAATCGCCCAGATGGACCGGATTGTGGTGATGGAGGAAGGCAAGGTAGTTGAACAAGGGTCGCATTTGGAACTGCTGGCGCTGGCGGGTACATATGCCCGGTTCTGGAACCGTCAGTCGGGTGGGTTCATCGGAATTGCCGAGGCAGCCGAGTGAGGCTGACAATTGAACGACTTGGCCATCTGGGTGATGGTATTGCACCGGGTCCGGTTTTTGTTCCGCTAACCCTGCCGGGTGAAGTTATCGAAGGTGATGTGGTGCAGGGCCGGATGGTGGCACCAAAAATCATGACACCTTCAAGCGACCGGGTGGGCCCTATCTGCCGACATTTCAAAACCTGCGGCGGGTGCAGCCTGCAACACGTATCTGACGAATTTGTCGAGGCCTGGAAATCAGATGTGGTTCGCACCGCATTGTCTGCGCATGGGCTGGATGCGCCGATTGACAAATTATTTACTTCGCCAATCCAAAGCCGGCGCCGCGCATCCTTGTCGGCGCGCCGCACCAAAAAGGGTGCAACTGTCGGGTTTCATGCGCGTGCTTCAGATACCATTGTGGAAATTCCCGATTGCCAGCTATTGCATCCTGACCTGTTAGCCGCAATTCCGCTGCTGAGTGACATCACCATGCTGGCCGCGTCCCGAAAAGGGGAAATCAGATTTGCGGTTGCCCGGTCTTTGCATGGTATCGACCTAGAGGTTACTGGCGGCAAGCCACTGGATGAACGCCTGCGTATGGCCCTGCCTGCGCTGGGCGAAAAGCATAATACAGCGCGGATCACCTGGGATGGTGAACTGGTTGTGCAACGGGAACCCCCGATGCAGCAGTTTGGAGAAGTGCAAATGTTGCCGCCGCCTGGTGCGTTTTTGCAAGCTACTGATGCTGGGCAGGCTTCTTTGCTGGGGGCTGTAACGCGCGTGGTTAGCGGGTCTGACCAGATTGTTGATCTGTTTGCGGGGTGTGGAACATTTGCGCTGCCTCTGGCGACAGGTGTCGAAATTCATGCGGTTGAAGAGAGTGCTGATATGCTGGCCGCACTTGATGCGGGATGGCGCCGCGCAACCGGTTTGAAAAAAGTCACCACTGAAACCCGCGATCTGTTTCGCCGCCCGCTGATGCCGGATGAGCTGAAGAAATTTGACGCAGTAATAATTGACCCCCCGCGCGCCGGGGCCGAAGCACAGATCAGCGAAATTGCCGGATCCGGCGTTAGTTTGGTTGCGGCTGTGTCCTGTAACCCGGTGACATTTGCGCGCGATGCAAAGATCCTTTGCGATGCCGGGTTTCACCTTGACCGGATAGATATGGTTGATCAGTTTCGCTGGTCGCCACACATAGAACTGGTGGCCGCCTTTACCCGATAAGCGGCGCGGAACCACCCCAATGTCGCCAAACTGTGATCTTGCACCGCGTTTAATGGTTTGTTGCAATTGTTGTGTCGGTTATAAGGTTCAGCAAATAACAAGGGGCAGACCCGGGCATGTGGCAGAGAAGATCAATTTTGACAGGCGGGCTGGCGTTTACGCTGACCGGTGGTGCGACCCCAAAGATCAGAATTTATAAGGGCCGGGAAATCACCCGTGTCGTTGTGCAAAAAATACAGCGTAAGATGTATCTGTTAAGCGGATCCAAGGTGTTGCGAACCTATAACGTGGATCTGGGGTTTGATCCGACCGGGCACAAGGCCGTCGAAGGTGACGGGCGCACTCCGGAAGGCCCGTATTATATCAACCGGCGAAATCCCAACAGCCGCTTTCACCTTTCGCTGGGTATTTCTTATCCAAATGCTGCAGATATTACGAGAGCCAAAGCAATGGGCCTGCCGCCGGGAGGCGACATTTTCATTCACGGAGCAAGGCGGTGGTTCGACAAAAGGGGCAGTGACTGGACGTCAGGCTGTATTTCCGTATCGAACAAGGAAATCGAAGAAATCTATGCGATGGTTAGTGATGGAACCCAGATCGATATAAACCCCTGAACGGCATCTTGCGGGCTAGCCGCCGGTGATCAGTGTCCACCAGATTTTACCATTGGGTTCCTGAAACCACGCAAATCCGAGATCGCGGGCATCTTTATCCAGAATAACAGATCGCGTATCGGCCAATGCCATCCATGCGGCCAGTGTTTCCATTTCAGTCTCGTATGATTCGGAAATATTTTCACCGTTCAGTTCGCCTGCATATCCGGTGCGTCGCACCCGATCGATTGGTGAAGACCCGTCAGATCCAAAATGCCAGGGCCGGTTTTGGGTCGACATATCGCGTGAATGTGTGGCTGCCGCTGCATTTAATTTTGCATTCAGGGCAACGGGCGAAGATCCGGCCGCCTTGCGCAGTGAATTTACAGAATCCAGAATGCGAAACTGAATTGGGCCTTTGTCGCGGGCGGAAATCTTGTAAAGGCGCGGCAGCGGTTTTCCATCGGGGCCAATGGTTGGCGTGTCCGTTGTGCAGGCAGTCAGCAGAAACAAAGCGGATACGATAACTGAAAAAATACGAAGCATGGGCCACCAGTGAATAAATATTTCGCCAAGCTCTAGCGATTCGCACCAAAAGGATCAAACGATCTGCGCATGAAATGGCCGGATGACGCTTGTTTGAATTGCGAATGCGGCTTTAGGGTCATATTGTCCCGTGAGATCGAAGGTAGTAATTTAATTCCGGAGTATTGGGATGTCCCAGGGACCAAAGTTCAAGATGGACCGGCGCGGCTTTCTTGCCTCGTCAGTTGCAACGGTGCTGGCTGCACCCGCACTTGCGCAATCGGATGACACTGTTGAAGTTGAATCTGATATTTCACAAATTGTCCGGCGCAACATATCCAGTTTCCGTGCGCTTGACTGGCGTCCGTATTTTTCTAACCTGAAACGAGGCGCTGTTCTGGTCGATACCACGTCGCGCGCCTTGCATTATTGGCCAGAAGATGAATCTTTTTACAAACTTTACCCCACAAGTGTGCCCCTGTCCGAAGATCTGACACGCCGTGGCCGCACATCGATTGTTCAAAAGGTTGAAGGCCCGTCCTGGCGCCCGACACCATCGATGATCAAGCGAAATCCGGAATGGCCGCCCTATGTTCCGCCGGGCCCTGACAATCCGCTTGGCACCCACGCGTTGTACCTATCCTGGACTTATTATCGTATTCACGGCACGCATGACACGCGCAAAATCGGGCGCAGATCATCGAACGGGTGCATTGGCCTTTATAATAATCACATCTCTGAACTGTTCGAATTGGCCAAAGTTGGTACTCAGGTGTTGCTAATTTGACGACAAAGCGGGGATTCCCGCTTAACTGGTGATTTTTTTTGCTGGATTGTATGGGGGTTAACTGCATATACCGGAATTACAACGCACCGTACTTTGGCTGACGTGCCGTTTTGTATTGGGTCAGCCTATCTGGAGGAATTAAAATGAAGAAAATCGCACTAGCAGCCGCTATCTCTGTAGCAGCATCTTCTGCATTCGCAGGCAGCATGGCAGAACCAGAAATGGAAGAGCCAGTAATCATTGAAGAAGCGTCCAGCTCTTCAAATGGTGGTCTGCTTATTCCACTTCTGTTGCTTGTTGTTGTAGCAGCAGCAGTTGCTGGCTGATTTATTAGTCATCAATTAAAAAAGGGTGGCGGTTTATTCTGCTGCCCTTTTTATTTGTCTGATCGAAATTTGCCTTAGCCAATCCAGCCAGACAAGTTTGCCCGGATGATCTGAACCAGCGCATCAATATGCGCCTCGTCATCATTCAGGCACGGGATATAGGTGAAACTTTCACCACCTGCCTGTTCAAAGCTTTCGCGGATTTCTTCGTTGATCTCTTCCAGCGTTTCGATGCAGTCGGCTGAAAACGCCGGGGCAATCACAGCAATACGTTTTTTCCCGGCCTCGGCCAGCCGCGCCACTTCTTCCACCGTGTAGGGTTGCAGCCATTCTTCTGGCCCGAACTTGGATTGAAACGTGGTTTTGATCTGGTCGCCATCCCAACCAAGGCGTTCGCGCAACAGCCGCGTCACTTTCTGGCACTGGCAGTGATAGGGATCGCCCTGTGTCAGGTATCGTTCTGGCATCCCGTGATAGGACACCACCAGCATATCCGGCTTATGATCCAGCACGCCATAGCTGCGTTCCACTGATTGGGCCAGCGCATCGATATAAGCCGGATCATCAAAATAGGCTGGAACCGTGCGTGCAGAAGGCTGCCATGTCTGATCCATCAGCGCGCGAAAAAATTCGTCATTCGCCGTGGCAGATGTGGCCCCGGCGTATTGCGGGTAAAGTGGGAAAAACAAAATCTTGTCGCAGCCGCTATCTACCATCGCCTTCACGCGCGACTTTGTTGACGGGTTGCCATAGCGCATGCAGAAATCCACTATTACATTGTCACCAAACAGATCATGTATCTTGTCGGAAATCGCCACGGTTTGCGCGCGCGTGATCGTCATCAGCGGGCTTTCATTATTTTCGGTATTCCAGATCGACCGGTAAGCGGCACCAGAACTAAACGGCCGCTTGCTGAGAATGATAAGCTGTAACAGGGGTTGCCATTTCCATGCCGGGTAATCGATCACCCGCTTGTCAGACAAAAATTCATTCAGATAGCGGCGCATTGACCAATAATCAGTTGCATCAGGGGTGCCCAGATTGGCCAGCAAAACACCAATTTTTGCACGCGGCAGTTTTGGGTGGTCGTCAGGCGCGTTGACCGGGTGCCACGCGGTGGCGCTATCTGATGGTTTGGTATCCAACATCTGCTTTTTCCTCATCTGGCGTCGTTCTGTGAAATAGCGGCTTTTTTCGCGCGGTCAAACGTATCGCGTTCCAGTGGTTCAGGATATTGGGTTTTCATCGGTCCCAAGTGCATCTGCAAGGCGGGTCGTAGCGGAACCTGGCCGCAGTGGTTGTGGTTGGCTGGCATGCGGTGACCAGCCGGTAAGGAATATCATTTCAAACGTCGCTGGTATCCTGCCACCCTGCCTGAATGCGACATCATAGCGCGTGATGGCGTCTGTCAGCACTGCGCGGCGCAGCGGGGTGCGGTTGCGCCCGATCAACGCATTGGCTTCGCCCATAGCGCGCAGGTCACGCATCAAATGAAGGGCGCTTTGATATGTGACAGTTCGCTTAAAGCTATCAGCCACCGGCAAGGCAAAACCAGCCCGTTGCAGTAATGCGCCCAGGTCACGAATTTCAGCCATAGGTGCCACCCGCGGTGACAGCCCACCAGAAATTGCAACCTCTGCCTCAGCCAGAACGGCACGCAGTTCTGTCAGCGTTTGCCCGCCAAATAATGACCCCAGAAAAAACCCATCCGGGCATAGGGCACGCCGGGACTGAACCAATTGGCCAACCGGATCGCTTGCCCAATGCAGCGACATCGCATGAATCACCAGATCATGGGCGCCTTCGTCTAGTTGCAGGGTATCATTGTCAGCTACAATATGTGCGCCGGGGATTACATCGCACCAGATATCAGCAAAGGGTGTCACAATTGCCGGAGACTTAAACGTTCTGTTAACCAATGCCAGTCTTTCCTGAACCTCAAGGGCGGCGTCCTGCTGCAAGAACATCGCTGGGCTTGCCATGGCTTGTGCCCGATCGCGGTTGCGCGAAAGGGCGATGCGATCTGTCAGTTGTGGTGGCGATTGCATTCCTGGTCCTTTTGGTTGGCGATGGAACTTATAGGTGAACCGGGGAAATGCAAAGTGTGCTCAGGCTGATATATCCTGCCCAGTGTATTAGTTGCGATGCGTTGGTAGATCAGGAATTTTCGCTTTGCGGTGACTGCTGGAAGACCACACTGTTTATCCACGGCCTTGTCTGTGATGCCTGCGGCACCCCCCTGCCCGGCCAAACCAGTGAGCGACCGGAGTTTTGTGACGATTGCCTGACTATTTCTCGACCCTGGCAACGAGGACGCGCCAGCCTGATCTACAAAGGAAACGCAAAGCGGCTGATCCTGTCTTTAAAGCATGGTGATCGGCTTGATCTGGTCAAACCCGCAGCGCGATGGATGGCCAGATCAGCGCAGCCACTTTTGATCCCGGATATGCTGGTCGTACCAATCCCTGCACACTGGACCCGGCTGTTACGGCGGCGATACAACCAAGCGGCATTGTTGGCGCATGAACTGTTACGGCTGTTGGGGTTTTCTGATGCTCCGGACGCGTTGATCAGGCCACGGCGCTCTGCTGTTCACGATGGTATGGGGCGTGATGCCAGATTTGCAAACATGAATGGCGCGATCACACCGCACCCCAAACGGGGGGGCAATTGCAAGGGCGCACAGTGTTGTTGATAGATGACGTGATGACATCCGGCGCAACCTTTGGCGCTGCGACCCAAGCATGCCTCGCAGCGGGTGCAGATCATGTTTTCGTGCTGGCACTGGCACGAGTTGCTAAGGCTTCCTAAATGCCTATAGTTTTGCCAACTCAAGGACTCGGACTATGAAAAACGTCACCATCTACACGTCCCCACTTTGTGGGTATTGCCATGCAGCCAAACGATTGCTGAGCCAGAAGGGTGTTCAGTATTCAGAATTCAACGTTATGGGCAATCCGTCGCTGCGCCAGGAAATGCTGAACAAGGCCAACGGGCGCCATACCGTTCCGCAGATATTTGTCGGTGACATCCATATTGGTGGTTATGATGAACTGTCTGCGCTGGATCGCGCTGGCAAGTTTGACAAATTATTGGCAGCCTGATCCGTGCGGGCGGCGCTGGTTCAGCTTAACGCATCGGATGACCCTGCCGCGAACCTGCCTGTAACCATTAACTTGATCCGACAGGCCGTGAGCTCTGGCGCGGAATTTGTACTAACGCCTGAGGTGACAAACTGTGTTTCAGGCAGCCGTATCCACCAGCAATCTGTATTGCAAAACCAACGTGATGACCAAACGCTGTTGGCGCTGCGAGCGCTGACAGGTGAACTTGGCATCTGGTTGCTTATCGGATCACTTGCATTGAAAACAGATGATCCGGGCCAGCGGTTTGTAAATCGATCCTTCATGATTGGCCCCGACGGGCAGATCGCAGCGCAATACGACAAAATACACATGTTTGACGCGCAAATATCCGACGCCGAAAGTTATCGCGAATCTGCTGGTTATCAGCCGGGTTCCACGGCAATGCTTGCAACAACCGATCTGGGTAAGGTCGGCATGACGATCTGCTATGATGTTCGGTTTCCCTATCTTTATCGTGCGCTGGCAAGGGCTGGCGCGCAAATCCTGACGGTTCCGGCGGTGTTTTCAGTGGTAACCGGGGCCGCCCATTGGGAAACCCTGCTGCGTGCACGGGCTATTGAAACCGGGTGCTTTGTGCTTGCCCCTGCCCAAACAGGAACGCACCCCGCGACCAGTGGAAAACCGCGCCAGTCCTGGGGGCATTCGCTGGCCATTGCGCCTTGGGGCGAAGTTCTGGCAGATGCCGGAACCAAAACCGGCGTAACAATACTTGATCTGGACCTGACAGATGTAGATGCTGCGCGAAGGCGTGTACCTTCCCTGAACCATGACCGTGATTTTAAAGGCCCCGAATGATTGAAAACTCAGATCCCCTTGCCGTTTCACTGTTCAGCGAGATTTTTATGGTGGATCAGCTTGCGCGTTCCCGTGTGACCAAGGCCTTGCCCAATGGTATGGAAATCAGCCATTTTTCAGTACTCAATCATCTGGTCCATGCCGATGACGAACGCACACCGGCGCAGCTGGCGCGCACATTTAACCTAACGCGTGGGGCGATGACCAATACGCTGAACAAATTGGAATGGGCGGGTTATGTGCACATTCGGCCGGATTGGGATGATGCCCGGCGCAAATTTGTTGCGATCAGTCCGGCGGGGCGCAAGGCACGCGAAGCAGCCGTTATTGCGATCACGCCATTGATCAGCGAAGTTGTTGATGCAATCGGGATTGAAAAGGCGCGCACCACTTTACCTGTGCTTCGGGAACTGCGAATGCAGCTTTCAGAGGATGTTTATACTCAGAAAAAATAGCGAGGGCAGCATACACCACCCCCGCCAAATGCCTATTTTTGAAGAACCAGGCGCATCGTTACCGGGGTAACTCGGATAATGCCGGGCAACTTGGCCAGCTGCATGAGCATATCAATCCCAGCATTTATCCCCAACCCTTCAGTTCCGAGCATGATCATCTCATCAGTCCTAACCAACACCCGATCTTCACTTAGGCGGGCAACAAACAAGTCACCCTCTACTGGTAGTCTGCGCCATTTAAACTCAATTTTCCTTTGGCAGTAACAATGGTTGTCGCGCCACCCGCCAACCCTTCCAAAGATGCTGTATCCAAGGTGGATGTGATAGTTGCAGTTGGTGTTCCGCCAAAAACATGTTCCACAATCCGTTCATTGCGTATGTCGATCCATGTCTAAACCGAGCTAAGATCAATCTGGACAGATGGTTTTCGACCATTTGCGCAGGCGGCCGCGATCGCGCTGTTTGTAGGAGTATATGGGTATCGGACAATTCAGATTTCGCTGGGGACCTGAC
>Ga0209344_10003270_pt1 | contig 16252 bp, 14 predicted proteins | sample Cruoilmetagenom6_FD_187293 | JGI IMG/M metagenome (GOLD analysis project Ga0209344, IMG submission 187293) | Oil polluted marine microbial communities from Coal Oil Point, Santa Barbara, California, USA - Santa Barbara Oil Seep Sample 6 (SPAdes)... | ecosystem: Environmental > Aquatic > Marine...
AGCGGATCCCGAGGTCAGCGGCATTACCTATATGGATCACGGGATATCATGGTCAGTTTACTTTGACGATCCGGAGGGCAACTGGGTAGAGCTGTGCGTCAACTCGCCATTCTATTCGCCCCAGCCTTTTCGACAGGATCTGGATCTGTCGATGAAGGACGAGGAAATTCTGGCATTGACAGAGCAACGTTGCCGGGCGAAACCCGGGTTCTGTTCGCGAGAGGCATGGCAGGCACGAATACAAAAACAGATTGATGCGACGCAGTCCTGAGGCGATCAAACAGAAATCCTTGGACTGGGAAAAAACAGGGCCTTAACGCGCCCGGTAATTGAGTAAGTAATCGGCTTATATTTGGGGGGGGGTTATGAATCATTCTATACGAACGGCTATTTCGGTATCGTTGATAATCTTAGCGTTACCGGGTAGCGGCAACGCACAGCAATCGGAGCCGGGTACGCTCAGCGAAATTACGGTCACGGCAACGAAACGGCAGGAAGACATTCAGGATGTGCCGATCTCAGTGGTCGCGATAACATCCGAAAATATCAGAACGCTTGGCATCGTGGACATGCGCGATATCGCGCAGCACGTTCCCAACGTCGAGATTTCAGACAACCCGGTTATCGCTAATATCTACATGCGCGGGCTGGGATCTGGCCGATCGCAAATCATTGAGCAGTCGGTTGGCTTGTTTGTCGACGAGATTTATCAGGGCAGATCGCAAATGAATCTGCACCCCATGTTTGATGTATCGAATGTGGAGGTCTTACGCGGTCCACAAGGCACCCTGTTTGGAAAAAATACGGCTGCCGGTGCACTAATCGTTCGAACTAACGAACCCACGAATGAATTTCAGGGAACGGCTTCCGCGACGATAGGCCAATACAGTACTGTAAACGGTTACTACAATATCGATGGCGCAGTGTCAGGCCCAGCCAGCGATAATGTCGCCTACCGACTCGCGTTCCGTTACAACGACGATGGCGGCTTTGTAAAGAACCGGGCCGAAGGTCCCGATGGCGTTGAGCGACAGGATACCCAGGTCCGCCTGAAGCTAAATTGGGATATTTCCGATCGGACCGGCGCAAAATTCATGGCGGAGTACAACCATTTTGATTCCGATGGTGAAGGGTCCGCACAGATGTTCAATCATGCACCGGACATGGTGGCGGGATTCCAGGCGATCGTGCCGACATTCGTGGATCAAGCGCCAAACTGGGAGACGGACGTACCTTGCAATCTGGCGGCAGCGTTCGATTTCTGTCCCGGCCGAGACCAGACATACACTCGTCTGAAAGCAGAAATAAGTCATGACTTCAGCGGCGGTAATTTCTCGTCGATTACGGCTTACCAAACATACGACTTCGACCATTTGTTCATTACCGACCCGGTCATGTACTTGCAGGCGGTTCGGCAGGAGGAGTTCAACGGATTCAGCCAGGAGTTTCGGTTTACCTCCGAACTCGGCGAGAAATTTGATTATATCGCCGGCCTGTTCTACGAAAATACCGAATTGGATCGCGATGAGACAAATCACCTGAATTTCGCATTCCACCCGCGGCTCAGCTTCTTAGGTAATCGGGATGGCATTGACAACTGGATGCTCAAGAACGAAACCGTTGCCGTATTTGGTGAGATGAGATGGCATCTAAGCGATGCGGTCAGTGTCATTTTCGGCGGACGTTGGGGGCGTGAAGAAAAGGAATACGACTACTTCGGCATAACCACCGCCTACTATGATGAAAATACGATTCTGGCCCTTCCGAACGATCCTCGAATCTTCACGGACCAAAAACGGGACGAGTCGGAATTTACCCCATCGTTCACTATGCGATGGAGCGCGGCGGACCAAGCGATGCTGTATTTTCGGTACGCTGAGGGCTCGAAATCCGGTGGATTTGATGACCGTGTGCTGGCGCCAACTCAGGAGCTTGAGTACGACAGCGAGTCGTCACGACTAAGCGAAGTAGGCGCCAAGATGTCCTGGCTTGACGGTAAGTTTGACTTGAACGCAACCGTGTTCCACACCAAGTTCGAAGACCTTCAGGTCGCGTCCGAACTCCAGGGGCAGGTTGTCGGCTTTCTCCTTCTGAACGCTGCCGAGGCAACTTCTCAAGGACTGGAGCTGGACGGACGATTGTTCTTGAGTGATTCGTGGATGATCGGAGGCTCCTATGGCTATCTGGACGCGACTTATGACAGCTTCCCAAATGCGCCTTGTATCGCCGTGCCCGGACCGGAGTGCCAGGCCAACAATGCCGGGGCGATGGTTCAGGACTTGGCCGGAGAAACGCTGGCGTTTGCGCCGGAGCACAAGCTCAGTATGTACGTGAATTTCGATCATAAGTTAGCGAACAGCTGGCGCTTGAATTCCACGGCCAGTATCAGTTACTCCGATGAGTATTTTGGTGATCTGGATGCCGATCCCTTGTCTATTCAGGATGCCTACACGAAAATCGATGCCAGTGTCGAGTTGGAGTCGCCTGACGGCAAGTGGTCAGTAATGTTGCTGGGCCGGAATCTAACTGAAGAAGTGGTGTACGCATCATCATTCGATACGCCGATTGCCGGGGCGCCCGGACAGAACGCATACCTGGATTCACCTCGTGAAGTGGCGCTGAAATTCAGTTATCAGTTCTAAAGCAGTAACGGACCGCGGGCGTTCCAATCTGTGCGGCCTGACTCGGCTATGTATCCCGAGCCGGCCGCGTCGATGGGGCTATTAGCCGTCACCGCGTACATTGAAAATACACAATTTGGCATGGAAGTGAACAATGAAATTGGTAATGTTTGGCGATGGTTTGCCGGGGATATTGCAAGACGATCGAATCATCGATATCTCAGCGGTTGTTGGAGACTGTGTTTCCGCGGATGGAAATCAGACAATGCAGCGAATTGTGGAGAATTTCGACTCCCTCAGTTCCGATCTACAATTACTTGCGGCAAGTGAGGACGGTATTGCCGTTTCCGATACGCAGTTGTTGGCGCCATTGGGACGTCCGGATAAGATTGTGGCGATGGGCGCCAACTATCTTGAGAATACCGACGGACCTGCCCTGCCAATTTTTTCATTCTTCAAGTCGCAGGATTCCGTTATAGGGCCCGGTGATACGGTCGTGCTGCCGGACAGCGGCGCGCGGGTCTATCACCATGAGGCAGAAATGGTTGTTGTGATCGGAAAGGAGGCTCGAAATGTTCCGGAATCCGAAGCGATGGATTATGTATTCGGATATACGGCGGGTATAGACGTGTCGGGCCGCCACCCGGCTGTACCGAGATCGCTGTTTGGAAAGTCGCACGATACGTTTTGCCCGCTTGGCCCGTGCATTGTTACCAAAGACGAGATTCCGGATCCGCACGATCTTCAGGTGAAACTATGGGTTGACGGCAGTTTGCGGCACGACTTTAGTACCAGCGATATGGGGCATCGAATCCCTGAATGTATTGCGTTTGTGAGTGCGACTACAGTGTTGCGACCCGGTGATATCATCATGACGGGGACAAACCACCAAGGAATCGGGCCGCTCCAGGATGGGGACAAGGTCGAGCTGGATATTGAGAAAATCGGTCGCTATCAAGTCAGCGTTTCGGATCCCTTGGGACGGTCCTGGCCGAAGGGCATCGACACAGAAATCGGCGAGAGAATTCGCAAGATGGTTAAGCTGGGTATACCGCCAGGCGCACCCGGTGCGCCTGCTGGCCCGAAGTAGCGTTAAGGTTCGACGACAACGACATGACTTAACTCCGGTCGAACACGCCAGACGGAAGTTCGTGTAGCGGTTCGCGCTGCTATGAACCCGGCGCCAAGACTGCTTTGCTCGGCGACTTTGGAAGAACCCTCAGGAGCCTGTAATGTCGGCATATCAGCTTGCAGGTCGGCCAGCGAGTTTAGAAGACGAAATCGTACATACTGGTCTTGCTCACCGATTACCGTACTGTAGCTGAATATGCTGCCAGTCCAGTTATGCTTCGTATACGCTGAACTCAGGCTTTCGAGGAAGGAGCGATACGGTACGTGGTGATCGGGTCGCACGTCGCTTAGCTCCATTTCCACGTAGCGCATCGCGCTATGATCGGGATCGGAATCGTAACTCAGCTTATCTTCCCGCAACAACACACGGGAGCGGCTGCTGGCAACGGCTTCATCCAAACTTGCTGCCAATGTCCGGTTTTTTCCCGTGTCGCGTGCAGTGGATGCAATGGTCTCGAAGTCGGCGCCCAGACTGGCCTGTTCCACGCTGGGTGCAAACCGCATGATAATGTAGCTGTGTTTAGTGCCTATCTGGTTGCTGAAACTAATCCACTGTGCGGCGCCGTCCACCTGCTGTGCGGCGACGGAGATATCACGCAACGCGTTTTCATAATCGACGTTTGCACCCGGCTGGGTCTGTACCTCAGACAACCACAGGTAGGTTGGCGGGGTGTCCTGCGAAAATCCAGATTGTGTGACGAGCATCAGCGTGCAGGCTGTCGCTCGTATCATGGTTTGTTTCAGTGTCTGTCTGCTTTTTTGGTTCAAGGTGAGTCCTTCGATATCATCGTAGAGCTGAACAAGGCATCTTCGAGTATGACATCTAATCGAAGATGAAGTCTATTTCGTCAAATACTAGACGCCTCTGTTGATTGATTACTGAATCGAGCGTAATCTGTTTCGAGATCGACTTCAGGCGGGAACGATATGGCACATGCAGCAAGCTGCAAGTCCGGCTAAAGGGAAGAGCTATATTGATTCCTCAGCGGCTGCTGAAGGCCGTCGACTGATTGTCGAACAACGCGCCGACGAGGCATTCAAAGTGTCTTGTTGCCTGATCAGATCGGTCAGGAATGCTCGCGCGTATTACTTGGCATGACCGATAAGGATGGACGTCGGAGCATTCTCGGCGTGTTGTCCTGAGGAGTTCAAATGACGAATAGCTCGGATAAAATTACTGCGACGCGGCGCATTATTGCCGACGGGTTGACCTTCGGTGAAGGGCCTCGGTGGCATGATGGATCTCTCTGGGTTTCGGATATGCTTGCGAATGAGATTCTGCGAATAGAACTCGATGGCAGGATGCAGCGAGTGGCCGAAGTATCTGGATCACCAAGTGGTCTGGGCTGGTTGCCGGACGGGCGAATGCTGGCGGTGTCCATGGTCGACGGTGTCGTGTTGGCTATTGCGGACGGACAATCCGAGGTCTATGCCGACTTGAATTCGATTTCCGGCGGTACGCCAAATGACATGATTGTCGATAGCCAAGGCCGAGCGTACGTCGGGAATGCAGGTTGCAATCTGTTTGAGGGCCTCAACCCGAATCCAACGAATTTGATACTGGTTGATAACGGTAAAGTTAGTCAGGTAGCGGATGGGCTGGTTTTTCCAAACGGTATGGCTATTAGTCCCGATGGTAATACGTTGTTTGTTGCCGAAACTTTTGCGCATAAAGTTACCGCGTTCACGATTGCGGTTGACGGGTCGCTTTCAGACCGGCGAGTATTCGCCGAACTCCCGAACCGTACGCCGGACGGTATTTGCCTGGATGCCGAAGGCGCCGTATGGGTTTGTTCTGCGGAGACCAGTGAAGTGCTGCGGGTGAGCGACGGTGGTGCGATAAGCGAGTGTATTGACCTCGGCGGACGCTTCGCCGCGGCCTGTGTGGCAGGCGGCGAGAACCGGTGCACGCTCTTGGTTGTGTCGTCGGATACGACACCCGAGAAGTTCATGCGCGGTGAATCTACGTGCAGAATCGAGGCCTACAATATTGATATTCCGGGAGTGGGAGCGCCCTAGATCCCAGGTGGTGGTGCAGTGCAATGCAGGTTGTCCACCAGGGGCTGACATGCAGCAGCAGATTCAGAAGTAGATTGTTGCAACCGCGAAGGAAGGTAGCCAGTCAAGTCAGGAGGTCGGATGTTGAATGAAACCGTCCTGCGTTAATTCGAAGTCATCTAATTTGAGGAGATATTCGTGACCGACAAGAATCGTCGAAGCAGGGGTGTGTCAACGTACAATGAAATTCTACGCCCAAAAGAAAAGGAACGTTCTGAGACTGCGGCCGTAGTCGGAATTCGCGAACTGACCTTGGATCACCTTTACGCTGACATTTGGCAGCGAGGGCAGCTTTCTCTTCAAGAGCGCCGTCTAGTGACTATTGCAATACTCGCTGTGCAGGGCCATACAAGCCAACTCAAGACCCACATAATAGGGGCACTTCGAAGTGACGTGCCTGTAGAAACACTTAACGAACTGATGGTCCAGGTGGGGCACTACGGAGGATGGGCCGCTGGAGTCAGTGGCCATGAAGTTGTTCAGAACGCCCATGAAGAAGAAGGTGCGTAGCGAAATGACCCAAGCGACGCAACAAGCGATGCAACAAGCCCCGCACACGTTTCCTGCTGTTCTGTTTGCCGCCTTCGCTATTCTGGGATAACGACACTCGACCGCACGGCCACTAATGGTGGCGACCCGATCACCCTGATCGATATCGAAACAATGCCGAGAACGCGAGTTATCACACGGTCTAGCAGCCCGTTGAAGAAGTGATGATCTGCGACAATAGCGTATCGATATGATGAGGTTTTCTTAGCTGCGCGGCATTGTCGATGAGGCCTTGATGGCCTGAAATGGCGACAGTAGAGGAAGATCACGTGCAGACAAGCGCATCGCAGCAATGACAGTGAAGAGTATCTCGACAAACCCAAAGACGGCTACGCATTCCTCACCCAGCGTCCCAATCAATTCCAGGTACGGAAATTCAACTTCCGCTGTAAATCCGCTTCGATACCAAGAGGCCCAGACATGGTGCTGCTGTTCGGGCGGTAATGGGTTTGGCCTGGATGAGTCCGCCCTCTATTCAAGGTGACTCCCTCCAAGGAGCACCATACCCTCCCTTAGCTGATGGTCCGAAAAATGGCAGGCAGGTCATCCGTAATATCCGTAATGTCCCTAATACTTCCAAAATCGCTGGCAAAAAGATTTTTTATATATAATATAGAAACCAGAGGTTCTACGGAGACATAATATGCAACGCTTCGGAATGGTGATAGGTATCAAGAGCGATAGGCTTGATGAATACAAAAAACTGCATGAGGCTGTGTGGCCCGAAGTCCTGGATGTTTTGAGGAAATACCATATTTCAAATTACAGCATCTTCCAAAAAGACGATTTTCTGTTTGGCTATCTGGAATACTCTGGCGAAGACCTTGCGGAAGACTTTGAAAGAATGGGTGAAGAAGCCATTATGAAAAAATGGTACAGCGTTTGTGGACCTTGCCAGCAACCACTCGACAGTAAGAAGGACGGAGAATGGTGGGCCACGATGGATCAAGTATTTTGTATGGCCTGAACCGCAAAGTCCAAACATGCTCAACCATCAGTGATGGCCATTTCCCGATAGGACGTTCCGATCCTCCCAGAGCTTGACCCATTGTATCTCTGTTCAGAAAACTCCAATTGGCACAGATCCTCTATCTGAAAAAGAGATTATCAATGCACAACCATAGATCACTGTTATCGCCCTACATCAAAGTTGGATGGGCTATCGGCGAACTGGCGCCTGCCACTTATGTTGGTATCACAATGATCTATCTCCTGTTCTATCTAACAGAAGCGCTTGGGATTTCCCCGGTAGTCGCCGGCACTTGTCTACTTATTCCACGGCTTTGGGATGTGGCAACGGACCCAATTATGGGTGCGATCTCCGACAATACGAAATCTCGGGCTGGACGAAGACGCCCTTATCTCTGTGCGGGAGCCATTCTGCTCGGTTTCTCTTTCTATTTGATGTTTGCTGTACCGGAATTCGAGTCTGTGTCAGGGAAGGTTATTTATGTTACGGCGATGTACATTCTAGCCAGCACGGCCTTTACCATTTATCAAGTACCTTACGGCGCGATGGTGCCGGAAATGACCAGTGACTATAAAGAACGAGTCACACTCTCAGGTTACAAGAATGTTGCGGCAAGAGTGGGGATTTTGTTGTCGGTTACCCTCGGCCCGTACATTTTCAACTCTGGTGATAACCTGGCAGAAGGGTTCGAATCGCTGGGTTTGTTTTTCGGTTCGTTAATGTTGATAACCGGACTAGTGGGTTTTTTCACTACCAAGAATGCTCCGCATGTGGAGGCAACTTCGAGTCAACTGGATATTCTCAGTCAGCTGAAGGCAGTCCTTAAGAACCGTCCCTTCAAGATACTGTTTAGTGTTTTTCTCTATCAGAATATTGCTATGGGAGCCAGTGCGACTGCGCTTGTCTACTACATCACTTCGGTTATGCGCGCTGACACCACACTGGCGGGGCAGCTGTTTGCGGTAAACGCCGTAACAGCGACACTCTTTACTGTGCCCTGGGTCTATATAGCACGGCGTTTCGGCAAGACAAATACGTATTTTGCGGGCCTCATGTTTACAGCGGCGATGACCCTGCCGGCCTTATTCTTGCCACCGAGTCTCTACTATCTTCTCTTTGCGGTCCTTTTCTTCGATGGCATTGGAAACGCCGCTCACCAACTACTCCCGGCTTCGATGCTACCCGATACCGTTGAAGTGGACGAAATGAATACCGGCTTAAGGCGCGAAGGTGCCTATTTCGGTGCATGGACATTCTGCCAGAAACTTGGCATGGCTCTAGGCGCGTTTCTCGTCAGTGTGGGCCTAGATTTATCCGGGTATGTTGCCGGTAACGCTGCATCAGCCGGACAGAGCGATGAGACTGTTCTCGGCATTCGTCTTGTATATGCCCTATTACCCATGGTGTTTTGGTTTGCGGCAATGGCAATGTTGCGAAAGTATGATCTTAACGAAGATAAGTTCAACGCGGTCAAGGCGAAACTCCAGGAAAAAACAAGGCCGAAAGTCGTATAGGAGGGCACCTGTTGCCGAATACATCAGTATCGAAGTCGAAGGGCAATAAGAGGCCCGCTGTTGTGATTACAGGGGCGGCGGGAGATCTCGGGCAAGCACTGTGCGACAGTTTTATCGCCGATGAATTTGCTGTTTACGCAGCCGACGTCAAGAAGCCGGCCCAAAAGGCTGGTCTGAATTCGATCAAAGTCGATGTCACCCGGCGGCAGCAGGTATTTGCGTTGGCCGAGCGTGCCGCGAAGGAAAATGATCTGATGGTCTGGATTAATTGCGCCGGTATTTTTCTCGGTGCAAACGTTGCCGAAGCATCTGACGAAATGTGGCATCAGATCATCGCGGTCAATCTTAGCGGAACGTTTTATGGCTGCGCAGCAGCGCTTTCTGCGATGCGAAGAAATGTAAGCGGCCGCATTGTCAATGTCGGTTCAATTTCAGGACAAATTGGAGGTGTTGGTGTTCACCCAGCCTACGGTGCCTCCAAAGCCGGTGTTCACGCTCTCACTAAGACCTATGCCCTGGAGGGCAGTAGACACGGGATTTACTGCAATGCCGTCGCGCCAGGCTTATTGGAGGGCGAAATGATGTATCAGTTAAGCGAGGCCCAGCGTGAAAGTGTTATTCAGGCGAGCCCTCAGAAGCGTCTTGGGCAGATCGACGAAGTTGTACACGCTATACGTTATTTGGCTGACGATCGAGCGGGGTATGTAAACGGCGTAATCTTGCCAGTCAATGGCGGCGCCTACATGCCATCCTGATGGCAGTTCAAATGCAGAATAATGGAAGAAATGGAATGCGGAAATACGTTGATGCTTATCTTTGGAATACTTTGCAGACGGGATCTGTTGAAAGCCTGAAGGGCCATATTACGGTTCGTGACTTAGTTCAACCACATCGTGGATACCGCTATGGATCTTAGGCTTGATCAGCAAACTGCCGAGATTCAGCACCGTACACGTGGATTTGTCGAGCGGGAAATCTTGCCGTTGGAAGCAGATCGCGCCAATTTCGATTCCCATGAAAATATCAGCCGAGATGTGCTCGCCAGTGTTCGGTCGAAAGCGCAAGCCGCTGGATTGTGGTCGCCGCAGATACCGGTATCACTGGGCGGAATGGGGCTCTCTATCGCCGCCCGCGCAATCATGTACGAGGAAGCCAATCGATCCATATTCGGTCCGGTTTGTTTCAACTGCGCCGCCCCAGACGATGGCAACATGGTTGTGCTCGACAAAGTTGCCACGGACACGCAAAAAACCAAGTGGTTGCAGCCACTGGTCGATGGTCAATGCAGATCAGCTTTCGCAATGACAGAGCCGCATCCCGGTGGCGGCTCTGATCCAGGCATGATCCAAACGCGGGCCAAACGCGAGGGTAGCAAGTGGATTATTAGCGGGCGCAAATGGTTTATTACCGGAGCGGCTAGCGCCAGTCACTTTATCCTTATTGCACGGACTTCCGATGATCAGCGTCGGGGACTGACAGCCTTCCTGTTTCACAAAGACCAACCCGGTTGGAAAATCGAGCGCCGGATCCCGATCATGGGGCCGGAGGAACACGGTGGTCACTGCGAAATTAGCTTCGATGGCCTTCAGATAGATGATAGCGAACGCCTGATGGAAGTTGGCCAGGGACTCAAGTTGACGCAGATCCGCTTGGGTTACGCACGCCTGTCGCATTGCATGCGCTGGCTAGGGTTGTCCAAACGTTGTATGGAAATCGCCAGCGCCTATGTAACAAAACGGGAAGGCTTCGGTATGCGTTTGGCAGACCGGGAATCCGTCCAGTTAAAAATGGGTGAACTGGCACACAGTATTCAAATTGGTCGCTTGTTGGTTATGCATGCCGCGTGGAAGCAGGACCAGGGCGATTTCGCTCGCAAAGAAGTGTCCATGGCGAAGATCCATGTGGCGAATACCTTGCACAACGCAGCAGATGTTGCGATCCAACTCAACGGTGCCCGGGGTTATTCTAAAGACACCGTGCTGGAGTGGATCTATCGGTATGCTCGCCAGGCACGCCTCGTTGATGGTGCAGATGAAGTGCACAAAATGATATTGGCGAAATTCTACATGCAGGAAGGAATGGATTTTTGGTCCTGGGATGTGTAGTAGGTGATTAACATTTTTTGCTATTCCGGCACGCGGTTAAACTAAGATCTTGATGTGATGCACGATGATTTTTTCTCCCTGAAGGGGCGGGTTGCCTTGGTTACCGGTGTCTCAAGTGGTCTGGGTAGGCACTTTTCTCAGATGTTGGCATATGAATGCGCTCGAAGACTAGTAAGGTCAGGCGCAGCAGGCAGTATTATCAATATTGCATCAAAACTGGGTCTGACCACACAGTTAAAGCAGACCGCTTATAGCGTATCCAAAACCGGCGTCGCACCGTTAACGCGAATGATGGCGCTTGAATTGATCCGGCCCGCTACTGTTGCTTGCGAGCGGAGCTGGATCGTATATCAACGGTGCCGTGTTGCCCGCTGACGGTGGCCATCTAGTGGCGGGGCGTTGAGCATCAAGAGCGGCGAATATGAGAAAGACAGAATGAACTTGGATACAAATTCGCAGCGGCTTGCCAGCTACCTGGAGCAACACATCACAGGTTTCCAAGCACCATTGTCACTTCAAAAGTTTGCTGATGGACAATCGAATCCGACATACCTCGTATCTGCCGCCAGCGGAAAGTATGTGCTTCGAAGCAAACCCCACGGAAGATTGCTAAAGTCAGCTCATGCGATAGAACGGGAATATCGAGTGATGCGGGCCTTAGCGGATACAGAGGTCCCCGTCCCCGTAACACTTCATCTTTGCGAAGATGAGGGTGTTATCGGCTCTGCCTTTTTTGTAATGAGTTACGAGCACGGGCGAATTTTCTGGGATCCAGCTTTGCCAGATCTGAGTGTTTTCGAACGCTCCCAGATATACGATGAGATGAATCGGGTCTTATCCAATTTGCACCGATTGGACATCAACAAAGTTGAACTTTCCGACTACGGCAGGCCGGGAAACTATTTTTCTCGACAGATAAACAGATGGACACAGCAATATAGGTCAACAGAAACGAAAACTATTGAAAAAATGAACTTCTTGATCGATTGGTTACCAGAAAATGTTCCGGCAGATGACGGTAGGATCAGTCTAATTCATGGCGATTTTCGTCTCGATAATATGATATTTCATCCGACTGAAAACCGGATAATTGCACTGCTCGACTGGGAACTGTCAACCTTGGGGCATCCTTTTGCTGACCTGGCATATCAATGCATGCAATGGCGATTGTCGAATACCGATGAGATAAAGGGTCTTTGGGAATGTGACCGTACAGATCTCGGTATTCCGACCGAAGATGAGTACATTGAGACCTATTGTCAACGTATGAATATACCCAGGATCGAGAACTGGCATTTTTACCTGGCGTTTAGCTGTTTTCGTTTCGCCGCCATCGTGCAAGGCGTGTTATTCCGTGCTCTGTCCGGTAATGCTTCGAATAGCCGCGCAAAAAAAGTTGGTGAACTAACGAGTCCGCTAACAAATATAGCTGTTGATCTGATTCTTCGACACCAGTGATGACCGTACAAAGCGATGGCAAAATCGACTGAATTGGGCCCTGATGAAATTGCCCTTCGATCAATTATTGAAGTCACCCGAAAACTCTTCAGGCAAACCTTGGAGTAACTACTCTTTTGGTGCACCGATCGCTGCCGACAGGGTTTTTGAGGCTGTGCTAAGCAACTTTCGGGCTTCGTCAATATTGGGGGCATTGATGTCATCAATGCGGCTAAGAAAAGGAATGGCAAGTGTTGCAATAGCATTTCCAGAAAAATCCAAGACAGGAAAACTCAAGTTTCTTACGCCACGCACTTGTTGACTGGCTGACTCATCAAAGCCTTGCTTACGGATCTTAGCGCACCTTTTCGAAAGGCTATTAATATCGATAGGTACTGTAGATTCGGCAAGTAGGGTAGATAGCATGAGTTCATAGTCGTCTTTCGAGGCAAAGGCGAGAATTACTAGGCCTGATGATGTAAGTGACAAGTCCAATTGGGCTCCCATCCTTACAGAGAACCCAAGACCGCCGGGGCTATCAACCTGGGCGACCACAAGAATTCGACCATCATGGTAGACAGCCAGGTGACAGGATTGATCCAACGTTCGAGTGATAGTGGTCATTAGCGGAAGTGCTTCTGTGATCAAGCGTCGCGTAGGGGGATGGCGGTGTGACAATTCGAATAGCTTTAGCGTCAATCCGTATCTGTCTCCTGGCTTTTGTAAGATGACGTAACCCCTTTGTTGGAGGCAATTTAGCATCCTGAAGATTTCACTAACTGATCTGTTGAGAATTCTTGCAATTTCCCCCTGACTCAAACCCTTGGGTTGATCTGCCAACAGTTCGATAATATCCAGACCTTTTTCCAGCGCAGGAGTCCGGTATTTAGGTTTAGAAGCGGATCCGCTCTTGCTTGTTTCAGATATTTTTGACATTGCCTGTGTTTACTTCCATAATTTTTATATAAGAAAAGGAGTTTTCGCAGTGAAAAATCAATGTAACGAAAAATCCAAATGATCTTGTTACTTCTAGCTATAAGAGTTTTATATATGAAAATAGACAGTATTGATACCGATTCTTGCGAGGCGATGACAGTTGCTTGTTTGCCAGGAGCATGTCCCATGAGCAGTGACTGGGCAGGTCTGATCATAAGGAAGGTTCCCAATGCTCATTAACGATATTGAGATTCGACTATGTCGGCTGCCAGATTCGCCTATGGCGGACTCGGAGATGCGCAACGGGATCAAATCCAACCTCGAATTTCTTGTCCTGACAATGAAGACCGATGATGGTCTGTCCGCCTCAACCTTTGGTTTTGCCGGTCGTGGGGCGCGTATGGCCGGCGAGATTGCTGCGACTGCACTCAAACCCTTTTTCATGGGCCGCGACCCCATGTACCGTGAACAACATTGGCATGACTACCGCATGGAAGATCGATGGTGGAATCATGTCCCTATGTATTCCTATGGGCCTTTTGACATCGCTTGTTGGTTACTGTGTGCCCATGCGGCGAATCAACCACTCTACAAATACCTGGGAGCGTACCGCGATCGTGTGCCGGTCTACGGAAGTTCACTTCTGCTAGCAACAGCGGATGAGTACGCAGAGCAAGCCCGAGAGACCATGGAGCGTGGATGGAACGCGTATAAACTGCATCCTCCCGGCGATCCTGCTTTTGATCTTAAGGCGTATCATGCGTGTCGTGAAGCGGTGGGAGCCGACTTCAAGCTCATGAGCGATCCGGTTGCGGCCTACTCATTTGAGCAAGCTTTGAAAGTAGGGCGTAAGCTGGAGGAGCTCGACTATCATTGGTTTGAGGAGCCGCTCTATGACGAATCTCATCACAATCTGAGAGAATTGGCTCGAACATTGGACATTCCAATTTGTGGCGCTGAAGTGATAAACAAGCATCCCTACAGTGTTGCTGAATGTATATCGACTCGTGTATTCGACATAGTCCGTGCCGATGTATCTTGGAGCGGTGGTATCACAGGAGTTATGAAAACAGCCCACTTGGCAGAGGCATTCGGCGTCCAGTGTGAGATACATACAGCTATCTATCATCCACTGGAGCTGGTCAATTTGCATTGTTGCGCGGCCATCAAGAACAATGATTTTTTTGAATTACTGGTGCCTGACTCGCATTACGACTTTGGTCTCAAGGAGCCGTTAAAGATAGACAATGGCCTCGCTGTATTGCCAGAAGGGCCTGGTCTGGGGATCGAACTTGATTGGGACCAAATTGAAAATCATACATTCGAAGTTCTCTAGGAGTTGAAGTGTGAGTAACAATGAGCTTTCCAATTCTACGAATACTGAAGCAAAGTCCGTCAACCTATTTACGCCGGTCCAGCTTGGCCCCTATGAACTGCCCAACCGTATTGTCATGGCGCCAATGACTCGCAACCGCGCAAGCGACAGCTTTGTTCCAGCCAGCATCAGCGAAACGTATTATTCGCAAAGGGCCTCGGCTGGTTTGATTATCACTGAAGCTTCGCAAGTCTCGCCTCAAGGTGCTGGCTATCCACGCACACCCGGCATCTATAATGAGGAACAAATCGAAGCCTGGCGTCGCATAACTGAGGCAATTCATCGTCGCGGCGGTCGGGTCTTTTTGCAGTTGTGGCATGCAGGACGAATATCCCATCCCTCTGTATTGCCAAACGGGGTGCTGCCTGTTTCCCCCAGCTCGCAACAAGCAGAGGGGCAAATCATGACTAAGTCGGGCATGCAAGACTATGTTGTACCTCGTGCCCTGGACACGGATGAAATTCCCGAGCTGATCACCCAGTTTCGCATCGGTGCAGAAAATGCAATGAAGGCGGGATTCGATGGAGTTGAAGTGCATGCCGCCAACGGCTATTTGCTGGATCAGTTTATTCGAGATGGTCTCAATGACAGACATGATGACTACGGTGGCAGTGTAGAAAATCGCGTGCGCTTGCTGATTGAAGTCACGGCGGCGGTCACTGATGTTTGGGGTGGTGATCGAGTCGGCGTACGCATCTCACCGCTGGTCAATGTTCACAGTGTGTGTGATTCTGACCCAGAGGCCACATTCAGTTATCTGGTAGCCCAGCTAAATGCCTTTCGTCTCGCCTATTTACATGTGTTCGAGAGCGTTATCCCTGCCCCGAATCAAACCAGACCGCTGTTTGATATCAAGAAGCTTCAAGAAACCTTCGCAGGAACCTATATCGCAAATGGTGGTTATGATGCCAACAGCGCCGATAAAGCGTTGGCCAGTCAGCGCGCTGATCTTGTGTCTTTTGCTGGTCTCTTCATTGCCAACCCGGACTTACCGCGACGTTTTAGAGAAAACGCATCGCTAAGACCCGCTGACATGGAGACTTTTTATCAAGGCGATGAGAAAGGTTACACAGACTACCCATCTATGGATCCCGGCAAATTCTAGTTTCATCTCAATTGATTCTGATTGAATTCTATGACGAATAAACTAACCCGACGTCAAGTATGTTCCTCTGCTTTAGCCTTGGCGGTCGCCTTGAAAGCACCCGCTATTTCGGCCTATGAAATAGTACCTCCCCCGTTGGGAATGCTGCTCAGCGAAGACGACATAGCGGCAGGGAAGGCTCTTCTTACAAAATACGTTCCCATCGATTTACATTCGCATCCTGGAAAATTCCACGCTGATCTGGAAAATCCTACCGATTATGAAAAATGGGTCATTGAAGCGAATGGGGGGTCATTGGGTTCTTTTGTGCAGCAGACGCTTAAACAGCTCAAAGCCGTCAGTCCGATCATAACCCATATTGCCACGGTCTCAGATCGATCCTTGCTCGGTGTCAAAGATAACCCTCTGCGCATAGCGGCTGTACGCGAGTTTAATTCGGGCGAGGCGTTTA
>Ga0209344_10003271_pt1 | contig 16251 bp, 10 predicted proteins | sample Cruoilmetagenom6_FD_187293 | JGI IMG/M metagenome (GOLD analysis project Ga0209344, IMG submission 187293) | Oil polluted marine microbial communities from Coal Oil Point, Santa Barbara, California, USA - Santa Barbara Oil Seep Sample 6 (SPAdes)... | ecosystem: Environmental > Aquatic > Marine...
ACCCGTGAGCCTGAAGAGCCGGACGCGGGAATTCTGCACGTCCGAATCTGTGAGGGGCCCGGACGGGCAACCGCCCGGGTTTACTCGACACCTATCCAGGCCCCCGTCTCTAGTCGGCGGGTCTCTCGAGAAGCTCGCTTCCCGCGGCCGGCATGATCTCGCTGAGCTTTTTGATCGCTGCGGCGTCGAGGCCGGCCTGACTCCAGGGCTCGTCGTCACGATTGAAGTTGAGGATGCTCATCAACCCGGGCTTCGATTTGATCGAGTCAATCCACTCTTTCTCGGTTTCGGCTTTCAAACCCTCGATCTTCTGTTTGCCGTTTTTGTCTTGAACGCGATCGATCAGAAGCGGGTACCGGGTCAGGGTTGCCCACGTCCGCGGCCACTCGTTCATGACAACCACCCACAGCGCAAGATTGCACCAATCCTTGGATTCCGGTTGGATCCCGTGAATCCTCCGTCCGATTTCCTGAAAGATAGCGACGCCGTTGATGATTCGCTTGATCTGCCGCGGGTTGGACGGCAGCACGTCGGCGATGGGCACGAGTCTGTGCTGTGCCGCTTTCTGCGCCCTTTCATCTGCCGCGGATCTGAGCGCGGTATCGCGGTTTAGCTTGTTCAGAAAGGCGTCTCGGGCGGAATCTTCGAGTCCTGACTCCTCGGCCCGCCGTCGAAGATCGGCGGTTCTTTCGTCACGCCGGAGCGTTTCGCGGTCCGCGAGGGCGCTTTCCAGGTCACCTTCGAGCGAACGGAGGGTCGCCTTATCCTCTTCGGTGGGAGCTTCCGAGTGCAATGGTCCCACCCCGAGTGTGTTCCTCACGTACTCGGTCCTGGTGTCCTCGGTGATGTCGGGAAGCACCAGCGAAAGTTGGATCGTTTTCTCGACGAAGCGCCCACCAAATGTGTGCTCGGGGCCTACGTCGATATCAACCATGGCCTCGTGGACCTTGGCGAATGCCTTCTCGATCCAGTCTCGATCTCCGAGAAGCACGAAGACAACCCTGGGACTTCGAAAAATGGTCTGCATGCCCTGCAGCAATGCGACCACGAAATCGGGTTTGCATCGGTCGATGTCGTCGACAACGACGATGACCGGTCGTTTCAGGAAGCTGATGATCCGATCGAAGTGTCGTCGAAATCTCTCGAGAGGGTCTCCGGAACCGAGGGCATAGTTCTTTGCGGCGTCAGGCGTCCCCGGCAGCAGAGTATCGGTAACCGCCGAGAACAGCGACCAGAGCGCAGTAGCCCCACCGAGCAGGACCACCACCGCTGTGGTCAGCAGTGAAGGAATCGACTTGGTCGCTCCATCGCCGCCTATTAGAGCGGTCTTGATCACACCGGGATCGAAAAGGTCCTTTTGCTGCAACACCATCGCAGCAACGACGGTCAGCAAAAAGGTCAGAATCAGGAGGGCGGTTTTGGGATTGAACAGCCTCCAAACGAGCTCCATCCGCCACAACCGAAGCCATCTCAGATGACCGTACAACCGTCCGTGCAACTTGTTCTCGCCCGGCGGGTCGGGGGGGATCCATCTCTTTTTGTTGAGTTCTTTGGTTTGACGGGCGGGCGCCAGTGTTCTCACGGATCGAAAACTCTGGCGGCGAATCGCCTGATAGAAGCACCACCACGGCGGGTCGATGTGCTGGTGCTGCCATGCGTTGAAGGTCACGACGTGCCAGGGCCGACGGAAATCGTCGGGCCACGCGTTCTTATCGTGAAGAGGGAGCGATTGCAACCAGGCTGGGGAGTCGTCGCGATCGCGATAGGGATTCAGGATTCGGACAAGATAGTTGGCGAACGACGTCTTTCCACCACCCCACGGCGCATCGATGTGGACCACGAAGCTCTTGTTCGAAGAATCGTCGAGCTTCGACCTCTTCCGGTGACCGGCCTTGTTGATGCCGCTCCAGATCCGGTTCAGACGCGCGGCGAGGATGAACGCGAGGTCTCCTCTGTTGAGATAGTCATCCTCGCTCTCCGGAGCATCGCCGATGAAGGCGATCTCTGCTTCCCACGGTTTGTAGATGTCGAGACCGGCCTTGCCCCTCAATAGCAGAAGCCGGTCGATTCCGACCGCCGTCTCCCGTGTCACTTCGAGAATCGCGCCGAGGCTCAGATTGAGATCGAAGCCTGTCTTCTCGACCACTTCATCTCGATCGATGATGTCGTCGAGAAAGACCTCGACGATTCTCGTCTGATAGCGGTACTCCCCGCTCGTCTTTGATTGCTTCAGCTCGCGCTGTTTCGACGATCGAGGCTTGCCGTCAACAAATCGGCCGGTTCCGGCGACCCCGCTGGCTTTGCTCGCGGTGTTGCTGATGTCCCGCCAGTAGATGACCGGATCGCCGGGTGAGATCCCTTTGACTTCTCTGCTGCTTCGCCACACGATCTCGGGTTTCTCTTCGTCGCTTGAAAGCAGGGGCTCGGTTCGATCCGCATCGGTGTAGTGGAGGAGCCAGAGTGTGGGCTGCGATTCCGATGAGGGGCCAGTCCCCTCATAGCCTGTGGGCTTCGGGGCGTCAAACGCTTCAACGAGCCCATCGACGAGGATGTCCGGGTTTGCTCCGTGGCTTTGGAGACGGCCACCGACCAACCCCGCGTCGGATCTGCTCGCCATGCGGGCGATGGCAAGGCTGAGAAACTCGGAGAGCGGCCGGCTGCGATCGCCGGGTTCGGGGAACCCGGCGATCGCCTCATGCAGATTCCTGTGGAGAGCCACGTCGTTGACGTCGACCTGCGTCATCTCCAACGGTTCTTGCAGATTCAGGTCTGAGCGGAAGTCCTGCCATTTTAGGCCTGCGCGCGCCAACCCGTTGCCGACCGCCGGGTTCATGGTGTCAAGCGCCACCAGTGCGGTGGATCTCGTCACTTCTTGGGTATTCGAGTTCCCGGTGTTGACCCTTATTTGTTGCATGGCATCCAGAAGCTGGATCAATCGAGCGAGCTCTTCCTCGTCGGGCGAGAGATCGAGTTCGGCGAGCGTCGTCCTCAGGGTCGGGGAGGTTTCTGGCTTCATCATCGACTCCTTCGAGCGAGCGTTTGGTTGGAGGATGAGTACTTCATATCACAATGTGACAACACGGGTATCCCTTTCGCTCAGGTTGATCGGAAATCGGACCGTCAGCGGTCTGGTCGCGGCCTAAAGTGTAGGACCTCAGGAGATCGGTTAAGGACCCGCCTACAGTTGACAAAGTCGCTGGTATAAAAGGGGAAAAACGTAGGCGCGCCCTTTAGGGTGCGCGACCAAAGCGCAGTCAACAACCTTCGCGGTTGGACCAACCTGAGCGAAGGGGATACCCGTGATGTGACAATCCGCGAGAATCGCGGGCGTTACAGAACAACCATGAGCTACCAGGGGCTCAGGGTCCTCATGACCCACCGCGCCGCATTCTGGAAGTCCCACCAGTGGGACGTCTCATATCCTGGCTTCAATCCCCGATGCGCGGGCCCTCCCGATCCGGTCAGAGCGAGGCCGTACGCATCACCGAACCAGTCCTTACCGGCGTACCGGTACCAGTCCTTTTCAGTGGGGGAGATGTTTCCGAAGCCTCCGGGGGCCATGACGAGCGCCTCCCAATGCTTTTTGCGCCGCTCCAGGCTGTCAAGACTTCGAAAGCGGTCTACGGACAGGAGGTTCTGCTGATGGTTCAAGGAAAGCCCCTCAGCCGTGCCAGGCACCGTCTGTAAGAGGTCTGAAATGCTTCTTACAGCTGCAGCAGTTATCTCTGCGTTGTCACGGATGATCACCCCTCCGTTTGCTGTCACGCCGTCCGGTGGATGACCGTCCCACCAAGTACCGGCCGGCCGCTGGTAACTCCAGCGGAGGAATGGAATATCTGGGCAGTGCACCGCCTCTGCATGGCCGATCTGCGGCGGCAGGTTGGGAAACCGGTGGAGGAAACCTCCTGTGATCTTCTTCAGCAGTGCGGGATCATTCGGTTTGAGTCTCAGGTTCTGGACGTTGTTCTCCGGCCCCTGAAATGCCGAGAAACCCTGGTGTGCATAGCTGTCCGCGAATGCGTGTAGCGAGATGCCGAGGGCCTTCAGCCCAAGACGGCGGTTACTCCCGACCAGCCCGATTGCCTCCTCGACAAGGCTGCGCACTCGGTCGTTGCCCGCGGTGGTGACTCGCTGGTTTCCGTCGGCATACACGAAGTGGAACGGCCTGAGGATCCGCTCCTGCCACCGTTCGGACAATGCGAGGTGTGGCGGGGCCTGGGTCGGAACGGCGAGGTGGTAGCGCCCGTCGCTTCGGTAGAGCCGCCCGACCATTTTGCAGCCGTCCGTGTACTGGGATGCCGTCGCCACCACCTGACCTTCTTGCGGGGTCAGCCCCGCAAACCTGCACAGCACGTACACGACACTGAAGTGAAAGTCTTTCTGCATTGCTTCCTCCTTTTCCTTCTGAACCGGAAACCGTTCAGGTCTCGGCTCGCACGTGATGGCACCCCTCCCAGATCTCCTGAGGGAAGACGATTTGGTTTGAGAAAGGCAAATTCGGCACACCCTGGCCGCTGTTGAGGTCGATGCCGTGCTTGAGGTAGGCCAAGTATGCGAGTTGGCTGCAGTAGAACGCGTCCTCGGTCCTCGAGTCGAGGAAGTTCATGTTGTACGGCTTCTCTTTCTTCGCCTGTTTGAGGCAGTAGGACGCGACAGAGTCCCTAATTTGAGCGATCTCTTCGTCGGATCGAGCAACGGTTTCAACCGGGTAGGCGACGCCGATTAAATGATCCCTGACTCCGCGCTGGGCGATCATGGCCTCGAAGTCCCATCGGACTCCGGCCGTTTTGAACTCGATGACCTTCCCTTTCGCCCCGGCCTCGACGCAGCGCCCGCCCGGGCCCACGTAGACAATGATGTGGTCGATCTCGCCCGGGATTAGCTTGCCGAGCAAGCGCCAGAACTTGCCGGTGATGTCGCGGTTATCGCCATCGGTGGTGCAGATCAGGTCGCCGGTTTTGACCGGCAAGCCGTTGATGATGTGAGAGTGGACCATTTGCTGACTCCTTGTCAGAACGGATGACGAACAGCAAGACGGTTTCGGGCTGGCGCCCGTCTATCCCCTTCACGTTGGTGCCTTTGATCTGTAAACGAATGGGAATGGGAATTCGAACACCGGTGGCGTGATGGGAGTCGGATGGATGGGTGCCACGTGTGCGCCAGGCAGATAGGCGCCACCCATCGCATTCTTCGCATTGTTTCGTCAGGCGCGAGGAGCCCCGGGGGAGGCCGCAGCACTGCGTCGATGCGAAGGGTGACGTTGAACAACCCGAAGGCCCAGTTCTTTCCGAGGCCCGGGTCACACAAGATCAAACGCGGGGGCTGGCGGACCGGGCAGCCCCCGCAAGGTATTCAGAAGCCATACCGGCGAAGCAGATGGGCAACGTCCTGGAGGGCGTCTGTGATTTCGCCGTGTTGAGCGATCAGGTCGTCACGCATGTGGACGGGTTCTTGGGTGCCCGGCCAGAACGCCTCCTTGGAACGGGCTGCGGTCACCCGATCGACCAGTTTGAGTTCCGGGTAGACCTGGTCGATGGCGGAAATAACCAGCTTGTCCGCGATCGACACTTGGATCCCCGAGTCGAACCAGTGAACGGGCTCTTTGACATGGGACGTCACGGCCCGAGAGGAAACGGAGCCGCGCTCGATGACCGATCTGTCGAGATCGCGAATCGTCGTGATCAGGTCGCTGCGGAAATGAGCCGGTTCGATCCAGTCGGCGCGGAGTTTCAGCTTTAGGGCGTCGCTCCACAGGACGTAGAAACCGATGGAGCCGATCGTCTTGATGGGGACCGGGTCGTCGGCGATCTCGTTGAGGACTTTGGAGATCTGGTTGTCGAAGATGGTGCCGGCGAGGTGTTCCGCGCCGATCGAGATGCGCTCGATCTTGCCGCCGTCCCCGACGTCGAGAACGTACGGGAGCGTTGTCGTGACGACGAACCCGATATTTCGTGAGGCCTCGTCGAAGGCCTGGTCGATCCGGGTTTGATACTTCTCGCGGATGACTGTGTAGAGCCGGATGAGGTCTTCGTGCAGCAGCACGTCGCTGGGGTGGGCCGGCTCGACCGGGTCAGTGGGAAATGGTCTCTTTGCCATGGTACTTCTCCTTTGATGCCGTTGGTTGTCGTGGTCCGGGACCCGAGTCTTGGGAGGGGCGCGAGGTGCCTGCATGGCCCACTACCGCCTTACCGGGGCGCGCGATGTGAGATGCCGGTCCATCTCACGTTTGAACTCGGAGTAGGGGATCGGAGTCTCGAGCTCGCCGAAGAAACGGCCGAGCGCGGGTGCGTCCGGTCCAAGGGTAGAGAGACACGGCTGTTCGGGCCCGTTTGGGTCGCCGATTCGTTCCGCTGCGCGGATCACGCCGGTCGGGGTGTCGGACCTGCCGAATATCTCGTAGGTCTCGGTCAGCCGGTCGATGAGACGTTCTCCTTCGACTCTGAGTTCGGCGCTCTTGGCGTCGACGGTGGAGCGCAGGGTCCGGGCGAAGCGGTGGACCCCGCTTTGGTCGGGGTCCGAGCTCGAGGTCACAAAATCGTAGATCCGGCACAGGTGCTCGTAGGTGTCGAGGTTCGTTCGCTTGATGAAGTTTCTGACCGATGCTCGGAGGCTTGCGGTCAGGGTGTTCGGATGGAACCGCCGCAACAGTTGGAAAAAGAAGTCCACCTGCATGTTGAAGTAATGGAGCCCGTCGTCGCTGAAGTTGCGGTCGAAGAAGACGTGGTTGACAATCCTGTGGAAGGCCTCGACGGCGGGGTCCTTGAGACGGTAGTCGAGACCGTACCAGTCGCCCAGGAGGGCGTCATCCGCGAGCAGCCGGGCCTCAAGGCCGGTCCCGGCGTATGCCTCGGCGCGGCAAAAGTTGAAGGGGTTCTCGTTGTGGCGCTCGATGAAGCGAAGGTTGATCAGGACGTCGTTCAGGGTCGTATCCGGCTCGAACATCAGGATGTTGAAGGCGATGTGGATATCGAAATCGTTCAGAATCTCGAGGGCGCTGAGGATCTGGGCGAGGTCGCACTTTCGGTTGAGGTTCCGCAGCCCGTTCTCGGAGGCGTTCTCGACGCCGAGGAATACCCGGAAGAGACGGAGATCGTCGAGGACTTGAATGGCCTCCCGGGTGATGCTGTCGGGACGGGCTTTGACGGCGATCGCGATGTCTTCGATGCCCTCCCTCGCCAGGGAGTCTCGGAGATCGGTGAATCGGGCGGTGGCCTGGTCATGGTTGGGGAGAAAGAAGTTGTCATCCTGGAAGTTGAAGATCTTCACTCCGTGCCGGAAGTAGAGCTGCTTCATCTCCTCGACGATGTTCTCGACGCTGCGGATGCGGAATTGTTTGCCGCCGCCTTGTTGGTACCAGGCGTTGATGCTGCAGAAGGTGCAGCTCCGCCAGCAACCCCGGCTGCTGAGGATGCTGCCGATGGGTTTGTCGAAGTACTCGTGAAAGGTCGTTCGTTTGGGGAAGGGAAGCGCATCAAGATCGTCGGGATTTCCGTGTGAAGGGTTGGTTCGGATCGAGCCGTCGCTCTGGCGATGGCTGATCCCGGAGATGTCGATGACACCGGCAGGGTCGTCGGCGTACCTGCAGATGAGTTCCTCCCCCTCTCCCAGTCCGACGGCGTCGAAGGCCGGATGCTCGGCGAGGAGCCGCTCGGCGTTGAGCGAAGCGAAGTGCCCGCCGGCGACGATCCGTCCGTCATATCCGTTTTCACGGAGGCTCGCCGCGAGGCCGCAGAACTCGCGCGCCCGACTCGTGAAGATCATCGAAAGGGCGGCGATCCGGCATCCGGAAGCGATGATCTGTTCGACGACTCTTGGTGTGTCTGAAGAGGCATCGAAGGGGACAATTTCGGCGTGGTGGCCTGCATGCTCCAGCGCCGATGCCATGTACCGCAGGGCCAAATTCTCTTCCAGCTCGGCGCCTACCAGTGCGACTCGCATTCTGCACCTCCGTCGCAGAGTCTCCGGTCCTCCCTGATGAAAGGTCGGGGAGAAACGTCGAATTTGGTGGGAATGGCCCACCGCGTTGTACGAGCGTTTCTGAGGTTTCTACTTCACTAACGAACGAAGGCGCCGTTTCGAACGCGGGTGCAGTCAGACAGCTCGACCGGCCTCGTCGGCGAACAACCGGAATCGCACCTTGCTGTTGACTTCGCATACGATCAACGGCCACTCGATCGCAATGAGGCTGACTTACGGCAACGTCCGCTTCAACCTGACAGGGGACCTCAACGCCGAGGCCATGGATGTCATGCGGAACAAGATCCCGGGTTGGCAGCTCGAGGCTGAGATCGTCAAGGCTCCCCACCACGGGTCTCACGACTTCGATTTTTGGGCGTTGAAGCAGATGAAGCCCGTTGCGGCGATCATCTCATCCGGGGACGAAACGGTGTCGAAGGAACACATCCATCCGAGAGCGACGCTGATGAGCGCTCTCGGCAAAGTCATGCGACACGAAACGGGAGTGGTCTTTTGTACCGAACTCGCTGCATTCTTCGCCATGCGAGGTTATTCGTACACACGGGAAGATCTCGCCGAGTTCTTCAGTCGGGATGAGGACAAGGAATACACCGGAAAAGACCTCAAGAACCTCTTTACCGGAGTTCCTCGCGAAGGGGATCCGTTTGGTAAGTTTTTCGCGTTCGAGAGAACGAACTTCGGGATCATCCACGTGCGGACCGATGGCCGGCGGGTCCTCATCTACATCCGCAGTGGAAAGAAGGGCCACAACGAAGCCTATCGATTCGAGGTGAGCGATACCCACGATGTTGCATTCCTGCCCGAGGTCGAAGTGCGGTAGATTGCTCGCCACTTCTTGCTTTCAGATCGGCATCACCCGAGAATCTGCGTAGGCGGGGTTCTTTTCGCCGGCGATCGATTTCTAGGAGTAGCCCAGGTTCGTGAGGATCCGGTCGAGGATCAACCCCTTTTCCTTGGGCACCGAGCACTTCAGATGCGGACAGAAGCCGCCCTTGACCGGGTTTTCCTTCCCGTCCCACGTTACGTTCAACGGGCAGTCCATTCGCGAGACCGTCATGCACACCAACATGACCAAGTCGCGCTCGAGGTGAACTCCCGGGTCCTTGTCACGCTCCACGCACGAGAGGAGGGTCGCGACCTCGGCGATCCGCCCGGCCCTTTCGGCCAGGTCAAGGATGGTGCAGCGTGCGGCTCGCCACTCCGCCTCGGTTTTTTTCGAGAACAGGTCACGGTAAAGCTTGCAGACGAGGTCCTTGGTCTCGTCGTCCATCTTGAGTTTCAGGGTCCCCCCGTTGATGGCGATGACGACGTCGTTGAGCGCATTCTCGACCCATCCGTTTTCACACATGCTGAATCTCCTCCATCTTTGGTTTGGCCACCCTCGTCGGTCGTTGTCGATGCTGTCTGGAAAACGATCGTGACGTCGATTTCGAACAGGGCTATTCGTCGAGCTGCGCCACCAGCTCCGTCAGGTCATCGCGGAGCTCCCGGGCGCTACTCCGCCGGAGGCCCGGATCTGGGCTGAGACCTCGATCGATAAACCGGGTTAGAGCGGTCGGGCAGCTCGGTCGTTCGGCTGCGATGGAAGGGATCATCCCGGCTCGGGCCGTTCCGATGGCCTGTGGCCTCGACATCTCCGACAGAGGGTGGCGCCCGGCGAGGGTCTCCCACAGGACGAGGTGGAATGCCCAGAGGTCCTGGGCGGGTGATGGCGGCTCTCCGGCGAGGACTTCGGGCGAGAGGTAAAGGGGGGTTCCGACGATCTCGTCGGTCTCGGTGATTCCTGCTGCGCCAGCCCAGAGATCATCATCCATGACGAGATCGGTCGGGCGCCCCGGCGCAGAGCCGGACTCCTCGATGATGCGGGCGATGCCGAAGTCCAGGAGCTTGGGTTCATTTTCGGCCGAGAAGCCGATGTTGCTCGGTTTGATGTCCCGGTGCAGGATCCCGGCCGAATGCAGCGCGGCGACCCCCCGAGCCAGCTTCATCCCCATCTCGGCAGCGAAGACGGGGGCGTTCCTGGGGCTGAGGCGCTGGAGCAACGTTCCTCCCTCGAGATACTCGACGACCAGGACCGGCACGCCCCGCCAGGTCTCGGAGCCGAAGATCATCGCAAGGTTCGGGTGGATAAAGCTCGCCATCGAGCGAGCCTCGCTTCGCAGGCGATACAGTGGGGTCGAGCGCATCCGGGGAAGGGTCTTCAACGCCACCTTGCGGCCCAGTTCCATGTCCTCGCCGAGGTAGACGACGCCCATTCCGCCATGGCCGAGGACCCGCTTGAGTCTGAACTTGCCGCCGAGACAGAATGGAATCGACGCAGGCCACAGTTCGACTCCGCATCGGCACTTGCCGTCGGATGTCTCAGCGATCAGACCGCAATCCCGGCACTCACCGGCCGGTAGCTCGGTGTGGCGGGCAGGCTCGACATGCGCGCGCTCCGAACCTGTTCTGGCCAGCGCCATTGAGATCGCCGATGCCAGAGTCACGGCCGTGTCCCGCTGCATCGCGCCGTAGGGGCGCCCCGAGGCCGCCGGACCGAACGCGAGCAATGCCGCGGCGCCGTCGACCGGGGTGGAAATCGGGACGATCAAGTGCACCTCGGTGTCCGAGACCCAGAGCCGGTCTTCCTCGGGGAGCAGCGGCAGCCAGGATATCCGGTCGTTCGGATCGATGGAGATAGGATCCGGCGAGACGGCGATCAGGGCTGTGAGTGCCGAGTCGGCATGGAGGCGCCGGCACCGCGGTTCCGAGCAGGTGAATCCGCCTTCTGATTGCTCCCGGAGCAGCAGGAAGGCGGACTCGGACCGGATCGCGTCACCGCCATGTTGGTGAACGATCTCGGTCACCTCGGAGACATCCCGGGCGTCAGAGAGACGGCGGGTGAGCCCGGCGACGGCCGCCGAGAGGCTTTCGTCTCGACCGTAGAGCAACCGCTCGAGGCCGGCCAGGAGGTGGCTCCGGTTGAGGACGAGGATGAGACCCAAGACCCCGAGGGAGGTGAGCACAATGACCGCAGGGCTGGCGGCGATGTCGGAAAGAGGGTGACCGCGCTCGGACCACAGAACGGTTCCCAGCATCAACCAGGGAATCGCCGACACGGACCAGAGAACGCCACGGGCGAGCACGACCTGCGCCGCCCGGCTCAGAACCAATTTGAGCTCCAGCACCCTTCGGGCGGTCACCGAATACCCGAGGGTGACCGGGATCGTCAGCATGAAACCGTAGACCACGAAGCTCCCGATCATCCGGTTTGTCGGCACCTCCATGATCGTGGCCCAGGTCGGCGACACAATCTCGGCGAGCACCGCGAGGATGACGGGCAGGACCCCGGCGGCAAGCCCGAAGACAAAGAGCAGCGCCCTTCGGCGCTCCTGCCGATCGGCGTGCCGGAGACGGCCGAAGATGAAGAAGGGTGCGGGTAGGGAGAGGAGAAAGATCAGCAGCCAGTAGGCGGAGGTGTTTCCTTCGAGCAGAAACGGGACAATGCGGTCGAAGGAGAACAGCGACGGTGCGAGGATGTGGATCCCGTTGATGATGGCGAGGCCGACACCGATCCAGAGGCTGAGGAGGCGGAACCACGTCACCAGCCGGCCGCCGCGCTCAAATCGTACAACGCGCGGGAACTGCTCGACGAACCACCAGAGGAAGAACGGGAAGAACGCTTCAATGGACAACGCCGATACCAGCAGAACGAACGCCCCCCCGTCGTCCGACCGCGTCAGGGGAGAGATCAACGAAACCGCAGGCGCCGAACCGATTGCGAAGAACGCACCCGCCAATGGAGCGGTCCGCGGGTCCCAGCGCCCCGCGGCCAACACCACCGTCCCCGAGACGATGAACACCAGTGAGACGACGAGCAGGAGCCAGCCCGGCACCCCGGGGAGCTTCAGGGAGGTCCACACCAGGGCGGAGGTGCCGACGACCAGCTGCAGGTAGACAATGGGCGCCAAGAGGGCCACCAGCGGCTGCAGCTTCGGGTTGGTTCGTGTGACACTCATCGTCGGTTTTCTGCCCGATTGGATGCGGTTGATGAGTTCCAGGTTGGCGAACATACCCGAGGTCCCATGCTCGGTGCCGAGGCGGCGCACCATCTCCCAATCGATGCTGTCGTCGTCAGCGACGGCTGTCGCGACGTCCTCGATGAGGCGCGACTGTCTAATCTTCGGCCATCTCTTCCGCCAACCGCAGAATCGCGCGGCGGACGGCGACCCGGGCCGCGTCGGGGGATGGTTTCTCCATCGCCACCGCGAGTTGATCGTAGGTGAAGCCTAGCTCGATCCGTCCGACGATCAACTCGCGGTCCATTGGGCGCAGCCGGCCGAGCGCCTCGAAGTACCTGCGCCGTTCCTCCTTCACGATCACGCGATCAAGCGGCAAGAGCTGCGGCGATTCGCAATCGAAGTCCTCCGGCTCGCGCACCTCGACCTTTCCCGCCCTTCGGACCTCGTCGCGAATTCGGTTTCGGATCGACTGCCGGAGGTAGGCCTGGATCGCGTGCTTCCGGTCCGGGTCGAAGAGTCTCATGCGGCGGTGGAGTGCCCCGAACGCCTCCTGCACCAGGTCGTCGGTGTCCATCCGCATCCGCGCCCAGGACGGAAGCCTCCCGTGTGCCCAGCGCCTCAGATCGGGAAGGAAGCGAGAGAACAGCCTCTCCATCGCCGTCGTCTGACCGGCGTTGGCCCGCACAAGAAGCCGCATGGACGTCGAAAGATCGTTGCCCCGGCTCGGTGCGTGCGTGGTGGCATCCTGGATTTCGTGCGATCGCCGCAATGAGCGCTCCGCCTGGTGTTGTCGGGCGTTCCCCCATCCTGAAATTCGTCAGGAACTCCCCTAGATCTTAGACACGATGGGTTTGCCGGTCAATCTGGGGCTCGGTGGCTGGGACTGCCATACGAGAAGGTCAACAAAGACCGACACCGTATCTGTCGAGGCATCCCAACTCCACCCGGGCAACGATTTCGGTGCCAGCATTCAGGAAGTTGGGAGTTCATCTCTCCCATCAAATCAGATAGAAACGAGTTGAGACCGACGACGAGAACGGGCGCCTCAGGGCATTCGATCGATGATGGGTGCCACCCTTCGCATTGTTGGATTGTGAGTCTGGTTCGGTAGGATTGAGTCGTCCCGTCCGCGCATGGGAGAGATTCCATGCCGAGACACTCCCGCCTGTTTATTTCTGGAGCCTGCTACCACGTTTATTGCCGCGTAGCCCGCGGTGAATTCGTCTTTAACGACCCTCTCGAGGCCGATGAATTCATCACCTCGATCGACGGATCTCGTGGTCCGCACGCAACAATTCGTGAATGCGAAGGGTGACACCTATCGAGCGGTCAAAAAGCCGGGTCATAGACCGTGGCGTACAAGCTGCCTCGTATCGCCTCGCCCGGAATGGTGGAGGCCTCGTCGAAGCGAAGGTATCCGTCGGCGAGAATGCCGATGATCTGAGCTTGATGGCTGGTGTCTGGTCCGAAATAGACCAATAGTCCGAGGGTCGTGGAGAAATCGAAGACCTGATCGGAGCCGCTGACCATGACGTCGGGGTCGGTCTCGATCAGGATCGCGAGGAATCTGTCATCGGGAAACACACCCATGATCAAGACCGCCGCTCCCCGCAGGGATCCCCCGGATGGTCCGGCCGAGGATCCGACAAAAAGAGGCACGATCGTTTCATCGGGGAGTGCGAGTTCGAAGCTCCCGGTTCCGGCTTCAATGGGGTCGACGACGTTCAAGGTCTCCCATGTGGTGTCGAATCCTGCCCAGATCTCGCCGAGGGTCTCGAAACAGACGGGATCGCGAAGGGGTTCATCCCAGGGCGGTGGTTCGGGGAAAAGGTCGGAAAAGAGCGAAGAGCGACGATCATCCACAAAGTTGCGGATCATCGGCACCGCCTGGTTGAATGTGGCCAGTTCGTCGGCTGTCAGAAACGGGGAGATCAACGCGCTCATGCGGTCGATCTCGTCGTGAATCGCTGCTTCGTCCCAGACTGAGTTGAGCATTGTGACAACTCTATTGACGTAGAAGTCGCGGGTGGATGGATTCAGATAGAGGCGGCGGGGGAGAACACCGGTCGCCATCACAGCGGGTTGTCCTGTTCCGCCGTCCTGGTCATCCCCGAGGTTGAACAGGTTGTCGATGCCCCAGGGAATGAAATGAAAACGCTCGCTCGTCGGGTCGTTGTAGATATAAAAATTGTTGGTGTTGCCGGCATAGCCGTCCCAGTTGGCGAGCAGGACATCCATGGCCCAGAACGTCAGGTAGGAGTCGAGGTCGATCACCTCTTCCAGGGCGGCCTCCAATTCGTCATCGGCGACATCCATGACTTCGACCACTGCGTCGAGATCCAGCCGGTCGTCGTCCTCCTCGTTGGTCTTCTGCTCGAAGGTGTTGACGAACTCCGGTCTGAAATCGCTCAGGGTTCCTTCATAGAGGTTGCCGTCGTTCCGTTCGAAGTGACGGCCGAGAAAACGCTCTTTCACGCTTTCCACGTGCACGTACAGGCCGAGATCGAGGCCGTTGACTCTGACGGTCGCAAAATTGCATCGCGACGCCGGTATCCCAGCTGCCCTGAAGAGATCGTAGCCGAGGCATTGATTGAGATACGAGGGGTCCTGAATGGCGTTGTTGAGGGTCATCAGCCGCAAGCCGGAGAACCGCTGACCTGAGACGTACTCGTTGAATTTGATCTTCAGGGCCGGCTTGGTATGACTGAGGGAACCGAGAAAACCCTTTTTGCGGACACCGACATTTTCGACCACTTCGCCGTCGATTGTCACGGTGCCTGGAAAATAGGTAAAGGGCGACTCGAAGGGACTGGATAGGCAGTCATCGCCTGCGAAGATTTCGAGGAGGTTTCGTTCCTGCTGCCTGAGCGCTTCCCAATCTTCGGGATCGAGCTCGACTTCGATCCGGAGCACGCGATTCGGTTCAAATGCGGCATCGGTGAGATCGGATCTGGTCGGGCAGACCTGGGTTTCGGCCTCTCCCGGAGTCCCACCGACCCAAGTGCTGGCGCACCAATTGAGCGGATCATCGGATTCGCCGGTAATGTCGCTGATCACCATCGAGTTGCCGAGTCCATCGGCCTCGGTCGGCCATGGGGCATCGTCGTCGTAGCGCAGACTGAGGACCTCCAGACCGCTCGGATAGGACAGGGCCAGCCGCTCACCGCTGTTACTGAGCTTTCCTGTGTAGAAACCGACCGCCGTGACGTCCGGATACGCGGCCGAGAAGTCTTCCGGGGAGCGGGCCACTACGATCCGGTCACCAGGCTCCATTCGGAAGTCGGCGGGAAAGCTGAAGCTGACACCGTCGGAAAACTGGAAACCACCGATTTGAAGCTGTTCCTCGCCGAAATTGATCAGTTCGATGAATTCGGCGCCGGAGTCTCCCGGGTGATACATAATCTCGGTGATCGCCAGGGACGCCACTGGAGAACGTCGCCCGCCCGTGTCTCTGGGCGAAGTTGCGATCGTGGTCGATGCGAAGGCTGGAGCAAGGGCCGCATGCAGCAACCCGACCACGGCCACGGCGATTCGAACCGGGTGGAAGGGTTGATTGACTCGAATTGAACTCACGAAGATCCCCTTATAATCGCCGATCCCGCAGTACCGCAGGACCACCTGATTGATTCAGTACTTCTGGCGTCGCATTCATGGTAGCTCGTCCGGTTTTACCCGGAGTAGAGTCAACGGATGTGGTGTAACAGATGGGATGGGTGCCACGTTCCCCATTGCACCATTCCCAAAGGGTCGCGAGTCCGGACTGTTGACCAGCTCTTCGTAGAGGCTGGGGGTGGATGGTTGCCACGTGCGCCTCTTGCATAGTGGCAATATTCACTGTCGTTCGGTCCATCCGCGATCGACCCGGGCGGGGGTAAACCCCGCCGCTTCTATTCCGATGGTTCGTGCTCTTTGTGCCGGCGTCTCGCCGGCGTGAAGGCATATGGTGCAGGCGAGACGCCCGCACTACAAAGCACCGATCCAGCTATGTCGTTGGGAGCGAGCGAACGAAGTGAGCGTGCGGAAGGATCCCCCGATAGCCCCCATTACATGTCATCCTGAGCGAGCGTCCTCCCCGAATAGTCATTCTGAGCGAGCGTAGCGAGTCGAAGAATCTCCAGTGGGTTTGGAGATCCTTCCAATCATCATTGTCCCGCAGAGGGTTGGAGCGATCCGCGCACCATCGGGAGACGCTGCCTACGTCGCTCTACGAGCTAGTAGGAACAGCTCGACTCGCTCGGCGGCACTCGCTCGCTCAGGGTGACATGTTTTTTGG
>Ga0209344_10003272_pt1 | contig 16251 bp, 15 predicted proteins | sample Cruoilmetagenom6_FD_187293 | JGI IMG/M metagenome (GOLD analysis project Ga0209344, IMG submission 187293) | Oil polluted marine microbial communities from Coal Oil Point, Santa Barbara, California, USA - Santa Barbara Oil Seep Sample 6 (SPAdes)... | ecosystem: Environmental > Aquatic > Marine...
TTCACTACCTGATATGAAAATAAGCCATGAACGTCAAGACGCTATGGATTTTTTAGCATCACTTAAATAAAGTGATGTGATTTTTAGACAAAAAGGTCAACATTCACAGATAAATAATCCCAGATGTTTTTGCTCAAGTAGTGTTCAGTTATAAAAAGCGTCTAAGTAATTGTATAAACGTTTATCTTCAATTAAATAACCGGTTGATAGGGCTTCTTTAATCTGTTTGTTGTTAAAAATTGATTCGTTTAAATAGTTGTTTAAGTTTTTTTCTTTGGTATATTCTTTATATAGTTTTCGCCATGAGGATCCAACCTCTTTCGGCATTTCTGTGTTTCTTTCATATGCACTTCCTCCTTTAATTATTTTGTTACAAAATTGATTTCGTTCTCTTATTGGAAAGTGAAAAATTTCAATACTTGGATTTTTTGTAAGATTAACATTAATATTTGAAACCATGTGGTTTCCTTGACCAACTACAATATTTGGATCGCCCCTGTGAGCTACCTTAGGAAGAATGGGAGTGCCTGCTGAGTTTAAAGATTTGGACTCTTTGTAAATCATCTTTTCATAAAACGTAGATCCTTCGATGTCTGTAGGTACAAAATTGATTCGTTTAAGCATCAAAACATTAAAGCTGGATGAAATCTTTTCAAAATGTTGTTTGAGGTTGTTGTCGTTGGTAGGGAACCAAAACTCATCAGCATCATTGTTGATAACCCAGTCTGCGTTGTATTTTGTATAGGCCATCTGGGCCATTCGAGTAACCCAAGCACTTTGATTGTAGTTGTCATCAGGTTCAAAAATATAATGGACTATTCCTTTATTTATATATTCCTTTAAAATGCTGGCGGTAGAATCAACTGACTTATTGTCGGTAACAATAAAAAAATCAACTCCCTGTGAATAATGAAAATCAATATTTTCTTTTATAATATCTTCTTCATCTCTGACTAATAATGTCATTATCAATTTCATAAAATTAAACACGTTGAAACTTAGCTATTGTAACTAAATTATATGATGATTTGTCGAACTTGAAGTTTCAGTTTTATTTATTAAGCATTGTTTTTTCCCACATATAAGCAGTTTTGCAAATCTGCTCAAGGTTATTGTGTTGAGGGCACCAGTCTAGTATCGTTTTAATTTTATTATTATCAGCTATTAGAATAGCTGGGTCTCCAGCCCTTTTTTCTTTTATTATTACTTTGAAGTTAGAATTGCTAATGTTTTTTATGACGTCAATTACTTGCTTAACACTGAACCCAGCGTTGTAGCCACAGTTGAAGGTGTTGCTCATATTGTTCTCCATTAAGTAATCAATGGCTTTTATATGAGCTCTGGCTAAATCATTAACATGAATGTAATCTCGAATACACGTACCATCTGGTGTTTCATAGTTATCACCATAAAGTGAAAGTTGCTTCTTCTCTCCAAGCGCGGCTCTAATCGCTAGAGGAATTAAATGTGTTTCTGGAATATGACACTCTCCTAATAAACCATCAAAATCAGCTCCTGCAACATTGAAATAACGTAAAGCCACATAGTTGAAATCTGAGTGAGCTGATGACACATCTTTCAATATATTTTCAGTCATAAGTTTACTCATTCCATAGGGATTTATGGGGTTCTTTGTTGTGTTTTCAGTAACTGGAAATGTTGTTGGGTGACCATAAACTGCCGCTGTAGAACTAAATACAAAGTTTTTTATTTTGTGCTTTAGGCAAATGTTAATAAGATTGGTTGAGTTGACTGTATTGTTAAGATAGTACTTGAGAGGGTTTGAAACAGATTCTGAAACTTGAAGGTTGGCAGCTAAATGAATAACAGCATCAAAGTGGGTAGATTCAAATACTTTAATGAGTTCAACTTGATTGTTTAGATTTAACTGAATAAAATTGAAGTTTTGGGGCTTGAACATTCTTTTTAGTACAGAGATGCTGTCAAAAGAACCGCCGGTTAAATTGTCAACAATAGTGACTTTGGTGTTTTCATCTGTTGACAGTAATTTTGCTATGTGGCTACCAATATAGCCAGCTCCACCAGTCAATAAAATATGCATGTTCTTAAATCAGCCCAGTATATGGCAATTAACCAATTGGCAAGTTTTCATGCCTTTTTTTAAATCAACAATGGGGTGTTCAATAATTTGAATGTTTAGACTTTCTAGGTAAGCTTTAAGTTCGTTTTTATTCCATTCTCTCACATGTGCTGGATTTTGAGGTGGACCCATATGATTTACCCCTCTTCTCAAATCTCTCTCAGGAGTTGAAATAACAACAAAGGTGTTGTTGTTACAAAATTTAGATAAATAACTGAATAACATATTTGGGTTAAATAAATGTTCTATTACGTCAGCGCAAATTATAAGGTCAAATTTTTTATTAAGTTTAAGTGTTGAGTCCTCAATGTTGTCAATAAACCAGTTGCCAAAAGAGTGGTTTTGTTTACAAAATGTTATTGACCCTTCGCAATCAATTCCTGATATGTCGTTTACCAATGGAGCAATGAATTCTTCTAGTTTCATCCCATGTCCACAGCCTAAATCTAAAACGGATTTTAAATTATTTTGCTTAATTAAGTCAGCAGCGTACCTATAAACATCTCGTTGATAAATTATAGAGTCTTCTTCAGTACATCCATAAGGGTTAGCGTTTAGATTATGTTTGTAATCATTTTTGATGAAAAAGTTGGTTTTCTGAGAAGTCATTAGGCTTTAACTGTGATTAGTTTAATATTAAGATGTTATCATAAATAACTCAAATTAAACTATAAATGCTATAGAAATGAATCGAAATTTAATTGTTGATGTGGGAATGCATAAAGGTGAGGATACGGAGTTCTACCTCAGAAAAGGCTTCAATGTGGTGGCAATTGAAGCCAATAAAGAGTTGTGTGATTTCGTGGCATCAAAATTAAAAAAATATATTTCAGATGGGAAGTTAACAATTATTAATGCTGCCATTGTAAAAGTTGCAGGTCAAACAAATTTTTATATCAACAATGTAGTCACGGAATGGGGTACAACACAAAAAGCATGGACTGAAAGAAATGACAAGATGGGGACAACATCAAGAAAAGTAACTGTTAAAGGAATTACATTTGAAGAGGTTATAAGGTCATTTGGTATGCCATATTTTTTGAAAATTGATATTGAAGGGGATGATCATCTTTGTTTATATGCCTTAAAACTATTTTCAGACAAGCCCAGCTACATTTCTATTGAATCTGTGAAAACCTCGTGGAAGGAACTTCTCGAAGAGTTTAATTTATTAAAGTCTCTTGGCTATGATCGGTATAAAGTTGTGAATCAATATAAGGTTCCAAAACAAAAATGCAAGAATCCTCCTGCCGAAGGAAAATTTGTAGATCATAAGTTTCAATTTGGTTCATCGGGTGCTTTTGCAGAAGAAGCTCCGGGTTGTTGGTTGAACAAAACTTTTGCGTTAATAAAGTATATAAAGGTATTCTTGATTTATAAATTAGTAGGCAATGATGGGCTGTTCCCAAATGTTCACAGAAGATACCCAAGAAAGTCAAAAATTAAAAAATTCTTACACCCTCAATGGTATGACACTCATGCTAAAAAATCAGAGTAATGTCTTATTTTTTTGTGAAAATCAGGCCTAATTCGATCAATTGCAAACTGTTTATATATCTTGTAGAACCATCAAAAAAGGGGTCTAGATTAGGGTTTTTCATTAAAATATTCCAATACGAATTGTACTGCGCTGCATTGTCCCAGTGTTCACCTCTTTTAGATTCCGCTTCTGCCAAGTGATAAAAATCTGAAAAGAGTTTAAAGTGAAGTAAGGCACCGGTAGAGTCAGAGAATGTTGCATTGTTTAATATATGAGTAGACGCTTCAAGTGAAAATTTTTCAGCCCATTTGACCAAAGGAATTTTGTTTAATATTGGGGGTTTGCCACTCTGCGGGGTATTTTTTGGCCAAAACAATCTTTTTCTGGGGCCTCCTCGGTTGGGTATAAGTTGATTATGAGTGTTCAAACTTTTTTGATAAGTATCTAGGTCGAAATAAGGGCAGGTTTCAGTAAACGAATTTCCTCTGGTATATTCGGCCTTTCTGAGCGGGCCTTTTGCATACATATCTAATAAAAAAGTTTGAAAGGCGTTTGCTTTATTTTCATCTAGATATTTCGTGAGTTGATTGATGTTGTTGGTTTCACAATTTGGGTATACAAACAGCTCGTCGGCATCCAGTATCAATACCCAGCGATTAATGCTGAATTGTTTTAACAGCTTATTAACCCAGTCAATACCACATCGGCTGCTGGAATAGTTTTTATCTGTCCAAAAAACAAAACAATCATCACGGGCCAACAAATAATCAGTGCCACCATCAGTTGAATTGTTATCAATGATTACAAACTTATTAACGCCTAAGTTTTTATGATAATCCAAAAAATATGGCAGTCTCTCATGCTCATTTCTTATGCAGGCATACACTACTGTTTCCTGCGGTAGGTGTTTAAATTCAACGTTGCTTATATATCTCATAGGTTAATAATTAGAGGATTTTAATTGCGTTTAAAAGTTCTTTGGTTTTTAGTTCCAATTCTGATTCAGTTTGAGATAATGGAGACGCCAGTAAGCTGATACAGGACAAAACAGCATCTTTAGGATCGCTTAATATTATTTTTTTTGCTTTGTTAAATTCAAGATACAACTCCTGTACTGATGCGAATTCTTTAAAGTAGCACTTGCCGTATCCATTATTCAATAAACGAAGCTCGTCAGGTGTTAAGTTGACTAACTCACTTGTGAGCTCAGTTGCTGGTTTTAGTTTATTTTTATTAATACCTAAAATACTGATATCGTTACCAGTAAATGTTGCAGGTAATTGAGCAAAACATTCAATTTCCTCTAACACTTTTTTTGGTTGATTAAGAATGTTTTCATAAGATATTTCCATATAACTGTTTTTTTTAAGGCGTTTAGATTCGTCACGTATCCGATTCATACGAATGGCCCATGACTTGATGTAACTTGTCATTGGCAAGCTAACAATATTAAATTTTTCATAGAATTTATCATGAGATAGTGAGCACCAGTTGTGATAACCGCCACTAATCATCAGTTGACAACCAGAGTGTTTAGACATTGAACGAGCTGTGGCTAAACCGTCCCTGGTTACATGAATAAATTTACAATCAGGGAATATTTGTTGAATCATATCCATGTAATAACCATAATCAGGGGTTTTGTCGCCCCAATCAACTGGGCTATCAAATAAAATGTCAGCCAGGATGTTTGAAAACTGTTGAATGTTTACTTTATTATGAATTCTTAAGGCTGCTTCAAAGTCGTTCAACAATACGGCAACATCTTCATATTTAGAATATTGTAAATTAACGGTAAACAAGTCTTTTCCAGAATCCCATGTTGTGTTTTTTGCGACAGATAACATGTCTCGCCAGTCCACTGACTGCATTCCAAAAAACTCATACATTTTTGGAATCCAGTGAGTTTCATTAAAAAACGAAATTGCAGGGTTTTTATTGAGTATGGATCTTAAGAGTGTGGTTCCACAACGACTGGTTCCGACAATACAAATTTTCATAAGGTTAGTGAGCAGTAGGTTTTAATCTAAAATTAATTCATTATACTTAGCAAATTGTATATATAGTTAATAAAATTGACTATATTCCCTGAGGTTAGATTTAAAAAAGCAGTGGGTCTTAAATATAGTTTTTTAACTGCCGAATTAGTTTTTCAGGAACGTCAATAATTTGACTTTTACCTTGTATGTCATTTCTAACTATAGAGCACCAAGTGGCTAATTCTTCTTGTTTATGAGCCTTTTCCAAATTTAAAAAACTTAAGATATTTTTAGTCTGACTTATTGGGTTATGAATGAAAACACCTTGATCAACTGTAAAAAATTGATTTTTTGATACTAATGATTTGATTTTCATTGAGGTTTCATAGTTTTCTATATAGCGATCAACGTGAAATTGACAGATGGGTTGTTTCATATAGTGAGAGTATGCAGCCACCACATCGATAGGGTTGCGTTTAACAAAAATAAATTTCAAGTTTTTGCCAAACAAGGACAGCAAATATTCCAATACCCAGGGATGTTTTTTTAGGATTCGTGTTGTGCCACCTGCTTTTTTGTCGCCTATCACTTGTGGTGGTGTTGATAAATCGCTCTGAAAGCCATGTTTAGTGTCATAGTGGTATGCAGAGTTTAACCATTTGGAGTTATTTGGTCGTTGAGATTCGTGCATCAAAATTGACTCTATTTGGTGTTTGGTTAATCGGTATTCACTAATGGTTTTAGCTATATTAACTTCGTTAGCAAGAACAATTTTTTTATGGCAATCTAGTATTGAGCCAAGTATGCTATGTCCGCTGTGAGCATGACCAACAAATAGTAGTAAGGTGTTGTTTTTCAAATCAGAACCATATAATTTCGATATGTCATCAATGGTTGATTTTGTATATTCAATAGTCATGTGTCTATTCGGTAAGTTTTGAGAGTTGGAGCTTGCAATCTCTCCAGGTTTTGTGGGTATTGGACCATATAAGACACCGCTCAAAATATGACAGTTTTTTTAATTCCACAGGGTTTTCTTTTTCATTAATTTCTAATGATTCAGAGTTGGTAGAATATTCTCGATTCATAGACAAAAGCCTGCTACCAAATTTATATTCAAAATCTCTACAGGTAATTGGTTCTATGTTTGGTTTCACATCAATGTCAAATAGCTTGGCCGCCATGGTTATGACATTACTAGGGTTGTCACACAGCTGATTATAACTGATTAACAAATCAACTTTACTAATGTGGCTTAATAAGCAGTTATTTACTGATTGATACTGCCTTGAAACTTTTGTTAAAGTGTTTGATTGGTTGATTTTTTGCCAGTCATGAGGCTTCACGCCCCACCAGCCGTTTTCAGGACCCAGGCCTCTATGTTCATGCGGAATGTGTTTTTTGAGCAGTGAAAAAACATTAGAAGCTGGGTGCCTTACAATGGCTATGATGCGGCAATTTGGAAACATCTTTTTCAGCCAGGATATTCTTACAGAATTATAAGGGTTTTTGTTGATTAGAATAGGGGCTTGAATAGTTTTATCATTCAACTTGCTCAATAAATTTTGTTGGTCTGAAACTGAGAAGTCTTTTGAATTAAGGGCGTGTCCGGACAGACCTAGCTTTTTTTGGTATAACGCACCGCATGGTTTTCCAACAGGAGTGAATGGGGGATGGTCGCCCCAAAAGTAGCGGCCCTCAAGTTCGAAAGGGGATTGAAATACATCCGGGAGCTTTAACAGAAGCCTATTGAGTAATGTAGTCCCAGATTTTTGTAAGCCAACTATAAATAAGGGGTTATATTTAGGTGTCATAGTATATTAGCCAATTTATGGTAAGTAATGGGTTAAAGCTAGCTTGTTTGATGTTGCTAATTGTAGCAGTAATAGAGGTTTTTATTAAACAGGAAGTTTAGAAAGTATAAGCTCCGGTTGAGTGTGTGACGTTACTTGATCTATCAATGGCATAGGTCACTTGTTGTTTTATAAGAAGGGTTGAATTTGGGGATGGTAGATAAATAGCCAAGCACACATTCAGGAGGAGGGGAGTGAATAATTGTGGGTTGAGTCAATCTTGGGCTATTTGAGTTTTTTTAAGTTAAGGTTGCTAGTTTCAAAGGGTGCAAGCTTATTTAAAATTAGGTTGTCAATAATAAGATATGATAAAATGCCAAGATGATTCATATACTGACTATTCATTGGGTCACGGATGTTTGGATAGATATTCAATTGAAATATTTTTCAGAGTTTCTGTCTTCTCCGTATCAAACCTATGCCTTTCTTAACAGGGTTCCAAGAGTTGCCGAACATAGGAAAAAATTTAATTATACGTCTATTGAAGAAATTGTATCTCATCCTATTAAATTGAATTTGTTGGCAGATATGGCTTGCTTCAATTCAAATAGTGATGATGATTTGTTGATTTTTGTAGATGGGGATGCTTTTCCAATTGCGCCATTGGATGAGTTTTTGGGTGAAAAGCTGAAGAAACATCCTTTACTTGCAGTACAAAGGTTAGACAATATTGGAGACCTTCAGCCACATCCCTGTTTTTGTGTAACAACTGTCAGATTTTGGAAAAAAATATCTGGAGATTGGAAAAAAGGGTCTAAGCCATGGATAAATTATGACGGCAATAAGGTGAATGATGTGGGTGGAGCCATGCTTCAGAAAATGAATCATTTTGATGTTGATTGGTATAAGCTTAATAGAAGCAACACCAAGAGATATGTTAATAAATTGTTATTTGGTGCATATGATAATTTGGTATATCATCATGGTGCAGGATTCCGGCCTCCTAGGGTTAGAGCAGATCGAGCTAATGTAAACAATTTTAAAAGAAAGCAAAAATTATTTAAGTTTGTTAAACGATTTTTTCCGGAGTCATTTGGGATGAAGTATTTTCATCCATTAAGAAATCATATTTTAGAGAATCAAATGTTGAGTGAGGCTATGTTTGAAGAAATTAAAAACAATTTCGATTTTTATAAGGACTTGTAAGATATATGGATCAGATAGTATTGATTTTAGGAATGCACAGGAGCGGTACAAGTTGCTTAACTGGCTGTTTAGAGGAGTTGGGACTTAACTTGGGTTCAGTCTCTACACAAAACAAATATAATAAAAAAGGAAACAGAGAGAATAAGAAAATTTTCCAATTGAATGAGTCTGTTTTAAACTATAGTGGTGGAAATTGGCATTCACCACCCAGTCAAATAAAGTGGACTGAAGATCATAAACTTGAACAGCAAAAGTTAATAGATGAACTTTTTGGTTTGGATGACCCTAAAGGGTTTAAGGACCCCAGAACATTACTTACTTTCCCTTTTTGGAGTAGTTTAGATGTATCTTATAAATATGTTGGAACTTTCAGGCATCCACATTTAGTTGCAACATCCCTAGAGGCAAGGGAAAAATTAAGTATCCCTTATCAAGAAGGGTTGGAGCTTTGGTATACATATAATAAAAATCTTTTGTTCTATCAACAGAAGTATCAGTTTAAATTACTGAACTTTGATGATTCTAAGCGAGAATATATGAATTCCCTTGGTCCAGTTGTTGAGGCCATAGGTTTAAATACAAAAAACTTAGATAAACTAGAGTTTTTTGATAATGATTTAAGGCATCAGCTTGAAGTTTTAAAGGGGGTAAAACTACCAGTATTAGTAGATGAATTATATAAAAAATTAAAAATAATCAGTAAAAATGAAATTAAATGACCGAAAAAGAAGGTGAGTTCAGTCTTTAGTTATAAGTTTATAAAATTTAGGAGAATAATAATGATTTACAAAAAGACATGCGTGTTGTTATTAGCGCTTTTTTCAGTAGGAGCTTATGCTCAATGTGATGACACTAACTTTGCTGCTTGGGATACCTTTAGAGAAGATGTTCCCGGAATGGTTGAGTCAACATCTCCAGGAATTGAAGGTGATTGCAAGGCTGAGTTTAAGGTTGGTAATGCCGCTTCTGATAAAGGTTTGTTAAGAGATGCGTCGCCTACTTGTGAGAGTTCATTTAAACAAAAAATGATTCTTAATGTTGATGCTTTTTCAAACATGGGTTTTGCACAAAGACAAAAGATTCATAATGCACAGTGTGTAACCAATGCTCATCCAGGAAGCCCTGATTGTGGAAAAGTTGGAGTCGTACAATTTCGTTTGCAAGGCAATAAAGTCGGTGCATCAGATTTTGATCCAGTATTATTTCCCAAGTTAATTAGAAGCTATGCAGCAGATGATGGACCATTGGGTGGCGGTGTGTTAAATGAAAGATATTTTGATATTCCCGTTTCAGACAGTGCTGGAGATATGCAAATTGAATATCATTGGACAAGATCTACAGCTCCTGGTGTTCAAGATGGAACATTTAAACTGTGGTTTGATGGTAATACAGATGTAAATTCGCCAGATGTAAATTTCACAGACTTAGACAATCACAATTATTGTATTGATAGAGTTACACTTGGAATTATTGAGCAAAATGACCGTGTTATTAACAATCAAGCAGGTAATCCTATCATCTTTGATTCATATGAGTCTAGAAGACAGACCAACATCATTGTTCAGTAATTAATAATCAAAATTACTTTCATCACTTGATTTCATGTTGAGTGATATTACTTGAAACATTGCAAGTTTGACTTGCAATGTTTTTTTATTGAGTTTAGTTATGAAAAGAAGATCTTTTATCAAAAGTAGTTTGCTAACTACTGTTCCTGCGAGTGTTTTAACTACATGTCATAATGAAAAAGAGCCGTTGAAAGATTTTATTTCCGGCTTCATTATTTCCGATGCACATATTGGGTGGCGAGGTAAAGACCAGCCATCACTTGATGAGCAAAGCAAGGCGATGCAGGTAATAAGGAAAAAATTTCCAAATCTTGACTTACTTTTTGATACGGGTGATGTCCATCATGGATATTTAGATGAGGATGAGAGGGTAAAAGCCAGAGATCATTGGTTAACTAATTTAGTCAACCCCTTTTCTGATTCAATTTTTCATTACATTCCAGGAAACCATGAATTACAAAAGGGGCCATATGATACCGAGTTAACTGCAGGTATATTAGGTAGTCATAATTTTAGACCATATTACAGTTTTGACTTTAAAGGTGTGCATTTTATTTCACTTCCTCAGTTAAGAGATACTGTACTTATTACTAAAGAATCTTTGGACTGGTTAGAACATGATTTGCAAATTAACAGAAGTAAAACGACGTTAGTTTTTTCTCACAATAGTATTTCAAATACTACATTTACAAATGGTGAATCGAGTTATAGAGAAGTCATCAACAGTGACGATGTGCTAAATATACTTGACAGGCATAATAATGTTGTAGGATGGTTTCATGGCCATAATCATCAGTATGAAATTGTAAACAAGGAAAGTAGGTTATATGTTTCGAATGGACGAATTGGTGGATTTAACCCTCCCAAAAAATGGGGTGAATTTGGGCAAGGCCATTTGGGTGGAATTTATTTTGAAATTAACGAAAATGGTTTAAAAGTTAGTTGTTTCAGTGCAACGGCCAATGATTTTCTAAGCGAACTAGGCTTTAAAAACCTTTCTCAGACATTAGATACACCAACAAGTTTTGAAAAAAGAGCAGGATTAAATTATTACTTCGGACATGGTAATTTGACAAATAATGTATCTCATGAAATAAACAACTATTATTTGTCTAATGAAAAAACAGAAGTTTTTACCAAAAAAGTAGAAAATGAGATATTAAATGAAAACTCAAACTTTAAATTCCCATCAGAGTTATCATTTTCAGGGAAGGCAGTAAACAGAGTTGTGGGGTATCATTTAAGACCAAGACATTTAAAAACTAAAACCGTTGATGAAGGTGTGTTGGTTAAAAATGAAAAAGGTGGAATGGTCACACTAACACTTCCAAGTATGAAAGTTGTTAAAGGGAATTTCCTTACAAGACCTGGGTACTTTAGATGTGAGTCTGGTGATCAATTTAGCGCCGAATTAGAGTTTAGGTTTCCAATAAGCGCAAGTCCTGATGCCAAAGTAATTATGACACATTATGTTTTTGATGAATATCACAGCATATTATATAAATCCGATTCGAAGGAATTTTTGGCAAGTAATGTCAATAATGATAAAAAATATTTTGATGTACCTTATAACTTAGAAAGCAAGGGTAACATGAAATATTTAAAGGTAGGTGTTGAGATGATTGATTTCCCAGCAGAGTTTGTTTTAAGTAAGTTTGTAATTAACAAAACTGCAGGTCATGAAATAAACGCTACTTTACAGATTGGCAATAGTGCCCCTTTCCCCGTGCGACACGAAACAAAAATAAACAGTGAAGTATTGAATAAAGGAACATCTTCTCTTAAGTATTTAGGTTCTGAAACAATTAGTTGTATTGTTAAAGTAAGAGATATTGATTGGCAAATAAGAAATGCGGTTTCTAGTTATGAAGACTCGACTATTAAACTGCTTAAATATGGACACAATTTTCAAAATATTCCCGAAGTTGTTCTAACTCCTGCTAAACCAATGGATCTTTATTTAAATAAGGTAGTGGATTTGATGCCTTTGGAGGTTTCTTACATTAAAAACGGTATTGTCGTGTCATTAACCAATTTAACCAGCGAGGCTAAGTTAGTGTTTCAATCGAAAATCACTACAGTTGATGTGAATGGTGGAGAGCTAATAAGCCATGATAATGGATTAATTACGATAGTACCAAAAACTAAAGTAGTTATTATAAAATATAGTATTTGAATGCATTCTTAATAATAAAAGAAGTTTTTCATTTAAATTAATTTTTACTTGGTTTTAGATGCAATTAAACGCTGTAAATAAATACTCTATTTGGGTTTGTATAGTGTCACTTTTAGACCTGACAAAAAGTAGACGCTTTATATGATGGAAATAGTAACATATATATTAGTGGTAAAATAATGGACACAGTTATCCGTTATATTGATGAATTTAAGCAAGCGGCTGGTAAGTAGTCAACCATGACTACACAGCCCGATATCAGTATACCTAAACCTCCAATGATTCTTAAAAAGTAAGTTGGCATCAATTATAAAGCGCCGGATGATAATCCGGTAGTGGTGAGGGTTATTTGTTGTCAGAATAATGTCTGCCAAAATTGGCAAAGCCCATACGTGAATAATAATGATCTAAATACTTGATGAGTCAAAATATAAGTTATGAATAAAATCTAAAATCGAAGATAAAATTAACTGACCGAAAGGCAAAACAAATTTATTTACATTAATTATTTGATGGCCTATAGTTGATTTTATAACTGATTTATTGGTTATGTTTTCTTCACTAAATCAACTCTCGAATGCTGTTAATTATGTTAGGAATTTGGTGAGAATTAGCCAATAGTTTTTTTCGGTTTATAGCTACCCCAAATACATTGTTTTCACTTGATATAGGCGTAAAAATATTAGGGCACTCTGGCAACCTATGTAAAGTATATATTTCAGGTTGTGTTATCATATACAATATATCTATTTGAAAATATTTTAATAATTGTACCAATATAATTTGTGGTTCAATAACCCTATTACTTGGGTAATAAATTATATTAAACGGCGAATTCTTATAATCATTCAAATCTAATTTAACGTTCGAATTTATTACTACTGTAACTTTATAGTTGAGTTTGATTTTCATAAGATGACTTGACCAAGAAGCAATTTGATCAAAATCACGACCATTAGAGACCACTAGTATATTTTTTTTGCTATGCATAATAAAAAACTCACTTTTAACATTATATATATTCCCGGAACAGTTAATTACCAGGCTATCCCATTAATTTCATTATTGTTAAATTCAGATTTTAATTTTAAGCTGATTGGCAATGGTCTTAATGAATCTGAGCGAAATATGTTGAAGCAGATTAGTTCAGTGTCTGATCGGTTAGAATATATCAATATTGAATCAAAGAATATTATACCTCATGGAACATTATTAGATTTGATGTTTCTATCAGAATCCGAAAGTTTGTACTGCTTTTGTGATTCTGATTTATTTTTATTTGACGAAATCAAAACTGATTTTATTAAAGAAAAAATGGAAAAACATCAAGTACTTTCATCAGGTGGTCGGATAGAAAATGAAAGTGACTCTATTTATGCTGGATTTAAGGGTGGAGCTACTACGAAAAGTCCTGATGGACGTATTGATTTAGCCACTAGTTTTTTCTGTGTGTATAACCGAGAATTCCTTCAGTCTACTATAGATCAATATGGCGTGGGATTTGAGCAATATAGGTTAGATTTACAAATTCCAAAACATGCATCTTCAGTTATTAATAAAATGAATCTAGAATATGAAATGTTCGACACGGGGAAGTTATTAAGTATATTAATGCATGATATGGGTGGCGAAAAATATTTTACGGAATTTACAGGGTTGGTCCATATCGGTGGTATGAGTGGGCGTTATTTGCAAGATTTAGATATTAATAAAAAAGTAATAATAAATGACGATTTGAATATATCTAGTTCAAATAAAGTTACTGAATATAATATAAGAAATGATTATGAAATATCACTAAAGAAATTATATGGCAAATATTTCTACTGCTATTTAAACCATCTAATTGGTAAGGGACCCGAACCTTTATTGAATTCAAGCAACCAAAGAGTTCAAGATACAGTAAAAAGATTAGCAAAATCTATTTCTAAAATAGTTGAAGAAGGTAAACAACGTGAAGACACTCTTTCTATTTTTAATATAATATCCTCAAAATAAGTTAATTAGGAGGGAGTTTTGACAAAACAAATAAACTTTTTAATTTGTGTCGAATTGGGCGTATTAGAACAACAATCAATGCTTTTAATAAAGTCAATTGAGAAATGGTTTTACAACTTTCAATATAAAATATATGTATATTCACCAAGAAAACAATTCTGGCCTAAACAGGAAACATTAAATTTTTTAGATCGTGATCATGTGGTTTGGTTGAATCATGAGCTGAATGTAGATTTTAAAAATTACCCAATTGCAAACAAAGTATTAGCATGTCAACATTTTGAACAGACATATTTAACTGAGGGACCAATCATATTTTTAGATACTGATACTGTATTTACAAACCCAATTGGCATAGGTCTTTTAAAAAAGGCTAATAGATTATTATTACGGCCAGTTGATAACAAAGGCCCGGGGAGCGAATCAAAACATGATGTTAATGATGAGTTTTGGCAAGAAGTGTTCAATTTATGTAATGTAAGTATTCCTCCGCCATCAGTATTAACAACTGTAAGTTCTTTAAAGATCAGGAATTATTTTAACGCTGGTTTAATTTGGGTTTGTGGCCTTAAAGGTTTCTATAATCAGTGGTACGACGATTTTTTAACCATTGTGGATTCTGGTTTAAGACCCTTTGGCTATATGTCGAGAGATGGAAATGATTTTAGATGTCTTGATCAGGTGGCATTGGCTGTAACTGCCACGAGATATAAGGCTTATCTTGAGATTTTGCCGGAATCGTTAAATTACCCAATTCCTTTTAAGTCAAATATGCAAAATCATACTAACCATCTAAAATTAAATGAATTGGTACATATTCATTATCATAAATGGTTTCAACATCCTGGTTTTTTAGATCATATAACTACAGAGAATGAAAAACTTTCAGAGCAGTATATATGGTTGAAAAAACAGTTGCCATTAAAGCCAGAAATAAATGAACCATTCAAACGTTGGAAATAAATTTGTGAAACAAACTGCAAAGTCATGATTAATTAAACTTTCTTTATAGTTAGCATATCTGTTATTAATCAAATAAGGTGGTGGAAATTAATGTGATGTTAATCTGTAGTGGTCGATTAATTTTGGCAAATACTTAAGATACTAGCTTGTCGTGCGTTTTAAATATTACAAATGATATCATCACAAATGTGTTAATTTACACTAATATGGTTTGTTGAATCCAACAGAATTACTATAAAAGATGTATATATTAAGCTTGTTGATATAAATTTGACATAAAAATACCCGGCCCTCAACATAGAATGACCAGGTATTTAGGAAGTGGAAAAAAGAGCAATTACTGAATTTTTTTAAGTTGATTTTGAAACTGTTTTATTAATTCATTTTGTTTTTCCATTTGTTGGTTCATTACATTAATTTTAGATTCTTGGGCCAATGTATACAATGTTAATTCCTCAACCTTTTCCATTAACTTAACATGCATATGAGTCAAGTTAATTCCATTGTTAATCATCTCTTCAGCAGATGGTACATTTGGCAAGTGACCATTTTTCTGAATGAAAGACTTTACATCATTTAATGGCATTAATTTGTAGTCATCATGAAACACATAATCAGGATATGTAGTCGTTGCTGTTGTAAGTGTTCCAGTAATAGTCATATTTCCATTATGGTCGAGTGACATTTCTTGACTGTCACCATCAGCAATATTAAATCTTAATGAACCCTCAGAACCGCCATCAGTAAAAGTAATGTCTGCTGAAGTATTTGGAGATGCACCAGATGCTGAAATTCTAAAGAAGGTAAAGGATTCTTGAGATGCGACTTCAAAATCAGCTGTGGGATTATTTGTGCCTAAACCTATATCGCCATTAGAGCCAATGAAAATTGAATTAGTCGGGGCGCCTGGTTGGATCCTAAATGGTAAGGTGCTGCCGTTGGTGCTATCGCGGATGAAGAAGTTGGTTTCGTTGCCAGCCACATCCC
>Ga0209344_10003273_pt1 | contig 16250 bp, 11 predicted proteins | sample Cruoilmetagenom6_FD_187293 | JGI IMG/M metagenome (GOLD analysis project Ga0209344, IMG submission 187293) | Oil polluted marine microbial communities from Coal Oil Point, Santa Barbara, California, USA - Santa Barbara Oil Seep Sample 6 (SPAdes)... | ecosystem: Environmental > Aquatic > Marine...
CGAGCGGGGCGTTTATTCCGACTCGGGTCGACGAAGACGAAGCAGTGCGACGAGATTGATCACGATGTGGGCCGCGGCGGCCGCCGGATATCCATGGGCGTTGAACAGCACCCCGAGGGCAAGTCCGCTGGCCAGGGCGAAGACGGGCCAGATCCAGAGCCTGCGGTCGGGTACGAAGTGAAGGACGGCGAAGAGAACGGCCGCGGGCAGGAGACCGATGACCGGTTGGAGGAAGGCGCGCAGCAGCGCCTCTTCCGCGAGACCCGAAACCACGGCCACCGCGACGGCATCGGTGGTCGTCCAACCGACCACCACCTTGCGCTGCCAGTCTTCCAACCGCTTGAGCGCCGGCACCGTCCGGAGCAGCCAAAGCACCGCCACGCAACCGAGGCCCACGGCCGATCCCACAAAGACCGCGGTCAGCACTCCCTCTCTGGGCGCCAGGGCAGCAAGGATCCCGCGCCCACCCAAGGCAAGACCCACGAGGGCGACGAGGGTCAGCACGCCCTCCTGATGGATCAGCGCGACGGCACGAATGGTCGGAGGTTGGTTCAACTCCGTGAACGCCTGTTGCGTGTCAGCTTAGATTTTCGGTCTCACCGGAGGGGTCGCCGCTATTCTCCGCTTTTTCGTTGTCCTGGCCCTCTTCGAAATCGGGGTCCCCGGTCTCGTCGTCGGCCTCGCCTTCGGCACCGGTCACAGCCACGGAAACCACTCGATCACCTTCGTCGAGACGGATCAGTCGGACGCCCTGGGTGGCCCTGCCGATACGTCTGATCTCGGAGATGTTCATCCGGATCAGAATCCCGCCCTCGGTCACGATGAGCAACTGGTCGTCCTCATAGACGTGGTGCATCCCGACGACATTGCCGTTCTTCTTGGTCAGTTTGATCAGCGCGACACCATAACCACCCCGGCCCTGGAGCCGGAATTCGGAGACCGCCGTTCGCTTGCCGAACCCGAGATCAGTCACAACCAGAATATCGTGGTCGTCGTCGGGATCGATGGTCGCCACTTCTTCGACAAAGTCCTTCTTGCGAAGATTGATGCCACGAACACCGGCTGTGACCCGGCCCATGGATCTGACATCGCTCTCGGGAAAACGGATCCCCATCCCCTGGTGGGTTCCCATGAAGACCTGGCTCCCGCCATGAGTGAGCTGCACCGCGAGCAGATCGTCACCTTCATTGATGACGACAGCGCGGAGGCCATTGGCCCGGATATTGGCGTAGTCCTTGAGCGGGGTTCTCTTCACCCGGCCCTTGCGGGTGGCGAAGAAGAGGAACGAATCCGGGTGCTCCGAGAAATCGCGGATTGCCAGCAATGCCGCGACCTTCTCTCCCTTGTCGAGCTGGAGGAGGTTGACCAAAGCCCGCCCCCTCGCCGCCGGTCCGATGTCGGGTAACTCGTGGACCTTGCGGACAAAGACCCTCCCCGACGTGGTGAAGAAGAGCATCGTGGCGTGGGTCGAGGCGACAAAGAGCTTCCAGACCTCGTCCTCGGCCTTGGTGGCCATCCCGCGACGGCCGCGGCCGCCACGGTGCTGGGCGCGGTAGACCGAAACGGCGGATCGCTTGATATAGCCATCCCGCGAGACGGTGATGACCATGTCCTCCTCGGCGATGAGGTCTTCGATGGAGAGATCACCGAGATCGGCGACGATCTCGGTCCGGCGCTCATCGCCGTACTTGGTCCGAATCTCCGAGAGCTCATCGACCACGATGTCGGCGACCATGGCTTCCGAGCCCAGAACCGCCTCGAGGTGCTCGATGGTTTTCTTGAGCTCGGCATATTCGCCGACAATCTTGTCGCGCTCGAGACCCGTGAGCCGCTGGAGCCGCATGTCGAGAATGGCCTGGGCCTGACGCGCCGAGAGACCGAAGTTCTCCATGAGGCCGCTTTTCGCCGTCGCAGGATCCGCTGCGGCGCGAATCAACTTGATGACGGCGTCGAGATTGTCGAGAGCGATGACGAGTCCCTCGAGGATGTGGGCCCTTTCGCGGGCGCGGGCGAGGTCGTACTCGGTGCGCCGGACCACCACCTCTTTGCGGTGCTCGATGAAGTTCTGCAGCAGCTCTTTAAGATTAAAGATCTTGGGCTGGTTGTTGAGCACACCGAGCAGGATGATCCCAAAGGTCGTCTGCATCTGGGTGAGCTTGTAGAGGTTGTTGAGAACCACCTCGGGGATCGCGTCCCGCTTGAGCTCGATCATCATTCGGATGCCGTCGCGGTCTGACTCGTCGCGGAGATCGGCGATGCCCTCGAGACGTTTGACCTGGACCAGGTTGGCGATCTGCTCCACGAGCCTCGCCTTGTTGACCTGATAGGGAAGCTCGTTGACGATGATCGCCGCTCGTATTCCCTTTTCGGCTTCTCTGATCCTGGCGCGGGCGCGCATCTGGATGATGCCGCGGCCGGTGTGATAGGCGTCGTGGATCCCCTTGAGGCCGTGGATGAACCCTGCAGTCGGGAAGTCCGGGCCGGGGATGATCTCGATGAGTTCTTCGATGGTTGTCTCGGGGTTTCTGACCACCGCGACGGTGGCATCGATAACCTCCGAGATGTTGTGCGGTGGGATATTGGTGGCCATCCCCACCGCGATCCCTGCCGAACCGTTGACCAGCAGGTTCGGAAACCGCGCGGGAAGGACGGTGGGCTCGGTCATGGAACCGTCGTAGTTCGGTGCCCAGTCGACGGTGTCCTTCGCGATGTCATCACCGAGCATTTCCTCGGCCAACCGGGTGAGCCGGACCTCGGTGTACCGCATGGCCGCAGCCGAGTCGCCATCCACCGAACCGAAGTTCCCCTGACCGTCGACCAGGGTGTAACGCATGGAGAAGTCCTGCGCCATGCGAACGGCGGTGTCGTAGATCGCCTGGTCGCCATGGGGGTGGTACTTACCCATGACGTCACCGACGATTCGTGCGGATTTCCGGTATGCCTTGGTGGCGGTGCTGCCGCCCTCCATCATGCCGTAGAGGATCCGGCGGTGAACCGGCTTGAGACCATCGCGAACATCAGGGAGGGCACGGCCGATGATCACCGACATGGCGTAGTCGAGGTAGGAGCTGCGCAGCTCTTCCTCGATCGTGATCGGGAGCCGATCTCCTTCGGGTGGCTTATTCTCGCTCATCTAGATATCCAGGTTGCGTGCTTCGAGTGCATTGTCTTCGATGAATTTCCGCCGTGGTTCTACGGCGTCACCCATCAGGATTGTAAAGAGTTCATCTGCCTTGATCGCATCTTCGACATTCACCACGAGCAACCGCCGGACCTCGGGGTCCATGGTCGTCTCCCACAGCTGGGTCGGATTCATTTCGCCAAGACCCTTGTATCGCTGAATATTGAAGCCCTTCTTGGCGACTTCGTAGAGGTGGCTCACGAGCTCGTTGAGGGATTCGACGGTGGTGCGCTCGCCGTTTCGTTCGAGGTGGTACGGGCCGACCCTGAGCGGCGCGATCCGCTCGAGCATCCGCTCCGCTCGGCGGAAATGACCACTTCTGTTGAGCGTCCACCCGAGGCGGCTCTCGCGACTGAGACCGTTGCTTCCCACCCGGCAGACCACATCCGACACCCCGTGTTCTTCGTCGACCTCGATGTGAACATCGTCGTAACCAAGCTCGGTGAGTTCTGCGACGAGTTTCTCGGCATACTCGCCGCTGCCCGGCGCGAGGCCCCCGGATTCCATATCCAGGGCGGCGACGACGAGCTCGGATGGATAGCCCCGTCGTTCGAGGTTGCCGAGGGTGGCGTTCCAATCTTCGGCGGTCAGGATCGCGGCACGGAGATCACGCTCAGAGAGGGTCTGGCCCGACGAACCGATGATGAGTTGGAACTCATCTTCGACCCGATCGAGGAGGAATCGGGACAGATCCGTGTCGTCCTTGAGATAGACCTCTTTCTTCTTTTTCGCCACCTTGTAGAGCGGCGGTTGGGCGATGAAGAGATGTCCTCTTTCAACGAGCTCGCGCATCTGACGATAAAAGAAGGTCAGAAGGAGGGTTCGGATGTGCGACCCGTCCACATCGGCATCGGTCATGATGATGATCTTGTGGTAGCGGACCTTGAGGGGATCGAACTCGTCCTTTCCAATCCCGGTTCCGAGACACTGGATCAGAGCACGAATCTCCTCCGACGCCAGCATTCGGTCGAACCGCGCTTTTTCGACGTTGAGGATCTTGCCTCGCAGTGGAAGAATTGCCTGGAATCGGCGATTCCGGCCCTGTTTTGCCGAGCCTCCCGCCGAGTCTCCCTCGACAATGAAGAGTTCGGCCAACTCGGGATCCCTCTCTGAACAATCCGCGAGTTTTCCGGGCAGCGCCGATGATTCCAGCGCGGATTTTCGCCGTGTCAATTCGCGGGCGTTTCGTGCTGCTTCGCGCGCCCTCGCGGCGTCGAGACACTTGGAGATCACCTTCTTGGCAATCATCGGATTCTCTTCGAAATAGGTTGCGAGTCGGCTGTTGATCACCGACTCGACCCAACCCTTGACATCGGCCGAAACCAGTTTGTCCTTTGTCTGAGATGAGAATCTCGGATCGATGAGACGAACCGCAATGATGGCGGTCAAGCCCTCTCGAACATCCTCGCCCGAGAGGTTGTCTTTCATTCCCTTGAGAAGATTCTGGGCCTGGGCGTAGTTGTTGATGGTCCTTGTGAGGGCGGCCCGAAAACCGGAGAGGTGCGTCCCACCATCCCGGTTGAAGACCGTGTTGGTGAACGCCAGCACACTTTCCGAGTAGCTGTCGTGCCACTGGAGGGCCACCTCGATCTCCTGACCGTCATCAGTCTTTTCGTCGAGATAGATGGGGTCCGGATGAAGGGTGGCCTTCGACCGATTGAGATACCGCGTGAACTCCGCCAATCCGCCGTCGAAACGGAAGGCCTCTTCTCGTTCGGTGGCCTCGTCCTCGAAGCTGATTTCGACACCGGAATTGAGGAAAGCCAACTCACGGAGATGGCGGACGAGCAGATCGGGGTGGAACTCGAGGACCGAAAAGACCTCGGAATCGGGTTTGAACGTGACCAGAGTGCCGGTGCGTTTTGTCTTTCCGATCGCCTTGAGGGCGCCGCGGGGAACACCACGATCGTAGTACTGCTCCCAGACCCTTCCATCACGGTAGATCTCGATCCTGAGCCACTCGGCCAGGAAATTGACCACGCTGACTCCGACCCCGTGCAGACCACCCGAAACCTTGTACGCGTTGCTGTCGAATTTTCCACCCGCATGGAGCTCCGTCATGATGACCTCGGCCGCCGAGCGACCGGTCTCCTTGTGGGTGTCCACCGGAATCCCACGACCGTCGTCGGTGACGGTGACGGTCTGATCCGCGTGGACGATCACATGGATCTTGCCGGCATGTCCGGCCTGGGCTTCGTCGATGGCGTTGTCCACCACCTCCCAGATCATGTGGTGGAGTCCCGAAATATCATCGACATCGCCGATGTACATCCCCGGCCGCTTTCGGACCGCGTCGCGGCCTTTCAGGACCTTGATGTTCTCCGCTGTGTAAGCTTCACTCATCCAATCGTTCTCCCGCCGCCTCGGTGATGGTCCCGCGACACATCTCGAGTCGGCTCGAACCCGTTCTCAACTCTTGAAACACCCTTCCGTCCGCACTGGAGAGGAAGAGCTGTCGGTCACCTGTCAAATGATCTATCAAACGAGAAAGCACCACCGCATCCAACTCGGCGTCCACATCGTCGATGATGACGGGAAGGTGTTCATCTCGTTCTCTTTCTACCTGTTGCAACGACGCGAGTCGAAGGGCTGCGGCAACTACTTTGATCTGGCCGGAACTGAGCATGTGGCGGACCGGTTTTCCGTCGGCCCGAAGACCGAGATCGTGCCGGTGTGGACCCTCGCCCGTAAACCCCGTCCGTCGGTCCCGCGTCCGCGTCTCATTATACCGTTTTTGGTAGTATTCTTCCAGTTCTTGGGCCTTCTCAGCCGGTTCGAACCCAGCCTCGCCACGGTATTGCAGTTCGAGATCCGGAAAGTCCTGACCACGGAGATCTTCGTAGATCGCACCAAAGGTCTTCAGGAGAGCCTGACAGCTGATCTGACGACGCACGACAACCACCGCGGCAGCCTGCGCGAGTCGTGCTTCCCAGACCACCATCTCACGATCTGAAACGGCGGTGATCAAGGCTGCATTTCTCTGTTTTAGTGTCTTTCTATATTGTCGAATCTCATTAAAGTATTCGTTTTCAAGAAGAAAGGTGTGGCGATCGAGATAGGCCCTTCGCTCGCTTGGACCGCCGACAACGAGATCCCGGTCCGCCCCGCTCAGAGCAAAGACCGGCAGAACCTGGAGATACTGGGCCACCGACGCTGAAGCACCCGCGACCTGGAGAACCCGACGAACGGGTGGCCCCGGGGTCACCTCCTGACTCAGTCGAACGGAACCGTTTTTAGTCTCGATCCGGCCTTCGAGATAGAACCTGGGTTCGCCGTGGGAGACAATCTGTCGCATGGATGCTGTTCTGAAGGACCGCAGGTTTCCAAAGACGGTCACCGCCTCGAGGAGATTGGTCTTGCCCTGACCGTTGGCACCCACCACCAGATTACCGCCGGCACCCCATGAAACGGACGCGGAAGCGAGATTACGGAAACCCGATGTCCGGATCTCGACGAGTCTCACCCATCACCACCTGAAGACACGAAGACAGGAAGTTCCATCTCTCGAGACGGAGCGGGCCCGTGCCTGTCGAGCGTGCTATAGCCTCATCGGCATGAGTACGTAGATGTACTCTTCGAGGCGCGGGTCGTCATCGACCGGCATGAGGACGCACTGGGTGTTCCCGTCCTTGAGTTGGAGTTCCACCGTCGGACACTCGAGGGTCTGGAGTACATCGATGACATATTGCGCGTTGAGCGCAATCTCCATCCCGTCACCCTGATAGCTGACCGAGAGAGTCTCCTCGGCGCTTCCGCGTTCGTATCCGATGGAAACCAGCGTCAGTTCGCCGGAGGGGTCGAAACGGAAGCGGACTCCCCTCGCCTTTTCGTGAGCCATCAGACTCACGCGCCGGAGCGACGCGAGAAACTCCTTGCGATCGACCCGGGCTCGCGACGGGTTGTCACGAACGATGACCCGCTCGTACTGCGGGAACCGGAGTTCGACGATCCTGGATACCAGGGTTCTCTCACCCATGCGGAAACCGAGGTGGTTGTCGCTCGCGGAGAGTTGAACACTCTCGTCACCGAAGCGGGCGAACTCGGCCAGGAGCTTGCGCGGGAAGAGCTGCTGTTCAAAGGGCGGTTGACCATCCGGTGCGTTGGCTCGAACCACCGCCAACCGGTGGCCATCCGTGGCGGCGATCTCGATCTCTCCGGGGAGGAGTTTCACCAGGGCCCCGTTGAGCTGGAACTTCGGATCGTCCTTGGTGATCGAGAAAGCGACTCGATCGAGCATCAACTGGAAAAGATCCAACGGCAGCGAATACTCGCCATCCGGCGGGACCTCGGGAATGGTTGGATACTCCGAAGGATCCGCCACCGACATTCGCGATTTGAAACGGCCGCTGACGATCTCGACCGAATCGCCGTCGAGACGGAGGGAAAACTCCTCCTCGGGCAGATTGCGAACGAGATTTTGAAACACGCGGCTCTCGAGGGTGATCCGACCACCACCGTGAACCACGGCCGGGCAGTCGGTCATGATGGTCATGTCGAGATCGGTCGCGACCATCCGAAGACGCGCTTCAGCGGTCTCAGCAAGGATGCTCGAGAGGATGGGAATCGTGGTTCGGTGCTCGACCACCCCCTGAAGGATGGAAAGCTCCTGAAGCACGAGATTTCGCTGCAGTTTCAGTTCCATCAACGGACCTTTCGACGAAGACTAAGTATCGAGCAGATGGAAATATAGCATAGTAGATCATCATCGTCGAGACGGTGGAAACTGCGGAAAACGACCGTAAGAACAACAGAATAAATTATTTATAGATTGGTGGATCTGTGGGCCAAATGTGGAGAGCTGTGGAATTCACAGCCCCTCCACAGGAATCCACAAACGGCGAGGATCAGGCTGTGGAAAACTTTCGAAATTCGAGGTCGCCGAGCATCATCCAAACTGTTCACGGAACGAGGTCAAGGTGGCGTCGAAGTCGGGGTTGGACTGCCGCATCTTGGAGATTGCGTCGACGGCGTACATGACCGTCGAATGGTGTTTCGAGAAGATCTTACCGATCTCGGGGAAGCTGAGATCGAGGATTTCGCGAATGAGGTACATGGCGACCTGCCTGGGTAGGGCGATCGAGCGTCGATTGGATCGTCCCTTGAGATCGGCCACTCGAATACCGTAGTGCTGGGCGACAAAACGGATGATATCCGACGGGGTTGTCTCGCGCTCGTCGGGAAGGAGTTCGAAGAGCGCCATGCGGACCACATCCACGGTGATCTTCGCATTCTTGAGTTGGGCGTAGGCGATGGCCCGGTTGAGGCAGCCCTCGAGTTCCCGGACGTTTTTCTGAACCCGGCGGGAAATAAAAAGAACGGTGTCTTCCGGGAGTTCCCAGCCGATGGCCCGGGCCTTCTCCCGGAGAATGGCGCAGCGGGTCTCGAGATCCGGGGGCTGGATATCGGCGATGAGGCCTTGGAGGAATCGTGAACGGAGGCGTTCTTCGAGCCCGGGGATGTCGGCCGGTCTCGCATCGGAGGTGAAGACGACCTGGCGTCCGGTGGATTGGAGCGTGTTGAAGGTGTGGAAGAATTCTTCCTGGGTTCGCTCCTTGCCGGCGATGAACTGCACGTCGTCGAGCAGGAGCACATCCACCCCGCGAAAGGTCTGCCGGAAGGCCTCCATCTGCTGCTGGCGGATGCAGTTGATGAGTTCGTTGACGAAATGCTCGGTGGTCATGTAGGTGACCTTGCTCTTGGGATTGTCGGTGATCACCTGTTTTCCGATGGCATGCAGGAGATGGGTCTTGCCCAGACCTGAACCGCCATAGAGGTAGAGCGGGTTGTACGCCTCGCCGGGTCGATCAGCAACGGCCTGGGCGGCCGCCGCCGCAAACTGATTGGAGGTGCCCTGGATAAACCGTTCGAAAGTGAAGCCGGCGGTGAACGGATTCCCCTGGACGGCGTGGCGCTTGTTGTCTTCGGTGGCGCCGGTCTCTCCCGAGGTGATGGAGACCGAGAAGCTCGAACCGAACTGACTGCGCGCGACGGTTTCGATATCGCGCAAGAGATGGTCGCGGACCCATCCGGCGACGATGGCGTTGTCGCAAGCAAGCTCAAGCGACGTCTCGTCGGTGGATCGAACCTCAAGAGGTTCGATCCAGGTCCGGTAATCCTCGGCTCCCAGAAGTTGCTGGAGGTGTGGCTGAAGCTCTGTCCAACGGTCCATCGACTCAGGCTAGCACAAAACGGATCGAGAAGAACCACCGCGGAGTCTTGACACGTACGCCAACGTGCAGTAATGTTGCGCGCCCGCAGAATTTGGAGTGACGAGACGATGAAAAGGACTTTTCAACCGAACAATCGCCGCCGGAAGAAGACCCATGGCTTCCGGGTGCGCATGCGCACCAAGAATGGTCGCAAAGTTCTCGCCGCCCGTCGGCGCAAGGGCCGCAAGCGTATTGCCGTCTGATCGGCACCGACGGTTTCCGCGTTCCAAAAGGCTCTTGAGGCGCGCGGAATATCAGCGAGTCTACAGTCAGGGAATCCGGGTCGCTGGGCGGCACGTGGTGTTGTTTGCAGTGCGAACCGATGATGGTATGAACCGCTTTGGTGTGACCGCGTCCCGCAAGGTCGGAAACGCGGTCATTCGAGCGCGTTCAAAACGGCGTCTTCGGGAACTGTGGCGACATCGACAGACCATGAGTGTGCTCGAATCGCTTGATCTTGTCGCCAACGCCCGGCGAAGTTGTGCCCGGGTGCCGTGGCAGATCCTCGAACGCGATTTCGACCACTGTCTCGACCGGCTGGGCGAGAGGATGAACGCCGCGAGGCGCTGATGCGTCCCGCGGTGTGCGAATTCAGGAAGGTATGAAACGAGATGGAGAAACGACTGCTGCTGGCCTTCGTGCTGTCGGCTTTGATTTTTGCCGGTTGGTCGATTCTCTTTCCCCCACCGGCGCCGGTGACGCCGCCGACCAAAGAGGAACCCAGGAACGAACTCCTCAGTGAGACCGGGGGCGAGACCGCCCGTGAGCCGATCACCGAAGAAACACCCTCAGGGGACGGAGACGAAGAGGTCGTCGCCGAGAGGGTGGCCGAAGCCGTTGTCGGTGAAGTCGAGCAGAAGATCGATCTTGCCAACGATGTGGTGGAAGTCGAGCTGAGCAATCGCGGCGCAGCAGTGACGTCCATGCGCCTTCTCGGCTTTGATGATGACGACGGCGAAGTCCTCGATCTTATCCAAACCGTTCCGGTCCCCGAGCGCGCGATGCCTCTCCAGCTCGTCACGGCGGATGGTCCTGACGATCGGTTGTACCGGGTCGAGCGATTGGGCGGTGGTGTCGTCATGACCTGGTCCGACGGCCAGGGCTCGTCGGTCATCAAGACCATCTCGTTGAATGACGGTTATGGGCTCGAGGTGAGCATTCAGACGACCGGAACCATGCGGGATGCAGGGGTCAGCGCGGGCACCGGTCTGCGGAACCTCGGAGCTGCGGAACGCGACAGTCGGCTCGCGGTGTGGGGCGACGGCATCGTTCTCGCCGATGGCGAGGTCGAGAAGTTCAAAAAGGCCAAGGTCAAAGCCCCCGTGAATCTTCGCCCCGGCGTGGTGGCGTTTGCCGGTCTCGATGATGCGTACTTCATCAATCTGCTTCGACCGAAGACCCGAGTCGACGAGGTTCAGATCGAGCGGTTCGAGTTCATGGAGACGATCCCGGGTGAGGAGCCGACCCAGAATTTCGCACTCAGGGTTCTCGTTACACCCAGTGCCGGTCTCCTCGAAGGCGAGCTGCTGGGCGCTCCGAAAGATTACGGTCTGCTCCAGAAGATCGGCGGCGGGGTCGAGAAGACCCTCGACTTCGGGATCTTCGGATTTATCTCGGTCTTCTTCCTCAAGGCGTTGTGGTGGATCTATGGGGTCGTCGGCAACTACGGCACCGCCATCATCCTGCTGACGGTGGGCATCCGGATCGTGCTCTTCCCGTTGATGCACACATCCACCGTCTCCATGCGCAAGATGGCCAAGGTCCAACCCAAGGTCAAAGAGATCCAGGCCAAATACAAAAAGAAGAAGACCGATCCCCAGGCTCGCTCCAAGATGAGCCAGGAGACCATGGCGCTTTACAAGGAGGAGGGCGTCAACCCCATGGCCGGATGTCTCCCGGTCCTGGTCCAGTTGCCCATTCTCTGGGCGCTGTATCAGCTCTTCCTGCACGCCATCGAGCTGCGACACGAGCCGTTCATGCTGTGGATCATGGATCTTTCCGCCAAGGATCCCCTCTATGTGACCCCGGTTCTCATGACGGCCACCATGTGGTTGCAACAGAAACTCGCACCACAGGCTGGTGACCCGCAGCAGCAGAAGATCATGCGGATGCTGCCCCTTGTCTTTGGCATCATGTTCCTCCAGTTCCCCTCGGGGCTCGTGCTCTACTGGTTGACGAACAACGTGATTTCGATCCTCCAACAGGAGATCACCCTCTATTGGATCGGGGAGCGGAAGTACGGTAAGGGCGGCGTTAAAGGGAAGGCCAAATGAATCATGCTCGGGAGTTTCGTGGCGAGACGCTCGACGCGGCGCTGAGCGAAGCCTGTTCGGCTTTGCGCGCCCGGATCGGCGAGCTCCGATACGACGTTGACGAGGCCGAGGACAACGGTGTGATCGTGACGGCGGAGATCGACCCCGTGGCCGTTCTCGGGCTCTTCCTGTCGGAGACCTTTCGGGCTGGAGAGATGGACGTCGTGGTCCGTCTCGACGAGACTGAAGAAGCGCTGGAGGGTGAGTTGTCTGGAACCGATTGCGGCGTTTTGACCGCGGCGGGAGGAAAAGGGCTCGATTCTCTTCAGTATATTTGCAACCGGGTTCTCAATCGGCGACTGGAACGGCACCTCCCGGTCCATCTGGATTGCGACGGTTTCAAAGACCGGCGCTCATACCAGCTCCAGGACAAGGCCGAAGCAGCTGCAGATGAGGCCCTGAGAACGCGCACCCCGGTGGTCATGGGTCTGATGACCCCGGCCGCACGGCGGGAGATCCATCTCGCCCTGGCCGATGATCCCGGAGTCGAAACCGAGTCGGATGGCGAAGGATTCCTCAAGCGGGTGGTCATCCGCCCTCGCCGGCGGCGCTGACACCGTCGTTGCCCGGTCGTCACCCGCCGGACGAGCCGGTCTGGCGGTGATCCGGGTCAGCGGGGGTTCGACGCGGATGTTGGCCGCCGCTGTCTGTTCCGGTCTCGATATGGATCGGGGTTGGCGGGCGGCGCTGGTCGAGCTTCGCGACGCCGATGGCATCCCCATTGATCAGGCGGTGGCTCTCCCCTACCCGGCGCCCAGGTCCTACACCGGCGAGGACATGCTCGAGTTGATGGTCCACGGTTCTCCGTGGATTGTCGGCGCCACCATCGACGCCCTGATCGCGGCTGGTGGCAGACAGGCCGAGCCCGGGGAGTTCACCCGGCGCGCCGTGGCCAACGGCAAGCTCGATCTGGTCCAAGCCGAGGCCGTCAACGAACTTACCGCGGCCGAGACAGCCGCCCAGGCGCGGATGGCGCAGGCCCAGGTTTCGGGTTCGCTCTCCCGTGAGTTCTCCGGGCTCAAACGCGCCTTGACGGATCTCCTTGCCGGGCTGGAGGCCTCGCTGGATTTCTCTCACCACGAAATCCCCTACGATCGGCGCGGCACGATCGCCGAGCGCGAGCGGTGTCTCGAGCAGATCCGGGCGCTGCTGGCCACGGCGACCGCCGGGCGGCGGGTCCGGGAGGGGGTTCGAGTTGCGATCGTCGGACCGGCAAACTCCGGGAAGTCGACCCTTTTCAATACTTTGGTGGGGCGCGAGCGGGCCATCGTCTCGCCGCACGCGGGAACGACCCGTGATCTGGTGGAGGCCGAACTCGAGATCGCAGGAGTGCGCGTGGTCCTGCAGGATACCGCGGGACTCGAGACGTCAAGCGATCCGGTGGAACTCGAGGGGATCCGGCGCGCTCGCGGCGCTGCTGCCGAGGCCGATGCGGTGATCGTGATGTGGCCGGCGGATCGGGATGGTGAACCCGATGTGGGTGAGGTTGAGGGTCAGCCCATGCTCCGCTTTCGATCGAAAGCGGATTTGGAACCCGGAGGCGACGGACCGGCCGGTTGGGTGGCGCTGTCGTGTCGGACGGGGCGAGGGATGGATGAGTTGGGTCGCGCTCTCGAGGGTGTGGTCTCCGCCGAGGTGGTTGACCTCGGCGGTCACGTTGCCATCGCCGAGCGCCATCGGTATGCGCTCGAGGGCGCCAAAACCGAGCTGGAAATGGGCGACTTCGAAGTCCCCGAGCTCGCCGCAGAGGCCGTACGGACCGCCCTGGAGTCGGTCCGCGAACTCTTTGGTGAGGTGGCGACGGAGGAGATCCTCGATCGCGTGTTCTCGAGTTTCTGCATCGGCAAGTGATGGTAAGCAACGGCTACGATCTGGTGGTGGTCGGCGCCGGGCACGCGGGTTGCGAGGCGGCTGCTGCCGCAGCGCGCATGGGAGCGGCGGTGGCGGTGGTGACGCTCGATCGCCGCACCATCGCCCAGATGCCCTGCAACCCGGCCATCGGAGGGATCGGAAAGGGCCACCTGGTTGCTGAACTCGATGCACTGGGAGGTCTTCAGGGGTGGGCGGCGGATCGGGCCGGGATTCAGTTCAAGATGCTCAACGCCTCGCGCGGCCCGGCGGTCTGGGGTCCACGCGCACAGTGCGACAAGGCGCGCTACACCGAGATCATGGCACGTGTCCTCCGGGGATTGCGTGGACTCGAGATCATCGAGGGTGAGGTGGTCGGTCTTCTGACCGATGACGCCGGGGTGATGGGTGTCCGCCTGAACGACGGGCGGTTGCTGCGGGCGCGGACCACGATCCTGACAACCGGGACCTTTCTCGGTGGCGTGCTCCACAGCGGTGATGAGAGCCGACCCGGTGGGCGTCACGGCGAGCGGCCAAGCATCGGCCTCGGGGCCGAACTCGAGGGCCTGGGTTTGGAGTTGCGGCGCTTCAAGACCGGGACGCCACCCCGCCTCAAGATGTCGAGTCTGGATGTCGATCAGCTCGAGGCGCAGGGTGGAGATGAAACTCCGCGCCCCTTTTCCTGGCGGACACGGAAGGTCACCAACCGCATCGAGTGCTGGGTGACACGGACCCCGGAACGGATTCAGGGGATCATCAAGGACAATCTCCACCGGTCACCCCTCTTTTCCGGCGTGATTGAAGGAGTGGGTCCTCGCTACTGTCCGTCGATCGAAGACAAGATTGTGCGTTTTCCCCAGCATCGCGAACATACGGTCTTTCTCGAGCCGGAGGGTTTGGCGACCGAGAGCGTCTACGTCAACGGGCTGTCGACGAGTCTGCCCGCCGATGTCCAGGAGGCGGTTGTCCATGCCGTTCCGGGTCTGTCGCGCGCGGTGTTCCTGCGCCACGGCTATGCGGTGGAGTACGACATGGTCGCGCCCGGACAGGTCGGCAAGGATCTGGTCTGTCGAGAGGTTCCCGGGCTCGCCCTCGCGGGTCAGGTCCTCGGCACCTCAGGGTATGAAGAGGCCGCGGCCTTGGGATTTTTAGCCGGTGTCAACGCCGTCCGCGCAGGCCGCGGCGAAGACCCCGTCATCATCGGCAGGGAAGAGGCATACATGGGTGTGCTGGTGGACGACCTTGTGCTGCGCGAACACGTGGAGCCCTACCGGATGTTCACCTCGCGAGCCGAGCACCGGTTGTTGCTCGGGATCGATTCCGCGCGGGAGAGGCTCATGGCCCAGGGAGTCCGCCTGGGGCTGGTTCGGGAGGAGATGTTTCACGTGGAACATGGGCGCTGGGAGGACCGACGGCGGGTTCGCTCAGCTCTCGAAGAGACACGGCTCAATCCCGATCGGAAGACGAAGGAGACCCTTCGCGAGATGGCCGGCATTGAACTCAAGACCCCGTCGAGCTGGGCCGGGCTTCTGCGGCGCCAGGATGTTGATGTCGACCGGATCGCGGCGGCCATCCCGGGCCTGGGAGAACTGAGCGGGGAAGATCGCCGGATCGTCGTCGGTTTGTTGCGCTATGACGGGTATCTCGCCCGACATCGGAGAGAGATCGATCGGGTTCGGCGACTGCGCCATGTGGAGATTTCTCGGTCCTTTGACCCGTCGGTTGTCCCGGGGCTGTCGCGGGAAGTCGTCGAACAGCTCCAGCGCAACCGGCCGGCGACCCTTGCCGAAGCGGAGCGCCTGCCCGGGATGACGCCGGCGGCCATCGCCATCCTCGCCGGACGGCTCGCCCGGGGAACCGAGGGAGCATGAGTCCCGAGGCGAACTACCGGATGCTCCTCGATGGTCGGGTCGAGGACCGGGCGGTGGCCGGTCTCGCCCGCTATGCCGAGCTCCTCGAGCGCTGGTCGGAAAAGCACAATCTGGTTCGGTTCACCTCTCGCCGGGAACTTGTCGAGCGCCACCTCCTCGACTCCATCGAGGGCGCGCGGTTGCTCTCGGGCCGGGGTCGACTCCTTGATGTCGGCAGCGGCGCCGGTCTGCCGGGGGTGCCGCTGCTCATCGTCCGGCCGCGGTGGTCGGGTGTTCTGCTCGAACCGAGACAGAAACGCTGGGCGTTTCTCAAGCTGGTGGTCCGGGAGCTTGAACTCCACGCGGTGGCGATCGACCGGCGGTACCAGGATCTCGAGGACCAGGGGTCTTTTGATCTTGTGACCACCCGTGCAGTAGGGGGTCACGCAGCCATGCTCGAGTGGGCGCGCCCGCGGCTTTCGGAGGAGGGTTCAGTGGCATTGTGGACCACCATCGAGGGGGAGCAGGAGATCGGAAAAGAGCGTGATTGGCGTGTGCTAAGCTGGCCGCTCATCGGCCTCGATCGGGGCCGACTCGTCTCTCTCAGAAAGTGTTCCACGTGAAACCTCGCATCGTCGCAGTCGTCAATCAAAAGGGCGGAGTGGGCAAGACCACGACCACCATCAACCTCGGCGCCGCCCTCGCGGCGTACGAGCACCGAACGCTGCTCGTGGATCTCGACCCCCAGGGCAATTGTACGTCCGGTCTTGGTGTGGAGGCAGGGTCGCGGACGACCTACGAGGTCCTCACGGGGGAGGAAAGCCTCGCCGATGTGATCCGACCCACCGAG
>Ga0209344_10003276_pt1 | contig 16232 bp, 14 predicted proteins | sample Cruoilmetagenom6_FD_187293 | JGI IMG/M metagenome (GOLD analysis project Ga0209344, IMG submission 187293) | Oil polluted marine microbial communities from Coal Oil Point, Santa Barbara, California, USA - Santa Barbara Oil Seep Sample 6 (SPAdes)... | ecosystem: Environmental > Aquatic > Marine...
ATGGGCGCAGACGCTTGAGCTATCTCAGGGCTCCGCGCCCGCGCCCATTGCTCACGCCGCCGAATGATGGCACACAAATGGTGAGCAAACTCGATTTACGAGTGGCCCTGAAAAAAGGGGCAGGTCAATGGAAGCGAGTTTTCGCCATTTGATTGCGTCTCGCAAGGAGATAATGCCGACGCTTCGATGCCTCCGCACTATCAAAGAGATTTGGATGGAAGTCAGAAGCCGCTGAATTGCTCAGGTCGCACCAAGGTGGTCAGATACCCGCAATGCTCAGTACGGCCTCACAGCTTGCGGTAGATTGGGTTCGGTGGTGCAACTCGGCAGCGGACGCAGGTTACGCACTCCGGTCATTTATACACTGCCTAGCGAAGGTCGGGAAACCGTCCTCTTTACCAAATGCTGCGTAGCCGAAGCCAAGGATCATGCACTTACAGCGAACGGCAAAAAAGTCCGCACTGCCTACCCTCATCCTCCGAAAATACTGCGTCATGGACAAATGGTCGATCTGGTGAAGCTGTGGTGCGTTATCGGCGTAGCGGGTGGAAGACGGCTCTGAGCCGTAAGAGTCAGCGCCCTACCCCAATAGCTTGGCCTCCGCAGTTCCGTAGGTCGACTTGGAACCGATGATTTGACGCCGTGTGAGAGGGGTGCGGAAACTAAGAGTTGTCGTTATAGCTGCAGATATAATTGCTTGAACCCTGACCATCGGGCAAGCCCATTCAGAACATAGCGTTCGTTTTCAGTGGGTCGGATGAACCCAATAAATTTTCCCTTTGAGGTCTAATTGCGCGTCAGCCAACTGTGGCTCCACGCGAGGTTTCAATACAAAAAGGGAAAGCGGGTTTTTGCCTTTTGCATCCCAATCGCCATTTCCTCGTTAGGAGGATGGCCTCATGAAAGCATCAATTCGTGTAAACTCATTATCGTTGGGGGGCTCGGGCTGCTGACCGTATTGCTGGCCGAGGGGCTAAACCTTGGGCTGAGTAAAATGGCCGAGGCCACCAATACCCACGATTACATGCAGCTCTCGCGCCTGTCGCGATGGCATATTGAAAGCGACGCAATTAACCGCGCGCTCGCCATGGTGATTGACGCGCAAGCGGGCCTGCCCATGGCCAAGTTCTGGGGCGGCGGCGTCACCGCGTCCAGCGACGGACAATTCTTCCCCGCCGCGAGGCAAGGTGAAGCGATGAATCTTATCAACGCCAAATACGGATCTGAGCCAGGGCTAAAGGCTTACACGCATGTCTCCGATCAGTTTGGACCCTTCGCAACACAAAACATTCCCGCCACCGTGAGCGAAGCACCCTACATCCTGGACGGGCTGCTGATGAACGAAGCGGAGCAACCTAACCCAAAACACAGAACGACACGCCAACCTCAGTGGCCCCAAAACCGGCCAAGATGGTTGTCGCTCGCGGACAAAGTGGTTGACGCTCTACAGGTCAGCGCCGTTCTGGTCGAGATCGACGACAAATGGGCCGCCGAAACAAAAGCCTACATCAAATGGGAATGCCAGGATGAATGATCATGGCGTCAGAGAATTTCCAGACCACAGGTTGCTCAATCACGCTGCGACGAGCCGGGCTCTGAGCAGAGTAGAAACGCCGTTACTCGCGAGACATTTCCTTTAACCTCCCAAATCTGGGAAGCTGGAGAGGTTTATGTCGAAGGACCAACGCGAGATTGTGCGCAAGTAGCGGATACTGCGACATGCGGGAGAGATCGGTGCCGACTTGATCGTAGTGGGCACTTACCCATGCGATGAAGAAAAAGCCGATGCGGCGCGCTTTGTTTCTTTCGAAGATGGACGCGGTAGAGTCCTGGCACCGGCTGCTACGGTTGACCGAGGGACACTACCGAACGTCATTGCCCGTCTAGAATTTTATCGACCAGCTTTTCCGCAATCATCAAGGTTGGTGCATTGATATTTCCGCTGGTCACTGAAGGAAAAATCGAGGCGTCAACCACCCTCAAGCCTGAAACGCCGCGAACGCGGCCCTCCGCATCAACAACTGACGCGTCATCAATCCCCATGCGGCACGTTCCGCAAGGATGATATGTAGACTTGAGATTTTGCCTGATGAATTCGTCAATCTCATCATCTGTTTGCACTTCGATTCCAGGGCTCAACTCCGGGCCCCTGCAGGCATCCAAAGCAGGTTGAGCCAAAATCACCCTCAGCTTTCGCACGCATTCTCTTAGTTCTTCCAGGTCCCCGGTGCGAGCGAGATAATTGTAATGAATTGCGGGCGGGCGTTCGGAATCTGTGCTCTGGACAGTCACTGTACCGCGGCTTCGAGGCCTCAAGAGCATCGCGGTGACTTGAAACCCATGCACCCGCGCCTTGGAGGACCCATCAGGTTTGGCCAGCAGCGGTACCAATACGTACTGAACATTCGGTTGGGAAAGCTCGTCATTGGTTCTTATGTAACCAACCGTTTCGAAGTGATTGGTGGCACCCCATCCGGTTTTACGAAGGATCCACTCGATGCCAATCATTGCCTTTTTGGGGAAACGCAAAGCCGGTGAAACCGTGATAGGTTGGTTTGCCTTGTGTGAAATGCTGAAATCCACGTGGTCGTGCAGATTCTGTCCCACTTCCGGGCTGTCGACAACAACATCAATCCCGAGCGACGCGAGCTGTTTTGCGGGACCGATTCCAGACAAGACAAGTAATTTGGGAGAGTTGATAGACCCCGCGCTTAGAATTACTTCCTTTGCGCAGAAAGCCTGCTTTGTTTGCCCGTTTTTTCGGTACTCAACGCCTCTTGTACGGCCATCAGCAAACAAGACACGATCAACCATCGCCTCCTTCTCGATACGCAGGTTCTTCCGACTGCGTATCGGATGGATATAGGCTGTTGCTGCGCTGACACGACGCCCCTTGTGGATCGTCTGATCGTTCAGTCCGAAACCTTCCTGATCCTCGCCGTTTGTGTCTTTGGCGATTGGATAGCCGGCTTGTTCTGCGGCAGCCAGGAACATTGATTGCAAAGGACTAGAGAGTTTGGGGGCGGTCACATTGACCGGGCCGGAGCCCCCGCGATAGTCGTTCGCTCCCCCGCTGAACGTTTCGAGTTTCTTGAAATAAGGTAGACACTTTTCATAAGACCAATCTTCGAGTCCATGCTTAAGCGCCCAGGCATCGAAATCCGCACGATGCCCGCGCACAAAACTCATCGCATTGATAGAAGAAGAGCCCCCCATCACACGCCCGCGGTAACAGGGCGCGGTACGCCCATTCAGGTGCTGTTCCGGTTCGGTCTCATAGCCCCAGTCGAATCTGCCCTTTGTCATGGCCTGGGTGAAGGCGGCGGGCATATTGATAAAAAGATGATTGTCATCTGGCCCTGCCTCAATCAGCAGAACCCGATGCTTGCCGCTGGCTGTCAGCCGGTTTGCCAGAACGCATCCGGCGCTACCAGCACCTACTACAATATAGTCAAACTCTTGGGTCATTCTTGAGGCCCGATGTGCTGGAAAGCTCTTTGCGAAAATTGACATTCACCGATTTGAGCTGCGTGTAGGACAGCAGTTCATCAATGTTGCCTTCACGTCCATTACCGCTCTTTTTCCACCCCCCGTAGGGTGATCCGTGTGGGTAACTCACGCTGCCATTGATCTCGACATAGCCCACTTCCAGGGCGTCCGCGGTCTGGTGAGCGGTCTCCAGGTCGTCCGTGACAAGCACGGCAGTCAAACCATATTCGACACCATTTGCAATTGACACCATCTCGTCATGGTCTTCCCAATCAAGGATCGTAATAACCGGGCCATAGATTTCCTCTTGGGCGATCGACATATCCGGCCGGGCGTCCGAAAAGACCGCCGGAGTGACAAAATTCCCATTCTTGAGAGCGTCATCTTCGGGAATTGTGCCGCCGATGAGCAGTTTGGCGCCTTCGGATTTCCCAGCCTCGATGTACCCCAAAATGCGTTCGAAGAGCGGCCTGGTTGATATCGCGCCCATTCCACTTTCGGAATCTGTAGGTAGGCCAACACGCACGGCTTTGACACGTTCAACAAGAGCATCCAGAAACGGTTGTTTAAGTGACCTATGCACAAGTACGCGGGAGGTTGAACTACAGGAATGCGACTGGCATTTGAAATTCATGCCCGAGACGGCGATGTCAGCCGCAAATTCGGGGTTGGCATCGGGAAATACGATCAGGGCATTTTTGCCACCCAATTCCATGGTCAGGTTCTTGAGTGACGGGGCCGCAGCTTGGGTGATTAGAACGCCCGCTTCTGAGCTGCCTGTCACCGCCAACCGATGGACATCCGCATGCGTTACAAGTGGCATGGAAACACGATCATTGTCGCCGGTGACGACGTTAATGACCCCCGGAGGCACGATATCCTTGATAAGCCGCGCGAATACGAGGGCCGAAATCGGCGTATGGGGTGACGGTTTGGCCACCAGACAGTTCCCCATCAACAATGGCGCAGCCAATCCGGTTCCAAAAGCCTGAATCGGATGATTGAAAGGCAGAAGCTTTGCGACCACGCCGAACGGTGATCTGCGAGTATAGTGCAGGTTGGCATCAAGCTGCGTCACCTCACCTTTGACTTCGCTGGCCGATCTGGAAAGATTGTCAATCACATCAGCGGCCCATGCCGCGTCATGTTGCATTGACGAAAAGACGCTTCCTGAATCAAGCGTATCGATATAGCCAAGATCTGCAGAGTGTTCCCGCAACACCTGACCGATTTTCTGGACGATTTCCTGACGCTCGCTAAGAGGACGGGCGGCCCAGCCTGGCTGAGCCGCCTTGGCGGCGGCTACAGCCATATCAACGTCTGCGGGCGAGGCGTTCGGGTACGTTCCGACGACTGATCCTGTAGCTGGATCAATAGATTGGTGGGTTTCGGATGTGGCTCCGGTCGTGAGTTGGCCATTTATCAAAAGGCACATCTCCTGATCCAAAAGCTTCCGGCAGCTCCTACTTATCGGCTCAGTCGTCATTTTACTTGTATCCTACGATCTACAATTTTCGGGCAATGTATTTGGTGAAGTCGTTGACTTCCCGCTCAAGCCAGCTCAGCTGACCCGACCCGCTCAGGTCACCAGCAGTGCCTTGCTGCATCCCTTCGACGACGAAGCGATCTTCTTCCTGAACCTTGGCCAAAAATTCGCGGATTTCCTCCAAGGAAGCATCCGGATCCGAAAGGTTTTCCAGCACTTCCGGAGCGATTGCAGCACCGTGGCGAATCCGCACTTTGTCAACGCCAATGGGCTGGATCGAAAGATACCAAAGGTGATCAGGTGCCAAAGAAAACATGTGGCTTGGGAATATGGTCGGCAAGACGCTTGTTATGCGCCATTTCCCTTCCAGGGAGGTATTTGAAGGGTGTGCTGTGCCGACAGGCGCTTCTTTGTCCTTGGTATAGGTCTGATACGTGAAGTTTTCGTCCGCTTCATCGATGTCAGAAAATTCTGTCTCATCAAGCGGGCAGAACGCGCCAACCGTGGCCTTGTGTGCCACTGGAAGGTGGTAGCCTTCCATGAAATTTTCTGCGAGGAGCTTCCAGTTACAATTCCATACAGTGTCTTTCAGCACAATGCCGACATAGTTTTCGCAGTTATACCGCTCGATAAGGGGCGTGAGATTTGCAAGCTTCTCATGCACCGGCCGCGCGTTAGGATTCAATGTCAGATAAATCCAGCCATGCCATATTTCACTACGGATCTCAGGGAGACTGATGTCTTTTTTGTTAAAGTCATCTGTCTTGTTCATATAAGGAGCACCGATCAACTGCCCTGACAAGTCATAGGTCCAGGCGTGATAGGGGCAAACGATGCGCTTACATGTACCTTTGCCCTCGAGTAGAAGCATCATGCGATGTCGGCAAGTGTTCGAATAAGCTGCTACTTCACCATCGGGTCTGCGGACGACAAGCACTGGCTCATCAAGGATTTTCCAAGTTAGATAATCTCCAACATTTGGAATATCTTGTGTGCGCCCGATACAAATCCATTCGTCTTTGAAAATCTTTTCTTTCTCAAGTTCCAAAATGGATTCTGATTGATACATTTTTCGAGGCATGGCTTTCGCCTGGCCCAATGGCTTTGCAGCGTTCGTTTTGAGCTCCGTAAGAATGTCATTTACGGAATTTGTTATTACGGTATGTTCCATGGTTTTGACCCTTCACGTTTGCCAAATTCCTCAGCCTAACTTGGCCCTGCATTTGATCTGACCGAATTGCGATCAGATTTTACCCACTTACCTCAGGCTGGATTTCAGGTGATGATCGGACACACAAAGACCAATGTCAGTTGCGTAGACGTTGCCCATCTCAGAGACCTGACGTTACAAAATATCTCAACGCAGCCAGGCGAGCGTTTTCCGGAAAATTTCACTTTCTGAACTCGACAGGCGATTCACGACATCGAAATGATCGACATCAGGCTCGGCGTATTTTTCGATCGGCGCTTCGAATGTCGACCACTGCGCCACGAACTCGTCGGCCTGCCAATGGAATTGGGGCGTTTCGCCGCCTCCCAGAGTGACAAGAATTGGTGCTGTCGTTGCCGGACGCAGGAATTGCGGACTAAGTGCCTTGGCCTTGCTTTCATCAAGATGAAGCGCATCGCTGATGGTTGTTCTGAGCAGTGGCTCGAGCTGGAAAAGACCACTGATCGGAATGCCTGATTTGATCAGGTTCTTGGGAACATCCAAATTGAAACTCGGCCAATCAGTTGCAAGAGCTATGCCGGTAAGGTGCCCGCCAGCCGAGTGACCCGAAACATTGATCCGGTCTTTGTTGATGCCTTCGGCAGCACCATTTTGCCACAGCCAAACAAGAGCAGAGCGAATTTTGCCTGCCATCGAAGCCATCGTCGCCGAAGGACACAGTTCATACCCGACGATAGCGACATCCACCCCGGCCTTGAGGAAAGATTCCGCGACAAAGCTATACATGGCCTTGTCACCGCGCTGCCAGTAGCCGCCATGAATGAAAACAAATAGCGGAGCTTCCTTTTCACCACACAGGAATAGATCCATCAGATCCTTTTCGCCCGGCCCGTATCTGCGATCGAGTTTTACCGTCGCGTTCTTTCGCAAAGCGGCGCTTCGCTCGGCCCAGGATTGGCTCAGCTCGGCAAAATCCGACCTGAGAAGGCGAACATCATATCCGTGCTCAAGGGTCGGATCTACAGGAATGGTACGTGTCATCTGGTGTTCTCCGCTGGTAGTGGCGATTTCCAACTTTAGAAGGCAACTTGCGATGCGCCTTTGAGCGCCAGCCTTGTCCGAGCCTCTGCGGGCGTTGCGATCTTCAGAGACAGATCCTCCAGGATGCGCCGAATTTTCGCGACCTGCTGAGCGTTTGTCTCTGCCAACACGCCCCTCGAAATGAACAAGCTGTCCTCAAGGCCAACCCGGACGTTGCCACCCAGATTGCCGGCAATCGTTGCAAATGGCATTTGATTGCGCCCCGCAGCCAATACGGACCACTCGTGATCCTCGCCAAAGAGTTTCAGTGCTATTTTTCGCATGTGGAACAGATTGTCAGCATCCGCGCCGATTCCGCCAAGCAGACCAAATACAGTCTGGATAAGGAACGGCGGCTTTATCAGGCCCCGGTCGGCAAAATGGGCCAGATTGTACAAATGCCCAACATCGTAACACTCGAATTCGAACCGAGTTCCGCAGCCATCGCCGAGCTTCTTGAGAATGATCTCGATGTCCGCAAAAGTGTTTCGAAAGATATAGTCCCGGGTCATACCCAGAAACTCAGGCTCCCACTCGTGCTTCCAATCCTGGTATTTCTCCAACAATGGATAAAGGCCAAAGTTCATCGAGCCCATATTTAGCGAAGCCATCTCAGGCTTAAGCTGCAACGCCGCGGCAAGGCGTTCTTCGACAGTCATCCCCGGACTGCCACCGGTACTCACATTGATCACAGCATCTGTTTGCTGCTTGATGTCGGGCAAAAATTGCAGCCACGTATCCGTGTCCGCCGTTGGCTTGCCATTCTCGGGATCTCTGGCGTGCAAATGGATGATGGACGCGCCCGCTTCCGCGGCACCTACCGCTGCGTCGACGATTTCACCAGGCGTAATGGGCAAATGAGGCGACATCGTCGGAGTGTGAATGCTCCCCGTCACCGCGCATGTGATAATCACAGGCTTCGAACTCATCATTGCCTCCTTTAACTCATTCTAAAAATTGTCTATCAGACAACCAGACAATATGGCAATATATATTTTCCTTGTTGTCCCTGAAAACAATACAACCCCTGAACGCAACGCCGGGAGGCAAGCCACATGAGAAATAAACCCTTGGAATACAAGTCTCTTTCAACAGCGCAAAAGCGGGTCTACGACCAGATTTCCAGCGGCCCAAGAGGGCGTGTCGGGGGGCCTTTTCCGGCCCTTCTGTCGACTCCAGAAATTGCCGACCGTGTTCAGGCGCTCGGAGCATCACTTCGCTTCGACGGCAAGCTGCCCTCCCATATCCGCGAGATCGCCATTCTTGTGACATCGCGTCACTGGGATTGTCTGGCAGAATGGAACGCTCATGTTCTTATCGGCCAAGCCGAAGGGCTCGATGAAACGGTGATCGAGCGCATCGCAAACGACAGCCCCCTGCCCGCCCAGCCACCGGAAAATGCACTGGCCCGCGATCTGTGCAAGGAGCTGCTCGAAACCCAATTCGTCAACGATGACCTCTATGAACGCGCGACCCAGGCATTCGGCCAAGATGGGCTGGTCGAGCTTGTCACTATCGTCGGTTATTTCGCTATGTTGTCTATGATCCTAAACACATACGAGGTGGCCCCAGAGAGTGACTATCAAAACATTCCGGATCACCTTCGCTTACCGAACGTTTGATCCAGCGAAAATTTTAAGCCGCCCTACCCCGAAGTTGATGGTAAAATGGAGCAATCACTTCAACAATTTTACAGTCGAGGTTGCCGTCGCGATGAGGCGATTTTTTTGATAAAGTTCCCCCGCCAGAAACGCGATGGACCTTCCCCTGTGAATGACCTTGCCCTTTGCCAGCATCGGGCCGGGCCGTCCTGCCGACATGAAGTTAACTTTGATTTCAAGCGTTGCGACCATCTTGCAAACGTCAGGAACGCCAATCACGGAATAGGCCATCACGGCATCCAGCATGCCCGTAATATACCCGCCCTGCACGACATCACCGGAATGGCAAAACATCTCCACGGCTTCGAATTCCATATCCAGCGTTTCGTCACTTTCGCTAAAAGCGACCGCGACACCCCGCAGCGTCGCCACCGAAGCTGGCCAATCTGCATTCAATCTTTTCAGGATAGCATCGTTACCCATCTGGTGCTCCTTCATTCCAAGATACGGTGTTCAAAGTTGATTTCGGGTGCCCAATGTGTTTTTTTCAGGCGATTGGTTGAAACCTGTCTTCCCGGCGACCGAAGGCAAACGCAGCGGACACAACACATAGAAAAACAAGGAAAAACAACGTGAAAAGCGATATAAAGAGCCTTTCGAAACTCAGAGTTGATCGTTCGCAAGACACCATCCACTCGAAAACGGTCAATGTTCTGAGAGCCGCAATTCTTGAAGGATCCTTTCGCCCGGGAGAGAGGCTGGTTGAGCGTGTATTGTGCGAGACGACCGGCGTTGGCCGTAGCTCCATCCGCGAAGCCCTTCGGCAATTGGAGGCTGAACACCTGATCGAATACACGCCACATAAAGGCCCGTTTGTCGTCAGCATTACCGTCGAAGATTTGCAGGAAATCTACGAAATGCGCGAGGCTGTCGAAGGACTTGCAGTCAGGCTTTTCACCGAACGCGCCAGCGATGATGTTGTTGCACAGCTGCCTCAAATCGTTGATCGGTATGATGAGGCGATGAGGCACCAAGAGATTGAGACCATTCTTAAGATTACAGATGAGTTTTTCAGTGTGCTTTTCGACGGTGCCGAAAATAAGTTGGTTTCCTATTATTCAAATATTCTTCACGCAAAGATCCGATTTGTTCGGATGACAACCACCTACCGCCAAACGGACGCACAAAAAAACAAGTACATACAAACATTCAGGGACATAGCGAACGCTATACAGTCCAGGGATGTCGACCTCGCGGTTGCCGCAAGCAGACGGCACGTGCAACATGCCGCCTCGGTTGCCATATCGGCGTTTCAGAAACAGGACTGATTTGCAGATCTGCTACCCACTCCTCTTTGACGTCCCCCTGAAAAGCTGCAACGAAATTTCGCTATGCAACCCGCAACGCCTTGAGGTCACTGATGATCTTTTGGCTGGCGTTGTGTCCGGGTACGCCGCTTACGGTTCCACCCGGCCATGTACCAGAGCCGCAAAGATACAATCCGGGGACCGGCATTTGATAGGATGCCCATCCGGGAACCGGTCGAAGGCTGAACATTTGAGCCGGCATCATATCCAGGTGCATGACGTTGGCATCTCTCAAACCATATTCCTGTTCAAGATCTTTCGGGCTGAGGAACTTCTTGTCGATAATCAGATCCTTCAGGTTCGGCATGTACTCGGACATCACATCAATGCAACGGTTGCCAAATCGATCACGCTCTGTCTCCCAATCGCCTTCGGCCAGGTCGATCGGCGCATGCCATACATTTGCACTCAAGATATGCTTTCCGGGAGGTGCCATTTCCGGGTCTGAAACTGACGGGATGAGCCCCAGAATAATCGGATCCTTTGATGCACGCCCGTATTTTGCATCATCATAGGCGCGCTCCATGTAATCCAAAGATGGCGACAGCCTGAACTGACACCCGGCATAGAGGCGCTCCATTCCAGCAGGCGCAGCCGACATCACCGGCAAGCCGTCCAAAGCCAGAGCAATTTTGAACGCCGACCCTCTTTTGGGGAGTTGGTCAAACGGATCGATGAACTCCCTTTCGAGGCCATTGCAATCCAGCAAATCGACCATTGTCGTTTTGGGGTGAAGATTGGAAACGACAACTCGCGCCTCTATGAATTCACCTGTTTCCAGTTCCACGCCCTGAATCGCATTCGCGTTTCCGACAATCCGTGACACCTCACAGTCGGTGCGCACGACGCCCCCATAAGCCTCGAGAGATGCGCGCATTGCCTTGGTAACGCTACCCATTCCACCAATCGGCAATCCCGTTGATCCTCTCAGGTACTGCTTGCGGGGATCGTGATCATCGCTTGTGCCCCCGGAAGCAAGGGAGAAGGGGCGCATCATCAACAGATAAGGGCTACCCGGCGTCCTGGGGCCTACCATGTTCGATGTGACACTGATTGCAGCGATTACCGCTTTCAGCTCTTCAGATTCCAGCCGACTATCAAGAAGATCTTTCAGACTGCCAAGAAATACCTTGGCAAATGCGTCTTCGTCTTCGTCGGTTTTCAAGCGCGCCATCACATCGCGCAGCCTCGGCGGGTTGTCGAATAGGGATATGCCGATGCGACGACCGAAATCGTTCAGATACTCAAAAAACTCGGCATATGCAGTGACATCTTTTTTCGAGAATTTCGCAATTTCATCTGCCGTTTTTTGGCGATCACGCCAAGCAACCATGGCACGACCATCCGGAAAAGGAACGACTAGGGATGGATCAGGCCGAGTAAACTCGAGGCCAAACTTTTTCAATTCCAGGTCCAGCACGACTTTCGGCTCGAGAGACCCCGGTGAGTTGGGGATCGACCCCCTGAAACCCTTGAAGAATTCGCGGTCTGCACTCAGACCTCCGACCACAGAGCGACGTTCAAGCACAAGCACCCGTTGCCCTGACCGAGCAAGGTAACCGCCACAAACAAGGCCGTTATGCCCACCGCCAACAATAACTATATCAAACTTCGCACCCATCTACCCGTCCCTCTGTGGTCATCAAGTCGCCACTGATTAGCAGACAATCAGACGAATATTCAAGGATTAAGTCAGAATCCGACCGCATATTTGGGCGTATGCTGCAAAATTTTCTGCTAACACTTTGTTTTGCAACCACTTTAATAAACTTGTATTTTTGTCTGTTAGTATGATAATAAGATTACCACGAGCTTTGACCTGCAAACAGGCATGCGGCTCGAAGGGTAACCGGCTTGACCTTACAGATAACCTTATGGCCGCCTATCGAAGAGAACGATTATGACTGAAACACTCACCGAAAAACCAACGACCGTCACACCTGAACTTCTGGACGCCATTGGGGATGCATTTAACAGCAATGATATTAATGCGGTTATGCCGTATTTTGCCCAGGATGCCGTTTTTGACCACGGCGCAGGGCCCGATGTCCACGGCGTCCGCTTTGAAGGATATGCCGCCTTGGAAAAAGTGTTCGGCACGCTTTTTGAAAGTGTCGAAAACGTTCATTGGAAAATCCTCGATGCGCGCATCGCGGGGAACAAAGCCTATTGCGAGTACCTGAGAACCGCGCGTCTCAAGGACGGCACGGTGCAGGAATACCAAAGCGTGGACATCTTCACATTTGAGGATGGATTGATCGTTTACAAAGATACGTATTCCAAAAACAGGAGCATCTGAGGCGCTCTTTCGGCTTTTTCGGGTTTTCATACTGTCGCACACAAGAGAGCCGCCGCTGCGATTTCCGCACCGCAACATGCGACCAGTCAACGACATCGGATCGCGTAGTGGAGCCTGCAAGCCGCTGCTCCGCAGTTGGAAATTCTGCACGCTGGCTGTGCTTTCGGGAGGAAAGTTGCCAACTGAGCGGAGGTTGCAAACCCCTAAAGCCAGGCGCCACAGGTCTGAAAAGACCATCGCAACTTAAAAACCATCGTCAATTTACTGGGAGGATTCGATATGACGACGTTTAATGACAACACGGTGCGTGACCGCATCATATCTGCGGGGCGGGCAAGAAAGATATCGAGGCGCAGCTTCATAGGCCATGCCTGTGCAACGGGCCTCACCGCGACAGCGGCATCTACACTCTGGACTTCACAGGTTGCCGCCTCGACCCCTAGCCGGGGTGGCACATTCCGCGTCGGCGTCCATGATGCCAACACATCTGACATACTGGATCCAGGTCTATACAATTCCTATTTCACGGTTCAGCTAAGCCACGCGTCTCGTAGTTACATCACGGCTATCAACCCGGATGGTACGCTTGGCCCGGACCTTGCTGAGAGCTGGAGCGCGTCGCCGGATGCAACTGTCTGGACCTTCGAATTGTCCAAGAACGCGACCTTCCACGACGGACGCCCCGTGACATCTCGTGATGCGATCGCATCGTTGCGCCATCATATGCGTGAAGGATCCAGCTCAGTCGCCAAGCCACTACTGGCCAGCGTGAAGGATGTGAGAGCCGATGGAGATCATACCCTTATTGTTGAGCTGAATGAGGGTTTGGCGGACCTGCCTTATATCATTAACGAATATCACATTGCGATTGTGCCTGCTGACGCTGATGGAAATGCAGATTGGCAGAGCGGTATAGGCTCTGGCCCGTACAAGATTGATAGCTGGGAACCTGGCATCGGAGCAAGTCTTACACGTCACGAAGGCTGGCACGGCGAAGGCGGCTGGTTTGACGCGGTTGAGCTGATAGCAATCAATGACCCGAATGCACGTCAAACAGCGCTGCTATCCAACGATGTCGATGCCGTGAGTTCAGTCGATGTAAAGACGTTGAGGCTGCTCAGCCGGCGTCCCGGGATCGAAATCATCAACCTGCCATCGGGTTCGACAGTCACGTTGCCGATGATTGCATCGTCTGCCCCCTTCGAAAACAATCATATCCGCATGGCAATGAAACATGCGATTGATCGAGAAGAGATGATCGAAAAGATCCTCTTTGGCACGGCGACATTGGGAAATGATTTTCACATCTCTCCCAATATGCCCTATTATCCGACCGATATTCCGCAGCGTCCCTATGATCCGGACAAGGCAAAATGGCACCTGAAAGAAGCCGGGCTAGACAGTTTTGACACCAACCTTTCCGCATCGGATTCCCTGATGTCAGGCGCTGTCGACTTTGCCACGCTTTATGCAGAACAAGCCCGATCGGCCGGAATCAACATCAAGGTCGTGCGTGAGCCAAACGATGGATACTGGTCCGATGTCTGGCAAAAGAAACCTTTCGTGTTCGCGAAATGGGGCGCGCGGCCAACGCCGGACTCCATTTTCTCTCTCATCTACGAATCAGGCTCAAGCTGGACAGAAACCTTCTGGAGCCACGAGCGGTTCGATTCGCTGCTGCGGCAAGCCAAGGGTGAATTGAATGATGCCACGCGTTCCGATATGTACCGGGAAATGGCTATCATCTCACGGGATGAAGGCAGCACGGTCATTCCGATGTTCACAAACTATGTTTATGCCATGAGAGACAGCGTCGCTCACCATGACATAGTGAGTAACTCTTGGGAGCTCGACGGAGCGCGCGCTTATCAGCGCTGGTGGTTCAAGAGCTGATTGGCGAGTAAAAAAAACGAGGACGTCATTGGTTCGGTTTCGCGCCAACGGCGGTCCTCGTTTTTGCACGTGACAAAATGCAGGTTACCCCGTGTTTTTCGAATGTCACCAATGTAACAGCTGAACAGACTGGCGTGATCAAACCTGGTCACGAGCGAAACAGATGAGCGGAGATTGTTCGGCCATCGGCAAATGACGCGCCCGAGGCTTTCAGATCAGTGGCACATGCTGTCCGTGCCATGCAAAATTCAGCTTTCTGCATCACGGACCTCCCGTCGCCAACTCTCTGAAAAACCGAGCGACGATACATATAGTTTTTCCTTGGGAGCGATAGATTGAGTTACTTGGCGCAACTTGTTTTTAAACGCCTAGGCCTGGGTCTGGCGATGCTACTGGTCGTATCCGTCATCATTTTCTTCATGGTCGAACTTCTGCCCGGTGATATCGCCGAGGCGGTTCTGGGCCAAGGGGCGACCGAAGAAAACCTGGCCGCGATGCGCGAACAGATGGGACTGAACAAGCCTGCTATCTTGCGCTACCTGGAGTGGCTGTCTGGCGCCGTGATGTTCGATTTCGGCAGTTCGATCGTAACACAGGAACCGGTGATAAGCGTAGTCGGTGAGCGGTTCATGAACACGCTTTTCCTTGCGGCCTATGCCGCGGTCATCGCGGTGCCGATGGCTATCACTCTGGGTGTCCTTGTTGCCCTGCTGCGCAACACGATCTTCGATCGCGTGGCCAACGTGCTGACGCTGACCTCGATCTCCAGCCCCGAATTTTTCCTGGGTTACATCCTGATCCTCTACTTTTCGGTAGAATGGGGAATGTTCCCGGCAATCTCGAACCTGAACGAGGGAATGTCATTATGGCAATCGCTCGAACGCACCTTTCTTCCTGCGCTGACGCTGGTTCTGGTGGTTGTGGCGCATATGATGCGGATGACACGAGCCGCGATCATCAACCTTCTGGCCAGCCCCTATATCGAAATGGCGCGTCTCAAGGGCGCGCCGCCGTGGAAGGTGATCGTCAAACACGCGCTGCCCAACGCCTGGGCGCCGATCATCAACGTTGTCGCGCTGAACCTGGCCTACCTGATTACCGGTGTGGTGCTGGTCGAGGTGGTGTTCGTCTATCCGGGCATCGGTCAGGCACTTGTCGACGCGGTTTCCAAGCGCGATTTCCCGGTAGTACAGGCCTGCTGCCTGATTTTCGCCGCGACCTTCATCCTGCTAAATCTGGCAGCCGATGTCGGCGCTATCCTGACCAACCCGCGTCTGCGGCATCCGAAGTAAGGGGGCAGAGAGATGAGTTTGTTCGTAATCGGCTACTACACCCTATTGCTGGCAGCCTCCTGCGCGGCAGCCTATTTCAACAAGCGACAAGTGTTCATACTGGTCTTCTCGCTGACACTGGTATCCCTCATTCTGGGTATCGTTGGTGGTACGGCTGCGCTGTGGGTCGTTGCCATTTGCACCGGGCTTCTGGGATTTACCGCGATGACCTCCTATGCGTTCCGCGAGTTCCTAACCCAGTTGGCCGAAAGCAACGTAGGCAGCGCGTTCACGGGGAGCCCCCCGTTGCTGTACGGTGGGCTCTTTATCCCCATCGCCCTGCTCATCCTGTCCTTGGTGATGGACTGGCCGCTAAAGGAAGTCGCGGTGGCGCTGTTCATAATCGTTCTCCTTCTAATGGCCATGACTTCGGAAACCGCCAAGGAGCTGCGCACTGCGCCGCTCACTGCGGCCTTCGGGATGTTCGTCATCTTCACCTACGCGATCGCAGGGATATTTGCTCCCATTATCGCGCCTTTTGGCGAGGCGGAAGTGATCAGCTCGGCCTTTGCACC
>Ga0209344_10003277_pt1 | contig 16232 bp, 16 predicted proteins | sample Cruoilmetagenom6_FD_187293 | JGI IMG/M metagenome (GOLD analysis project Ga0209344, IMG submission 187293) | Oil polluted marine microbial communities from Coal Oil Point, Santa Barbara, California, USA - Santa Barbara Oil Seep Sample 6 (SPAdes)... | ecosystem: Environmental > Aquatic > Marine...
CCCGTGATGGCGGCATCTATGCCGATGCAGATGACGTCCTGCAAAAGGATCTGGCAGGGCTGGTGCATCGCGATACCGGAATGGTGGTCTATAACGAGCCCTTTGGCGGTGTCATTGGCAACAATTTCCTTGCGGCCCGCGCCCAGCATCCCGCCATCGTGTTCGCAGCGAAAGCGGCCCGACAGGCGCTGTTGATGCGCTCAAACGAAAGCACCTGGATGAAAACCGGGCCTGGCTTGATGACGCGTGCTGTGGCCAGCTATATCGCGCGGATGGTAAAACTGGGAGAAACCCCTGATATCGTGATCCTCTCGCCGGAGCAGATCGTGCCACATATTGCCATGACCAACCCGGCCCCGCATAAACGCAGCACACAGCATTGGAGCGCGACAGGCGTGTCAACCGCAGACCCGCTGAAACGGCTGTTTGCCGAACAACTGGCTATGGGTCGGGGCGGCGCGGTGTCTGGAACCACCGGGCAGGGTATGTCCAACGACCGTTCTGACGCAAGCACATGTCACGTGAATTCGGATGAACGCGGCGCGTTCTAACTTCTTGATTTCGCATGTTCGAGAAGCTCAAAACCGGTTCCCACTTTTGAGCAACATACTCTAGGGGCATCGTGACCCCTGCTTCAATCCGATGACAATCGTCATCGGCAAACGCAATCAGGTCTGTTGCAAGATGGGCCTCAACGACTTTCTGGATGCTTTCCGGTTTTTATAGCCCTCTGAATGGTGGTTTTGTTTTTTCCCGTAGCTTTTGCCGCTTCGGATAGTGAGTATTTCATGCCGTTGCGCGCCGTTTCTTTTATCGTTGTGCAACATATTATCGCGTTGCGAAACGCAACACCAAGGAAACCTGATTGAGATGCAGCAAACCCCGGTTAACGCAGGCTGCCTTGCTTCCCGCAGCAGGGGTCTGCCCTCTCCCTTATCCGATCATTTCTGCGATTTCTGATACCTTATCTTACAAATATCATTAGAATTTATTCCTTTTGGTTAGCTTAGCTGATACTTATAACCAGAGTCACAGCCTGACACCCACCCGAAAAGGGGCTCGCCCGTGACCGCCGCCCAAGAAACACTCGATGTTACCGTCCACCGCGGCACCACCCGTGGCGCACGCTATGACAGTTTTCAGGTCCCCGCCCATGCAAGCCAGACGGTGCTTGATGTCGTGTCGTGGATTCAGCAGTTCGCCGATCCGACGCTCAGCTATCGCTTTGCCTGTCGCGTGGGCATGTGCGGGTCTTGTGCGATGATGGTTAATGGCACACCGCGCTGGACCTGCCGCACCCATGTCAAAAAGGTCGCCGCCGACGGCAAGCTGATGATCGAGCCGCTGCGCAATCTGCCGGTGATCAAGGATCTGGCCGCCGATATGGACCCGTTCTTTGACAAATGGACCGCCGCCCAAGGCCAGCATCACCCAAGCCAGACCCGCCATGATCCGATTGAGCCGATCGACCCAGTCGATCCCCTGCGCGCCGAGGCCGATCTTGGCGTCGAATGCATCAATTGCGCGATCTGCTATGCCGCCTGTGACACGGTGGCGGGCAATCCCGATTATCTTGGCCCCGCCGCCCTGCAACGCGCCTGGACCCTTTTGAACGACAGCCGCGATGACGGGCGCGGCGCCATCCTTGATGCCGTTTCCGGCACCGGGGGCTGTCACAATTGTCACTCGATGGGAAGCTGCACGCAATATTGCCCGAACGAGTTGAACCCGATGCGCGCCATTGCCGGGCTGAAACGCGAAACCGCGAAATCCTTCTTCAAAGGCAAACGCAATGCTTGATCTGCGTCTTTATATGCTGCAACGGCTCTCGGCACTTGTCATGGCGCCGCTGGTTCTGGGGCATCTCGCGGTGATGATCTATGCCATCCAGGGCGGCCTTAGCACCGCCGAAATCCTTGGCCGCACCCAGGGCAGCGTGCTTTGGTTCGCCTTTTACGGTCTCTTCGTGTTCGCCGTTTCACTGCATGGCGCCATCGGGTTACGGGTGATCGTCCACGAATGGTTTGGCCTGAAAGGCCCGGTGCTCTCGCTCCTCACCTGGGGCGCTTGCGCGGGGCTTCTTGTCCTCGGCCTGCGCGCCGTCTTTGCGGTGACTGTGCCATGAAGGCCCCTGCCCGCTCCCACCCGCTTTGGCTTGCCTTCGTGCTGCACCGGCTTTCCGGCCTTGCTCTGGCGCTGTTTCTGCCTGCACATTTCTGGCTGTTGTCACAGGCGCTGACCAATCCTTCGCGGCTTGACGGGTTTCTGGCCTTTGCCGAAATGCCGCTGGTCAAACTTGCCGAATTCGGCCTCGTCTTCCTGCTTGCGGTGCATATGTTTGGCGGGCTGCGCCTGATGGCGCTTGAATTCCTGCCCTGGTCGGACCGCCAGAAAACCTTGGCGGCAGGGGCGGTCGGCGTGGCTTTCCTGATCTCCACAACCTTCTTTCTGAAAGCGGTGTAAGCCATGGCAACCCCCACAGAAATCGACCGCCACGACACCGATATCCTGATCATCGGCACCGGTGGTGCCGGCCTGTTCGCGGCGCTGCATGCCCAGCAATCCGCGCCGCCGGGCACCCGCATCACCATCGCCGTCAAGGGCCTCATTGGCAAATGCGGCTGCACCCGGATGGTGCAGGGCGGCTATAACGTGGCGCTTGGTGGCGGTGATACCGTCGAGCGGCATTTCATGGATACGATCCGGGGCGGCAAATGGCTTCCCAATCAGGATATGGCCTGGAAGCTTTGCGAACAGGCGGTGGTGCGCATCCGCGAGCTTGAGAACGAAATCGGCTGTTTCTTTGACCGCAACCCGGATGGAAGCCTGCACCAAAAGGCCTTTGCCGGCCAGACCGCGGATCGCACCGTTCACAAGGGCGACCTTACCGGCATCGAGATCATCAGCCGCCTGATGGAACAGGTGCTGTCGCGCCCGGTCGAGAAACTTCAGGAACACCGCGCCATCGGCCTAATCCCGACGGCGGACAAAAGCGCGCTTGCCGGGGTGCTGTTCATCGACATGCGCACCGGGCGCTTTCGTCTTGTGCGCGCCAAGACGGTGCTTATGGCGACGGGCGGCGGCCCGACCATGTACAAATACAACACCCCCTCGGGTGACAAGACGATGGATGGCCTTGCCATGGCCCTGCGCGCCGGCCTCCCGCTGCGCGATATGGAAATGGTGCAATTTCACCCCACCGGCCTGTTGGCGGGCGATCACACCCGGATGACCGGCACCGTGCTGGAAGAGGGATTGCGCGGCGCAGGCGGACAGCTTTTGAACGGCGCACAGAACCGCTTCATGTTCGACTATGACCCAAAAGGCGAGCGCGCCACCCGCGATGTGGTCAGCCGCGGCATCTATGCCGAAATGCGCAAGAACAACACGTCAGAGAACGGCGGCGTGTTCATCTCGATGGCCCATCTTGGCCCCGACAACGTGCGCGCCAAGTTTCCCGGCATGGTCAAACGCTGCGCCGACAGCGGCTTTGACCTGGCCGCCGGTCTGGTCGAGGTGGTGCCAACCGCACATTACTTCATGGGCGGCGTGGTGGTTGACCCCGACACCCGCACCGCGCTTGAAGGGCTCTACGTGGCGGGCGAAGATGCCGGCGGCGCGCATGGCTCCAACCGTCTTGGTGGCAATGGCGTGGCCAATTCCACCGTCTATGGCGGCGTTGCGGGCGACACGATGGGCGCCGACATTCGCAAGATGGGCGCGCTGCGCGACCCCTGCCCCACCGCCTTGCAGGCCGAAATTGGCCGCGCCCTGCATCCGCTCACCCGCAAACCCGATCTGGTGCAACCCCTGCGCCACGACCTGCAAGAGGCAATGTGGGAGGATGTCGGCGTGTTGCGCACCGAGGCGGGCCTGACCCGCGCGCAAACCCGCGTGGCCGATATTTCAACCGCTCTGACGGATGTCGGCGTCGCGCCCGATAACCTTGCCTTTAACCTCACATGGCATGACTGGCTGAATTTACGCTCGCTTTGTGATATATCTCAGGCAATCGCCTTGGCCGGCCTTGAACGTGAAAATTCCCGTGGTGCGCATTACCGCGAGGATTTTCCCGACGAGGGCGACCTTGAAGCGTCCTATTTCACCGTCGTGACGCAGACCGGCGACGACCTCACCGTGCGCCGCGACCCCGTCGATTTCAGCATCGTTCGCCCCGGCGAGACCATCCTGCCCGACGGCGAACCCGAAACACTGGTCGCTGCACAATAGGAGCATGGTATGGGTTTGTTTTGGGGAATTTTGACACCTCTGGTCATTGCGGCTGTCACCGCTTGGTTGACCACGCAAAGCCAGCTGCGCAAACTGCGCGAGGAACGAAAATTCGATTATTCAGTCGAAACTGCTATCATTCACCTGCTCGAAAGCCCCGATTACAAAAAGCGCTCGTTGAAAAAGATAAAACGCCACCTGCGCGGTTTTCCCGACGACGACACCCTGCGACAGGCTCTTGTGCGTGCTGGTGCCGTGGCCTTTGGCGGCGAGGGCGATGACGATGACGATGACGATGACGAAATGTGGGGGCTTTTGTCCCGAAACAGGGAGGACGTAAAATGATACCCATCGACCTCATTCAGAAAACCGCCGAAACCCTGATGGACAAGGCCGCCATCGAGATCCCCGATGATTACCTCTCGGGCCTCAAATCCGCCGCCGCGACCGAGGATGGCGATCTTTCGTCTTTCGTGCTGCAAGCGATGCTTGAAAACTATCAGGCCGCCAAGGAAGACCGCCGCGCCATGTGCGGCGATACCGGCACTCCGCGCTGGTACGTCAAGATGGGCAACGACACGCAAATCGAAGGCGGCCCCATCGCGCTTGAGGCCGCGCTACGCCGCGCCACCGCCAAGGCCACCAACGGCGTGCCGTTGCGGCCCAACCGGGTGCACCCGCTCTGGCGCACCGATCACAACAACAACGTCGGCATCGGCGCGCCCGAAATCGAATACGGCTATGAACCGGGCGGCGAATGGATCGACCTCATTACCGTTCACAAGGGCGGCCTCTTTGGCACCGATTACCGCATGCTCTTCCCGAGCGACGGCATTCAGGGCATCAAACGCTTCTACCTCGATAGCCTTGTCGCCTTTGGCAAACGCGGCCTCGCCTGTCAGCCGGCAATCATCGGCATCGGCCTTGGCGGGTGCAAGGATACCTGCATGGTGCTTGGCAAACGCGCCGCCTGTCTTCGGGTGGTGGGGGATCGCAACCCCGACCCCAGGATCGCCGCGCTTGAGGATGAATTCAAAGAGCTTGGCAATTCCATCGGCATGGGCGCCATGGGCTTTGTCGGCAAGAACATGGTGATAGATTGCAATATCGAGGTCGGCTATTGCCACACCGGCGGCATGCAGATGTCGGTCCATGCCTTCTGCCTTTCGTCGCGCCGCGCGGTGGCGCGGGTGCATGCCGACGGGCGGGTTGAGTACCGCACCGATCCCGACTGGTTCACCGACTATCAGCGCCGCGACACGGTTGAGTGGCACCCCGACATGGCCGCCGCCGAATGACTGCGACCGGCCCCCTTTCCGGCATTCGGGTGCTTGACCTGAGCCATGTGCTTGCCGGGCCCTATGCCACCGGCCAGCTTGCTCTCATGGGGGCCGAGGTGATCCGCGTCGAGCGGCCCAACGGCAATGATTTCGTCCGCCATCACGGCGGCACCGAAGACATGCGCGCCGCAGGTCTTGGCGCCTCGTTCCTGAGCCAGAACAGCGGCAAGAAATCCGTGGTGCTAGATCTCAAATCCGACGCCGGGCGCGCCACCTTGCTTGATCTCGCCGCCAGTGCCGACATCGTGACCGCAAACTTTCGCCCCGGCGTGACCGAACGCCTTGGCGTCGATTACGATAGCCTGCGCAGGCGCCGCAAAAACCTGATTTACGCAAGCCTCACCGGCTTTGGCCCCGACGGTCCTCTGGCGGGCCGCCCGGCCTATGATCACATCCTGCAAGGCATCTGCGGACTGATGGCGATGACCGGCACGGCCCAAAGCGGACCGATGCGCGTCGGCATGCCGATCGCGGATTATGTGGCGGGTCAGGTGCTTGTCTCGGCCCTTCTGGCGGCCTTGCTCGAACGGGCGCGCCACCCGGACACGCCGCAACGGCTTCATGTGTCGATGCTTGATGCGATGACCACGCTGATGGGCACCTATGCGCTTCACCATGAAACCACCGGGCAGTTGCGCGGCCTTGACGGCAATCGCGCCTTTTCGGACTCGCCTTTTTCCGGGCGGTTCGATACCCGTGACGGGCAATTGGTTGTAACCGCCAACACCCCGCAACAGGCGGCGCGCCTCTGCGCCGCGCTTGGGCGTCCTGACCTGCTCGATACCGCGACCGAAGAAACGGCATCCGCCCTCAAGACGATCTTTCTTGACCATGGCGCCGCCCACTGGGAAGAGTTGCTTGCAAAGGCCAATGTCCCTGCCGCCAGGGTTCTGACCCTTGCCGAAATCATGGCCCATCCGCAAGTGGCGGATAGCCCGGCGTGGCGGCCGATGACACAGCCCGAGATTGGCAAAACCCTGCGTGTGCCCGCGCTGCCGTTTCGCGCGCCCTGGGCCCCGACAGATCTTGCCCCGGCCCCCACCTATGGGCGCGACACAGCGGAAATCCTGTCCACTCTGACCCCGAATGAGGCCCCCCGATGAAACCGCGCGAACTCCGCCTGAGCACCACCCCCACGCCAGAGGCCATCGCCGAGCTTCGGCTTGGCGATATCGTCTATCTCGACGGCCTGCTCTATACGGCGCGCGAAGGCGTCTACATGCGCGCGCTTGAGGAAAAGGCGAATATCCCGATGGAATTGCCAAGCCAGAGCGCGGCCAATTTCCACTGCTCGCCCGCCGCCGCCATTCGCGAGGACGGCAGCTTTGACATGGGCGCGGTGACCGCCACCGCCTCCTTCCGCTTTGCCAAATGGCTGCCGGAATGGATCGCCAAGACCGGCGCGAAACTGATCATCGGCAAGGGCGGCATGTCGTCAAAAGACTACAAGGACTATTTCGTCCCCAACGGCGCGATTTACCTGTCAACCGTCGGCTATGGCACCGGCGCCTTGCTGGGCCGGGGCATCGAAAAGGTCGAGGCCGTGCATTGGCAGGACGAACTTGGCCTTGCCCAGGCGATGTGGGTGATCCGCTGCAACCGCATGGGCCCGTTCATCGTCGCCTCGGATCTGGAGGGCAATTGCCTGTTCGAGCGCGAAAACGCCCGGATCGTGCAAAATCTCGATCGGGTCTACGAGGGCACCCGCCCGGCGGTGCTCAAACGCTACGGCGAAACCGATGACCGCTCGGACGAGGTGATCGGCTAGCCGCACGCAAGACGGGCCAGCGCCGGACCGCGGGATGGCGCCGCAACGCTCATATCTACCACTTTATGCCCGCCAGACACATCTGTGTTATCATCCTTACGCCTACCTCGCCAAAGCGCCAGCCCGGCGGGGCGGTCCGGCGCTGGCCCGGCGCCTTCGGCTTGATTCCGGGCAGAGGCGACAAGAAAACCCGATGTGCAAAAAGCGCAATTTGTCCCCGCCCTACAACAGCTCGCGCAGCAACAACACCGCGCCCGACACAAATGTCATCACGATCAACAACCGGCGGAACACCGCATCCGGCAGGCGCCGGAAAATCGCGATGCCGATCTGCGCGGCGACAACCGCCACCGGCACCGCAAGCGCCAGATAGATCAGCGTTTCGCGCGTATAGGCCCCCCTGAGCGCCAAAAGCCCCGCCGTCAGCCCCAGCACCACAAAGTTGAACGGCTGTAGAACCGCGCGGGTCTCGGCCTTGGGCCAGGGCCTGAGCGCGCACCACATCATCGGCAAGGCCCCCGATAGCGACGCCGCCCCGCCCAGAATACCGCCCAGAAACCCCACCACCATATCAAGATAGGGCGTCGGGCGTTCAAATTTCGGCAAGACGCCGCGCAGGCTGAAATAACCGCCATAAAGCAAAAGGAAGACAGCGATCACAAGCTTGAGCGTGCCCGCATCAAGCACCGACAGCGTCAGCACCCCCAGGGGAATACCCACCAGCGACGGCCCCACAAAGCGCGCCAGCCGCCGGGGGTTCTGACCGATCGCGTGGCGCACCACCCAGAGCCCCTGCATGCCACTGATCACCGAGATCATCACCACCACCGCCACCGCCTGCACCGGCGGCATCACCGTCAGAAGAAACCCAAGCGCAAAAAGCGCGGTGCCAAACCCGGCAAGGCCATTGATAAGCCCGCCCGCCGCCGCCCCGGCGGCAACATAAAACATCACATCCGGGGTCACGTCGCGGGCTCCTGCTTTTGCGGTATCTGTTTGAAAACGCCGATCTTGACCGCCTCTAGCAGGGCTTTGTGGATTTCCTCAATCACTGCAACACGCGGGTTGTCGCGCCGATAGGCCAGCGTCAACCGCCGCGCCGGTGCCCCTTCGGGCAAGGCCAGGGCCTTGAGCGGCAGCGGATTGAAATCCCGCACACAGCGGGCCGGCACGATCGACACGCCAAGCCCGGCCAGAACCATGCTTGAAATCGCCTCCAGCCCTTCAAGCTCCATCGTCGCCGACACCCGGATACCGCTTTCCTGCAACCAGGTGTCGATCAGACTGCCGACCACCGCATCGCGGCTAAAGCGGATATACGGGTTGCTGGCGAGCAATTCGAGTGGATCATCGCCCGGCATATCCGGCGCCGCGATCAATTGCATCGGCTCATACGCGATGTCGGAATACTGCATATCCGGCGGCAACGGCCGGTGCCGCGACAGGATCGCGGCATCGACGGCCCCGCGATCCACCTGCGCAATCAACTGCGTGGTCAGACTGGGAAACAACCGCACATGCAACTCGGGATACCTGTCCTTGAGATGGCGCACCGCCAAAGGCGCCAGCCCGGTCAGTGTCGTCGGCACCGCCCCCAACAGGATCTCGCCCTGAAACCCCGCATCGCCCAGAACCGAGGGCACAATCGTGTCATAGGCGCGCACGATTTCCCGGGCCTTGGCGACAAGCGCGCGCCCCACCGGCGTCAGTTGCGGCGTGCGGCACGAGCGATCAAACAGCGTCACCTGCCATTCATCTTCCAATTTGCGCATCTGCTGGCTCACGGCGGCATGGGTGACAAACACCGCATCCGCCGCCGCACTGAAGGTGCTGTGCTCTTCGACCGCAATCAGCGTTCGCAATCGCCGGATTGACATGACACCCCTTTATCGTAAGATTTTGTGACAGATGCTGTAACGCAATATTGCTTATCTTAAGGTTCTCTTAACGATACTACTGATCACGACGGCGTTGCAATGAGCCATTGATAAGGCCGCATAAAAAAGACAGTGGAGGAGGAAAACATGACTTTCAACAAGCTGGGCGCGGCCTGCGCCCTTGGCCTCGGCCTATTGGCGACAACCGCCATGGCCGAATATCCCGAACGCCCCATCAACATGGTCATTCCCTATGGCGCCGGCGGGGCCACCGACATTTCCGCCCGTACCATCGCCGAACCGCTTGGCACGGCCGTGGGCAAACCGCTTGTGATGTCCAATATCACCGGCGCCGGCGGGGCGATCGGCTCGGTCGCGGTGCAAAACGCCAAACCGGACGGCTATACCATGCTGTTTGCGCGCGTCGGATCACATACCGTGAACCCGGCGATGAAGGCCACCCTGCCCTACAGCCTCGATGATTTCCGCTTTGTCACGGTCTATGAGATCAACCCCGTCGCCTGCGCCGTGCGCCCCGATTCCGGCATTACGTCGATGGAAGACCTGATCGCCAAAACAGAATCCGACGGCACCACCTATAGCTCCTCTGGTGTCGGTTCCCTGCTGCATCTTGCGGCGGTCTATGTCCTGTCGGAATATGGCGTCGAGAACCCTCTCGAAAAGGCCACGCATATCCCGCAAAAAGGCGGCGGCGCGGCGGCCACGGCGGTTCTCAATGGCACCGCCACCTTCCTGTGTACCAACACCTCGGCTCTGGCGAGCTTTGTCGCCAACGGACAGCTGAAACCGATCCTCGTCACAACCGCCGAACCCGTGCCCGGCTTTGACGCCCCCAATGCCACCGATGTAGGCAAACCCGCCCTGACACAGCTTGTCGGCTGGACCGGCATCGCAGGCCCCAGGGAACTGCCCGATAATGTGGCCGCCAAATGGGGCGAATGGATGGCCTCCGCCGCGGGCGATCAGACCTTCGTCGATCAGATGACGGCGCGCGGTTCGGTGATCAACGTCATGAGCCCCGAAGACGCCAATGCTTTCATCCAGAAGCAATACGAAACCTTCCGCGCCCTTGTCGACAAACTGGGCATGCGGATCGAAGGCTGAAACCACGTCAAGACCTGCGCCGGGCGCCGCAACCTGCGCCCGGCCAGCAACAGGATCAAACTGATCGGGGAGGATCGGGGTGAACAATCGCACACTACAGGTGCACTTAGGCATCGGGGCCTGCCTCGTCGGCCTTTTCCTGATCCTTTATGGCATACCGAACTGGGTATCATCGCCCAGCAATGTCCCCAAGATCATCCTTTCACCGCTGTTCTGGCCCTATACCATCGCGGGGCTGACCGGGCTGGTGGGGCTTGGCCTGATCGTCTTCGGGCGTGGCGCGGATGACGATGACATCCCCGTCAATGACCCGATCGAAGACCCCGGCACCGGCGTGGTCCGACTTGCGGCGATGGCGGTGCTGATGATGGTCACCTTCTGGGCGATGCCCCGCATCGGCATGGTCTGGGCCTCGATGGGGGCCTTTGCCGCCCTCGCCTTTCTGGTCAGAACCCGTCACCCCAAAATCGCCCTCACCTGCGCGGTGCTGGTGCCGCTGGTACTTTATGCCTTCTTCGCGCATGTCGCCAGCGTCGCCATCCCGCAAGGCAATTATGTGAGACTGCCATGAGCCTCTTTGACAGCATCATGGCGGGCTTTGCGCTTGTCGGTAATTTCAATGCCTTCCTGTCGCTCTTCATCGGCATTATCATCGGCGTGATTGGCGGGGCCATTCCCGGCATTTCGGCGACCATGGCGGTGGCGCTTGCCCTGCCCTTCACCTTTCCGATGCAGCCGATCAATGGCATTCTGCTGCTGCTTGGCGTCTACAAGGGCGGCATTTTCGGCGGCTCCATTCCCGCCATCCTGATCAAGACACCGGGCACGCCGGCCTCCTCCGCCACGATCCTCGACGGGCATCCGATGGCGGCGCGGGGCGAGGCCGGGCGCGCGCTTGGCATGGCGCTTTGGGCCTCCTGCACGGCGGATTTGATCTCGAACCTCTCGCTGATCCTGTTTGCCGGCTGGCTGGCGTCGTTCGCTCTCAACTTTGGCCCGCCCGAATTTTTCGCCCTGATGCTGTTCTCACTGACCATCATAGCGGGCGTATCGGGCGACAGCCTGCTGCGCGGCGCTCTCTCGGCGCTTCTGGGGCTGTTGCTGGCCACCATCGGGCTTGATCTGGTCTATGGCACCAACCGCTTTACCTTTGGCGACCCTAGCCTGATGGGCGGGCTCAATTTCATCGCGGTGCTGATTGGCCTCTTTGCCATCCCCGAGGTGATCAACATGGTCTGGCACCCCACCGGCCATATCGGCAAGGTTCAGTCCCTGGGCAGCAAATGGGTCACTTTCGCCGATTACAAACGCTCTTTCCGCTCTATCGTCCGCGGGAGCTTTATCGGCGTCTTTCTCGGCTCTATCCCCGGCATCGGCGCGGCCCCGGCGGCGTTTCTGTCCTATTCCGAGGCGCGGCGCAAATCGCCCAACAAGGCCAATTTCGGCAAGGGCGAGATCGAAGGCGTCGCCGCCTCAGAGGCGGGCAACAATGGCGTTGCAGGTGCCACTCTGATCCCGCTTCTGGCGCTTGGCGTGCCCGGCGACGTGATCACCGCCATCATCATCGGCGCCTTCATGGTGCACGGGTTGCAACCGGGCCCGATGATGTTCGTGATGAATGTCGATATCATCTATGGCCTGTTCATCGGGCTGATCTTCAGTTCCGGCTTGCTTTTGATCGTCGGGTCACTGGCCATTCGCGGCTTTCGCCCGGTCGCGGACATCCCCAAGCGCATCCTGATGCCCTGTGTTCTGGTGCTCTGCATTTACGGGGTGTTTGCGGTCAACAACAACATCTTCGATGTGGGCGTGATGTTCGTCATGGGCTGGGTCGGCTTTGTCATGAGCCGCTATCACATCCCCGCCGCGCCCTTCCTGATCGCCTTCATCCTCGGCCCGCTGCTTGAGGATAATTTCCGTCAGGCGATGCTGATGTCCGGCGGCAGCCCCGAGATCCTTCTGCGCGGCCCGATCACCTGGTTCTTCTGGGCGCTCACCGTGATCACCGTCGTCGCCATAAGCCGCGGCACCCTCAACAAGGCGCGCGAACCGGGATAGACGCGCCACGACGACCGACCCGATTGACACCCCGCAGAGCACCCACCATGCTCAACTTGAAATTGTGCAGGTGCAAGGTGTTTACAGATGCGGACCGGCTTTGTTGCAGGGATCGTTCTGAGCCTGATACTGAGGTTGCTCCTTCCCATTCAGGATGCTGAGCATGCCGCACAAATTCAATGCTAACCGCCGAGGCAAAATTCCGAAGCAAAAGTATCGTGTGTCCAACTGGGCGAGTTACAACGAAAGCCTTCGGCGTCGCTCACTTGGCCCCATCGGAAACATCCCGCCTGGCGAGGCCGAAGAGAATTTCTATGCACAGCGCGACGTGCTCGATGTGGTTGCGTGAAATGCAGCTATAGGTCTCCGACAAAACCGGGGAGATTCAAAAAAGTTTGCGACACTAACTCTGCAATGTGATAGAATAAAAATCCCCGGTGTTCGACCGGCGCGCGGTTTGGCCCGTCGGCACCCAACGTGTTCGTTCGCGGAGGTAAGCCAATGACAACGCCAATCAAGACAATCGGAAACCCCGCATCCTGGTTGCTGAATGCATTTGCCGATGCTTCACATTATGCCAAGGACGCGGCTCATGAAATTGGTGGTGATGCACACGCGCAGCCCACGGTGAAGCAGATCAGCATCGAAGATATCAGGATCGCGCTCCGAAAAGGTGCGAAAGATTTTTCGGCGCTCCGCACAGATGTGATGTTCATAGTTATCCTCTATCCGATCATCGGGCTGTGTCTTGCGGCCATTGCCTTCCATCGCGAGTTATTGCCACTCTTGTTCCCGCTCATGGCGGGTTTTGCCCTGCTTGGGCCCGTCGCGGCCGTCGGTCTCTACGAAATGAGCCGTCGTCGTGAAAAAGGCGAGACGGCAGACTTTCGCGCGGCGCTCGGTGTCATCGAGTCGCCGGCCATCGGGGCGGTCCTGATCATCGGTCTGGGCCTGGTATTGATGTTTGTCGTCTGGATGCTGACGGCAACTCTTGTCTTCACTCTGACCCTGGGCCCCGAGCTCCCAGTCTCGGTGACGTCGTTCCTGCGGGACATCTTCACGACAGGTGCTGGTTGGGCGATGCTGGTTATTGGCTGCGCAGCGGGATTTGTTTTTGCCGCGGCAACACTTGCCATGATGATCGTTTCGATACCGCTGCTGTTGGATCGACATGTCGGCGTGGGTGTCGCGATAGCGACCTCGTTGGAGCTGACGAGAAAGAACCCGATGACGGTGACCGCGTGGGGGTTTATCGTCGCCGCCTTCTTGATTGTCGGGACGATCCCGCTCTTTCTCGGATTGATTTTAGTGTTCCCGATCCTCGGGCATGCGACATGGCACCTTTACCGCAGATCGGTAGAATGACGGGAAGCGCGCAACAGTCGGGAGTGGACAAAACCTGAGGATTACCGGTCATGCTATGATGGTTTCTTTGCGAGGAGAGCTGCAGTTGTCGACGGTGGCTCTCTCATATCAAAGACTGACTGCTACCGGTCAGTTTTGGGCGACATTCAACAATCTCTATTTCGAAGGCTGTGTCGATGACATCGGGAACACTCGAATGGGCAAACGGCGGTGCATGCGATGGTCCCCGCACGGGGCACATCGCGTCGCCGTCACACGGGCCGCAGTCCTTGACGGCAGGCTGACCGTTTCAAAGATGGCCGCTTGATCACCAAGTTTCACCCCCCCAGTTGAAAGCCCGACAATCGCTTGATGGATGCGGTTTTTGAGGTGACAGGGATAGGGTGGAAAAGCGAGAATTCTGCCACCCGGCTCCGCCTTCTCTCAATTCGTCAGGTGGCTTATAAGTTCTTCGGTCGCCCCGGTATCATAGCGATCGGGCAAACGGTGTTGAATCGTAGTAGAAAAATTCAATGCTTCTTGCGCGAAATTCGTGATAATTCGTTTGCTTTGTGTCGGTCCTGCACCCAGTGCATATCCCATACTGAGTGGATCGAATGGCATCCCGGAATTGTGTTGAGGCAATTCCTCCGCAATGGGCCAAATCGCTGACATCATTTGCGCCATTGCAAGCTCAACGGCGTCGTGATCTTGGGTACGGTAGCCAAGATCAAGCGTACTGAGCGCAATCCAGTAATGCAGATTTCCGAGCCACGAAGGAAGCAGTGCCTCAATCGACTCGATTTGATTTGGGTGGCCGATGTATGCCGTTGGATTGGTCGGAATATTGTATGAAGGATAGTCCGCGTGCGTCGGCGGCAGGTCCCAAGCGTTTGTTTTGCCCCCAAAGGCCTCATGTTTTGCTTCAAATGTTGCGCGGAAAAAATTGAAATGATCGTCTTCGCCCTCATCCATGATGCGGATGAGCTCTTCTCTCCATTCCGCAACTTCATCGCTGGTGATCGGGGAGTCGGATCTGCTTGCAACCTCGGCCAGCATATCCAGAATGCTGCGATAAAGGCTTCCGATGTGATTGGGCTTGCGAATGCCCTGATGTTCGCCAATCACACTATTGATGAATGCCTTGTCTTCATCCGTTTCAGCAAGCGAGACGTCGAAAACTTCTGAAGGTGCTTCGACATACACATATTTCGCCAAGGCCGACTTGCTGAGTCGTTCCAACTCGAAAGTGAACGGGTAGATATCAGGTTCATACGGGAAATCCTGACGATCCAGATGAGGGCAACTGCCAAGTGCCACAAGCAACCTATTGACGGCGGCCAGGTGCTGCATTTCCTGAATGGCAACACCAATCATGTTGTCAGCGGTTGCAGAGCCGTAACCGGCAAGATCACGGTATGGCTCGCGCAAAGAAAATGCGCAGAAGAGATACTGAAGCATCAGTGCGTGTTCGATTTCTGCCGCTTCACGAAGCAGTCGCAGAAGCTCCAAATACGGATCAACGAAGTCACGAACGATAGCCCCGGAAGCATGCAAGTTGGGGGTATCCGTCTTCGTATTGCGCAGTGTTCCCTTACGCACCGAAGCAGGTGGTGGAGCCGGTTTGCTCTCCTCAGCTTGCGCCGGGTTCTGAAACATCGCGATTGCAACTGGTGCGGCAATTCCTTGGGCCATCGAGAGCTTTAGAAAGGCGCGCCGGTCACGGTCTGCAACTGAATCGGTTGCCCGCGCTTTGCGCCTCGGATGAAACAGGCTAGAAAATTCTTTGTTCATAATCTTACTACCTATCTAATGCGTGTCGTTGGTTAAATTCAACGTTTCGATTTCAATAAGCGTATCGTATATTAATACACAAAACAGGCGATGTGTCAATTGGCGTTGACGTTTGGATCTGACTCAAAGTCGGCGTTGCTGCACGAACAGGAGCTGTTCTGGTAGTTGAGGAATTTGCCTTTGATCGGCTGTCACGGTTCCCTTGATTTCTGGGCGCAAGCATAAAAATATTGAAGAAAATCAATTTTTGGCTGTGCCTTTAATTAGGCGATTGTATGTTTGATAAACTCGGATTGCGAAGCTGTTCTGCAAGCCACTAAGTCTTGTTCACCTAGTCGTCTTGTTCCGAATTGTCCGGCTTCTTACCAGCTTTAGCTATTTTTTTGAGCCTGGCATCAAAGCGGGCGTCGTCGTCGCACTCCAAGGCGCGCGCAGCTTCTTTGAGGTTTTATGGTAAGCGGTGCGCTGACCTTGCAGTTACCCATAAGTGTCTGGCGGTGACGTTGCGATGCGGGTTCCCTCGACGAGGTCGGCGCGATGGTCGTAGCTGCCATAGGATGATTGCCGTTGAATGTTCTCTATCTGCGGCCTTAAATTCAAGGGCGTATTTCAGTCTCATCGGGCTCATGGTTCTCTCCGAGGTCGGCGGTGCCGCCTCATAATGGCGTCGGGGACTGGTGCCTCAAAAAGGTCCGC
>Ga0209344_10003278_pt1 | contig 16228 bp, 15 predicted proteins | sample Cruoilmetagenom6_FD_187293 | JGI IMG/M metagenome (GOLD analysis project Ga0209344, IMG submission 187293) | Oil polluted marine microbial communities from Coal Oil Point, Santa Barbara, California, USA - Santa Barbara Oil Seep Sample 6 (SPAdes)... | ecosystem: Environmental > Aquatic > Marine...
AGCGCAATCACGCCGCGGACTCCTCCTGGGTGGACTCGATGGCGTATTCCTGCGCCGCCTCGACCGCCACATGCGACGAGGACGCTGCCACCGGCGCATAGCTTTCCGTCTCGTCCACCGACGGCGCGGCGCGCTGCGTCATCCGGTAGGCGGCATAGCCGGCCATCGCCAGCATCAGAACCCCGATCACCGCGAAAAAGCCGCGCGGCCCGATCGCACCCATCGCCCAGCCGGTCACCAGCGGCCCCGCGACCGCCCCCAGCCCGTTGATGAACACCATGCCGCCCGACGCGGCGGCCATGTCGTCATGATCCAGGAAATCGTTCGTATAGGCGATCAGCAGCGAATAGAGCGGGTTCGACGTGCCCCCGATGATCACCGCCACCACCAGCAGCATCGCAAAGTAACCGCTGAACAGGAAACCCAGCATCGCGCCCACACCGCACAAAAGCGCCGCGGCAAAGATCAGCACCCGCCGGTCCATCCGGTCCGACAGCCAGCCGATGGGATATTGCAGCACCAGCGCGCCGATATAGAACGTCGCGACAAAGGTCGAAATCTGCGCCACGTTCAGCCCCGCCTCGGCGCCGAACACCGCCGCCATGCCGAACTGCGCGGCAAAGACCCCGCCCAGCAGGAACATGCCCACGCAGCCCAGCGGCGAGATGCGCAGGATTTCGCGCAATGTCATCGGCTTGGTCGATCCGAAGGCCGGTGTCGGGCTGATCGACAACAGAATCGGCGCAAAACTCAGCGACACCAGAACCGATGGAATGATGAACAGGATGAACCCGCCCGGATCGGCCACCAGCAGCAGGAACTGCGCCGCCACGATCCCCGCCATCTGCACGATCATGTAAAGCGACAGCGACTGGCCGCGCGTCTCGTTGGTGGCCGAATTGTTCAGCCAGCTTTCCGCCGTGACATAAACGCCCGAGAAACAGAACCCGATCAGGATGCGCCCCGCCCCCCATGCAAAGGGGTCGGTCAGCGCCGGGTAAAGGATCATCACCGCCGAGATCATCGAGGCCAGCGCCGCAAAGACCCGCACATGGCCGACGCGGCGGATCATCTCGGGCGCCATGCGCGAGCCGAACAGGAAGCCCACGAAATAGCCCGACATCACCAGCGACATCTCGATGGTCGAGAAGCCCTCGATCTGGCCACGGATACCCAAGAGCGTGCCCTGCATGCCATTGCCCACCTGCAACAGCATCATTCCCAGCAATAGCGCCCATGCGCCGTTCAGCACCTGCAACATCGCCCGCGTCCCGTCATGTCATCCTGTTCGCACCCGCCGTGCCAGCAATTCACCCCGGAATCAACAGCGACGCGTCCCCATATGAAAAGAAGCGATAGCGCTGTTCGAGCGCGTGGTCATAGATCGCCCGGATACGCGCCTGCCCCATCAGCGCCGAAACCAGCATCAGCAGGGTGGAGCGCGGCAGGTGGAAATTGGTCATCAGCGCGTCGCTCACACGGAAATCGAAACCCGGATAAATGAAGATGTCGGTCTCGCCCCGCCAGGGCGCGATAGCGCCGCTTTCGCGCGCCGCACTTTCGATCAGGCGCAGCGCGGTTGTGCCCACCGGGATCACCCGGCCGCCCGCCGCCTTCGTGGCGGCGATCTCGGCGGCGGCCGTTTCGCTGACCTCGCCCCATTCGGCATGCATCCTGTGGGTGGTCACGTCCTCGACCTTGACCGGCAAGAAGGTGCCCGCCCCCACATGCAGCGTCACATGGCTGAAGGCGATGCCGCGCGCGTGCAGGTCCTTCAGCAACGCCTCGTCGAAATGCAGCGACGCCGTCGGCGCCGCCACCGCGCCCGGCGCACGCGCCCAGACGGTCTGGTAATCGGTCTTGTCCTGCTCGTCGGCAGCGCGGCGCGCGGCGATATAGGGCGGCAGGGGCATCGCCCCGGCCTCTGCGAGCGCGCGGTCGAATGCCTCGCCCTCCAGGTTGAATCGCAGCCTTGCCTGCCCTTCGTCCTTGGCCAGCAACTCGGCCTCCAGCCCGGCCGCGAACTGCACGGCCTCGCCGACGCGCAGCTTCTTGAGCGGTTTCACCAGCGCCGCCCAATCCCCCTCGCGCCCCGGCTCCAGCAGCGTGACCTCGATCCTTGCGCTCGTCTCGCCCTCGGGGCCCGTGCGCCTGCGCGCGCCGCTCAGGCGCGCGGGGATCACGGCCGTGTCATTCAGCACCAGCCGGTCGCCGGGGCGCAGCCAGTCGCCCAGATCGCGCACGCATGAATCATGTATCGCCGCGCCCTCGGCCACCAGCAGGCGCGCCGAACTGCGCGGCCGCGCCGGGCGCGTGGCGATCAAATCTTCTGGCAGCTCGAAATCGAAATCGCTCAGCTTCACTGTCCGGCCTCTCCACCGTCTCTGGGCAAACTCCGGCGTTCGGGCGTTGCCGCGCCTGCCCCGCCACCACCCGGCGGCGGGCGGCGAAACAGATCGCGGAACATCCCCGGCGTGAACACCGACAACGGATTGACGCTGACCCTTGGCTGCGCCACCGGCCCGCGCATGGTATAGTTCATTCCCACCAGCCCCTCACCGCGCCGTGTAAACAGGCCACCGGCCGAATTCACCAGGTAGAACGGCGAAATCACCCCCTGCATGTCCATCATCGTGCTTTCAAGGTCGTAATACCCTTCCATCGACACCCCCATCGACGCCCCCACGGCGCTGCCCGATAACAGCGTCACGCGCCGCGGCGTCAGCAGGAAGCGCGAATTCACCTCGCTGAAATGGATGCCCTCGCCGCGCAGCTGATCGATCAGCCCCACCACGCTTACGGTATTGAGCAGCGCGGCCAGCGCCGGGGCATCGGTCAGACGCACATTCATGACCTCAAGCGAGCCTTCATAGCGCCCCGGCCCCGCGACCGGCACCAGCACCAGGTTCATCTCGCCGTCGCGCGCCTGCTTGAGCATCCCCGCCGCCGCCAGAACCGCGCCCGCATCCTGCGAGCGGATCTGAAAGGCGCTGCGCCCGTCCTTGGGCGCGATCCGCCCGGTCACCGTCGGCCCGCCATTCACCTGCCCGGTAAATCGCCCCGACGCCCCGCCACCCATGTCCAGATCGGCGCGAAAATCCGTCAGCACGATCCCGTCCGATATGATCAGCCGGTCCAGCGCCAGCGATACCGGCCCGCCATCGCGATCATCGCCGTCGCCACCGCCGCCGCTGCCATCCCCCGCCAGCGATGTCTGGCGCAGATCCACCATCCCGCCCGACACCAGCACCTGCGGCGCCAGCTGCGCGCCGCGCCCCAGCAGCTCCACCGGCGCATTGAGCCATGTCCCCATCCGCACGCGCGCGAATTCCGCCCGCGCCAGCGTGCCGTCATCATTCAGCGTGACAGCCCCGCGCGCCTCAAGCCCGCCGGCATCGAGCCTGATCGACTCGATCTCGGGCGGCTCGCCCAGCGTGCCCTCGACCCTCAGATCGCCCGTCGCCTGCGTCCCCAATGCCCATCCCAGCTGCGGCACGCTCAGCCCCACGCCAGCAAGGTCCGAGCGCATCACGAAACGCCCCGGCTCTCCGGGCGGCAAATCGACCTTGATCTCGGCGCGCCCCGCCCCCGACAGGCTGCCCGGCGGCAGACCGATGCGGAATTCGTCGGCGAAGCGCTCCGACAGCTCGATCCAGCCCGTCACCCGGCCGGTGCCGTCGCTTTGCTCGCCAAGCGCCGTGCGCCACTGCCCCTCGACCGGCACCCGCCCGACGCGCCCCGCGCCCGACACGCCGATCCCGGCATTGTCGCCCAACAGCTCCAGCTCGGACGCCGCCAGCACACGCCCCGGCACCAATGTCTCGCTGCGCACGTCGCTCAGGCGCCCATTGACGCTGAACGCCACCTCATCCGGGCTCAGCTCCTTCTTCAGCAGGAAGTCCAGCCGCCCCGTCAGCTGCGCACGCCCATCCGCCAGCGTCACCGGCAGGTTCGCCTTGCGCATGAAACCGAACGGCCCCTCGTCCAGCAGCGACAGCGCCGCGGTGATGGTGCTGTCGGTCGTCAGTCGCGCTCCCGCCGGGCCACGCTCGATATTCACGTCGGGGATGATGAAACTGGTGCCCGAAATATCGATCCGCCCGCCCTGCGCCGCCGTCACATGGCCCCGGTCCGTGGTGATGACGAAACGGCTGTCGATCAATGAGGCATGCCCCGCCGCCGCCTCGATGGGCGGCACGTCCTTGATGAACACCGTATCCAGGTTCTCGTAATCGAAGCCGAGGAACACATCCGGGTCGTGATCGGGCCGGAACCGCGCGGCGAATTGCAGGTTGCTCAGGTCGGCGCGGGTCACGTTCTTGCCGATCCATTCGCGCGCGCCCTTCGCCAGCCCCTCTGGCCAGAGCGTCAACAGCCGATCGGGCTGAAGCGCGTCCATCGTCGCGTCCAGCGCCAGCGTCCAGCCCTCGGGCCGCGCCTCTAGCGCGCCTTCCATCACAAGGCGGCTCGACTGGTCGCTCATGCTCAGCTGGCCCAGCGTCAGCAGGAACGGATCGATCCGCAACCGCATGTCCATCACCGCCGATTCAACCTCGATCGGTTCGGGATACATGCCGTCCGGGTTGGCGGAGATCCGGCGAAACTGGAACTGCCCGAGCAATTCGCTCGGCCAGCCCGATTCCATCCCCACGAGATAGGCGCGCCCCTCGGCCAGCGCCGACACCCATTTGCTGTCCACCGATATCTCGTCGAAACGCAGCAATTGCTGCGCCGGATCGTAGGAAAAATAGACCCGCGCCTGCGAGAACGCGACCGGCTCGGTCGCCTCGGTCGGCTGCAGCACGCCCTCGGCGATCTGCAGGGTCGCATTCAGAAGCCCCAGCCGCCCGCTTTCGTCCAGCGAGGCCCGGAGCGAACCCGATATCGGCGCATCGAGCGCCCCGAGCCAGGTCATCGCCGCGGATTGCCCGGCAATGTCGCGCGCCGGCATGTCCTCGAACGTGACCCCGAAATCCGCCGCCGTCTCGCCGATCTCGCGGGTATAGTTCATCGCCAGCGTCGTCGCATAGGCCCGCGCGCCCAGCAGCGCGACATCCCCTCGCAGCGTCAGCCGGTCGCCTTCGCGCGTCATCTCGAAGCGCCCGTCATCGACATTCCAGGCCCTGTCCGCGCGCGCATCCTCGTAACGCAGCGTCAGGTTGCTGGCCTCGACCTCGCGCAGCGCCGCGAAATGCGGCCGCTCCAGCACCGCGTCAAGCTGCGCCGCGAGCGCGCCCAGGTTGGCAGCCTCCTCCAGCGGCGGCGCGGTCTCGCCCACGCTCAGCCCCACCGCGCCATCCTTCGAGCGCCGCAATGTCACCCTCGCCCCCGACAGGCTGATCTCCGCGGGCTGCAACGCGCCCTGCAAAAGCGGCCCAAGCGCCACCTTGCTCTGCGCGCGCGACAGGCTGGCCAGCGTCACGCCCGATGCATCGCTCAGGGTCACGTCATGCAGGCTCAGCCTTGGCACCCAGTCGGATTCGATCACCAGCGCGACCTCGCCGAACCGCAGCGACACACCCTCGAGATCGGCGTTTATCTTCTGGCTGATCTTCTCGCGCAGCCACTCCGGCGCAACGAATTCGCGCCCCGCGGCCAGGCTCACCGCCACCGCCAGCATGATGATCACCGCAACCAGCGCCGACACCACCCAGGGCAGCGCCCTGCGGGCGCGCCCGGCGCGCGGCTTCATGTCCTGGGACTCGCTCATTCGTCTTGTTCGCTCGGCCCGGATTTTCCGGCCGCCTGCCTGATGTCTTTATTCCGGCGTCTCCTGCCCTAATATGACCCGGAGTCAAACCCATAACAAGGAAAGCCCATGCCCGATCCCGGCAATATCGCCCCCGACTTCACCCTGCCCCGCGATGGCGGCACCTCCGTCACCCTTTCGGCCCTGCGCCCCGCGCCTGTGGTGCTGTTCTTCTACCCGCGCGACGACACCTCCGGCTGCACCAAGGAGGCACTGGCCTTCACCGCCCTCAAGGACGCCTTCGCCGAGGCCGGGGCCGAGGTTCTGGGGATTTCCAGGGATACCGTAGAAAAGCACCAGAAATTCCGCGACAAGCACGACCTCGGCGTGCCGCTCCTCTCGGATGCAGACTCCGACATCTGCGAGCAATACGGCGTCTGGAAGCAGAAAAGCATGTATGGCAAGACCTTCTGGGGGATCGAGCGCACGACCTTCCTGATCGACGGCGAGGGGCGCATCGCCCGCGTCTGGCCAAAGGTCAAGGTGCCCGGCCACGCCGAAGAGGTGCTCGACGCGGTGCGCGCACTGTGAGCGCGCAGACCCTGACAGAGATGGCGGTCGAGGTGCTCTCGACAAAGGATGGGCGCGAGAAGACCGCGCTCTCGCGCCGCCATGCGGAAACCTGGTTCGCGGCACGCGCCGCCGGGCGCGACATTCCCGTGGGGCTTGCCGATCCGCCCCTGCGTCCGGCGCGCCCCGACCGCCCCGAACTTCTTGATCCGCGCGACGTGCCCCGCCGCCGCCCCGGCAGCCCGCAAGGGCGGCTCGCCATTCTTCATGCCGTCGCGCATATCGAACTCAACGCGGTCGATCTGCACTGGGACATCATCGCGCGGTTCGGCCATGTGCCGATGCCGGTCGGTTTCTACGATGACTGGGTCAAGTCCGCCGACGAGGAATCAAAGCATTTCAACCTGATATGCGACTGCCTTGAAGCCCATGACAGCCATTACGGCGCGCTGCCCGCCCATGCCGGCATGTGGCGCGCCGCCGAGGACACGGCCAGCGACCTGATGGGCCGGCTGGCGGTGGTGCCGATGGTGCTCGAGGCCCGCGGGCTCGATGTCACCCCCGGCATGATCGACATCTTCACCAAGGCCGGGGATACCCGCGCGGTCGAGGCGATGCAGGTGATCTACGCCGAAGAGGTCCATCACGTCGCTTATGGCTCGAAATGGTTCCATTTCCTCTGCGGCCGTCACGATCTTGATCCCAAGGAGGTGTTTCACGACCTTGTGCGGCGCTATTTTCACGGCGCGCTGAAGCCGCCCTTCAACGAGGAAAAGCGCGCCGAGGCCGGTCTGCCGCCCGATTTCTACTGGCCGCTGGCCGATGAACCCACTGCGAAAGGCTAGGCAACCCCTTGCAGATCGGCGATTTTTCGCCGGTCTGGCAACAATCGGCTCAATTCCCGCCCGTCGTTGCCCAAAAACCTTGCCCCACGGAAATCCACTCGCTAAGCCACCTTCGAGCACGCCTGGTCACGAAAGATGACCAATCGTAACGAAGCGTGCCACGACTGGGAAGGGCTACAAGGGACGGGACGACTTGCATAGACGCTTTGCCATCGGGCTGAATGCCCTGCTCGAAAAACACTTCCCGGAACGCCGGGTGTTTCTCAAATCCGATACCGATACGCGCTTCATCCGGCTGCGTCCCCATTCGCAGCTTCTGGCCTTCGCAGGTGCCGCCGCCATCGTCGCCTGGGCGATCATCGCCACCGCGATCCTTCTGATGGACAGCATCGGCTCGGGCAATTTCCGCGAACAGGCCAAGCGCGATCAACGCACTTACGAATACCGCCTCAACGCCCTGTCCGACGAGCGCGACATGCGCGCCGACGAGGCGCTGGCCGCACAGGAACGCTTCAACTCTGCGCTTCAGCAGATCTCGGTGATGCAGACCGAGCTTCTCGCCTCCGAAACCCGCCGCCGCGAATTGGAAACCGGAATCGAGGTGATCCAGAAATCCCTGCGGCGCACGGTTAAGGAACGCGACACCGCCCGCGCCGAGGCGCAGGAACTCGCGAGCGCCCTCGACAACCAGGGCGGCACACCGGGCAATGGCGAAGACAGCACCGGCGACGGCATGCTCGATTTCCTCGCCACCGCGCTGGCCGACACCGCGGTCGAACGCGACAAGATCAGCAACGACGCCCAGCAGGCCCTGCTCGAAGCCGATGAAATGGCGCTGCGCATCGAACTGATGCGCGACCAGAACGAACAGATTTTCAGCCAGCTCGAAGACGCGATGACGATCTCGGTCGAACCGCTCGACAAGATGTTCCGCGCCGCCGGGATGAACCCCAAGACGCTGCTGGACACGGTGCGCAGGGGCTATTCCGGCCAGGGCGGCCCGCTCACCCCGCTCAGCTTCTCGACCCGCGGTCAGGAACCCTCGAGCGATGCGATGCGCGCCAACCGTATCCTCGACCAGATGGACAAGCTGAACCTCTACCGGATCGCCGCGCAAAAGGCGCCCTTCGCGATCCCGGTCAAGAATTCGTTTCGCTACACCTCCGGTTTCGGCATGCGCTGGGGCCGGATGCATAACGGCACCGATTTCGCCGCGCCCCACGGCACGCCGATCTACGCCACGGCCGATGGCGTCGTCACCCATGCGGGCTGGCTCTCGGGCTATGGCCACCTGGTCAAGATCCGCCACGAGTTCGGCATCGAGACCCGCTATGCCCATATGTCCAAACTTCGCGTGAAGGTTGGCCAAAGGGTCTCGCGCGGGGATCAGATCGGTGATATGGGCAACACTGGACGTTCCACGGGCACCCATCTACACTACGAGGTCCGTGTCGGCGGCAAACCCGTCAACCCCATGACATATATCAAGGCTGCTAACGATGTTTTCTAAGAGCAAAATCAACGACCCCGCACCCAAAGCCGACGACGCGGCCAAGCCCGCCAGCACGGACCGCTCCGGCGACTCGGCCCATTCGGGCTCGACCGGCAGCGAATTCAAGGCCTCGGCCCCCAAGGCCAAGCCCCCCGCATCGGTCCTCTCCTCGGACCTCCATGTCACCGGCAATCTCAAGACCACCGGCGACATCCAGGTCGAAGGCACCGTCGAAGGCGACATCCGCGCGCATCTTCTGACCGTCGGCGAAGGCGCCACCATCAAGGGCGAAGTGATCGCCGATGACGTGGTGGTCAACGGCCGCATCGTTGGCCGCGTGCGTGGCCTCAAGGTGCGCCTGACCTCGACCGCCCGTGTCGAAGGCGACATCATCCACAAGACCATCGCGATCGAATCCGGCGCCCATTTCGAAGGCTCGGTCCAGCGTCAGGACGATCCGCTCAACTCCAAGGGCGCAGCCCAGAAGGCCGCCGCGGCCACGCAGCAGCAGGCGCCCGCCGCCTCCGGCAGCAGCGCCAGCGCCTCTCAGGCAGCCCCCGCCAAATCCGGGTCCTGACCCGCTGAGCGCGACCTGATCGCACGACATCGAAAGGCGCCCTGCTTGACAGCGGCGCCTTTTCTCTTTCCCCTTGCAGCATGTGCCCGCTCTGCCCGGCCCGGTTTCCGGCCCTGCGGTGCGGTTTTTACCGATTTCCCCGTTTTTGACGCATCGACCGTTTGATTCGCATCCCCCGGATGTCGTGCCCTCCGACATGACCGCGCCATCCGCCCATGTTTCGACGTCGCCCGGAGAAGGAGTTTCATTGATGTCTTGCACTGCACGATTTGCGATGGTGGCCGCCGCCCTTTTCCTTGTCCTGCAGGGCGCCACCCCCGGCCTTGCCGGCGGCCAGGCCCGCCAGGCCCCCTATGTCTCGGTCTCCGAACAGCGCAGCGCCCTCGTCGCCTGCAAGGACGAGCTCGGTCAGCGCGGCTGGCCGCGCTTTCAGGCCAGTTATGTGGAATATCCCTGGGGCGGCCAGACGATCCTGCGCATCCTGCCGCACCGCAATGTCAGCCCCGACGAGGCCGCCTGGATCAACGCCTGCGCCGACAAGGCGCTTGGCCGCCAGACCGGCCCGGTCGTGGTGCTGCGCCGCAAGGCCGTGGTCGCGGGCTGCCCGCGCAAGGCGCCGACGATGTATCGTGGCGCGGGTTACTGCATCCGCCGCTGACCCCCGCGCGCTCAGCCCTGCTCGGAACTGGCCCGGCGCGTCCGCGTCAGCTTCATCTCGGGATTGCTCAGCCGCGCCTCCGGCCCCGCCCAGGCATAGGCCAGCAGACAGGGATCGTGATCGCCGGTCGTGATCCTGTGCTCGTCGCCCGGACGGTTCAGGATCAGCGACCCCGGCGCAAAGACCGCCGCATTGTTCTCCGACCACGCCCCCGAGATCGAGATGTAGCTCTCCTCGATCTCCTTGTGGCTGTGCTGCGGATAGGTGGTGTTGGGCGCGAACAGCACGAACCCCAGGATCAGGTTCTCGCAGTGCACCGGCCCCTGCGGGCCAAGTATCTCGCAATAGGCGTATTTCTGGGCCAGTGACTTGGAAATCCGCTCATAGCCATACTCCCATGTCAGCGCATCCTTGACCTCTCGCAGGGCGCGGGCCATGCCCTGCATCGCCGCCCTCTCGCCCAGGTCGAGCGCGCGCGGCAGATGCGCAGACACCGGCTTTCGCATGCCTTCCCGCTCGATCATCTCGGGATTGCGCGCCATCGCCGCCGACAGCCGGTCACGCACGACTTTGCGGTGCGCCCTGATCGCCGGGCTGCCCCCGGCCGAACCGTGCCGGTACAGCACGTCGAACTCGCGCAAAAGATAAAGCCAGTCCGGGCAATCCTTCAGGCGCAAGGGCGTGGGTGTCGTCATGCTTGTCTCTCCCCTCATTGGCGGCGAGACGCATTAGCAGCGACTCGCGCCCAAGAGTAAAGACGCCTTGATCGCCCCGGCCCTCAGAGCCCGCGCGGACCTGCCAGCGAATAAAGCTCCGGCGGCCGCAACACCAGGTCAAGCCCCAGCTTGAAACAGACCGCAAGCACCAGCAGCGCCAACAGGATGCGAAGCTGCTCGGCCTTCAGCAGCAGGCCGATCCGGCTGCCGATCTGCGCGCCGACAACACCCCCGACGATCAGCAGCACCGCCAGCACCGTATCCACGGTATGACTGTTATAGGCATGCATCATGGTCGTGTAGCCGGATACGAAGATGATCTGGAACAGCGACGTGCCGACCACCACCTTGGTCGGCATGGACAGGATATAGATCATCGCGGGCACCACGACGAACCCGCCGCCGACACCCATGATCGCCGACAGCACGCCGACGAAGAAACCGACCATCAATGGCGGAAAGATCGAGATATACAGACCCGAGGTGCGAAACCGCACCCGCAGCGGCATCGCATGAACCCAGTCGCGCCGCGACCGCCTGCGCCGGGGGCGCGGGCCATGCAGCCTCGCGTTGCGGATCGCGTTCACGCTCTCGATGAACATCAGCACGCCGATCAGGCCCAGACAGACCACGTAGAACAGGTTGACCAGCAGGTCGACCTGCCCCAGCCCGCGCAGCAGGTTGAAGACATAGACCCCCACGCTCGATCCGGCCAGCCCCCCGGCCATCAGCGCGAATCCCATCGGGAAATCGACCGTGCGACGGCGCAGATGCGCCAGAATGGCCGAAAAGGACGAGGCGACGATCTGGTTGGCCGATGTCGCCACGGCGACGGCTGGCGGAATGCCGATGAAGAACAGAAGCGGCGTGATCAGGAAACCGCCGCCGACCCCGAACATCCCCGAAAGCATCCCCACAATCAGCCCGACCGACAATAGCAGTGGACCGTTGACCGAGACTTCGGCGATGGGCAGATAGAGTTGCATGGAGCAGGCTTGTGTTCTTCGCGTTGGGTCGCAACTACGCCCATGCGACAGCGCGCGCAAGGCATGATGCAACATAATCCGCGGCGCGATGCGATCGGAAAACCATGCCGACGCCACCTGGCATCACGCTGTCGACACGATTTTCCGCCGCACCCAGGTGCAACAGACGCCGAGCTTTGCCCGCCCGCGGGGCGCAGGATCGCGTTGCGTCGCTTCATGCGCACTGGCGCCGCAGGGCTAACCCGGTTCTATCAGGCACTTCCCGTTGCGCTGATGGCGGGCAACAAGCTGGCGCGCGCGCCGCCCCGGCACGAAATTGCGTGCGGCCTCTCGCGATACCGGAACATCCGGTGCGCCACCGAATATCTGTTCGATTTCGTCCATCGCCTCCTTGCCAAGCGAGCGTTCGCTCTGAGGCCCGAGAAACAGGCTCTCGCAGGGCGCACCGTTGGCCAGCAGGATCTCGTGCCTGTCCAGAAGAAGATGCACATAGGTCACCTTCCAGGTTGCGTGGTCCGTTCTGATCCCGTTCACCCCGACAAGATGCTTGGCGGCAACCAGCACCTCATCGGCGTCGAACATGCGACGCGCGATACGCGAGCGAAGCAGAATCCGGTGCTGCGGCGAGACATGCAGGTCCCGCTCGGGAACGCCCGGCCCCAACGCGCCCGCCGGGATCACGACCGGCCGCAATCTCGGGTAGCGCAGCATCGTCGGCACCGACAATGCCCTTTGCCCGGCCCAGCGGATGGTCTGAACGCCGCGATCCACGGTTGCCACGCGGTCCCCCGCCTCCAGCTTCTCGACGGCAATCTCGGACCCGTCGCCAAGACCGATCATCGTTCCGGCACAGAAACAGACGATGTTCACCTCGTTGTCCGTTGTCGAAACGAGGGCGGCGTCGCTCCCCCCGACGGGGGTCAAATCACCGGTTCGGATCTGCGTGATATTGAGGTCGCCGTATCCGTCGCTCGGGATAACGAAATACCGCGTTTCGCTCCCGTTGGAAACGGTCAGGAAGATCACGTCCAGACTGCTTTCGCTCTGCGGATCGAAGCTGATATTGGTGCCATTACCAGTGGTGAATCGTCCGCTGCTCGCGGGCTCTTCGATCTCGTCGATCTGGTAGCTCTGGCCATCCAGCGTGAAAACGTCACCCTCATCGAACTCGCCGTCGTCGAACTCCGTGGATACGGCAGCTTCCACCACGCCCAGCAGATTGCCGTTCGCTACTGAATACGTCGTGTGTGAACTGATACTCGTGACTTCTATGAGGTCGAAAATTGTCGCCATGACCGAAACACACTTACTCGGGAGGGGTTAACACTTCCTTTGAGGACAGCTCGCGCAACCCATCCATTTTCCGCCGCGAACCTGTCGAATTTCAGGCCGGAAAATGCTGATCTCGTGGAATTCGATTCAGGGCTTCGTGCCATGTCGCGCCGGTTTCGGAATTCCCGGTTTCGGCGTCGCGCGGATCGGCAGTTTTCAGACGCCTCAGATCCGCCTCGCCCTCCGGCGAGAGCAGGCCACCGCCCCCCGGATCACCGCGCTCGGGGTCTTCTGTACAAATCTTCAGATGCGTCAGCCGATTTCAGTACAGAACCGCCGTACAAAACGGACGATTTGTACCAATCTCGGCGCGCGGAACAGGGTGCGGCGTCACGCCTCCAGTTCGGCGTCCCAGTAGAGGAAATCGACCCAGCTTTCATGCAGGTGATTGGGCGGGAATTTCCGCCCCAGATTGCGAAGCTGCTCGGCCCCCGGCATCCTTGGCGGTTTCTTGAGGCTCATACCCGCGCGGCGCAAGCTCTTGGAACCTTTACGCAAATTGCAGCTCGAACAGGCGGCGACCACGTTCTCCCAGCTGGTGATCCCACCCGCGGCGCGCGGCACCACATGGTCAAAGGTCAGATCGCCCTTCGCTCCGCAATACTGGCAGCAGAACTCATCGCGCAGGAACAGGTTGAACCGCGTGAACGCCACCCGTTTCTGCGGCTTCACGAAATCTTTCAGCACGATCACGCTGGGGATCCGGATCTCGATGCTGGGGCTGCGGACAACCTCATCATATTGTGCAACGATATCAACACGATCAAGGTAAACCGCCTTGACCGCCTCTTGCCAGGGCCAGAGCGATAACGGGTAGTAACATAAGGGCCTGTAATCAGCATTCAGGACCAGCGCGGGATGCTGCTTGAGCCCCGCCGGCTCCCTGACGAATTCACTCCTGAAGTCACCGTCCATCTCGCGAAAATCTCCCCGCCCGGATCACCCTGTGTTCGGTTCCGGAGCGGGCCAACCCGCCCCTCTGTGGAAATCACTATATATCGTGTTCCTTCCCAGACAAGCCCCACATATGCGGCATATCTAGCGCAGGTCTACCCCGGCTTCGTAACGTGCCCATGACAGTTATCCACAGGCGTTGCACGACCTTGACGCCCCCATCCCCAGCCCGCAAACTCACGCATCATGACCGATACAGCCCTGCCCCCCGCACCCCCCGTCACGGCCATCCTCGAATCCGGCCTCTATGTCGAAGACCTCCCCGCCGCCCGCGCCTTTTATGGCGGGGTGCTGGGCCTCGAAGAGATCGCACATGTCGAGGGGCGCCATGCCTTCTATCGGGTTGGCGGGGCTATCTTGTTGATATTCAACCCGAATGCGACAGAGAAAGGATCGTCCGGCGGCAAGCTCCCGGTACCCACACATGGCGCGCGCGGCCCCGGACATCTCTGCTTTGCCGCCTCGCGTGAGGAGATGCAGGCCTGGAGCGCGCGCCTGACCGCCGCCGGCCACCCCATCGAATCCGCATTCGAATGGCCCAACGGCGCGTATTCGATCTACTTCCGCGACCCGGCGGGGAACTCGCTCGAATTCGCCGAACCCCGCCTCTGGTTCTGACGCCTCAAAGCCCCAGCTTGTCGCGCATGAAGGCCAGCGCCACCTGCAACCCATCAGGGGCAATGCCATGCGCCGTGCCCTTCATGACATGGGCATAGACGTCCTTCCAGCCCGCCGACTGCAACGCCTCGGCGGCCTCGGGCAGCGATTGGGGCGGCACCACGTCATCGGCATCGCCATGAATCAGCATCACCGGCGGGCGGCTCGCGACCTCGTCCTCCAGCAGCTCTGGACGCAGCAGGCGGCCCGAAAACGCAACGATTCCCGCCACTTCGTCCTCGCGACGCGGTCCCACATGCAGCGCCATCATCGTGCCCTGGCTGAAGCCGAACAGCACCACCTGCTCGGGCAGCACATCCTCGTCGACCATCAGCGCATCGAGAAAGGCGTTCAGATCATCTGCCGCCGCCAGCAACCCGCGCTCCGATTCCTCTTCGCTCGAACCGTCGATCCAAGGGATCGGAAACCATTGCAGCCCGCTTGGCATCATCGGAATCGTCTCGGGCGCATCGGGCGCGACGAACAGCGTGTCGGGCAGATGCTCGCCCAACACATCGGCCAGCCCCAACAGGTCCGCGCCATTCGCGCCGTAACCATGCAGGAACACCACGATAGAGCGGGTGGTGCCGGAATGCGGTTCCTTCCGGCCGGCTTGCAATACGCGTGTCATCTGATCCCTTCCCCTTGTTTCATCTGCGCGTAGTAGGCCCACAACAGTCGCGCGGCAACCGATCTCCACGGGGCCCAGGCCTGCGCCATCTCGCGCAGCGCCCGTTCGCTCGGGCGCTCAGGCAAATCGTAAAGCAGCCGCGCCCCCTCCTGCAAAGCCAGATCGCCCGGCGCAAACACATCCGCGCGCCCAAGGCTGAACATCGCATAGATTTCCGCCGTCCAGACACCGATTCCGGGCACTTGGGTCAGGTGCCGTATAACCTCGTCGGTCGGGGCGCTGCGCAGGCTGCGATAGTCGATCCGCGCCTCGGCCAGCGCGCGGGCATAGCGGATCTTCTGCCGGCTCAGCCCTGCGGCGCGCAGATCATCATCGCTGGCCCAGATAATCTTGCGCGGCCCGGTCAGACGCGCGGCCTTCATCCGCTGCCAGATCGCATCGGCGGCGGCGACACTGACCTGCTGGCTGACAATGGCGTTCAAAAGCTGTGCGAACCCGTCTGGTCGGCGGCGCAGGGGCAGTGGCGCGGTCTGCTCATGGGCATGGGCCATGCGCGGGCAAAACCCGCTCAGATGCGCCGCGCCCTCCTCGACATCGGCAAGGGTTTCGATTATGCGCCCGCTCACAGCCCTGCCACCCAGTCCAGCGCTTCATTCACGGTTTCGACGCGCTCAACCCCTTCGGGCTGCGCGGGACGTTCCAGCATGATGACCCCGATCCCGAGATCACGCGCCGCCACCAGTTTCGTGCGCGGCGCCTCGCCCCCAGCGTTCTTGACGATAAGCCAGTCGACTTCGAGCCGGGTAAAGGTCTCGACCTCGGCGGCCACGGAAAACGGCGGACTGCCCACAAGAAAGTCGCCATTAGGAAAGGGAAAGGGGCCGTCGGGAGGGTCGATCTGACGACAAATCAGGCGGCATTGGGACAGGTTCGCAAAACGGTTCAGCGTCTGGCGCCCGGTGGCCAGAAAGACTGTGCTGCCATGCGCGATATGGCGCGCGGCCTCTTCCTCGTGCGAAATCATGATCCAGCGGTCGTCCGGTGTGGGCATCCAGGGCGGGCGAAGAAGCTGACAATAGGGCAGATCCAGTTCCCCGCAGACCCGCGCGCTGCGATGCGAG
>Ga0209344_10003280_pt1 | contig 16219 bp, 15 predicted proteins | sample Cruoilmetagenom6_FD_187293 | JGI IMG/M metagenome (GOLD analysis project Ga0209344, IMG submission 187293) | Oil polluted marine microbial communities from Coal Oil Point, Santa Barbara, California, USA - Santa Barbara Oil Seep Sample 6 (SPAdes)... | ecosystem: Environmental > Aquatic > Marine...
CATCAACCGCGCCGTTTCTGCAGCCAACCGGATCAAGAGCGGCATCTGTCACGTCAACGGCCCGACAGTGGCTGACGAGCCGCAAATGCCTTTCGGCGGCGTCGGGGATTCAGGCTATGGCCGTTTCGGTGGCAAGGCGGCGATCGCCGAATTCACCGACCTGCGCTGGATCACCATCGAAGATCCGAACCAGCACTACCCGTTCTGAGCGGATTTACGGTCCAGACCACTGGCGCGGCGCATTGCGCCGCGCTGAAATTAGCTGCAGGCTCCTTGTCTGAGTGACAAGCAGCGTTGCCTGTCATGCGGTTAACCGGCAAGCTGATCGTGATCGAAGCAATGACGCATTGCTTCGATCACGAATTGGGTAATCCCCTAGCCAAATTCACACTGGTTCGCTGTCGCAGTTACGAAAACAGAATGCCGCCGTTGATGTCGAGACTTGTGCCGGTCATGAAGGCAGACTGATCCGAGGCCAGAAATGCGATCAGGTTGGCGACATCCTCTGATGCGCCTTCGCGCTTCAGAGGCGTGCTGTTGGCGACATTCTTGCGAACCTCGTCCTTGGTAAACACATTGTGGAAGTCGGTGTCGATCATGCCGGGGCAGACGGCATTGACCCGGATGCGGGGACCAAACTCCTTGGCCATGCCGCGGGTCATGGTCATCACCGCGCCCTTGGACGTTGCGTATGCGATCGCGCCGGGGCCGCCGCCATCCCGGCCAGCCTGGGAGGCGAACGGTATGATGCTGCTGCCTTCCGGCATGAATGGAACGACCGCCTTAACAACCTGAAACAGCGACGTCAGATTGAGGCTCATGACGGTGTTCCAGTGCTCCAGATCCATCTCGTCAAACTTTTTGCGGGCCACTAGACCGCCGGTGACGTGCACCACAACATTGATTTCATCACCGAACTGATCTCTGGTCTTGGCGATCAGCGCCTCAACATCAGCCTGTTTGGTCATGTCGCCCTGAAGTGCGATGGCTTCGCCGCCTGCCTTGACGATTTCGGCCACGGCCGATTCAGCGCCTGCACTGCTGGCGTGATAGTTGATCACAACTCGCGCCCCGTCCTGGGCGAGGCGGAGCGCGCAAGCCCGTCCGATGTCTCGTCCGCCACCTGTTACGATCGCTGTTTTTCCGCTCAGTTTCATGGAACTTCCTCAAATGCCTGGAGTTCTGATCACTTACGATCAGATTGGGACGCTAACTGGTATGGTAGTCAGCAAGTCTTGTCAACAACCAGAATAGGCCTCGGCTCATTCCTCGAAGTAGTCTGTGTATTTTTCGCTGGCTCTGGTGAGGGTGCTATCCAGCCGCGACAGGTGGGCCCGGGTCATCTGCACAGCTCTTTCCTCATCCCGTGCCAATAGCGCGCGAACAATATTGGTGTGATCCTCGAGAATCTCGGCCATGCCGTGATCTCCGGAAAGTTCGAGCGTGCAGACGCGATCGGTATGGGCCTTGTTCTCTGCAATCGTCCTGAAGGCAGGCAGGCAGCCTGCCGCCGCGCATATCAGGCGATGAAACTCATAGTCGAGGGTGTGCATCAGGCCCAGGTCTTCCGCATCGACAGCGGCTTTCTGGGCCGTGAGGCTGGCCTCGATTTCTGCAAGGTCTTCATCGCTCGCAATCTGGCAAGCCTTGCGCACCACCTCAACCTCGACAGCGGCACGGATGAAGCGTGTGTTCTCCAGGTCTTGAAGCGAAATGCGCTTGACCAGCGTTGCGCGTTGGGGCCGGATTTGAAGCAGGTTGAGATCACCCAGCCGCAAGAAGGCTTCGCGCACTGGTTGGCGCGACACATCATACAGCTTGGCAATTTCAACTTCTGACAACTTGCTTCCCGGCGGCAGCCGCAGGGAGATGATGTCGGAATGCAGCCGTTCAAAGGCCTCGTCTGCCGCGGTCTGCCGCCTTGTGTCGCCAATTGGCTGATTGATGTTCATTCTTCCACCCAATTTCCCGTCTGCTACGCGATTCCGCATACACACTTTACACGATTCTGATCTCAGAAACCCCGGTGGCCTGTTCGATGCAGAAGAACGTTTCGCACACCAAGAAGTGCCTTTTTACACCGGGATTGGCACGTAAAGCAGAGTCCGGCATTGCATGAATACAGCACCTGATTGGCTATCATCAAAATCTAATACTAATTACCATACTAGTCAACATTTAGCTTGACGCGGCGCTGTTCACCGGTTTAGCTCACTCAGGTTTCGAGGAAATTCGAGTTCGCAACATGATTGCGAGCGCTGAAGCTTAATCAAAAAGGGAGGAATGTAATGCCACTGCTAGACATGACGAAAAGAATGGTCCTTGGGCTTGCGCTCGCCACTGGACTGAGCGCCGTCACGGCAATCAACGTTCAGGCCGAGGAGATTACTCTTCGCGGCGCCAGCATGTTTGACGACAACCACGCCTTCACCAAGACGATGGTGAAATTCGCCGAGCTCGTCGATCAGAACTATGACGGTGACGTTGTTTTCGATCTTCGCCTCAACGGCGAGCTGGGAGTTGAATCCGACTATGTCACGTTCCTCCAGCAGGGCGTGGCGATCGATTATACGATCATGGCACCCTCGAACATGGCGAGCTTTGCGCCTTCGATTCCGCTGATGGACATGCCTTTCCTGTTCCGCGATCTCGAGCACTGGAACGCGGTCTTGTCGAGCGATGTGCTTGCTCCGCTGGAAGCCGAATTGCTGGAAAAAGCCGACATCAAGATCATCGGCTATACAGGCGGCGGCGTGCGCAACCTTCTCTCCAGCAAGCCGATCGGCAATCTCGATGAGCTCAAGGGCCACAAGATGCGGGTTATGGGCGCCCCCATTCAGGCGCGCATCTTCGCTGCGCTGACTGCTGCTCCGTCGGCGATCGCCTATAACGAAGTCTACAACGCCATCCAGTCCGGCGTTATTGCCGGTTTCGAGAATGAAGCTGCGAGCATTCAGAACCTCAAGTTCTATGAAGTGGCACCGAACGTCACGCTCACGGGTCATACCATCACGGTTCGTCCTATCGTGATGAGCGGAAAGACCTTCCGCAAGCTTCCCGAAGATCTGCAGGCGGCTGTCCTTAAAGCCGGTGCGGAGGCTGGCGCGTTCGGTCGTGAACTGGAATCGCGCGAGGACGGGATCAAGCTGCAGGAAATGATTGATGCTGGCCAGATCAAGGTTCAGGAATTCGAAAACCGCGATCAACTGCTTGAAATGGTGAAGCCCGTGCAGGCTGCTTATGCCACCGAAATCGGCGCCACCGATCTGCTTGCCGCCATTCAGGCCAAGTAAGCTCCAGAGCCAACCCCGGTCCCGGCAGGTTTTTGCCGGGACCGGGGCATAAGACAAGGGTCAGGTGGTTTGCAACGTCTTGAGGAGGGCAGCAAATTGATTGGACAAGCACTCGAAACACTTTGCAGCGGGTTTCGCTTGCTCATCGGCATTCTGATGGCAGCGCTCGCCCTGCCGGTCGGGATGCAGGTGATCTCCCGCTATACCGATATCATTCCGGTATATCTCTGGACCGAAGAGCTTGCGACCTTCATTTTTGTCTGGATCGTCATGATCGGTTCAATGGTTGCTGTGTGGGAACGCACCCATTTTGATGTTCATGTGATGCCTGATGCGACGACGCCGTTCTGGACCATGGTGCAAAACGGCACGGTGATGGTGCTGATCCTGATCTTCGGCCTGCTGTTTGCCTGGTTCGGCATCGAGTATGCGAAGTTCGGCTACATCCAGAATTCCGTGATGATGCGCGCCAACCTCCTGGTGACCTACATTTCAGTCCCCATTGCCGGACTGGTGTGGTCTGTGTTCGCGGCTTACCGCTTCTACGAGGTGGTTGAACACTATCGGCAAGAGAAAGTGGTTTTGTCATGATTTTATCAACCGGTCTTGCCAGTATCATCCTGGTCGGCGGATTTCTGCTTCTCGTCTTCATCCGGGTGCCGGTGGCCTTTTCGCTTGGTCTGGCAATCATTCCGATCGTCATGCTCGATATCCGGCTGACACCGTTCATCATTCTCGACCGCATGTTTCAATCCTACAACTCGTTCATCCTGCTCGCCGTTCCGTTCTTTTTGCTGGCCGCCAATCTGATGAATTCCGGCAAGATAACCGACAAGCTGATTGACCTGTCACGTGTGTTGACCGGCTGGATGCCGGGCGGTCTGGGCCATGTGAATGTGGCCGTGTCGATGCTGTTTGCCGGAATTTCCGGATCTTCGACGGCAGACGCTGCCGGCTGTGGCAAGATCCTCGTTCCTGCCATGGTCAAGGAAGGCTATGACGCCCGCTTCGCCATCGCCATCACCGCGTGTTCCTCGGTTATGGGGGTGATCATACCGCCAAGCATCCTGATGGTCGTCTGGGGTGGCGTGATGCAGGTCTCGGTCGGCGGACTGTTCCTCGCAGGTGCCATTCCGGGCCTGATGATCGGCTTTGCCCTGATGGCCACAGTCTATGGCTACGCCAAGGTGTATGATTATCCGACTGCGGGCCGGCCAACGCTGGCCAGCACTTGGCATGCCTTCAAGGGCGCAGCCCTGGCGATGCTGACACCGATTCTGGTGATCGGCGGCATTGTCGGCGGACTTGTGACGCCAACCGAAAGCGCCATCATTGCTGCCGCCTATGCGCTTGTTCTGGGGGTGTTTGTCTATCGCACGGTGACACTCAAAGACCTTGGCCACATTTTCTATGACACCGGCCGCTTCGCCTCCATCTCGCTGTTTGCCATCGGTACCGCATCGGCATTTGGTTGGATGCTGTCGTTCTACAATGTGCCCCGGCTTGTGGTGATGTCGCTGACCAGCCTGGAATTCGGCAGCTTTGGCACGGCCATGATCATCGCCGGTCTGTTTCTGTTTTTCGGGCTGTTCATCGACGCCATTCCGACCATCATCATCCTCGGGACGGTGTTGCTTCCGGCGGCCACGGCCGCGGATATCCACCCGCTGGTCTTCGCCATCATCGGTATCGTCTCCCTGGCCTTCGGTCTTGTCACTCCGCCTTACGGATTGTGCCTGCTGATATCGGCTGCCATCGGAGGCATGAATGTGATGAAGGTCATACCTGACGTCATCATTATTCTGGTGCCGATGCTGCTGATCCTGTTGCTGATCATTCTGTTCCCGGAAATCGCACTGTTTCTGCCCAAAACCCTGATGCCGGATTCCTTTGGCTAGATCCGTTCATCTTGAAACGGGATCGTTTGGGCGCCGGGGGGCACAGGCCTTGCGGCGCATCTCCGTCTCGATATTGATGCCGAGCATGTGGCCCAATAGGTGGCCACCGCCATCCGTCTGCCATTGATCAGATAGATCACCATCAACCCGGCAGAGGCTGCGGCAACGACGCCCCACTGGCCTGTCGGCAGCAGCACATCGATGAACAACTTGACGGCAATCGGAAAGCCGAGTTCCAGCAATCCCGAGGTGACGCCACAGTCGAAATCGAGCAGGAACAGCCGCCGGTGCGGCCGGTAATAGGAAAAAAGTCGGGCGACGAACTCACGCATCGGGGTTCTCTCATCAGTTCGGCGGCAGGGCAACGGCCGGTGGATCAGTTCAGGCCTGACTGGTCCGGAAATTGGCGACGCCAATAGGCGGAAATTATGTGGTTCTTGCGATCAAATCCGCGTTCTTCACGCAGCAGATGGCGGATTGCGGCGGCTTCGCTGTGTTTTCCCGCCACCCAGATGAACCGGTCATCCGCAGCGTTCAGCGTCTGGTCGTGGATCAGGGTGCACTTCAATCCGAGGGGGAGCAGGTCTTCTGCAATGCGCCCAATTCCACTGCCGGCTGCATGGTGAGCTGTCGACCTTTGGTTTGCTGGGGATTTTGAAGGGATTCAATGATGATCTCTGCAGATGCTCGTCCGATATCGCGCCTTCGTGTCGTGGATGTCGCGATGAGGCCGGGGAAACCTTGCAGCAGGCTTAGACCGTTGAAGCCTGCCAGCGCCACGCGCGCTGGAACGTCCACCCGCGCCTCCAGACAGTAGCAAAGCCCGCCAAATGCCACATCGTCGTTTGAGTAGTAAATGCAATCAAGATCAGGCGATTGCATCAAAAGCTCCTGGGTCAATCGGCGTCCATCGCCGACAGATGACAGACCAGCACAAAAAAGCGATGCGGTGATTGCATAATCGTGGCGGCTTAAAGCATCGGCAAAGCCTTGTTTGCGCTTGTTTGCCCGAACATCGCTTTCAAGGTTGCACCCGATGTAACCAAAGCGGCTGCGTCCTGCGCTGACAAGTGCCTCGGCCATTTCGGAGCCAGCGGTTTGGTGCGAAAATCCGACGACGGAATCAATGGCGACACCGTCTGTGTCCATGATCTGCACGATGGGTATGTTGGCCTCAAGAAGCAGCCTGCGCGTCTTTTCGGATTGCTCCAGCCCCGTGATGATCATGCCGGCCGGTCGCCAGGAGAGCATGCGGCCGACGAGTTCGTATTCGCGGTCCTGATCGTAGTCTGTAACCCCGAATGCGGGCTGAAATCCGGTTCCCAGCAGGCCGTCTGTCACGCCTGACATGACTTGCGGAAACACGATGTTTGTCAGGCTCGGAACGATCACTCCGATCAGGTCGGAGCGCGCACTTGACAGCGATGCGGCCAGGTGATTCCCGAAATATCCGATGTCTTCGGCTGCTTTGATGACCCGTTCCCTGCTGGCTGCGGAGACATCCCTATCCCCACGCAGGGCGCGTGAAGCGGTCATTTTACTGACTCCGGCAGCGGCGGCAACGTCGATCAGAGTTTTCCGTTTTGTCATAAGCCTGGCATAAATCGTGCGGGTTTCGAGAGCTGCAATACAGCTGCGTTGGCTAACGAAGTACGGCTTTGGGGCGGCGAAAGCAAATCCCGGCGCTGTTGACAGACAGGATGCACATATGCGACCGGTATCGATACCGGTATCGATACCGATGCCGGTTGGGAAAACGGCTGGAGGCCGAAGGTCTTGGTCATGTTGACGTAATGGTGATCGGGAAGCTGATCGCCGAAGGGAGGACAAAATGAAACTTACTAATGTGAAATCTGCAGTTTTTGGCGGCGTTGTTGCAGCTGGTGTCATGTTTGCCGGCACAGCGCTGGCGCAGGAGTATCAGTGGACGTTCCAAACCTCTGCGCAGGCTGGCGACAACTTCTTCCCGATCCAAGAAGAGTGGGCCGAGCGTGTGGGTGCCATGTCCGGCGGCCGGATTGAAATCACCGTCGTTCCGGTCGGCACAATTGTCGCCCACAATGAAACACTCGACGCTGTCGGCTCCGGCATCCTTCAGGGCCATATTACCGACCCGTCCTATTTCTCCGGAAAGGACCCGGCGTTTGCCATGCTTGGCAACCTTGTTGGCGCATGGTCCGCACCGCAGCAGATGTTCAACTACATGAACTATGGCGGCGGCAACGAGCTGTTCAACGAACTCGTGAACCCCTACGGCCTGCAGTTCCTCGGCGCATCGGCAACCGGTGTTGAAGCGTTCCTGTCGAGCAAGCCAATAAACAGCGTTGACGATCTGGCAGGCATCAAGATGCGGGCACCGGAAGGAATGGTTCAGGAAGTTTTCGCTGCCGCGGGCGCATCGCCTGTGAACCTGCCCGGCTCCGAGGTTTACACCTCGTTGGAAAAAGGCGTGATTGATGCGGCAGACTACACCGTGTTCTCGACAAACCACGCCCAGGGCATGCACAAATTTGCGAAATACCCGCTCTATCCGGGGTTCCACTCCATGCCTATCATCGAAGTATCCCTGAACAAGGAGATCTATGACACGCTGCCAGACGACCTGAAGGCAATCCTTGAAGTGTCGGTCCGTGATTTTGCCCAGGACATGGTTGCGCGCCTGACCGCCGCAGACGCGATTGCCGTAGCAGAGGCTACGGCTGATCCGGACATCACGATCATCAATTGGTCTGACGAAGAGCGTTCGAAGTTCCGGACCATTGCAAAGACGCAATGGGCCAACTGGGCTGAGCGTTCAGAAATGGCTGGCAAAGCTTACGCCAGCGTCTCCGCTTACCTGGTATCCGCAGGACTGCTGGCCGAGTAATCGGTCCGGGAATGCACCAGGAGAAGGGGGCCGAATTGGCCCCCTTCCACCCAATCGATCATCTGTGTGAGTTCGGGTAGGCGATATGTCCCAACAAAATTCAGCTATGACAGCCGATGAGGTCGAGGCCCAACTTGATGCTCTCAAGCGCGCCCATGACGAGGGCAGCGCTGGCGCACAAACAGCACTTGATCGCAGAATCGTCTCATTCGGCGGTGCCTTCAGTTTTCTGTTTGCGATTGCGACGATCATCTCTCTTTATGAAATCGTCATGCGCTATTTCTTCAATGCGCCGACGATCTGGGTGCATGAAACGGTGATCGCACTGGTGGCCGTGAGCTATCTTTATGGCGGCATGCAGTGCCTGGCGGCGGACAAGCATATCCGGATCGGCCTGATCTATTTCGGCACCACTGGCGGGACGCGCCGCTTGCTCGATTTCGCCAACGGCCTGTTTGCCTTGTTCTTTGCGGTCGCTATTGCCTATGCGGCATTCACCATGGTCGAAAAGTCGTGGTGGACCCCGCAGGGAGACTTCCGGCTTGAGCGCTCGGGCTCGGCGTGGAACCCGATCACGCCGGCGCTTGTGAAGATGGGGCTGCTCATAACCGCCGTGGTTCTGGCGGTTCAGTCGCTGGGGCATATCTGGGTTGCTTTCAAAGGCACCGGTTACCGTCAATCTGAAGGCGAGCCGGCAAGCAAGGCGGCGATCCTGGGTATCGCCGTTGTCTTTGCCCTGCTTGCCATCGGCGGTTACTTCCTGTTCACCGAAGGGCGCGGTCTTGGCATTCAAACGGGGTCCATGCTGCTGGTGGCCAGCATCATGGTGCTGATCCTGACAGGGATTCCATTGGCGTTTGTGACCGGCCTTATCGCGATCCTGTTTACGATGGCATGGTTTGGCGCTTCGGGTGTGCCGCTGGTTTCCAGCCGGATCTATTCGTTCGTGAACGAATATGTGCTGGTCGCGATCCCGATGTTCGTTTTGATGGCGTCTTTGCTCGACCGCTCCGGCATGGCGCGCGACCTGTATGACGCGATGCGTCTTGTCGCGGGACGGCTCAAGGGCGGCGTCGCCATTCAAACACTCGTGGCGGCTGTCTTTCTTGCTTCCATCTCGGGCATTATCGGCGGTGAGATTGTCTTGCTGGGTCTGATCGCGTTGCCACAGATGCTGCGGCTTGGGTATAACCGTGCGCTGGCGATCGGCACGGTCTGCGCCGGTGGTTCGCTTGGCACCATGATTCCTCCGTCGATTGTCTTGATCGTTTATGGCCTGACCGCAAGTGTTTCGATTGGTGATTTGTTCCTTGCCACCGTCATGCCCGGTCTGATGCTGGCAACCTTCTACATCATCTATATCTACACCCGCTGCAGCCTGGACCCATCAATGGGGCCATCGGTTCCGCAGGAAGAGCTTGATATGCCGCTGGCAGAAAAGCTCAGGAAAATGCGGGGCATCATCTTGCCCGTGGGTGTTGCATTCACGGTGCTGGGGTCGATTTACGGCGGCATTGCCTCCGTGACCGAAGCGGCTGCAATGGGGGTTGTCGGGGTGTTTGTCTCGGCGTGGGTCCGTGGTGAGGTTTCATGGGAGCTGATCACAAGCAGCTTGAAGCAAACGCTCGAGACCTGCGGCATGATCATCTGGATCGGACTGGGTGCTGCGGCACTCGTCGGGGTTTACAATCTCATGGGCGGCAACCGGTTCATCGAGAGCGCAATTCTCGATAGCGGCGCATCCCCGATGATGATTGTTCTGATCATGATGGGGATCCTCATCGTGCTTGGCCTGTTCATGGACTGGATCGGGATTGCGCTTCTGACGATGCCAATCTTCGTTCCGATCATCATCAAGCTCGGTATGGACCCGGTCTGGTTTGGCATCTTGTTTGCGATGAACATGCAGGTCAGCTACCTGTCTCCACCCTTTGGTCCTGCGGCTTTCTACCTGAAATCGGTTGCCCCAAGTGACATGAGCCTTTCCGAAATCTTCCGGGCCTTGCTGCCCTTTATCGGGATCCAGCTGGTTGCCCTCGCACTCGTTCTGTTCTTCCCGGACATAGCGCTGTGGCTGCCGGCATGGGTCAAAGGATACTGATATGAGTGATACGACAACTCCAAGCCAGACCGTTGCGGTAATAGGCCTTGGCTCGATGGGGTACGGCATCGCAAAGTCGGCGCTACGGGGAGGGCACCGCGTCTGGGGCGTGGATATCAATCCCGACCAGATGGTGCGTTTCGCCCGTGAAGGCGGCCAAGCCGGTTCATTGACTGACAGCTTGGACACAGTCGATGTGGTCATCGTCGCGGTGCTCAATGCCGCGCAGACCGAGACCGTTTTGTTTGGCGATCAGGGCATTGTATCCGGGTTGCGCAAGGGTGCGGCCGTGCTGGCATGTGCCACGGTGCCGCCTGCGTTTGCAAAGGATATGGCGGCGCGCTGTGCCGCACTTGACGTGCTCTATCTCGACGCGCCGATTTCCGGCGGTTCGGTCAAGGCCGCACAGGGCAAGCTCTCGATCATGGCCTCCGGCGCTGAAGAGGCGTTTGCCGCGGTGCAGCCCGTAGTGAACAGCATTTCGGAAACCGTATTTGCCCTCGGCGACGAAGCGGGTGCAGGCAGTGCGATGAAGGCAGTCAACCAGTTGTTGGCGGGCGTCCACATCGCAGCTATGGCCGAGGCGTTGACCTTCGGAATGACCCAGGGTGTGAAACCCGATAAATTCGTCGAAGTCATCTCCAAGTGCGCTGGCACCAGCTGGATGCTGGAGAACCGCGCTCCCCATGTCGCGGCTGGCGATTATACGCCGCACAGCTCGATAAATATCTGGCCCAAGGATCTTGGCATCGTCCTGGACATTGCCAGGGGGGCACAGTTTTCAGCACCCATCACGACCGCAGCATTGCAGCAGTTTACAGCTGCCGCCGAAATGGGGCTGGGCGGCGAAGATGATGCCGCCGTAGCCAAGGTTTACGCGCGAAATGCCGGGCTGAAACTGCCGGGCGAGATTTAGGATTGATGCCTGCCTGCCTGGCTCTTGTGCCCGCGTCGCTTGCGGGGATGTATTGATGGACTGGCTTTCTTTATCGGTTCCATGACCGCCAAACCATACGACGTCGATGATAAATCATTGCCGCCCTGGTAGGAGAAAAAGATATGACGACCGTATTGGGCTGTATTGCTGATGACTTTACCGGTGCGACCGATCTGGCGGGGCTTCTGGCGCGCAGCGGCGTCCGGGTATCGCTTCGCATCGGCGTGCCGGCTGAACCGCCCACTGAGACGAGCCCGTTCGAGGTCATCGCGCTCAAGTCGCGCACAGCCCCGGTGGCGGAGGCAGTGGCAGAGGCCCGCGCTGCACTTGACTGGTTGCGGCGTGCCGGCGCCCAACGGTTTTTCTGGAAATACTGTTCGACCTTTGACAGCACCGAAACGGGAAACATTGGCCCCGTGGCCGAGGCGTTGATGGATGATCTCGGCACGGATCAGACGATTTATTGCCCCGCATTCCCTGAAAACGGCCGTTCCATTTTCATGGGCAACCTTTTTGTCGGACAGCAACCTTTGGCCGAAAGCCCGATGAGGGATCATCCGCTGACGCCCATGCGCGACAGCAACCTGATGCGACTGCTGGCCCCTCAAGTCACACATCCCGTTGGCCTCGCCGATCGGTTGACCGTCGCCCAGGGCGTGGCTGCTCTGCGGGCACGATTGGACGCGCTGAAGGCCGAAGGCGTGGCCCATGTGGTCGTGGATGCGGTGGCTGACGAGGACTTGCGCATCATCGCAGGAGCCTGCCGCGACATGCCGCTGATGACGGGCGGTTCTGCGGTCGCAATGCCGTTGCCTGCGCTTTACCTCGCGGATGGAACGCTTTCGGCGGATGCGCAGAAGGCCAGGTCACCAAATGTGGGGCGCGGGACAGTCGTTTTGTCGGGGAGCTGTTCGGCGATGACCAACAAACAGGTCGCCGCCTATATCGGGCAAGGCGCACCTGCCTATCGGCTGGATCCAATGGAGATCGCGAAGTCTGGCTCGGGCGCCGTGTTGACATGGCTCACGGCGCAGGACCTGTCCAAGGCGCCGCTCGTCTATGCGACCGCAGACCCAAGCAGTGTCAAAGCCGCGCAAAAGCTTCTCGGCACCGCGGAAGTTGGCGAGATGATCGAGAACACACTTGCTGCATGCTCGGTCGCCGCGCGCGATGCAGGGGCGCGGCGTATCATCGTGGCGGGCGGCGAAACGTCGGGTGCTGTGACCAAGGCGCTTGGCGTGACGCAGCTGAATATCGGCCCGGAGATCGCACCAGGTGTGCCTTGGACTTTCTGCGTATCGGATGGAAATCAGATCGCGCTGACGCTGAAATCCGGTAACTTCGGGGCGGAGACCTTCTTTACAGACGCACAAGACAAACTGGATGCCCTATGACCCCTGAGACCCATCTGCGCGAACAAATATGCATGCTTGCCAAGTCCATGTTCGACCGGGGACTGACGGGCGGGAGCACCGGCAATATCTCGGCGCGCACTGAAGATGGCGGGCTGCTGGTCAGCCCCACCGGCACCAGCTTCGGTCGCCTTGATCCTGCACGGCTAAGTCGTTTTGACCCGGGTGGCCATCTGGTTGAGGGCGACCCGCCGACCAAGGAAATGCCGTTGCACGCCGCGTTCTATGACACGCGCTCGACGGCTGGCGCGGTGGTTCATCTGCACTCCTGCCACTCGGTTGCCTTGTCGATGATGCCCGATGTGGATGCCGATAATTTTCTCCCGCCACTGACGCCGTACGGCATCATGAAACTGGGCAAAGTGAAGTTGCTGCCCTTCTTCATGCCCGGTGATCCGGCAATGGGCGAGGCCGTTCGCGGTCTGGCAGGAAAACGATCCGCAGTGATGCTTGCCAATCATGGCCCTGTGGTTGCGGGCAAGGATATCGAGGCGGCCTGCAATGCCATTGAAGAACTGGAAGACACCGCGCGGCTGGCGATGATGACGCGCGGATTGTCTCCACGTGCCTTGTCTGCCAGCGACGTGCAGGCTCTGGTATCAAAGTTCGACGTGGAGTGGGGCGCATGAAATTTTCGGCAAACCTGGGGTTTCTCTGGAATGACCGCCCGCTTCCTGACGCAATCCGTGCCGCCAAGGCCGCAGGCTTTGACGCGGTAGAGTGCCACTGGCCCTATGATGTCCCTGCCGAAAAGGTGTCGAAAGCCCTGACAGATACGGGTTTCAGGATGCTCGGGTTGAACACACGGCGCGGTGATGTGGCGGCTGGCGACAACGGTCTGTCTGCCATCCCTGGGCGCGAGGCCGAGGCCCGTGCCGCGATCGACGAGGCAATAGACTATGCCACAGCCATCGGTGCGGCGAATATCCATGTCATGGCAGGGTTTTGTGCAGGTGAGCAGGCGCAGGCGACTTTTACCGCGAACTTGCGCTACGCCTGCGAAAAGGTGGCGCCACATGGCATAACCATCCTGATCGAGCCGCTGAACAAATACGATGCACCGGGTTATTTTCTAACGACCACGGATCAAGCCATCGGCATCATCAATGCGGTCGGCTTGCCCAACCTCAAACTGATGTTTGATTGTTACCATGTTCAATTGATGGAAGGTGACTTGACCCATCGCATCGAGAGGCTGCTTCCTCATATCGGTCATATTCAATTTGCATCTGTGCCCGATCGCGGCGCGCCGGATCACGGCGAAATCAACTATGCTCATCTGTTCGGCGTGATCGCCAAGCTTGGCTATGACGCCCCGACGGGGGCTGAGTACAAGCCCGTTGGTCCAACCGATCAGAGCCTTGGATGGATGCAGGAATGGCGTGAGATCACATAAAATAACTGTCCTCGGTTCCTCTGTTTCCTGCGCTGTGGGTAGCCCGGACTGTCAGCCTCCAGCTCCTTCGCACCCAGCCCTGCCTGGTGCTCCTTCAGAATGCTCCCTCTCGGCAGATTGCGGTGCAATCGCCTGCCGGGCCATGAATGATCTGTTTTTTGTAAACCTTGATCGTTTCATCGTCTGTCTGGCAAATCGGATTTCTAGGTTCATCGCCCTGACCAATTCGCAGGATCGACATAAAGCCCAAACCAGATCGACCATAGACCGAGCACGGCAAATACCACACCTATGAGCCAGCTCATCCGTCTCGTTTTCTCCCCCAGAGACCCGAGCCAAGTGCCCAGACCTGGAATGGCTGCGAACAGAGCGAGCGGCGATGACAAAAAAAGTCCAAACAGAAACATCATTATGAAACCGGATAGGACAGTTCCAGTGGTTGCAGCCAACCCGAGCAGCCCAAACAAGATTGGTGCTGCGCAGGCGGGTATATTAAGTCCAAACGCGAGGCCTAGAATGAGCGGATTTCGGGCGTTTTTCCATGCTGCAGGGGCCAGATTGATTTTCTGTTTGATGAGGCCAGCTCTACCAAATAAAAAAGCAAGCCCGATGATGAGATAAATCACCCCGAACACCAGCCAAAACCCCGTCTGCACGTCGATAATTTTTTGACCGAGAAACGCAATTAACGCCCCAAACAGCCCCGACACAAGCGAGCGTGTAGCAACGAAAATCAGGACGGCGCTGAGTTTTTCACGGCTTGGTCGGCCAGCTTGCGAATTTAGAAAGAGCAAATGCCCACCAATGGTGCAGGGTTCGACAAATCCCAGAAGACCCAAACCGATTGGCAACAAAACAAGTTCCAGCGCTGTAAATTCCATTTTCGCTCCTTAGCTGATTGAACGCCAATCTATCCCGCTCGGGCAGGTCAAGTACACTGAAACCGATCAGTCTAACCACGCCCTTGACCTTCCCCCTACTGGAATCCCCAGATGGTCATTAGGACAATTTGTTTCGAGGATTTAGGCAGATGCAAAATGGAATGATGAATGGTGATTACATGATGATGGCATGGGGCGGTGTGTTTTTCGGCCCCTTGATGATGATTGGTTTTATGGCACTGATTGTTTTTGCGGCGGTAGTATTGTTCAGAGTGTTGAGCGGAAACGGTTTGCGTCTTTCTGGTTCCGAAGATTCATCGCGGGGCAATTTGAAAATGCAATTTGCAGCGGGTGACATCGACGCCTCGGAATACGAAGATCGTAAACGTCAGATGCAGGCATAGTTTATGAAACTTTTGTCAAGACGCTCAACTCTGGGTCTGCTGGCCGTTGGTGGTGCCACTGCCGCGATTGGTGGCTATAGCTGGTCACGAAAAGACCTCTACAAACCAACCCGCCCTTTGGCTATTCCTCAATTGGTGGAAGGAAGTGTCCAGGAAGGTATCCGAAATTTTGATTTGAAACTCGGCAAACATGTGAGCCAGTTTGTGGAAGGTATGGATACACCCACGTTCGGGATAAATGGACCCTATCTTGGCCCGACTTTAAAATTTCGAGCGGGATCAAACATTCGCCTGAATGTGCATAATACCATCGGGCAGCCCTCAACACTGCATTGGCATGGCATGCATCTTCCCGCCAAAGTTGATGGTGGGCCACACCAGGTTATCGAGAATGGAGCGAGCTGGCATCCCGAGTTTGAAGTAAGGCAGCAAGCATCAACATTCTGGTACCACTCCCATATGATGCCGAGGACCGGATTTCAGGTATATCACGGTTTGGCGGGCATGATCATTGTAGAAGACGAGAATGCTGATGGATTGGGCTTGCCGCAGGATTATGGCGTCGATGACGTTCCGTTGATTCTGCAAGATCGTCGTTTTGATTCCGGCGGCGCCTTTGAATACGCCACATCGAAGCAAGACCGGATGATGGGAATGAAGGGCGATACTCTTCTTGTCAACGGAACCATCAACGCTCACTTTGTTGCTCGTACAAATACCTTGAGATTGCGCGTTCTCAATGGGTCCAATTCAAGGTTTTATACCTTGGCGTTTAGCGACAAGCGCCAATTCCATCAAATAGCAAGTGATGGTGGACTTCTTGAGCGCCCGCACATGATCAATTCTATTACTCTGGGCCCCGCCGAAAGGGCTGAATTGGTTGTGGATGTTAGCGACGGGAGAACCGTAAAACTGCAAAGCACCACACCGTCCCAGGGAGGGATGATGGGGGGTGGAATGATGAACATGATAATGGGAGGCGATGAGGACTTTGAAGTCCTTGAGATCAGGCCGGATGAAGGCCGAAAGCC
>Ga0209344_10003281_pt1 | contig 16216 bp, 15 predicted proteins | sample Cruoilmetagenom6_FD_187293 | JGI IMG/M metagenome (GOLD analysis project Ga0209344, IMG submission 187293) | Oil polluted marine microbial communities from Coal Oil Point, Santa Barbara, California, USA - Santa Barbara Oil Seep Sample 6 (SPAdes)... | ecosystem: Environmental > Aquatic > Marine...
AGCTTTGCACGAAGCGTTTAATATGAAGATAACCGGTAATTTCCAAGTCATCGCCATATTAAACGCTTCGTGCAAAGCTCCTTGTCTGATAGCTCCATCACCCATAGAACACATGGTAATGTTATCATTTTCTTTGTATTTATCTGCAAAAGCTAAGCCTGCTCCTAAAGGAATTTGACCTCCAACAATTCCGTGTCCGCCAAAAACTTTTCTGCTTACATCAAACATGTGCATAGAACCACCTTTACCTTTAGATAATCCTGTTTTTTTTCCGTAAAGTTCTGCCATTAAATATTTAATTTCAGTTCCTTTACCAATAGGGTGGGCATGACATCTGTATGCAGTTATCATGTTGTCTTCAGGGCGAGTTGCAGAAACAGCTCCGGCAACAACCGCTTCCTGTCCTATATATAAATGAAGAAATCCTCCAAATACTCGTTGAATGTACAATTGACTAAGTTTTTCTTCAAACTTACGCATCAGGTACATAGACTCATACCATTTAAGGTATTGTTCTTTCGAGAATGTTGATTTTTTTGCCATAGTATTTATTTTAGTGATGCAAATTTATAAATATACCTTTTAAAAAAAGCTTTTTTTTAAGGAATTCCTTTTTTATTCGATTTTATCAAAAAATAATAGTTGCTTTTAATTTTCTAATCTCCTGATTTGTTAACGGATAAACTTATGGTTAAAAAAATAATTGAAGTTTTTTGAGATGTAATTAAGATATTAATCGTAATATTGCGATATAATCTTTATTACAACCATGGGAACAACAAAAACAGAAGCTTATACAGCCGCTCAATTAGAAATTGCTCAATTGTTTAAAGCAATAGGTCATCCTGCAAGGATAGCCATTTTAGAATATTTAATACAACGAAAAACGTGTGTTTGTGGTGAAGTAGTAGATGAACTGAATTTATCTCAATCTACCATTTCGCAACACTTAAAAGCACTGAAGGAAGCTCAGATAATTAAAGGTGAAATTGAAGGCGTAAAAACGTGTTATTGTGTAAACGAAGAAAAAATAAAGTTAATTCAAAACATTATTAATCAATATATTATTAATCTATCAGCAACAACTTGCTGTTAAAAAAATTATAAATATGAAATAGCCTTGCACCGAACTTGTTAAACACTAGTGAAGATAACATGGCGTATTCCATATGACATATAAAAAACAATAAATATAAACATATGCAAACATCAGAAGACATAAAAAAAATGGTAGCTGACAAGTACAGCGAAATAGCCAATCAATCTCAAACAGAAAATGCTAATTCCTGCTGTGGAGTAGGAGGTTGCGGAACTGTTGACTATGCAGTTTTTGCAGAGGATTATTCTGCTTTAAAAGGGTATCAATCGGATGCTAATTTAGGCTTAGGCTGTGGACTACCAACGGCTTTTGCTAAAATAAAAACAGGAGATAAAGTATTAGACTTAGGTTCCGGTGCCGGAAACGATTGTTTTGTTGCCCGAGAAATTGTTGGAGAATCAGGAAAAGTAATAGGAGTTGACATGACAGATGCCATGATAGAAAAAGCTCGTACAAATGCTGATAAATTAGGTTTTAACAATGTGGAGTTTAGAAAAGGGGATATTGAAAACTTACCAATAGGAGGCAACAGTATTGATGTGGTGGTTAGTAATTGTGTATTAAATTTAGTTCCCGATAAAAACAAAGCTTTTCAGGAAACCTTTAGAGTATTAAAACCTGGTGGACATTTTTCTGTTTCGGACGTGGTGCTTAAAGGCAATTTGCCGGAGGACTTAAAAAATGATGCTGAAATGTATGCCGGTTGTGTTTCCGGAGCTATTCAATTGGATGAATATTTAGACATCATTAAAAATGCAGGCTTTAAAAACATTACCGTTCAAAAAGAAAAAAGTATTGTGTTGCCTAAAGATATTGTAGCTCAATACTTATCTGAAGAGGCATTAGCGAAGTATTATGATTCTCCGGATTTCGGTATTTACAGTGTAACGGTTTATGCCGAAAAAACCGAAAACTGTTGCGATCCGAATTCAAACTGTTGTTAATTTTCTAAAGCTAATTGAATGGGAACTTTTGAGCGTTATTTAACCCTTTGGGTATTGCTTTGTATTGGAGCAGGAATTTTAATAGGTAACTGGTTCGGAACGCACATAGCCGTATTAAGTAGTTGGAACATTTCAACGGTAAATATTCCTGTAGCCATATTGGTTTGGCTAATGATTTACCCTATGATGGTGCAAATAGATTTTTCATCGTTAAAAAATGTAGCTTCTAACTGGAAAGGATTAGGGCTTACGGTAGTCATCAATTGGTTAATCAAACCATTTACCATGGCTTTTTTTGCGTTTATCTTTTTCTATAAAATTTACGAAGCATACATTAGCCCCGAAGATGCCGAGCAATATTTAGCAGGAGCCATTTTGTTGGGAGCAGCACCATGTACAGCCATGGTTTTTGTGTGGTCTTACCTTACCAAAGGAGATGCTAATTATACCTTAGTACAAGTGTCGGTAAACGATATTATTTTGTTATTTGCTTTTGTTCCCATTGTAGGCTTTTTGTTTTACTTTTTCGATATTTCTATATTTGCAAGTAGCTCATCATCAGCAGAAATCATCATCCCATATCAAGCATTAATTACGTCTGTTGTGGTGTTTGTGGTGTTGCCTTTATTTTTCGGATACCTATCCAACAAGTACTTGATAAAAACAAAAGGGGAGACTTGGTTTAAAGAACGATTTTTAGCGAAACTTAAACCTGTTTCTATTGCAGCATTACTAATTACCTTAATACTGTTATTTGCTTTTCAGGGAGGGAAAATAGTCAACGAACCTCAAAATATTCTGCTAATAGCCATTCCATTAACCTTACAAACCTATTTCATTTTCTTTTTAAGTTGGTTGTTGGGTAGGTTTTTAAAATTGCGACACAACATCTGTGCTCCGGCTGCCATGATAGGAGCTAGCAACTTTTTCGAATTAGCCGTAGCAGTAGCTATTTCATTATTCGGATTAAATTCCGGAGCGGCACTTACAACCGTTGTCGGAGTATTAATAGAAGTTCCTGTAATGCTTTCGTTGGTAGCTATTGCTAATAGGTGGAAGTATTAGGAAGTTTGAAGACCGAAGACGGAAGTTAAAAAAAAAAAGGTTTTACGCTCTTTTTCTTGATAAAAAGAGCCAAAAATCAAGAACAAACGCCAAATCCTTCGTAATCTTTACCCACAAGCCAACGCATTTCCCGGTCCGATTACTCCGGATTTCGCACCGTTTGTTCGGTTGCCCTCACACAGGGAACTGGAACTGTAAATGAATTTTTTGGTTAACTAGTTTCTGTTTGCTAACATTAGTATTCAGTGGTTTTCAATAATAAAGTAAAATGTTGATGAGCTTTTGAAAAATTATAAAAGAAATTATATCTACGGCAGAAAAAATAGTGTATTTTTATCCCACTTATGAGATTTGCTGCTGTAGATATAGGTTCTAATGCTGTTCGATTACTTTTTTGCGAAGTATATCCAACAGAAACATTTCCACAACTTAAAAAAATATCTTTAGTAAGGTTACCCATTAGGTTAGGGGAGGATGTTTTTACTACTGGAGCAATTTCTCCTACCAACGCTAAAAAATTACTCAAAACCTTAATTGCCTTTAAACACTTAACAGAAGTTTATGGTGTATTAGATTATGAAATCTGTGCTACTTCTGCTATGCGAGAAGCTACTAATGGAAAAGAAATTGCCGCTCATATAAAAAATGAAACCGATTTAGACATCAACATTATTGAAGGGAACATGGAGGCCGATATTATTTTTGAAACGCACGTTGCTGAAAAAATAGATCAGAATGGCACCTATCTTTATATGGATGTTGGTGGAGGAAGTACGGAATTAACTTTATTTAGTAAAGGACAAAAAATTACTTCTCATTCATTTAGAATAGGAACCATTCGGTTAAAAAACGATATGGTAAAAAAATCTACCTGGTTGGAAATGAAAAGTTGGGTAGAGGGGTTAAGGGATAATTATACCATAGATATGATTATCGGAACGGGAGGGAACATCAATTCTATTTATACCCTGTGCCGACTGAGCAATTATAAAATTTTGAAATATGCCAAGCTTAAGCAGATGGATGAATTTTTAAACGAGCACACACTTGAAGAAAGAAAACTGAAGTTAGGATTACGTCCCGATAGGGCCGATGTGATTACACATGCCTCTAAAATATACCTTACGGTAATGAAAAAAGCGGGAGTAAAAGACATGTTTGTACCGAAAGTAGGGTTGGCTGATGGTATAATTAACCAATTATACATCAAACACCTTGAAAAAACAGGCGGTTAAACCCATTTTAATCTACACTAAATTAGCATGATATAAAACAAAGCGGCATTTGCATTATTTTTTTTATATAATTGTTTCGTAAAGTAAAAAGTAGTGCTATATTTGCACCTCCAAAAAAGAAACGTTTTTTTTTGACACCAAACGGGGTGTAGCGTAGCCCGGTTATCGCGCCTGCTTTGGGAGCAGGAGGTCGCAGGTTCGAATCCTGCCACCCCGACTAAAAAAGGCTTCAGTGCCTTTTTTAATTTATGGAAAGGTCGCGTAGCTCAGCTGGATAGAGCATCTGCCTTCTAAGCAGACGGTCAAAGGTTCGAATCCTTTCGCGATCACAAGCTAATAAAAACCTAATAACTTTCATGTTGTTAGGTTTTTTGTTTTTAGGGAAATGGTAAAGTGTAAGTAGAAATACATAACAACTGACTAATCAGTTACAAAGTATAAATCTGTTAATAAAAAATCTTTATTCTTTTGTTGAGAATCTTTACTTTTAGACATTCAAAAATTGAAGCAATAAATATGTAACAATAAAAGTGAGTGAACTAAAATAGATAAAAATGGCAAAAAAAATATACCCTGCTGATAGATTAGAAGGAGTAACTTTAGAAGATGGTTGGTATGTAGAATCTATTAAACCAACAGAAAAAGGTTCTGGAAAATATTCTACTTGTTATATTGTAAGTAAAAACGGAAAGAAAGGTTTTTTAAAAGCATTTGATTATAGAGATTTATCAAAGTCTGGAAGAAAAGTTACATTTAATAAATTAAATGGAAGGTTTGAAAGAGAAAAAAAACTAATTAAAAAATGTAAAGATTATAATATATACAATGTAGTTGAATATATTACTTCGGGGCAATATTATTTTGAAGAATCTGATATCAATGAATTAGTAGATTATTTTATACTAGAACATTCAGATGATGGTGATATTTCAGAATGTATCAATAATGATGATTTAATTCATTTGGTTCTTAAATTTGAATCTTTAGCAGATGTTTTTGATGGATTATTTAATTTACATATTAAAGGGATTATGCATTTAGATATAAAACCTACTAATTTGTTATATTTTATCAACGAAAGACTTACTAAGATAACTGATTTTGGTAGTGCGAGACAGTGGGTTGGTTCTGAAATAGACGAAGACTCAAAAGATGATATAGATCTAATTTATACAACAAGAACGTTCGCACCACCAGAGTTTCTATATGATGAACCTTGGTCAGATTGGAATCTTTATAGAAGAAAAGTAGATCTTTACTTGGTAGGAAATCTTATAGTTAATTTTTTTACTGATTTAAGCTTTACCGCTTTACTTAGTGAAGAAATCACTATGGATGACCATTGGAGAGAAAAAAAGAATAGGGGTAGATTAAAATTAATTTTACCACATTTAGTTTCAGCATCTACAGAAGTTTTGCTTACCATCAAAGAAAAAATTAAAGAAGTCAATGAATCATGTAGTAATCCATTAGACAAAAGAGATATCGAGCAATTAGTTGAAATGATAAAATATCTTTGTCATCCAGATCCAATTGAAAGAGGTGACCCAAAAGAACTTAAAAGAAAAAACAATCGTGATGGTTTAGATAGATTTAGAGATCGTTTTATTAATTTGGCTAAAAAAGCCGAATATAAACATAATACATTATATAAAATTACCAAATAAATTATGGCAGGTTTAATTTATCATTCAGATAAAAGAAGAGTTATTCCTCAAATTGAGCGGGCTGAAAAATTTAAAAAATCTATTTTACCTCTTGAAGAATTAGGTAATCAACATTTTATAAAACCTACTATTGAATTTAAGGATGAGGAATTAGAAAGTAAAATAGAAAAATGGAAGACTACTAAATCCAAAAAGCTTGGTGGAGATATTTTATCGAGTGCCATTGTCAATGACGAAATGGAAAAAATAAGAGATATCGTATCTTATCTCAAAACAAATTACCCCAATGACATTATATTAAATAAAATATTTGACAAAAATAATAATACAAATAAAATAGCTCATAATAGAAAAAAATTAATATTAGAGCCTAAGGATGCTATAACCTGGACGGATCAAGCAATAAATTATATTGATTTAGGTAATCGAGAAAAGGCATTAAAATGTATACAATCAGCATTATCTATTAATAACAATCAAGCTTTTATTTTAAGAAATGCTTCAAGGATATATAATTTGTGTGGAGATAATGGAGAAGCAATTAAGATTTTAAAACGATCTGAATATTACAAATATGATCCTCAAATTTTAGCATCTGAAATTGCTTTTTCTCAATTAGAAAATAGAAGATCTAAAGGTCCTGATTTTGGTTATAAAATCCTTAAAGAAGGAAATTTTAATCCACATGAAATAACTGAATTATCAAGTGCATTAGGCACGTCTGAATATTTTCAAGGTAATTTAATAAAATCAGAAAAACTTTTTAATCAAGCATTAATATCACCTAATAATAACTCATTAGCACAATCTTTATGGTATAAGCAAGATGAAATTTCTGATGAAATTTTCAATTTGAATAATAATTCAAATGAAATACAAACTCATAAGAGAGCAAATGCTAGTGACTTTAACAATTCTCTAAAATTTGCCTTGAAATGGATTAAAGATGAGCCATACTCAAAAAGACCTTATAATACAGCTGCTCACTTAAGTGGGGTTTTATTAGGTCAATATGAAAAAGCAATAGAATTAGAAAAAGAGAATTTAAACAAGCAACAACAAATCAAAGGTAAATTAAGTACTGAAGAAGATTTTTCTTTTAGAAATGACCTTGCGTACTATTTGTTAAAAAATGAACAAATTAATGAAGCGACAAAGTTATTATTGCCTATGATGAATTTAATTTTAACAAAAACTAATTTAAACCATAAAGAATATTTTAATATAGCAACATTTGGGTTGTTGTTTTATAGAATGGGTAAAATTGATATGGGTAAAAAGCTTTATAGAAAAGCTATTAAGTACTTTATTGATCATGACAAACTGTATAACGCAAGGTCTGCTTTTTATAATTTCTTTTTAGAAGAAATAAAAGTACAAGATGATATTGAAATTCTAAATAAACTAAGAAAAGAATTAGACTTCATGATACCTGTTAGTGCTCAAAATGATATGATTTTTTTAAAAGATAAAGCCATTAAAGAGTTTAATTACAAAATGCAAAAAAGAAATTAAATGATTACACTTGATGAAGTTATAGAAGATACGAAAGATTATGTAGATTTTTTAAAATCTGGAGTTAAAGGGTGTCTTTTAACAAGATGTACAAAACAAAAAATAAAAGATATTGAGTACAAAACAAAAAACCTTTTAATAAGAGAACCATTAAACACACCTTTTGAGGTACATTCTGCACTAAATCAATATTTTATTGGGAACTTTGGATGGCCTGTAAGAAATGGACTTTTCGCTTATGGAATGTGTAATAAATTTACAGATGAAGATGCACTTGGCTATGGTGAAACATACTTACTGTTTCCAAAAGGAAAATTTAGATATGTTTTTGATCCTAATATATTTGATTTATATAAACATCAATTAAATTTTGGCAAACTCAATACCAAGCTAGAAATTAAAGAATTTATAAAAAGTATTAATTATCAATCTACTGATTTAGATAAATTTATACATATTATCAAGTATAGAGAAAGAAGTGTTGAAATTATGGTCAGATGTAATAGTTATTACTTGGTAGATGTTAAGTACTCGAATGAAATAATTGAAAAAATTTGGGAATGAGAATTAGTTTTCTACATTGAAAGATAAATTTGATGACACATCAATCATACTCTGCTGATGGATATTATAACAACATTTCAAAACCACAACAGCCGCTATTATCATTCCCAGGGCTATTAGTATCAATAACACGTAGGTTCTGCGTTGTTTCCACAGTAACTTTCGGTTGAGTTTAGTCCATATGAACCTTAATATATTCATACGCACTAATATACACAAATAAAATGAGCTTTGCAAAAAAGTTTTTTGCAGCCATTGGCTACACAATTGAATTGCTCTTACATTTGGAAGGGGAGAGGAGATATTAGTTTTTGGTGCAACATTTATATGCATATTTTCGTAACTTTGGGGTAATTATGAATGATTCAAAGAAAAATAAGCCGTATTTTACTAAACGTATTTTAATACGTAAGTCAACAGAAGCGTTTCAAGAGGCTTCAGAAAAAGCTATGGAACTTTTGGGTTATATTGTTGTTGCCAGAGAAGGATGGGTGGTGAAAGAATACAAGGATGGAACTGTTGAAAAAATTGAGAAAATTGAGGTAAACAACAAAAATCAAAAGCTAATCCTTGACTAAAGAAGTATTAAGAATGAGGGTTTTCGCTGGTCCAAATGGATCTGGGAAAAGTACTATTATTAATAAAGTACGAAACTATAAGGTTAATAATGTATCTATAGATTTTGGTATTTATATAAATGCTGATTTAATCGCCAAAGAACTGAGAAAAGGTAAATGTTCTCTCAAAAAATACAAGATAACTCTTTTGGAAGATGAATTCGTGAGAATTGCCATGGATTCAGGCTTAGTTGGGAATAGTTTTAATGAAAAACTATTTAAATCGTCCTTTAAGCTTACAGACAATAGTATTTATTTGGAAAAATTAAATGCTGATGAACATTTAGCACAAATAATTGCACATGTATTAAGAAAAAAGCTATTGTCAGAGCGAAAAAAATTTTCTTTTGAAACGGTTTTTTCACATCCCAGTAAGGTAGATATTATGAAAGAAGCTGTGAAAGCGGGATATAAAGTTTATTTGTATTTTGTTTCAACTAAATCTCCTACAATTAATCAATATCGTGTTGAAGTAAGAGTAAAACAAGGAGGTCATGATGTTCCTAAAGATAAAATAACTGATAGGTATTATCGTTCAATGAATTTGCTTCATGAAGCATCTCAATATGCTTATCAAGCATTTTATTTTGACAATTCGTTAGATGGCGAAGGAAAACAATCTTTGTTTGCTCATTTTAAACTAGATAAAGATAATAATAAGAATTGGGATAAAATTGATAATGACATCGTTCCCGATTGGTTTAAACAATATTATTCCAATAAAATATAATTACAAAAAGAAGATCTTTTTTAAAAATTTTAAAAATCTTTTCACTAGAGAAGATATAAAATATAACCTAGATTTTTTTATGTGAATTTGATTTACAGTGGTGTAATTAAAATTGCAGTTGATTTATTTTTTTAAAAGGATATGGTTTAAGTTGCTGAATTGCAAATATATAAAAATAATATTTAACTTGTCTTATAATGGATTGCATTATGTTAATATAGCATTCATAGACAAACTAATATCTACAATCTGCATTCGTGCTTTAGAAGTATCTAAACCATATCTATACCAGTCTTCTTCTCGAGTTGTAATCACATACTTTACAGGAAGATGTGCTGTTTTGACTATCAGTCCATGGTATTGAGAAACTGTTTTATTTAGCCCATCTATCACAATTAAGGGTAATTCGCCAATTTTTAATCTTGATTCAATAAAATCTACTATCCCAGCTACATTTTCCCACTCTTGGCAATAATTTAATTCATAGATTGATAATCCTGCGTTTTGAAAAGTCTGCGAAGTTTGCCATGCTAATGTAGATTTACCTTGTCCACTTGATGATTTAATTACTGTTACATCAAAATTTTCTAATGCTTTTGATATTATCTCTTCCCATTCTTTTCTTCTTACTGGTAAATTTTGAGCAATATGAATAGGTCTGGCAGCCTTTCCTTCATAATATCCAATTCCTTGTTCAACACTTCCTTCATTAAATTTTACCGATTCAATCCAGTTACTTTTAAGAGCAGGATTAATGGGAGCTTTTGAAAATGAATCTGTGACTATTTGGATTGCAGCCATGAGGTCAAGGTATTTAATAGCTGCTGTTCTTTCTTTCGACCAGTGGAATACGTTATAGAATAGTGCCTTTAAATATTGACTTTCTGTGCCAGTATTGAGTGAAAATTTTTCAATCAGTAATTTGAGAGAATTATCAATTAATTGTGAGTTTGATACTTTTTCAAAATGAATACTGTCGAGAAATTGGGAAAAATTGATTTTGGTAATGTCAATATGTGATCCTTTAAATTTATCTTCCCAAAATGCAACAGTCTCATTTGGTAAATTGTTTTCTGAAAGCTGCTTTAGTTTACCTTTTGAGATATTGAAATTATGAACAAGTCGCAGTTTTGAATTTTGGTTGACAACAAATACTTCAAAGAAGTTTTGCAATACACCCATATTCCAAAAAGTCCCAGCATCAACATCATTAATTGATGATTTCAGTTGTATATATTCATTATCATCTATCCTGATATCATCAATATCTTCTATTCCCTCTAATCGGATATATCTTTCTGATGAAGTTTCATCTAATTCTCTAAGAATTTTGAAACATGCATATAGAAGCTGAAATCCAATTCCTTGGATATTTATTGCTCCTCCTACTCTTTTTTCGGCTATGGCATTTAAAGCAAAATTGACATCTGAATTAGTGTCATATACAATCGAATCTGATTGCTTTTTTTGTTTACGAGGTTTGTTCCTAGCCATTAATTGAAGTGAAATATGACATTATTTTTTGTTTTTAGAATCATCACTTTTATTAATTAAAAGCTTAAGGATGTTCTCAAATCCTAATCGTAAAGCAAGCTTCATTAAAGTCAAATAACCCTGTTCGGAAAGTTTGTCATTCGATCGTAATATGGATGCAGAAACAAGTGTATATAAAGTAAATACTCCGAAAAGCAATAGTGCTGTCCATTTTAAAGTTGCTCCGTAACTTGCAATTGTTATAACACTTCCCACGACAACAATTAAAGCAAGCAACCAAAAGCCACCATAAATCCATAATTCAGCAGCTTTATTTTCTTTAATTGTCTGTTTTGCTTCTATTTCCTGAAATTTCTGTAAATCTGTTTTCTTCATGATTTTAATTAATTCTGCATCATTATCTAATTCTATTAAGTAGTCTATCCAACGATTTATATTTTTCTTAAGTAAAAGTTGAATATTATTAAATACAGTCTCTGCACCACTACGATAACTATCCCATTCAGGATTTTTATCAAAAGCTGCCAGACTTAACTTATAAGCCTTAATAAATTGTTTCAACATATCTACATCAAGGTTATCTGCCTTCAATTCTTGACTATTTTTAGACTTTAGAATACCAGCATATGCCATAGCAACATTAGCTTCCCTAATAGCATAATTCCCAGCCTCAATTCTATGCATTCTTTGATCTTCAATATGTGCAATAGCATAATCGTAAATACCCTTTTGAATTACAGCCATTTGTTTGTATGTATCGAAAGCAGTAATATAGTCTAATTCGGTCATTGCCTTTTTTGCAGTTGGTTCTAATTGTCTCAACTTTATCGTTTTTTTTGGGAGAGTCCAATTTCTTTTTTGTGATTCTAAAAAAGCACGATTATCAGGATTTACTTTATCAATATTTTCATCGATTATTTGTAAAGCTTGATTGATATATTGATCCGCTTCTTGTGCAATTTTTTGAGCATCTTCAAACTTTCCATTTTTATAAGCATAACCATATTTACATTCTAATGCTTCATATTTATAATAAGCGTACAAAGCATCTTGTTTAGGCTGTTGATTTTCTTTAGTTATTGGGCATTTCAATAGTTCTTCAGCTGCTTCAAAGTACTTTGAAGCAGCCTCGGAATATTTTTCCAAATGATCATCAGACTTTCTCGCAATATCCTTCAATCGCATTGCTTCTTTATAAATATCTGAGGTCTTTTTTATTTGATTATTGTCAGCCATTTTTATTCAAAAGTGCCACCAAGAAAATCCTGACAGCATTAAGAGAACTACAAATTCAAACTCTCTCACTAGTTATTTATCTTTTATTCTTTGAATCAATCAAATCTTTAACATCTACTTCCAGTATTTCAGCTATCCTAAACAGAATTTCCAAACTAGGTTGGCTCCTGTTCTGCACATAAGAATTAACCATGTTGTAACTCTTTCCCAACTTTTCAGCTAACCATGTTTGCTTAATTCCCTTTTGCTCCAACACTTCTTTGATGCGATTCATCTACCTAAATTTTTCAGTGGATAAAATTAGTGAAAAATTTCTTCAATTATCTTGAAATTCGAGATATTTTTAAACTTTAAAATTGGGGATTGTCAAAAAGTATAAAAAATTAAAAAGCATTAATTCGCAACTTTTCTTCTATTATCTATCCACTCCCTCATAGCTTGAATATTTCCAATATCCATTAAATAATCTACTTCTGTTCCTGGGGATGGAGATAATTTTAAAGCCAATTGTCCGTTTTTGTCAAATTTAGCTTTCAAATTTTGAATCACTTCTTCAATTGGTCGAATGGGTAACGGTAGAAAAGTGCTAAAAGTCCTTTTAGTATTTCCTGTATCTAATTGAAAAATGGCAAGAATGCTTTCTACCCCACTATCCATAACAAAGTAAACACCATTATACTTTTCAGGAAAAGGTTGTCGCGTCCAAAAGCCTTCAGGATAAATTCGTTCTTCAGGATTTAACAATTGTTGACGAATTATATTATAGCAATCATTAAGCATCAATGAAAAGCCAAACTTCTCAAATGCTAAAAGGAAACCTGTTTTAAGAAGAGCATATTCAAGCTTTTCTGGAATTACCCTACTTCGTAAAAAGTTCATATCAATGACCTTCCCTCTTATTTCATTCATGGCTTGGTTAAGCTTTTCTGGATGATTATTTTTCTTGCTATGAAGCATTGTCATTACTCCGTTTTCATCAATAGAGATTTCACCTCTATACATTTCTCCGTTTATGTTGACTTGAACTCTGGTAGATGTTCCTGGGATAAATTCTCCATTATCAAGTTCCCTCATTCTTTCGGTCAAATGATAATCAATTTGTTTTCCACAGTGATTATTACAGGATAAACAAGTTAAAGTATTAGCTTTTCCTCCAAGTGATTTTGGAGGTGCATCTTCTAATGTCAAAGGATTCTTGTCTGACTCAACAACTTGATGAGGATTAAGACAAATTGGACAAATATATTCATCTTCTTTAGCGTCAATCAATCCATTATCTATTAGTAAATTCAGATTACCAACATACTTTTCAAAAATTCGTTGTCGTTTCTTTTCTCCTTGCGTCATAGAATTCGGTAGATTATCTTCAACCCTATTGAATTGAACCCATTTAATTATTTTTCTCCATTTTAAAAACATCTATACCTTCCGTATAATCCTTTAGATGATTAAATTGGCTAAGTATCTCTCTTTCGATTGATTCAAGCTCTTTAATAAATTGGATATGGTTTTCTCTTTCCCTGTCACTTAAAGGTGTGTCAAGTTTTCTTACTTCCTTACTCAATTCCCCTAAATACACATTTACTCTATCTTTAGTTTTTTCAAACATTTCCTGACTAATTCCATTTAAATAGTTGCTGACATTTTGAAGCAACTGTACCTGAATTTTATTGTATGATTTTCGTGAGTTGTTAAGAATTTTATTAATCTCTCTTTTCAGTATTTTTCTCTCTTCTATAAAGAGATCAGAAATTATATTAAATAACCATTCCATCGCTTGACCAATACCTGAAAAAATATCTTCCAAAATACCAACACCCCTTCCGTTGCTATTATTGAAAAAAGAATATACGTGACCTAAATACGCATTGATGTCTGGCAGTTGAAATTTTGCATTTTTATTTACATCATCTAATGATAACTCAACTTGTTCCAATTTCTCCCCAACCCAATCATTCACATCAGCCTGCAAGATGTAAGATTTTTGTTGAATAAATTCATACACATCAGATAGGACTTTGTAAGCTTCATTTTCCAGAAAATTAGTGACCTGTTGTGGCGTTGGTAAGTTGTTCTTGTTAGTTATGCCTTCAAGTTCAACTCTTGCATGATTTATAACATTTTCAAAACGATCAATTACATAGTTATTAGCCTGATTATAGATATCTTTTCTCTCACTAATAATAAATGATTGCAATTCTTTCATTTCATCTTTTACCTTACGAACTTCATCTTGTAAAGACTCACGTTTTACAGTATGGTCAAGCCTAATTTGACTGAGGGTTTTTAATTTTTTAATTAAGTCCAGTTCATTTGCAAAATTGGAAATGATTTTGTGCAGACCAGTCCTATTTTGGTTGATTAAATATTCCCATAAAACCTGCTCCAAATAAGAAACAGAATCACTACCTCCGTTTCTTTTTGTTCTTCTTTCAAATGCTTCAAGTGAACTAATAAAAATTGGTGGAGCTGCAAGAAAGTTCAGTATATCAAATTGTTCTAATGTTCGATTGATATATTCAGTAACCTCTTTCAAGTCATCTTTACTCAATTTATCAGCTTTATTAAACACCAAAAATACCCTATCCATTTTGCCTCTCAAGTTATTAAGATCGCTAATATTCTTATCATTTATCCTAAATTCTCCATCTTGATACCCTGCAAGACTTATAACATAAATAATGGCATTAGATTGTAAAATGGCTGTTTTTGCAACACTCTTTATTTCTGGATCAGCATCATCTAACCCTGGTACATCACATAATGCGAACCCTCTTTCCAATAAGGTATTGATTACATGAACCCGAACATGTTTTACTCCTTTCTCATTTCTTGGATTCTTGTCTTGGGCGGAATATTCTGCTAAGAAATCACTGCTGGCATCTCCTTCTATAACCTTATTTTTCTCTTTGAGAGTGACAAATGCTCGGTTTTCATCCTTAGGAAAAATAGTAATAGGAACTCCTGTTGTAGGAAGCTTACCCATTGGTGAAATATCACGTTCTAACAAAGCATTTATTAAAGTACTCTTTCCTCCCCTACTCAATCCGATTATGGCAATGGTATAGATAGAACTTGAAACGCTTTTAGAAAGGTCTTTTAGCTCATTTCGTAGTGCCTGAACATCATATTTATTACAAAGTTCAATTAGCTTTTTAGCGTACTCATGTGCATCATTACTAAAATTGAAATAATTACCCGGAGTAAGCAATGTTCGAGCAGGTCGTTTCCATGCTAAAACATACCTTTCAATCTTGTTCAATGACTTTGCATCAACTTGTAGGGTTTTATCAAACTTAATCGAAACGGAATCATGAGCAATCCAATCACCATCCCTCTCATATAACTCTTGAATCAAACTTTCATCAATCCATCTATAATAAGCAATAGACGTGTTTAAATCTATATAAACCAATATAACAGGTTCAAAAGATTGCATCCAGTAATTAATCTTTTTTTTCTCAACCGAAAGAGAAAATGTCTTTTTATTGAATTTGTTTTTAGTTGAGGATTTTAACTGGACAGAAACCCTTTTTCCCGTTACAATTTGATTCCCTGAGGTAGCTATTGGTTTTGTTATTTCGATAGTGGCATCAATACCATAATCCTTTTCTATCCATGAAACAACCATCCAAGGCTTTATCAAGTTGGTAAAAACACCTTTTGAATCATCTTCCTTTATTTGAGAAGTTGATCGAATTGGTAGTGCTTCTGTATTTCGTCTTTTTGTTTTAGCCAAAAGGATTGATTTATAGCTCGTAAAGATACGGCTATTCATCAAATGTATCTCAAATTTTAAGATGTTTTTATTAAGGCAAAGTTGAATTATTTGGGCGTGCCCTAAAGGTCGGGCTATCCGCTATATCTTTCTGTGAAAAACAGAAAGGATGCCGCTTCTATCCCTCACGCAGCTAAAAAATAAGTAAAACAGAAAAAGCTTTACCCATTTTTCGCTAAAAGAAAGCGGTATGTAAGCGTTAAAAATTTGCTTAAAATGAACCGCAAATTTCCAACCCTTACATGAAATTTTTTAATAATTTTTTTTGCCCA
>Ga0209344_10003282_pt1 | contig 16214 bp, 15 predicted proteins | sample Cruoilmetagenom6_FD_187293 | JGI IMG/M metagenome (GOLD analysis project Ga0209344, IMG submission 187293) | Oil polluted marine microbial communities from Coal Oil Point, Santa Barbara, California, USA - Santa Barbara Oil Seep Sample 6 (SPAdes)... | ecosystem: Environmental > Aquatic > Marine...
ATCTCGCGTGGTGCATTTCTTCACCTCAAATGAGTTTGCGAACCCATCGGTCAGCAGGCAACTACGGACAGGCTTGGCAAAAACCGGCCCTTCTTCCAGAAGCGCGAATGCGGGCGCGGGATCATCGCCGAACGTCAGCAAAACACCATCTGGCGCATGCAGGCCAACCTGCCGCGCCAGATCCGACGCCTGCGACTTGTCCGCCGCTCGGCCAAAGGCTTCGGGATCGGGGCCGACAATTGCAGCGCGCGAAGCCAGCGCCTCATAGTCTGCATAAACCAGTTCGCAGGCCATGTCGGTGATCGGAAAAATCGCATCGTAGCGATTTTTGTCCAGAAGATCCGACAGGCGTTCGAGAACCCCGGCCGAGTCGGTAACAGGTGATCCGAAGTAAAACCGCCTGCGGCAGTACCGCGACAATTCTGCTGGCTGGCGGACCGGGTCAAGCGCGAGAATCTCTACAACCGCGCCTTTCCGCCCCAGCGACCGGCAGGTCGATAACGCGGCGCGCTCGTTGCTTCCCAAAAGCAGAACGCGCTTGCCAGAAAGGTTGTTGTCAGACATCAAACAGACTCATCAGTCGGTCGTTCCTCTTGGGATCTTTCCCCGATCAATCGTGCGGGCACACCGGCCAGGATCGAATTGTCGGGAAAGCTTCGATTGACCACCGCATTCGCGCCGATCCGCACACCATTGCCCAAATGGATTCCTCCGAACAGCTTTGCGCCCGGTCCAATATAAACATCGTCCCCGAGGCACGGGGCCTTGCCGTCTTTCAAGCCCAAGTTAACGCAAACATTGATATGCGCCCGTGCACCGATGCGCGCCTCCGCGCTGATCACGATGGTGCCCCAATGGTTCAAGCGCAACCCGGGTCCGCAGGTATTGGGCGGAATGGTGAAGCCTAGGTAAATCGACAGAAGGCGGAAATAGACTGTCAGGATCACCCGCTCGACTTTACCGATTGGACCCTGCCGACAGTTCTTGACGTATTCGACCCGCCTCAGCACACGCAGAAAATGGATCGCCGGATGTTGCAGCCCCATCCAGAAGCGCCAACGGCTTAGTTTGGCCGCCTCTAAATCGGCTTTCCGCCAGGCACTGAGGTCATTCTTCGAGCGGATGGTGGGCGAAAGCTGCATCACCGCACCCCACGCCACAGCCCGGTCAGATATTGCGCAATCGTCGGATGATACCATTGCCGCCCCTGTCCGCTTGTCGGCAAAGGTTCGGGCACCCCCTGCCCCCGACCAAGGTCGTTCAGAACACGGACCAAGGCGGGCAGTGCGGTGGCTAGCTGGATCAGCGGATAAGTCACGAAACTGTCCTGCGGTTCTGGGGTTGGCCGGATATGTTCTAACACTGCACCGGTATCGACACCAGCATCGACAACATGCAACGTCGCCCCGAAATCCTGTGGCTGGCCCGACCATAGCGCCCAATAGCCGCCGTGCACGCCGCGAAATTCCGGAGTGATCCCCGCGTGGATGTTCAGCACCGGCGCATCTGCAGCCTGCAGCGTTTCGGGTTTGACGATGCGCGTACCGCTGAGGACCACCGCATCCGGGGCAAGCCGCCGCAAGATTTCGCGGGTTTCGTCAGAATTGACGGAGGCAATCGATGTCACGCGGGACTCCGGCAAGGGGTCGGCGCGCAGACCGTGGATCTTTCGGAGAGAGGCCAGACGCTCACCCGCCCTGCGCCGCAGAACCGGCAGGACAAGCGCCATGAACAGCACCTGCCCGAAAACCGCACGCCACCCCAGCCGACGCGCCCGCCCTCGCAACAACGCAGAGCGTGATTGCGCGGGTTCGATCAGCACTGCAATTGGCTGAAGGCCCGAATCGTCCAGATAATTGACCAGAATATCGGTCGGCGTGCCGCTGGTAGCCAGAATGACCAGTTTCACGTTTGCCCCCCGCTACTTGCCATGGTGCGCGACGCCATCCCGTATTCACCCCGCAAGCGTACAAAATGCGCAATGATCTGGTCCAGGCCAGCCAGATTGGCCTCGGTGTTTATGCCGAAATTATGCGGATGCCACCACAAGTGGAATCCCGCGCCAGTTCGGGCCGCGTGCGTCATTGCACGTTTGATCACTGCGATATGGCGGGGATGAAACGTCGCCAGGCGCCCGGCGCAAGGCCGCAAGAAATGGCTGGCTGGCACGTTGTCGCCCCCGGGCTGGTAGAGATGTGGCCCAAGCACCCCGGTGTGGGCATCGACCAACCGCACTAGGCGGCGCGGCAAGGTTTGCCCGGCACCTGCTACCGGCCGATAAGCCCATGCGCCCGGATTGCCCCGGTAGCGTTGGATACCCCGTTGCCGAATAGACTCCAGATGCGGAGCAGCATACTGGTTGCGCGGAAATACGATCGACCGCAGTGAGAGGCCGCGCCTAGCCGCCATCTGACAAGCCGCGTCAATATCTGCGTCAAAGCTCTCGATACTGGCGCCTTCTTCGAGGCAGTAGAAATGCGACATGGTGTGTGTCGCGATTTCCTGCCCGGGACAGGCGGCGATCCGTTCGACCAGCGACGCCGCGAAATAATAGGGATCGCTGGCCTCGTCCCGCCCGATTTCATCCAGGTAACGATAGTTCGACAACGCCGCGTTCACATAGCGCGGGCGCAGTTCTTCGGGCGGAAGGGCATCAAGCAACTCGTCGCGCGAGCCACAGAACGCCGCCCCGACCGTTGCCCAGGTGGCCTCGATGCCGTGCCGCTCGAACCGCTCAAGCATCGGCGGCAGCGCGGCCCGCCCACCCAGAATATTCGCGCCATAACTGTCCCGCGTGGCGTGGTCGCGGACGCCCCAAAGCAGCTCAAAATCAAGCGAAAGAACGAACTCGCCTGCGTTCATTTCGGCTGATCCCCGCTCGGCAGACCAAGAACCTCGCACCATTTGGCCAAGACCCTGCTGGGCGCATACCGCTGCGCCACGCCCGGTGCCGCTTCGGCCAGTCGCGACCGAAGCTCAGGATCACCCAGCGCCTTATCCAGAGCCGCCGCAAGCGCCTCCACCGTCAGATCGCGAACCAGTAGCCCGTCGATGCCGTCCCGGATTATTTCGTCCGGCCCGGTATCACAGTCAAAAGCCACACAGGCCCGCCCGGCGCTCATCGCTTCGACCAGCACGTTAGGAAAGCCTTCGAATCGCGAACTGAGCACGAACAAATCGGCCGCAACATACCAGTCTGGCATATTGCCCAGGTGGCCGGGCAGAAACACCCTGTCGGACAGTCCAGCCTTGTCAGCGGTATCAAGTACGTCCTGACCACTTATCCCTTCTTCAACACGGCTGGGCAAAAGACCCGGAATCGCAAGATCCCATTCCGGATGATCACCGGCAATCCGGGCGAAGGCCGAAATCAGTAGATCGAACCCCTTCTGATAAGGCTTGGTCCCCACCGCCAGCAAAAGCTTGCGCCCCGGGCGCAGGAACTGTTGGGGCTTGATGACCGGCGGTCCCGAAGGCAGGCTGAGCTGCACCGCATTGGGAATGATGGCAACGCTTCGACTTCCAGTCTCTTTGCGCAACCAGTCTGCGATGGGCTGCGTTTGGGCAACCTGAGCATCTGAAAAACGATAGACAACGCGGCGCAAGGTCGTCCAGATCCTGTCTTGCTGGCGGCGCCAGGGGGCATTGCGTTCCGACACGACCACACGCGTCCGCAAGCCGAAAGCGGCAACGACGGCCATAACCGATTCATGCGGCATCAGCGCCAGCATGGCCGAAACTCGATGCCGCCGCAGCACCTTGCGCACAGCCATGCAGCGCCGGATGTTGATCAGCAATTTGCCCGGCAGGCTGTCCCGTCCCTCACTGAACCCTACGGTCTCTCGTTTGATACCATCGGGCAGGGTGAAGAAATCGGTCTCGGGCGCGGAATGCGTCAGCACGACCACATCATGGCCCTGACGATGCAATTCGCTTGCCAGCCACACAGTGACGCGCTCGGCCCCACCGGCCTTGAGCGTCCCGATGAATAGACAGATGCTGTGCCGCGCCTCGCTCATGAATCTTTTCCCTTCCGAAACTGCTGCTGCAAACGCGACGCCACGCGGCGGGGCCACCCGATCAGCCGCTTTGCCAGTGCGCGCAGCCAGTCACTCCGCTTGGCAAAGGAATAGCGATAGAAATGGCATATCCTGGGCCGCGCCTCGCGGCGACTCCACAGCCACAGATTCTTTGGGTAGCGGATATTATACTCAGGCGGGAGCGTCGCGAGGCGCAGATCCGAAGCCCAGAGCAATTCTCGCAGCGTGACCTGATCCTTGCGAAAGCCCGCCTTCTTGTAGCTGTCCGACCAGTTTTTCAGCAGGGCCTGGGTCTGCGGGTTGCGACGCACCGCAATTACCCCGGTATTGAACTGCGGAAATGAATCCGGCAGCGCGTATTTCCAGACCGCGCGCGTCGCGTCGCGATTGCGGGCATGGGCGTGCGCCATCGCCACATCAAAGCGATCGAGCAGATCGAACAACTCACCCACATCCTCGAGAACGCGAATATCGGCGTCGAGGAACAACGTGCGTTCAAAGGGCGAGTTCATCAGGCAATCGACCTTCGAGCGATGATGAACGGATTCAAGTTCGATCACCGGATCGAACACGCCGCTCAAGGAAAGACCTAGCTGCCCGGCATCGGTGAACAGGGCGATGGGTACATCGGGCATGTGACGGCGCACAGAGCGCGCGGCGGCTTCGGCGCAGGCGATGTAGCGTGCGCCTGTGGCCACGAAGACGACACCACGGGGCGCCGGAAGGTCTGGAACAGTGCTCATTGTGGATTGCTACCCGAATAATCGGCAACACGGCTAAGCTCGGCATATATCTGATCCGGATCAGCCTTGTTGCGCAGACGTACGATCTGACGTGCAATGCGATAGTCCATCGTCCGATCGGCTTTGGCACGCCGCATGCCCGGATCCCGGCAATCCACCAACGGACGTCCGACAAACTCTGAAAGATGGCTCATGGCGCCCTCAGACGACAGCAGATGTGAATAATCAAGGAGCAACATTTCCGGGTACATCTGTTTCAATTTCAGAAGCCTCTGATTGTAGGCACACCAAGCGTGGAGCGCATCCGGCAGGTAAGCCGGGTCACGACTGATCCATCGCCGTCCGGCACGCCGAACGTAGTGCTGGAAGACCTCTAGAGGGTCACGAAAAATACCTATCAGGCGAGGGTTCTCCAGAACCTCCATCCAAAAGTCGAAAGTCAAAAGGGTGCGCGGATCCTTGAACCCCCAGGAAGACTCTGAAGCGGCTTCAGCCGCCTTTCGACAAAGCGATCGCGCCGTCTCTCTGTGTGCAGCCGTGACAGAACTGGCATCCAGCCCACGGATCATACGCAGGCTTTCAACTCCATTTTCCTGCAACAGATCCATATTGAGCATTCGCGTCGAATGCCGCTCCATCTTGTTGCCTTCGTCATAGTTCCCGGCGGATTTCTCCTCGACCATTTGGATCCCGCTGCCGTGCAATATATCGGATACCAGAGTGGTACCCGACTTGTGCATGCCGAGAACAACAAAAATGTTATTTACCATCCATCAACCTTGTCTGCTCAATAGCCTATTAATGGGGGAAAAATTTACTTCAGGAATGTAATTCGATGCGTTCTGAAGCTGCCTTTCAGATAGACTTTTCAGGTTATCCTTTGCACCCGAGATCTTGGAAACCTCGGCTATCAACTCTTCAGCATCAGATACCTTCACTACCGCCAGATCAAACGGTATTAAAACAGGTCTGAGAAATTCATTATAAAGTTTTTCCGCGGGGGTTAGGAATCCGACAACCGGCACTCCAAGGCAGGCCGCACTATAGACAGCATTTGAATACCCCCCCACCACAACATCAATGGAATTGCAGAAGCGGTCCATCGAAAAATCTGCGTGATCACAAATCGACACATTTTCATACAGATCACTCAGGTAGGAAAACGCCGACGCATTTTTTCCGGGTGGCCGCGTCTTGAGAAATATTTCCACATCAAGCTTCGCAAGCCTTGGCAATATCTCTGGGATGAAATCATTTACCCCAAGAAACATCCCAATGCGCAGCTTTGACTCATTTCCAACGGCAGTAAGCTGCCCGTCTTGAGGCGCCCGTTTCGGCATTGCCATACCAACAACCGCAGCCTTTACATTCGGGTTTACCCTTTGCACTTCCTGTTTGCAATGCTCGGTCAAGAGGATTGCCCCGGAGAAAATCGAAAGATCATACAGCCGGCCAACTGGACATGGAAGTTTGTACCAAATTGTATGAGATACGAAAATGATCTCTGCATTACACTCGCGACCAGCAACAATCGCACCGGCGATAAACGGTGTTCTCGGCCTCCCGGTAAAGACCTGGCAACCACCACCCTTCAATTGATCCGCGAAAAATGCCCGGTACGAATGCAGGCTTTTCAATGCGGATCGTGTGTAGAGATAAACAAATAGCTTTTGAACGTAGTTTAGCCTGTCAATCGACCTAAGGCCTGCCCACAAGCCCTTCAAAAATTTCACCTCATTGCCGCAAGGGCGCCATTTTGAATCTTCCGGGTTATCCGCAAGAAGAACAGGAAAACCTCGGCGTTGGATTTCACCCTGAACCCTTGAATTCTCACCTGAGCAAACGAAAGCCACGTCCTCCTTTTCAAAGGAGCTCGTTGCGACATTGGCCAACGAGTCGATACCTGTTGCCGGAGATACTACAAATAGGGCCTTTGGCTTGTTGTTTCTAGCAGCGACAACCGCTCTATCTGCCTTAGTTCCACCAACTTTCACCAATTCGCCAACTCGCCTCAAGACGATCTTTGCGATCAGAACAGCTTGCTCAATTGGTGAAGATCGGTAGATCCAATAGGAATTCCTTATTTCCTTCTCCAAAAGGTCATGGATCCTGATGTTTTCGACCGTTGCATCACACACGCCTTTGATCTTTTCAAAATCGTCCAGAAATGCCCGGTAATGCTTAACCTGGTCCTTACTCCAGTTGCGCCTTTGATCCGGCCTCAGAATAGAGATCAGCCAATTTCTTGCTCTGTGCATCAGATTTTTCATATGTGACTCAGGGGCACTTTGCGTTGCCCATCACTTCTCATCTGCGTTGCGCAGATGAGACAATTGTACTGCCGTGTTCTTTTCCACATTTTTTTCCAGCTGTGCACCGATAACCCTATCCAGATATTTTGGCGCCACCCCATATCCCGGCCGCACGCTGCGAACACATTCCGCGGTAATCACATCGCCCACTTTCATATCTTTCACGAAATACAAAGAGCGGCGGAACTTGGCGTTCCCGATTTCGCTCGATTTCCGCCCGTAGTCGACGTGACCAAGCGCTTCCCATGCGGAGCGCGCGCCCTGGCAGAGCTCGGCAAGTTCGGCTGGCTCCAAGGAAAAGCTGTCGTCCGGCCCGCCGCCCGATCGATCAAGCGTCACATGCTTTTCGATGATCGAAGCGCCGAGTGCGACGCTGGCAAGCGCGGTTGTATTGTCCAGCGTATGATCGGACAGTCCCACCAATGTGCCGAAGCGGTCGGCCATGTCGGCAATGGTTCGCAAATTGTAGTCCGATGCAGGCGCGGGGTAACCAGAAACGCAATGCAACAACGCCAGCTCCGTGCAACCGCCATCGCGCGCAGCCGCCACGGCCTCGGCGATTTCGTCGGCATCGGCCATCCCGGTCGAGATGATCATCGGCTTGCCGGTGGTGGCAATATAACGGATCAGTGGCAGGTCGACCGCCTCGAACGACGCGATCTTGTAGGCCGGTGTGCCCAGATCCTCGAGCAGGTCGACGGCGGTCGGATCAAAAGCCGAACTGAAGATCGTGATACCGACCTTGCGCGCATGCTCGAAAAGCGCAGCATGCCACTCCCACGGCGTGTGCGCCCAATCGTAGAGATCCCAGAGCGTCCGTCCGGCCCAGAGTCCGTCGGTGATTTGGAAATCCTGTGCGTCGCTCTTTAGGGTTATCGTGTCTGCGGTGTAGGTCTGGATCTTGACCGCATCGGCCCCAGCCTTTTTAGCGGCCTCGATGATCCGGAAAGCGGTTTCGATGTTGCCGTTGTGATTGGCCGAAATCTCGGCGATCACGTAGGGTGGGCGAGCCGGACCGATGGCTTGTCTGTTGATGTTGATCATCACTGTAACTCCATTGATCTGTCTGTTGCCGGTGCGAATGCTGGCGGTACTGGAAACTTTGCGAGGTACTGACGAAATGGACCTTCGCAACCGATTTCGGAAAACCCCGACTGTTGGAAAAGGCGACGCGACGCGACATTGTCCTCATGAATCTCGGCTCGGTAAGATCGAAGGCCCAGATCGCTTCCGTGACGTAGCGCGGCATTAAGGATCGCCACAGACCGGCCACCGCCCCTGATCGCGGGGTTGAGGCAGATACTTATCGTGGCGCGATCCTGCGCGTTCAAATCTAAATCCAACCGCACATGGCCCACGTCTTTTCCGCGCCATGTCGTGATAAGTAAGACCCTGCTGGGGTCGTCAAGTGCGGCCGCGAACCATCTCGTGTGATCTACCAGCGACGGAACGGAAGATGCACGGTAATGGCGGGCCGCGCCGTCTGCGTAACGCCAAAAATAAACAGGCTCGGCGTCCTCGGAATGCGCGCGTCGGACACCGATCTCGTACGCTTCCATTTCGGTCATGACGCGGTTGGCGCCAAGGCCATCGACCAGCCCGGCGGCACGACCTGCCATGGCGGCAAGGCTGTCGGGATCGGACGCCACCTGCATAGCGTCGGCAAGCCCCTTGACCGGGTCCGACGCGTCGCCAAAGCGGATCGCTGCACCAGCCTCGGCCAGCGCCTTGGCAGCCGGCGCCTGGTTTTCCGCCAGAACCGCAAGCAGCGTGGGCAATCCCTGACAGCAACGCTCCCACGAGGTGCTGCCGCCAGCACCGATCGCCAGATCAGCCTCGGTCATCATTGCGGCCATATTGTCCGCGCCTATGCACAGCTTGGTCGGCACGGGCATTTGCGCGGCGCGGCGCGCGACCGGCTCTCGGGCCGGTGCAGAAGGCCCAAGCACGACGGTGATCCGGCTGTCTGCGGGAAGGGGGCAGGCGGCCAGCGTATCAAGCACCCGGCTCGTTACATCGTCGCGATCAACCCCACCCAGAGAAACAAGGATATGGGCGAGGCGGTGCGCCTTGCGCCGCGCAAGGCTTGCAGCACGATGCGCCGCGAACTCGGGGCGCAGCAACGCGTAGGTCGGGCCGATCAGAAGGGCGCAACGGTCCTCCACAAGCCCGGTATAGTCCCTGGCATCACGCCCAAGGTTCTGGTCGAGAAGGATTTCACACTCGTGGGGACGGTTCGCAAGGTCATCGACCACCAAGAGCCGCGCGCCGTCCGGCCGCGTGGCCCGCTCCCAAGTGGCGTCGAGCGCGTAGTGATCAACCACAAGCCAGTCTGGCGACAATCGGTCCAGCACTTCACGACTTTGCGCGGCATCCCGCTTGCTGCTGACGCCAAGCCATCGGGAATGCGCGGTAGTGCCGTCATCCTCGGGCGCGTCGGCTGCGGGTAACAGATGGCATTCTACACCGCGCGCGCGGATGGTTGCTGCCAGATGGCCGGGCAGGTCGCGGCAAAGGAAGTGACAACGCGCGCCGTTCTCTTGCAAGACGGAGGCAAGCGTCAGGCACCGCATGACGTGGCCGAGGCCGATATCGACCGAGGCATCAGCACGAAAAGCGATGATCGGGGCGTTCACTGTTTCTGCTCCAATGCGCGGAAAAGAAGCTCGGCCATGTGCCAATCTTCCTGTGTGTCGATGTCTTGGACCCGCCAGCGTGGAATCTCCAGCCCCACGGCGCCGGGGCCATAGATCGGCGCATCGGTGCCCCATTGATCGGCATCGGCCCAATAGAACTGCCCGGCATCATGCCACGCCTCTTCGAGGTCCTGAGATCGGGTCAAAAAATGCTCGGGCGCGAACATCGCGACGCGGCCCTGTGCGTCGCGCCGCAGCGCGCGCTGGATCGGAAAAGCAAAGCCGGTGACGGGAAAGACGTAAGAGACGCCGGGTTCCGAAAGCCGGTCAAGCCCGGCGCGCAGGTCTTCGGGCGTCACGAAAGGGGCGGTGGCGTAAAGGCAGCAGACCTCGCTGGGTGCCTCGCCGGCCACACCAAGCGTTTCGATAGCGTGGGCAATCACCGGACGAGTGGGCGTGTGATCGTCCGATAGATCGAGCGGGCGGCGAAACGGCACCTCTGCGCCTTCGCGTATCGCGACCTCCGCAATCTGGTCATCGTCCGTCGACACGATCACCCGGTCAAACGCGCCGCTCTGCAACGCGGCAGAGATGGGCCAAGCGATCATCGGTCGACCGCAGAAATCACGTATATTCTTACGGGGGATGCGTTTGCTACCCCCGCGAGCAGGAATAACAGCAAGCCTCATGATGTTAATTCTGCAGCAAGCGCGCCTACGACCTCGTCCTGCATGGCTTCGGTCATCGCCGGGTAAAGCGGAATGCTGATCGCCTCGGTGTAATAGCGCTCGGCCTCGGGAAAGTCGCCGGGCGCGAAGCCCAGCGCGCGGTAGTACGGCTGCAGGTGGACAGGAATGTAGTGCAGGTTTACCCCTATCCCCCGTGCGCGCAATCCTTCAAATATCTCGCGGTGGCGCCCGGCATCGACCCGCACAACATAGAGGTGCCAAGCCGAAAGCACGCCATCGGATCTGCCCGGCAGGGTGACGGGCAGATCGCCTAGCAAGCGATCGTAGCGGTCAGCAAGCGTGTTGCGCCGCGCCACGTAATCGTCGAGCCGCGCCATCTGGGCATGCCCGAGCGCCGCGCAAAGGTCCGTTATCCGGTAGTTCCAGCCAAGCTCGATCATCTGGTAATACCAAGGGCCATCGGGCGGATGGGTCATCTCGGCCGTATCTCTGGTGATGCCATGGCTGCGCAGCCGCGCCATCCGATGTGCAAGCGCAACGTCCTGCGTTACGGCTGTGCCGCCTTCGCCAGACGTTACGATCTTGACCGGGTGATAGCTGAAAACTGCGATATCGCTGTGCTCGCATGCGCCTACGGCCTTGTCGCCGTAGCGCCCGCCAATGGCGTGAGAGGCATCCTCAATCACACGCACGCCGTATTTTCGGGCCAGCGCGCCGATGGCTGCCATGTCGCACGAAAGACCGGTCAAATGCACCGGAACGATTACCTTGGGCAGCTGGCCAGCGCGGTCTGCCTTGCGCAGCTTGTCCTCCAGCCGGCCGGGACAGAGGTTGGCCGTGACAGGGTCGGTATCGACGAAATCCACCGCAGCCCCGCAATAGCGCGCGCAATTGGCTGACGCCACGAAGGTGTTGGGCGAGGTCCAAAGCGTATCGCCGGGCCCAAGGTCGAGCGCAGCACAGGCAATATGCAGGGCTGAGGTCGCGCTGTTCACGGCCACAGCATGCGCAGCGCCCGTGGCCTTTGCCACCGCTGCCTCGAAGGCGGGGACCGCTGGGCCTTGGGTCAGAAAATCCGACTGCAGCACTTCGACTACCGCGTCGACATCTTCCTGCCGGATGTCCTGCCTTCCATAGGGAATCATGTTACTTCCTTTGCGCCTGAGGTTTTCTGAGAAGAAACCAAGTGATGTCGTCCATCGGTGTGTAATTGTCGCGCCGGTAGACGAAGCCGTAATCAACAAGCTCGAGAGCGTGCCGCTCCATGAGTTCACCTGCGAAGTCGCGTTTATAAAGCCGCTCTCCGTGTCCGCGATAGGACACGCTGACAGGTGCGGGGTTGTAGTATTCAGCCACCATCACGTATTGGCGCGACAGCCGGACGAGGTTGTCATAGACAGTATTGAGGTATTCGGGGTTGATATGGATCAGCACGCCTGCCGTGAAGGTAAGATCATATGCGCCTTCCTCCGACATGTCCTCCAGGATCGAGCGGGTCGAAATATCAGAAACGCCTAGAGCGCGGGCTTCCTCGGCCGCGTCGGCGTTGATCTCGATACCGTTCAGATCAAAGTTGCCAATGTCACTCAGCGCCTTGAGATTGAGCCCGATATTGCAGCCGAACTCGCATATCGATTGGATGCCTGGTGCGGCTCGCAGCGCGCGACCGAAGAAAGACGTCTTGGAGGCAATTAAGGCAGTACCACGGTTTCGCTCCATGTACGCTTTACCGAAACTCCCTGCCCAGAAGGCTTCCTGTTCGGTCCGGTAATCGCTCATGGCCTTAATCTCCTTCAGATTGCGCCGATTTTTCCGCGGTTTGCGGCAATCCATTCTTCAAGCGCTGCGTCTGTCATCCAGTCGGTGTTGTTGTCACTCGAATAGACGAAATCCTCAGCCACCTTCACGCCATCCTTGATCCGGTACGGATCCACCGCCCAGTTATGGATCGCGGGCAAGATCTTGAAATGCTCTTTGTATTCGAATGTATGTTGCGCGTCCTCCAGACCGATCATCTGTTCGTGCACCTTCTCGCCCGGACGGATGCCGATGATCTTGAATTTCGCTTTCGGGGCGATTACCCGGGCGATGTCGGTGACCTTCATCGACGGGATTTTTTTCACGTAGATCTCACCACCGACCATGTCTTGGAAAGCATGAAACACAAGCCGGACACCGTCTTCGAGACTGATCATGAAACGCGTCATGCGCTCATCGGTGATCGGCAGCACGCCCTTGTCAGCGATTGACAAGAAGAATGGAATAACCGACCCGCGCGAGCCCATCACGTTACCATACCGCACGACCGAGAACCGGGTATTGTGCTCGCCGGCATAGGCATTGCCGGCAACAAAGAGCTTGTCCGAAGCCAGCTTGGATGCACCATAAAGATTTATGGGGCTCGATGCCTTGTCCGTGGAGAGCGCGACAACACGTTTAACTTTTTTGTCGATCGCGGCATCGATGACATTCATCGCACCGTTCACATTTGTCTTGACGCATTCGAAGGGATTGTACTCGGCCGTCGGAACAATCTTGGTCGCCGCCGCATGGACGACATAATCCACACCATCGAAAGCACGATAGAGACGCTCGCGGTCACGCACGTCTCCTATGAAGAACCGCACGCGTGAATCGCCTTCAAAGCGTTTTGCCATCTCCCATTGCTTCATCTCGTCGCGCGAAAAGATGATCACTTTTCTCGGATTGTAGCGCTCCAACACAGTGGGCACGAAGGCATGTCCGAAGGATCCGGTTCCACCGGTAATCAAAATCGAAGAGTCGGAAAGCATAATGGGTTTCAATCCTCTATCACGTTGGTCATATTCTTCTGCAGCGCAGCCTCATTCAGTCTCATGGGCCTGCGCAATCCGCTGGAATACGGGATTACCGTCCATCAATGCCGCCCAGCTATCGTAGCCGACCACTCTGCCCTGGTCCATTACCACGATGCGGTCGCAGCGTTGAACCGTGCTGAGCCGGTGTGCAATCATTACAACAGTTTTTTCCTCCGGAAGCGCGTCTATTGCGGCCATGACCTCGCGCTCGGTAAGATTGTCGAGCGCGCTGGTCGCCTCGTCGAATACGATGAGATTGGCATCGTGGTAGAGAGCCCGCGCAATGCCGATCCTCTGGCGTTGACCGCCCGAGAGACGCACGCCGCGCTCACCAATCGTGGTCGCATACCCTTCCGGAAGCTCGGACCGAATGAAACTGTCCAGTTGTGCGATCCTTGCAGCCTCCGTAACCCGTGCTTCATCTATCTTCTTGTTGGGCACGCCTAGGGCGATATTTTCCGCAACGCTAGCGTCCATCAGAAAAATGCTCTGTGGAACGTAGCCCACATTTCTCTGCCAGGCTCGCAAATTCTCCTTCGTTACCGGCTTCCCGTCAACAACGAGTTGGCCGGCAGTCGGCGTTAACAACCCGAGCGTCAGATCAGCAAGAGTCGTCTTGCCTGCCCCCGTACCGCCCACGATGCCGATCTTTTCTCCCGCGCGGATTGCCAAATTGACATCCTTAACACCGGCATGGAGCGCATTTGGATAGTTGTAAGAAATATTTTCCAGAGCCAGCCCATCCTGCAAGCTCACCCGGTCGGAAGCCGTTCCTGCAACATCATCCTCATCAACCCAAGCGGCCAGATCGTCATGGACGATTTCCACGGCTGCCGCTCCGGCCTGAAGCTTGGTCAGCGATTGATAAAGCTTCGAGAGTTCCGGCATGAGCCTTTGCCCCGCGAAAGCAAAAAGGCCAAGGACGGGCAAGATACCATTCAGGGCCGTGCCGGATTCGAGCCCTTGCGCATCGACCAAGAAAAGGCACAGCAAAATGATCCCTCCGAATGCGATCACTTGCAGCGCAAATTGCGGCAGTTGCGTGATCAGTGCAATCTTGGCCAGGGTGCGCGCCATGCTCAACGAATGCACGGCGTAGCGCCCCAGATACGCTTCTTCGCATCCAAGAAGCTTGATATCCTTGATACCGCCCAGCGCCTCGTTCGTGATCTTGAAGCGCGCGCTGTTGGTTGTGGCCCTATGGTGCCCCAGTTGCTTTAGCACGCGCCGACTCAGCGTATAGATTGCACCATAAATTCCGCCAAGGACAACGAAAGCGATGAGCGCGATCACCGGCTCAACCACAAAGAGCAGAGTCACGATCGCCAAGGCCGTAAACGACGCAGCAATAAGTTCAACGGCAGGCGTCAAGAACGTACGCACCACCTGCTGAGTTTCCGACAGGATCCGGGTCCCCATTTCAGCTGAGTGCCGGTTCAGAAAGAAGGCATAGGGTTGGCGCAGATAGGCTGTCAGCAGACGGTGGCTGATAGAATGAACCCTCATGTTGGTGAATCGTGCGATTGCCCAAGTTTTCAGGATCAGCACAGTGTTCGTGAAGACAATAACGCCAAGCGAAGCCAGTCCCAGCCCCACCAGAAAAGTGTAATCGCTTTCGAATCCAAAGGTTTCATATGCCCAAGCCAGCGCGGGAACAGCCTCAATGCGCCCAGGGTCGGACAGGACAGACAGGAACGGCAGAACCGAGCCAACCATCAGCGCGGAGGAGAGCGCACTGACGATCACGATACTCAGCAAAATCCAGAAATTGCGACGCTCGCGCCCATCCAGCAATGCCCACGCCATACTCGAGATTTTGGCTTTTCTCACGATGCATGCCCCAAGGTTTCTGTCCAGTTATAATGTAAGTTCAAAAGTCTCGACGTGGAGGTACTGATGAACATCGTAATATCTTCTCCGCCCGACCGAATCTTTAATCGAACAAGCAACAAAAGTTTAACGAAATCGGCGGCTTGCTCTTCAAGCTTCTGCTTGAAACCATCTCTTGGCCCAATGCCCAGTAGCGCGAGGCCGCCTCGACAGAGGGGCGAGCCTCTCACCTTGGTGGATTGCTTGCTCATGTTCGAGCCTCCGATGGTGATCGCTTCATCCGCCTTAGCAGATCGTTGCATTGCTTTTCTCCCAAAAAGTACATCCCCCAGCAGCCGGCAAGAACGACAGGCAGGCAAAGCATCCAAGCCCAATAACTTTCAATTTCCCTAGCACGAATACCGAACTGTTGATCGAGGATCAGCGCGATCAGATAGATGAACGCCACGTGGTAGATATAGATGGAATAGCTGAAGAAACCCCAGTTCCAACGCGGATTCGAGGTCAGGGCATGTGGAAGATTCCGGATACATAGAATACTGAACAATATCATTAGCAGGTTCGAGATGGAGTTGGGTGCGCCATAGGATGTCTTTACGGCAAAGATAAGGCCCATCAACACCGCCGCAGATATGGCAAAGGCCCAGACCGACAAAGCTGGCACACGTTCGATGTAGTGGTAGGCAACAACGCCGGACATGAACCAAAACGCCGCGTTAATCGCAAAATTCACGAGGACCGAGGAGGACGGGTTCAGCCCCAGGCCCCAGAAAGCAACACCAATCAACGAGAGGATGGCCGACACGCCCCACACCGCAGGGATCGCCGATCGACGCCACAGCAGCAGCGGACATAGCATGTAAAAGATGACCTCGTAAGGCAGCGACCAGAACTGCGCCGTGATCGGGGTTGCAACCTTGATATATGTCGCCATCTGAAACAGGCCCTCAGCGGTGCAGAGGCGCCCGGTACATCTTTGGCTGACGCTATTTGCCGGATCGAATGACGCATAGAGGATACAAACCAACGCGGCGAGCCCGATTGCCACCAGATAGGGAGGCCAGATGCGGACCAGGCGGCGCAAATAGAATTGAGCTGCCGATGGTGTATGTTTCATCGAATGCGCC